>JAEEGH010001534.1_pt1 | contig 66145 bp, 60 predicted proteins | sample 9134181 | NCBI WGS metagenome assembly JAEEGH01 (sample SAMN16246544, study PRJNA631951) | gut metagenome | biome: gut microbiome; feature: rumen; material: DP-attached | host: Bos | place: Iran: Karaj | collected 2018-10
TATAAACGTCGCCGGGCACCGACATGAACGTCACGCCCGACAACGAACTGCCAATCATGCCGTAAGCCACCACAAACCAGGGTGACTTACGGTTTCCTGTGAAATAACTCATTTTGTCCGTCTTGCGGGAAGTCAACCCCGTAATCACGAACAGCATCACCACATAAAGGGCGAAAAATGTGAAGATAAAGGTCTGCACTTGTTTTTACTTTTATTTCTTAGAATCAATCAGTCTGCATTATTCTTACCCATCACTTAACTGAGACGTAAGACTTGAGACGTAAGACTTTAGACTTGAGACTTGAGACTTTGAACTTTGACTATGGCCCAGAGCTAACTACTAACTATTTCACTCCCGGTTTACCCAATAAGCGGAACATATTCTTCTTGTACGCTTCCACGCCGGGTTGGTCGAACGGGTTCACGCCGAGCATGTAACCACTTACCGCACAGCTCATTTCGAAGAAGTAGATGAGTTCGCCGAGGTGGTACTCGTTGATTTCCGGGACGGAGATGCAGAGGTTCGGCACCTGACCGTCCACGTGCGCGAGACACGTGCCCTTGCGGGCGATCTGGTTGATTTCGTGGATGGTGCGGTGCTGCAGATAGTTCAGATTGTCGAGGTTCTCGGCATCCTCGGGGATGTTGACGCGGTGGTGGACCGCATCGATGGCGAGGACGGTCTCGAACATCTGGCGCGTGCCCTCCTGGATGTACTGACCGAGGGAGTGCAAGTCAGTGGAGAAGATGGCGCCGGCGGGGAAGATACCCTTGTGCTCCTTGCCCTCGCTCTCGCCGAAGAGCTGCTTGAACCATTCGATGAAGTAGAAGAGCTGCGGCTCGAAAGAGGCGAGCAACTCCACCTTCAATCCGCTCTCGTAAAGCAAATTACGGATGAGGGCGTATTGCAGAATCGGGTTCTGCTCGTACTTTGGGTTCTCAGCCACGAATTTCTGCATATCGCGGGCGCCTTGCAGCAGCTGGCGGATGTTGAAGCCGGCCAATGCGATGGGCAGCAGACCCACGGGGGTGAGCACGGAATAGCGGCCACCCACATCGTCGGGAATCACGAAGGTGGGATAGCCTTCCTTGTCGGCGAGGGTCTTCAGGGCGCCGCGGGCCTTGTCGGTGATGGCCACGATGCGTTCCTTGGCCGCTTCCACGCCGTATTTCTTCTCGCAGTGCTGTTTCAGGATGCGGAAAGCCAGGGCGGGTTCAGTGGTCGTGCCCGACTTGGAGATCACCACCACGGAGTAGTCGCGGGTGTCGAGAACGTCCAGCAGATCGTGGAGGTAGTCCTCGTTGATGTTGTTGCCGGCGTAGAGGATGTGCGGGTATTTGCCCTTCACGTAGGGGGCGAAGGAGTGCTGCAGTGCCTCAATGACAGCGCGGGCGCCGAGGTAGGAGCCGCCGATGCCGACCACAACGACCACCTCGGATTTGTCAGCCATGCGGGCGGCACATTCCTCAATGCGGGTGATGTCGGCCTCCGTCACATCGTTCGGAAGGGTGATCCAGCCGAGGAAATCGTTACCGCGACCGGTCTTGTTCAGCGCGGTCTGGAGCGCGGCCTCAGCGTCGGCCTTGCGGGGGTCCGTTATTAATTTTTCTACAAAAAACAAAGCGTCTTGATAATTGAATCTTACATTCATAACCTATAATTTTTGTTTGGAGTACGTTTTTTTTCAAACGGCAAAGATACATTTTTTAGTGAATAGTGAGTAGTGATCAGTGAGTAGTGATCAGTGAACAGTGAACAGGAATTAGGGAGCAGGGAGCAGAAATTGGGAAGTAGAAATTGGGAATAGGCGGTGAGCGATAATGTTTTTGGAAAGAAAATGTAGATTTCGGGGCCGGCGATGTCCAAAACTGCGGGATGACAGAACGCTATCCGATAACGTTTTTTTCAATACGGCAAGCGTTTGATATTTGTATAATTTTGAATATCAATATTTTACGACAAGCAAAGAATATTTGGAAATATTTTTTCAAAAGTGGGCTGTTGAAAAAGAAAAAAGTGTATTTTTGCCGTCCAAAAAAATCGCAAATATAAAATTGTAGAGATATGAAAAGAACGTACCAACCCTCGAACACGAGACGCAGACATAAACACGGGTTCAGAGAGAGAATGTCCACGGCTAACGGTCGCAGAGTGCTGGCCGCACGCAGAGCCAAAGGCAGAAAGAAACTCACCGTGTCCGATGAAAGTCTGGGCAGAAAATAATCCTCGAAAAAATTTTTTAGGATTAAAGCAGGAAAAAGAAGGCGTTGGTCTTCTTTTTTTTGTATTTTCGCCATTTTTTTGATGTGCGATAAAATCATTGCAAAATGAGAAGAATACTACTGAGTCTGTGGTTGTTTTGCGCGGTCGTGGCGGCCTTCGCGCAGGGCGGCGGCGTGCCCATCGACGGCATCGTGGCGGTCATCGGGAAATCGGTCATCCTGCGTTCCGACCTGGAGAAGCACTTCAACGACTACACGGCGCAATTCAAGACCGTGGAGAACCCCGACGAGATTTACTGCTCCATTTTGGAGAACTTGGTCTATACCAAGCTTATGGTCAACCAGGCGGAGCTCGACAGCATCGAGATCACCGACGAGGAGATCGACTACCGCATCAACATGCGGATGTCGTATTTTCTGCAACAGACCGGCGGGGACGTGAAATACATCGAGAACTACTTCAACAAGCCGATGTCGGAGATCAAGAAGGACATGCGGGAGCTGATGTACGAGCAGGCGCTGACCGAGCAGGTGCAGTCGAGCATCACCAGCAACATCACCGTGACGCCGTCGGAGGTGCAGCAGTTCGCCTCGAAGATCAGTCCCGACAGCATGCCGATGGTGAGCACCTCGTACCAGTTCGGCGAGATTGTGAAGATCCCGCCGGTGAGCGACGAGGAGGTCAACGATGTCAAGGAGCGGCTGAACAGCTACCGCGAGCGTGTGTTGCGCGGCGAGAAGTTCGGCGGTCTGGCGCGTCTCTACTCCGACGACCCGGGCAGCGCGTCGCGGGGCGGCGACCTCGGCTTCGTGGAGCGCGGGACGTTGTATCCCGAGTTCGAGGCGGTGGCCTTCAACCTGAAGTCGGGCGAGATCTCGCAGGTGGTGAAGACGCAGGCCGGCTACCACATCATCCAGATGATCGAGCGCCGGGGCGAGTCCATCCGCGTGGCGCACATCCTGCTGCAGCCGAAGCCCTCCACCGACGAGCAGGTGAACGCCATCACCTACCTCGACAGCGCGCGCAAGGTCATCCTCGACGAGAAACTCAGCCTCGAAGAGGCCGCCAAACGGTTCTCCGAAGGCCCCACCCGGCTGAACGGCGGCATGGTGGTGAACCCCTACACCAGCTCGCTGACCTTCGACAGACAATCGCTGGACGAGGCCACCTACGCGACCATCAGCAAGCTGATCCCCGGTGAATATTCGGAATGCGTGCCCTTCGTGAACGACGACGGCGTGATGGCTTACCGGCTGATCTACCTCAAAGAAAAAGTGGCCGAACACAAGGCCAACATCGTGGAGGACTACGACATGATCAAAAACGCCGCCCTCGAACAGAAAAAATACGAAGCGATGGAAAAATGGGTCATGGACAAGGTGAAAGTGACCAACATCAAACTTTCCGAACAATATCGGCACTGCCCGTTCGTTAGTAAGTGGCAGATTCCGTAATATCAGTTTATTAGTTTAGAGTTTAGAGATTAGAGATATGGATTTAGAAAAGAAAAACGACATTGAGGCGATTGAGTCTTTTGTGGAGAAATACAAGACCTTGCGCGAGGAGATCGCGAAGGTGATTGTGGGACAGGACGATGTGGTGAAGAACGTGCTGATGGCGATGTTCAGCCGCAGCCACGCTCTGCTGATCGGTGTCCCCGGACTTGCCAAAACATTGATGATCACCACGATAGCGAAGGCAGTGGATATGACATACAACCGTATCCAGTTCACGCCCGACTTGATGCCGTCCGACATCATGGGTGCGGAGATTCTGGACGACAACCGGAACTTCAAATTCGTAAAGGGCCCGATTTTCGCGAACATCGTGCTGGCGGACGAGATCAACCGTACGCCGCCGAAGACGCAGTCCGCCCTGTTGGAGGCCATGCAGGAGCGTTCGGTGAGTATGAACGGCACGACCTACGAGCTGCCGAAGCCGTTCTTCGTGCTGGCCACGCAGAACCCCATCGAGCAGGAGGGCACGTACCCGCTGCCCGAAGCCCAGCAGGACCGTTTCATGTTCAACATCATGCTGGACTATCCGAGTTCCGCCGAGGAGGTGGAGATCGTGAAGCGCACCATCCACGGCGACATGGTGGAGCCGCAGCGCGTGCTGACGGTGGAGGAGATCATTTTCTACCAGAAGCTGCTGCAAAAAGTCCCGATTCCGGAGAATGTCTATCGCTATGCTGTGAATTTGGCCACGCTGACCCGTCCGGGCACGGCGAAGGCGCACGCATGGGCCAACGACTACCTGTCGTGGGGTGCGGGTCCCCGTGCCTCGCAGTTCCTCATCATCGGTGCGCGCACGCACGCGGTGCTCGGCGGCAAATATTCGCCTGACATCGAGGACGTCCGCGCCGTCGCCTACAACATCTTGCGCCACAGAATCATCAAGAACTACAAAGCGGAGGCCGAAGGCATCACCATCGAGCAGATCATCGACAAGCTGCTGGCCGCCGCCGACTCCCAATAGCGATGAACAGACTGCGACAGCCGTTCTGGAAATGGTTGCTCTTCGTCTCCGCCGCAGCGATTTTCACGTTTATCATCATCTACTCCAACAAGTTGATCCGGAAAATCGCCGACGAGGAGCGGCAGCGCATTGAGATTTGGGCGGGTGCCATCACCTACAAGACCCAAATCATCAACGAGACGGAGCGGTTTTTCGACTCCATCCGCATCGAGGAGGGCAACCAGGCCTCCATCTTCGCCATGGCGGTGAAAAAAGTCGCCGAGGCTTCCCTGTTCGAGGACATCACCTTCTACCAGGACATCATCTCCACCAACAAGACGGTCCCCACCATCATCGCCGGGCCGTCCGGCAGCATCGACGCCGCCATCAACCTGCCCGACAGCATTCTCAACATGCGGAATGTCAGCGAGTTGGGCGATGCCATACACGATTTCGACAGTCTGAAACTGCCCTACTACAAGCGCGACTACGTGATGGTGTATTACAAGAACTCGCACATTTACGGGGACTTCCGCGAGATGATCGACAACCTTCTGGAATCGTTCTTCGAGGAAACGGTCATCAACTCCGCCTCCGTGCCGGTCATCATCACCGACAGCACCCAAATCAATGTCATCGCGGCGGGCAACATCGACTCGACCATCATCAATTCCCCCTTCAAAGTAAACGCCCATCTGGAAAAAATGCGCGAAGAGAACGAGCCCATCGTGCTCGACTGGCTGGACCACGGGAAATGCTACGTTTTCTACGAGGAGTCGTCGGTGCTCAAACAACTGCGGCTCTTCCCGTACATCCAATACGGCATCGTGTTCGTGTTCGTCCTGATTGCGTACCTGCTGTTCAGCGTCACGCGCCGTTCGGAGGAAAACCGCGTCTGGGTGGGCATGTCCAAAGAGACCGCGCACCAATTAGGAACCCCCATCTCGTCATTGATGGCCTGGACGGAACTTCTGAAGGAAATGCCTGTCGATCAGTCCATTCCGCAGGAAATCGGCAAAGATGTGCACCGGTTGGAGACCATTGCGCAGCGGTTCTCGAAAATCGGGTCCGTGCCCGTGCTGGAGGAGACCGACATCGTGCCCATCATCGAGGATTTCACCAGCTACCTGCAAACGCGCATCTCTTCCATGGTGAGCATCCACTTCGAAAAACCCGACCACCCCGTTGTCGTACCGCTCAACAAACAACTTTTCGAATGGGTGATCGAAAATCTGTGCAAGAATTCGGCCGACGCCATGAACGGCAAAGGCGACATCACCGTCACCATCACCGAAGAGAAGAACAGGGTGTTTGTCGATGTGACCGACACCGGCAAGGGCATCCCGCCCAAGATGCAGCGCCGGATCTTCTCGCCGGGCTACACCTCCAAGAGCCGCGGCTGGGGACTGGGGCTGACGCTGGCCAAACGCATCATCAACAACTACCACAAAGGGAAACTGTTCGTGAAGTCCTCCGTCATCGACCAGGGCACCACGATGCGGATTCAGCTGAGGAAGAGCCTGTAGGCGATGACTTAGACTTAGACTTAGAACTTAGACTTAGGACTTAGACTTGGTCTGAGGAGGGGTTCGGGGGTGGCTACTGGTACCTGTAAGTGTAAATCAATGTGCTGTCCTCCCGCCAATTTTCCGGATTCAGGAAAGTGGAATACACCTTTGTGGGGTATTTCTTATAATAATCGTATGAATAGGTATAGGACTTTGTCTTGGAAAACACATCGTATTCGTCGGTGACAGAGACGGTCAATGCGTTGTTCTTGCTGAAGAGGCTGTATTGCGGACTATCGTTCAGCATTTGATGGTCCGGAAATATCGCGAAGAAGCCGTGCATCGGGTTGAATTTGTCGTCATAGATGTATGAGAAAGTCAGCTTCTGGATGCTGTCGGGACGGGCGAGTTTCATCTTCAAATGGGAGATGTTGTCGCCATCCCAGAGGAGATCCACATCGGCGGACGAGAAGTTGTAGGTTTCCGCCTTGCTCCCGTCGTCCAGCGAACGGCCGCCGTCGGGGAGGAAAACGGGCAGAAAACTGCTGCCGGAGAGGTTTTTCGACGGTTTTTTTATGGCAATGTGCGACAGTTTTTTGTCGTTGTACGTCAGTTCGTATGTTTCCGCCAGCGTTTCGCCAGAGTAGGTTTTGATGGATTTCAGCAATTTGCCTTCGTACTCGAAGTCGGAGTGTTTGTCGCCGTCTTCGATTCTGACGAGGCGGTTGTCCGTATAAAAATAGAGATTGCTGTTTTTGATGTCGCCGTTTTTGCGGTAAAAATCGATTTTGGTGAGAAGGTCGCCGTCCCAGGTCCACTGTTCCTGCAAGTAATGACCGTCTTCTTCGCTGTAAATCATGTTGATTTTCAACTTCGGGTTATAGACGCCCCACTTTTCCTTTTCGCACGCGCAGAAGCCCGCGAGCAACGCGACCAATGCCAGAACAACACATAATTTCTTCATAATGAACAGGTTTTGATTCTTTAATGGATAAAAAACGTAGCTTGAACGAATTTTACGCCGCAAAAATACATTTATTTTCCGTTGCGTATCTTCAAAAAGTGTACTTTTGCCATCCGTTTGAAAAGTTTATAAATCAAATAAAAACTATTATGAGGAAACAATTCGTATTCACCATGCTGTGCTGTCTGGCGGCTGTAAGCAGCGCCTTGGCATGCACCAATTTCATTGTCACGAAAGGGGCGAGCCGCGACGGTTCCTGTTTTCTGACGTATGCGGCTGACTCGCATCAGCTTTACGGCGAACTGTACTATCGTCCGGCGGCGAACTATCCAGCCGGCACGATGTTGGACGTCATCGAGTGGGACACGGGCAAGAAGCTCGGCCAGATCCCGCAGGTGGCGCACACCTACTCGGTGGTCGGCAACATGAACGAGTTCCAATTGGCCATCGGCGAGACCACCTACGGCGGCATCCATGAGCTGGAACAGGGCCAGGGTCTCATCGACTACGGCTCACTGATTTACATCACGCTGCAACGGGCCAAGAACGCCCGCGAGGCCATCAAGGTGATTTCGGAGCTGCTCGACGCCTACGGATATGCCAGCGAGGGTGAATCCTTCTCCATTGTGGACCCCAACGAGGCGTGGATTTTGGAGCTCATCGGCAAGGGTGAGAAGATGGTGGACGCGAAAGGCAAAGTGGTGAAAGGATGGAGCAACGGCGCCGTGTGGGTGGCCCGCCGCATCCCCGACGGCTATGTCTCCGGTCACGCCAACCAGTCGCGCATCACCACGTTCCCGCTGCGCGACGGCAAGACCTCCATCACGAACCGCGAGCTGGACAAGATCTTCCTGCCCGGCATCGAAACGGTCTATTCCTACGACGTCATCTCCTTCGCCCGTCTGAAGGGACTCTACCCGAAGGATGTGAAGGCCGCTCCCGACGCCCAGTTCAGCTTCTGCGACACCTACAACCCCATCACGTTCGATGGCGCACGCTTCTGCGACGCCCGCGTGTGGGCCTTCTTCAACCACGTCAACCATGCGGAAATGGCTCAATATGAGGACTATGCCCGCGGCGACAACCTCAAGCACCGGATGCCGTTGTGGATCAAACCCGCCAACAAGAACCAGATCGACGCCCAGTTCATGATGCGCATGATGCGCGACCACTACGAGGGCACCACGATGGATATGAGCAAGGATCTCGGCGCAGGCCCGTACGCTTGTCCTTATCGTTGGCGTCCGATGACCTGGTCGGTGGATGGCAAGAACTACATCCACGAGCGCGCCACGGCCACGCAGCAAACCGGCTTCGTGTTCCTCGCACAATGCCGCAACTGGCTGCCCGACATGTTCGGCGGTGTCTATTGGTTCGGCGTGGATGACGCCGGCTCCAACTGCTTCGTGCCGATGTTCTGCGGCATCACCGAAATCCCGGAAGAATACAAAGAAGGCAACGGATCCATGGTGGAATACTCCCCCACCTCCGCCTTCTGGACCTTCACCAAAGTCAGCAACTACGTCTATACGCGCTACTGCGACATGATCAAGCACGTGAACGAGAAGCAGGACAAATGGGAAGGCAGATTCGTGAGAGACATCGACCAGATGTCGGCCAAGATGAAAGATCTCTGCACGCAGAACCCGGATGCGGCCCGCAAGGAGCTCAACGCCTATTCCAAACGCGCCGCCCACGACGTCTGCCAGGAATGGAACCGTCTGTTCGAATACCTGCTGGTGAAATACCACGACGGCAACGTCAAGAAAGAGGAGAACGGCAAATTCGTCACCAACGGCAACGAGAAGCCGCAGGTGGTGTTCCCCGAGCAACCCCTCTGGCCGGACAACTGGTATCGGATGATTGTCCGCGACTGCGGCAAGAACATCGAGGCGAAATAGCACGCCCGAGACAACCTTCTGAAATCTCCGCGCCTTCTTTCGAAAAAAGGCGCGGAGATTTTTTATTTGCACATTTCAAAGAATTTTCTATTTTTGCACCGCACTTTCCGCACCCGTTGCGGGCGGTGCTTTTATGGACAAGAAAGCGCATTTTCGTCTTTCCGTCAGTGTGAAGCTTGGAACACTCACGAACGTATGCACGGATTTCGAAAATAGAGCTTACCTGTTGTGTATTAATTGCCAATCAGGTGGGGCTCTTTTTTCGTATCTTGCATGCGGGATCCAAGCCCCTTCACTGAGGATACGGAGATTGGTAGGCTCCACTTTCTATTTCACCCCGTTTCTTCAGAGCCAAGGAAATGTCATTAAAAAACAGAAAAATGAAAGCTGACACAACCGAAAACGATTGCAAACAAACACGCTCCCCCTATATTCACTACGGTGAGAGTGGAAAATACATACAAATCCCTGCCAACGTCTCGAGAATCGAAGATGGTGCCTTTTTGGGACTTGACCTGCCCACAGTGCTGCTTCCCGACGGCGTCAAGACGATCGGGCGCGCCGCCTTTTTAGCCTCAGAAGTCGAAAACGTCGCGCTTCCCGACACGTTGGAGGTCATCGAGGACGACGCCTTCTCCGGCTGCCGCTACCTGCAGCAGATCTACCTTCCGGCTTCGCTCACCCGCATCGGCGCCCGTGCCTTCATGGGGTGCGAAAGCCTCAGGGAAATACATATTCCTAAAAGCGTACAAATAATTGAGGATGAAGCGTTTGCATTCTGCGCAAACCTGAATTCCGTCGCGCTGCCGGAAAATTTCAACGGACTGGGAAAAGACGTTTTCCGCGACAGTCCCATCAGTGAAAAGTTCTAATTCTTACTCCTGCACGTACACGCGGGGCACGCGCTGCGAGATGCGGGTCATCAGTTCGTAGCTGATCAGTCCGGCGGCTTCGGCCATCTCCGACACGGTGTTGCCCTCGCCATAGACGATGACCTCGTCGCCCTCGTGGACGCGAAGTCCAGTGATGTCGAGCATGCACATGTCCATGCAGACTTTGCCGATGACAGGCACTTTTTGTCCCTGCACGAGCACTTTGCCGCGACCGTTGCACAGTTCGCGCGGGTAGCCGTCGGCGTACCCGATGGGGATGATGGCCACCTGCGTGTCGCGCTGCAGCTTCCAGGTGCGGTTGTAGCCGATGGTTTCGCCCGCAGGAATCCGCTTGATTTGCGTGATGACGGTTTTGAGCGTCACCACATTATGCAACTTGGTCTTCACCTCCGGAATTTCCGTGCAGCCGTAGAGCTGGATGCCGAGTCGCACCATGTCGAACTGCGCCTCCGGAAAACGGATGATGCCCGCGCTGTTGAGGATGTGTCGGAGGATCTTGTGGTCGAAGGCGGCGCAGAGCACATCGGTCATGCGGCCGAACAGGGCGATTTGGCGGCGGGTGAAGGCGTCCTCGGCGGGATCTTCGGCAGCCGCCAAATGGGAGAAGACCGAAGCGATGCGCAGTTTGGGATTGCGCTTCACGATGTCGATGAGGCGCGGAAGATCCTGCATGTCGAAGCCCAAGCGGTGCATTCCCGTATCCACCTTGACGTGGATATTGAAGGTCGGGATTTCGGGGTGCCGCGCCAGCACCTCCTCCAACTGCTGCAGATAGAAGAAATTGAAGATTTCCGGCTCTAAACGATGGTTGACCATCACTTCGAAGCTGTGGGCTTCGGCACCGAGCACGATTATCGGCGTGTCAATGCGGCGTTTGCGCAGACGGACACCTTCGTCGGTATAGGCAACGGCCAGATAATCAACCCCTTGGTCAACCAGGGTGTTCACCAACTCCACGTCGCCGAGGCCATACGAAGAAGCTTTCACCATCGCCACCATCTTGGTGTCGGGACGCAGGCGGTTGCGGTGAAAATTGAGGTTATAGGCCAACGCAGGCAGGTTCACCTGCATAATCGTCAAGTGGGTTTTATGCTGCAAAGCATTGACAACCTGCTCGAAATGGAAATTCCGAGCTCCTTTCACCAAAATGATTTCGTAGGAAATGGGCAGATGGGGCAGATGGTCCAGCAAATCGGCCGTATCGTGGAAAAACAGCTGTTCTTCCAAATCAAAGACTCCCTTGTAGCCTTCAAAACTGTTGCCGACCGCAATCAAACGGGCGATATGGTGCCGTTTCAGTTGGGCGTTCAAGCGTCGGAAGTCCTCCTCCGTCAACCGCCCGACCTGTTCGAAGTCGGAGATGACGAGCGTCTTTTTCGTCATCTGCGTCTGTGTGTCGAGGAAGTTCAGGGCGGCCGACAACGAGTTGATATCCAAGCTGTACGTGTCGTTGACAATCACCGAATGGTTTCTGCCCTCCAGGATTTCCAGTCGCATGCTGATATGCGTGAGCCGTCCTAAATGGCTGTCGATCTCCTCCGGCGTGAACCCGACGTACAACAGCGTGACGATCACGTGGGTGACGTTCTCCAAGGAGGCGCTGTCGATGAAGGGCACCGTGTAGTCGAAGCCATCAAGCGAGATGATGGTTCCGCCGGAATCCGCCGCCTGCATCTGCACGGGATAGTTGCTGCGGGAGTCGCCCCAGGAAATCTTGTTCAGACGGGCGTACTCGGGCAGTTGCAAAATCATGTTAAGTTCCTCATTGTCATTGTGATAAATCAGCACTTCCACATTTCGGAAGAGTTTGAGCTTTTCGATGATTTTGCGGTTGTTGCTCGGGAAAAACTGGGCGTGTGCCGCCCCGATATTGGTCAGGATGCCGATGGTGGGGTCGATGATGTCGGCCAGCACCCGCATCTCGTTAGGACGGGAGATACCCGCTTCGAAGACGGCAATGTCGTGTTGGTCAGACATTTGCCATACAGAAAGGGGAACTCCGAGACGGGAATTGTAGCTGTCGGGGCTTTTCACCACCTTGAACTTGTCCTCGAGAATGGAGGTGAGCCACTCTTTGACAATGGTTTTGCCGTTGCTGCCGGTGATGCCGATGACGGGATAGTGGAACTGTTGGCGGTGTTTCTGCGCCAGGCGTTGTAGGGCGGCCACGGAGTCCTCCACGAAGAGGAAGTTGGCGCCCTCGCACATCGCGTAGGTTTCCATCACCTTCGTTATCACAAAGTTGCGTACGCCAAGCTGGTACAGCGACGGGATATACAGGTGGCCGTCGTTCTTTTCCGTTTCGATGGCGAAGAAGAGTGTGCGCTCCGGCGCGGTCACTTTGCGGCTGTCGATGGCCAGTTCGGTGATTTGCGCGGCCGGAGCTCCTATAATCGTCTCCTCGGGGCCAATAAATCCTATAATATCAGCAAGTTGCATTGGCTTCTCAAACAGAGATCTTTACCATCCTAATATTCGTAGATGGTCGTGGTTGTCTCGGTGGTTTCATACGCTGTGCCGGGATTCTCGACATCCACGCGCGTGACCTTCACAGGATAATTATCCTCATATTCGTATGTGTATGTCTGATTGTCGAACGGAAGAGAACCGTTGACGTTGGTGATGATGGTCAGAGGATTGTTTTTGTTCAAGTAAAGGTTGGATACCGCGTCGGTGCCCAGTTGGGCGAGCAATCCGCACGTCGGGTTGATCTTGTTGTCGTATGTGATTTTCACCGTTTCCATGACATTCCCGAGGAATCCACTATAGGTCACGTCGATGGTTTTCACATTGCTGCCACTCCAGTTCAGATTCATGACCACTTCGTCGTCTTTGGCCTCCTTAGAGCATTTTCTGACGGCGGATTCCGCAGCCGGGCTTATTTCAGGGAACAGGAGACGCAGCGACTTGATCATGCCCGTTTTGTCCCAGTCAATGTCATCCCAGCCGGCGTCAAATTTTATTTTGATTTGGCTGATTTTATTTCCTTTGTGTTCGAATTCATAGCGTCCCATCTCCACACCTTCAGTGGTGAAAATGATCTTTTCAATTTCATTGTCGTCGTAGATGCACTCGCCGTGTGAGCCAAAATCATCGATGGCAATCAGGCGGTTCGAATTGTCATAGGAAAAATGGATAGAGGTCGGTACGCCATCAAAATATTGGTCAATAGATTTGAGTAAGTCGCCATTCCAGTTCCACACTTCCTTCAGTGTTTGCGTCCCGTTGTCAACCGTGTAAATCTTCTGGATTTTCTTGGAAGGGTTATAAACGCCGTCCGGAGTCTTGTTGCAGGCAGAAAACATTGCAATCACAGCAATGCACAGACAAAAAATGATGTTCTTTTTCATACTTACAGGTTTTAAAATGATGCGGCAAAAATACAAAAAATCACATTCTGCGGAAGACGAAATAATTTCGTACTTTTGCGGCCTGAAAAAACGGTTATGCGCTACTTCCTCCATTTGGCATACAACGGCTCCGCATTCTTCGGCTGGCAGATCCAACCGAACCACCCGTCCGTGCAGGAGACGCTGGAGACTTGCCTGTCGCTGCTGCTGCACGAGGAGCGCGTGGCGGTCACCGGCTGCGGCCGCACCGACACCGGCGTGCACGCCAGCTCTTTCTACGCCCACTTCGACACCGAGAAGGCTTTCTCCCCTAACGAGTGCCGGCAGTTGGTCCACAAGCTCAACAACTTCCTGCCGAAGGAGATCGTCATCTTCGACCTGTTCGAGGTGGCTCCGGACCTGCACGCCCGCTTCGACGCCGAGAGCCGCACCTACCAGTACCACGTCTGCACCCGCAAAGATCCCTTCAAGCTCCAGTTCGCCTACCACTGCCATAGAGCCATCGACGTGGAGAAGATGAACGAGGCGGCGGCATTACTCCTTCAGAACGAAGACTTTACCAGCTTCTCGAAAGTGCACACGCAGGTCAACAACTTCATCTGCCACGTCACCGAGGCGCACTGGGACCGTGTGGACGACGAGCTCGTCTTCACCGTCACCGCGAACCGTTTCCTGCGCAACATGGTACGGGCCTTGGTAGGCACACTATTGGAGGTCGGCTTCGGGAAACTCACCGTTTCGGAGTTTCAAGAGATTATCAACTGCAGGGATCGCCGCGCCGCCAAGACTTCTGTTCCTGCGCAGGCTTTATTTTTGACCGCGGTTCGATATCCTTGGAAAGAAACTTTGGCATGATGATGATATTGCGGGAAATTGTGTATCTTTGCCGACGAAATTTCAAAGTATAAAACAATGAAACAAAAGAAATACAACGGAAAGAAACCACCTGTGTCACAAGTTGCTGAGCCTACGGCAACATACGGGATTTCAGATAATCACAAAGGGACTGTTCAATATCCGTTATCAAATGAAATACGGGAAAGTCGTATGACCGTGGACGAATATATAGCCTTGGTACGTACCGCACTGGACAAGAGGTATGAAAGTCTATAACGTAGAGGTTTCCGCATCAGCCAAGGCTGATATCGATGAGTTGGCGGATTTTCTGTTTGGAAATATGTCGCGTGAGGCTGCATATCGTTATCTAGACGTAATGGGTACTGAGATGAAGTCTTTATCCGTTTATGCTGACTGCTTTGCCGCCAGCCATTCAGAAACTATTAAAGCCATACATCCGTTTGCGCGTCGTATGCTCTCACATAATCGCAAATGGAACTATGTGTTTCATATAGATGATGACACCGTGGTGATAGACAGGATTTTGAAATCAAAGATGATAGTCAAATAATTTTTCATCGCCTAAAACGTTTAGACTGCAAAAAGAAGAATATGAAGCATACCCTATACATTGTTTACACTCTCCTGGCCTTAGCCTTGGCGCTCACCCTCCCCTCCTGTCACCGCAACAACAACGTCGAAGGGAATCTCGAGTTCTCAACCGACACGGTGATGTTCGACACGGTGTTCACCACCATCACGTCGAGCACGCGCACGTTCACTGTCCGCAACACGACAGGATCGCCGGTGGAGGTTGATATCGTGTTGGCGGGCGGCAAACAGTCCTATTACAGCATCAACGTGGATGGCGTGGCGGGCACGGAGTTCCGCAATGTGGAGATCCCCGCGCACGACAGCCTCTTCGTCTTCGTGAAGGTCAACATCAACCCCACCGACCAGAATCTGCCCTATTTGGTGACCGACTCGGTGATGTTTTACCAGAAAAACAGCATACAGTCGGTGCAGTTGGTGGCTTTCGGGCAGGACGCGCACTTCATTGTCCCAAACGCCGGGACCTCGTCGATGCCGTACCGGATTGTCGCGCACGAGCACGAGCATGTGCACTGGACCAACGACAAGCCGTGGGTGATCTACGGTTGGGCGGTGGTGGATTCCTTGGGAAAGCTCACCATCGACCCGGGCACGCAGGTCTATGTGCACCACGGCGGCGGCATCTGGGTGTATCGCTACGGCAACATCCACATCAACGGCACGTTGGACGAGCCCGTGACCATCACCGGCGACCGGCTGGAGTCGTTCTTCGACCATGACTACGCCCAATGGAGCGCTTTATGGATCAACGAAGGAAGCGAAGACAACCTCATCGAAAACGCCATCATCTCCAACTCCTCGTATGGTGTTCATTTAGAGTCACTTGAAGAGTTTACCGGCAACAAAACCGTCATCAACAATTCGGTCATCCACAACAACCAGGAGATGGGCATCCGGGCAGAGGGGGCTGTCTTGGAAATGAACAACTGCCAGGTCAGCAACAACGGGAAGTACAGTCTTGCGCTGATGGTGGGCGATTTCACGCTCAACCATGTGACGGTGGCCAACTATTTCACACAGTCGTCGCGCAAGACGCCCGCCGTGGCGGTGACCAACAATTTCACCAAGACAGGAGTGGTTGACGGCGAAGTGACGAATGTCATGTATTTGGGCGACGCCAACGCCACCTTCAACAACTGCATCATCTATGGGCCCTTGGAGAACGAGTTCGGCACGGGCACGAAGGCCGGGGCGGAGCTGAACTACACCTTGCGCAACTGCATCGTGCGGAAGGACAGCATCAGCAACGAGCATTTCGTCAACTGTTTCAACAAAAACCCGAAATTCATCGCCACCTACGGGCAGAACTACAACATCGAGGAGACTTCGCCGGCCGTGGATGCGGGCATGGAAGGCTTGGGCATCACCACCGACATCCTCGGTCGCCCGCGCAACGGCGTGCCCGACATCGGGGCGTACGAGTATTACCCGATTCCGGAAGAAAAACGGTAGCTTTTCGATTCTTCATTCACTATGTTAAAGTAAAAAGAACATGAAAAAACGGTCACCCATATTGTTTTTGCTCGTTTTGGGTGCAATCGTTGCGACGCAGGCGCAGACGGTGACGGAACGGCGCCTTTTCACCGACGGCGACGACTCGTTGTGCCTGAAAGTTTTGTCGTATGACTTGCGTTATGCCTTTGACAGGAACGGCAACTACGGTTTCAAGGTGAAAAAGAACGATTTGCACTACTTCATTACCGAGACGGACACCCTCGGCCCCTTCAAAGAATACGGCGGCACGTATAGTCGAAACGGCGGCATCTCCACTTTTCAGAAAGAGTCCGCAAGTAGCACGTTCTGGTACATGAACGAGAAAGGCACGACGCTATACGGTCCGGCCGTCGGGGTGCGACAAGGCCACCAGACCAGCGACACCCGCAACCATATCGCGGTGACCACCGTGCATAAAGACACCGCGCATTTTTACATCAACAACCAGCTGGTTTACAGCGCCCTTTTGACTGAACTGAAGCAAATCAAACTTTCGGAGGGCGATTGGGTCGCCTTCAGCGAGAACGGCAACGTGCTGTACTACCTCGAACAGAACGGGAAAATCAACCTATACAAAAACGGTGAGAAAATCGACAGCTCGGATTTCCTGTACTCCAACCTCGCCATCAACGACAACGGGGATTACCTGTTTGCGAAAGGCTTCCGTCCGGATCCTCCCATCAAAAAATACAACTATGCGTTTTACGTGCACACGCAAGACACCGCATTCGACTATGTGCGGACAGTGTGGCAGTCTGTCCTGACGAGGACCGGGGGCTATTACACCTCCGGCAACGACAACGGGTCCGACTACATCATCATCAACGGGGTCCTCCACAAGAACATCGACAAAATCGCCGACAAAACCATCCTTGACAAGCGGAACAGCCTGTTCTACTACGAACGGGATTCTCGGAAATACTTGAATGTCAACGGAAAAGATCATCCTTGCCTTTTTGACAAAATCTTCGAGCCCACAATGGACACGAACGGTCATTTTGCCTATTACGGACTGAAAAACTACTATCTCTACAAGGTGGTGGACGACCTGGCCGACCCCCAGCCGCTCTCCCGATACGGCGTCCGGGCGCAACCGTTGTATATCAGTCCCGGCGGCAGCTCCCTGCACTATTTCAAAACGGATGATTCTATCTATTTGTACAAAGACAACGATTTGATTTTCAATCCGATACCCAAAAATCAACCGTTCCTTGTATTGGCGGAAGGGTTTTTGCCCACTCGTACGCCATACTGGAATCCGAAAAACGGCCATTCCCTATTCAGCATACGTTACGGTGACCACAGCTACATCGCATACGACGGCAATCTTTCCAAACCCTTGGAACCTATATCCGAACACTATGGTGGAGAGTACAAAATCGGGAACCTCATGGCCGGAGAATTCAACGAACACGGCTTTTACGTCATTCAGAAAATCGGTGAAAAGAAGTTTTTGATTATTATTAACAATTTGATATACAAAGAGATAGATGATTTAGATCACATTGTCAAAGAACATGTTTATTTTGACGGGAAAATGCTGGTCTTCTACGCGGTGAAGGGAATGTCATTTTACCAATACACCATAACATTATGAAAATAAGATCGTTGCTTTTCTTTTTGACCTTTTCTTTTTGTGCCTTCGCGCAGAAAATGCCTTCCGATTATTTCATGGAAGCCATCCAATATGGTCAGAGCGGCCAGGATCAAAAAGCGCTCGAAAATTTCCTGTACATAGTAGAAAATCACCCGCGTAACGAACTCTATCCCAAGGCGTTGTATAATGTCGGGTATATTTATTTCCAGCAGAAGGAATACGAGAAGAGCATCTATTACTGTTGGAAATTGATGACTGGCGGGTTCAATGACACCGAGGAATTAGGCGGGGACATCATGGCCGAAAGTTACACCAACTACAGCCACCTTGCCTGTGTGCGAATCAGCGAATGCTACAAAAATCTGGGGAAGTATGATTCCGCGCTGCACTATTTGGCGTTATCGGAGCACACCTACCGTTATCAGAGCACCTGCGGCAACGCGTACGCGGACTATAACGTCAGAACCGCTTTGCGCTACGCCGATATTTACGAGCATCTCAACCAACCCGACTCCGCCATAGCCAAACTGCTGCCCCAAGCGTTCGACAACGGGTTCACCGACCATTCCGAAGTTGTCGCCGAGTTGAAAAAACTGCTTGCAGGACGAAAGAAACTACTCCCAAAGTTGGATGCCGCCTTGGATTCCATCTACTCCAAGACGATCACCTACGAAGACCACAACGGACAGGAAAGAAGTTACAACCGATTTTATATCAGGTTTTTAGGTACGGAAATTGAGCTCCCGCATGGGTCATTCGGTCATGGATATGAATGGGACAAGCCGGAAGAATCCATCGCCCGTCTGAAGGAAGACAAATTCTACAAGATGATTGCGAAGCTGTGATTCCAAAGTGGATAACCGAAAAAATCGTATCTTTGCCGCTCAATTAGAAATTATAAAATACGATGAGTCTCGAGTTATCAGAACAAGAAATTATCCGCAGAAAGAAATTGCAGGATCTGCTCGATTTGGGCATTGACCCCTACCCTGCCGCCACCTACGAGGTGAACGCCACCACCGCCGAGATTTTGGAGAAATACCCGAAAGACAACAGCCTCTTCCAAGAGGTCAGCATCGCCGGACGTATTATGAGTCAGCGCATTATGGGTGCCGTCTCCTTCTACGTGCTCCAGGATGCCGTGGGCAAAATCCAAGTTTATGCCAAACGCGACGAGATCTGTCCCGGCGAGGACAAGACGATGTACAACAGTGTGTTCAAGAAATTGGACATCGGCGACATCATCGGCGTGAAGGGTTTCGTGTTCACCACGCAGACCGGCGAGATCAGCATCCATGTCAAGGAATTCACCATCCTCTGCAAGTCGGTGTGCCCGCTGCCCATCGTCAAGGAGAAGGACGGCGTGGTCTATGACGCCTTCCAAAACCCCGAGCAGCGCTACCGTCAGCGTTACATCGACCTCATCGTGAACCCCCATATCAAGGACACGTTCATCAAGCGCACGCTGTTGGTCAACACGATGCGTAACTATCTGAACGAGAAGGGTTACCTCGAAGTGGAGACCCCGATTCTGCAACCGCTCTACGGCGGCGCGGCGGCCCGTCCCTTCAAGACTCACCACAACACGTTGGACATGACGCTCTACCTGCGCATCGCCGACGAGCTGTATCTGAAGAAACTCATCGTGGGCGGCTTCAACGGCGTCTATGAGTTCTCCAAAGACTTCCGCAACGAGGGTATGGACCGCTTCCACAACCCCGAATTCACCCAGATGGAGCTCTACGTGCCCTACAAGGACTACAACTGGATGATGGAGACCGTGGAGGAGATGGTCGAGCGCATCGCCCTCGCGCTGCACGGCACCACCAAGGTGCAGGTCGGCGACAACGTCATCGACTTCAAGCGCCCGTGGAAACGCTACACCATGTTCGAGGCCATCGCGCACTTCACCGGCACCGACATCTCCGAGATGAACGAGGAGCAGCTCGCCGCCTTCGCCAAAACGCAAGGCGTGGAGGTGGATAGCTCTATGGGCAAGGGCAAACTCATCGACGAAATTTTCGGCGAGACCTGCGAGTCGAAGCTCATCCAACCGACCTTCATCTACGACTACCCCATCGAGATGTCGCCGCTAACCAAGAAGCACCGCAGCAAACCCGGTCTCACCGAGCGTTTCGAAGGTATGTGCAACGGCAAGGAGATCTGCAACGCCTACTCCGAGCTCAACGACCCGCTCGACCAGCGCAAGCGTTTCGAGGACCAGCTGGAGCTCGGCAAGCGCGGTGACGACGAGTCGATGGTGCTGGACGAGGACTTCCTCCGCTCCTTGGAAATCGGCATGCCCCCGACTGCCGGCCTGGGTATCGGCATCGACCGTTTGGCGATGATTATGACCAACTCGCCCTCCATCCAAGACGTGCTCTTCTTCCCGCAGATGCGTCCGGAGAAGAAGCAGGAAGTGAGCAAGGACGAAGAGTTTGTCGCGTTGGGAATGGATGCCGCGTGGATTCCGGCCTTGAAGAAACTGAATATCCTGACGTTGGAACATCTGAAAAACGCCAACCCGAACAAGCTGCTGAACGACCTCGGCGGCCTGCGCAAGAAATTGAAATTAGAGGTTCCCGCCGCGAAATTGGAAGACATCCAAGGGTGGATCAACAAATTGGCGTAGGTTTTAATACGAATTTGTCACGAAATTGTTCCTATAGAGACGCACTGTCGTGCGTCTCTATCTTTTTATTGCTTTTCCGTCAGATATTTCCAGTACCGACGGGGCATATCGTTGAGTTGCTTGCGGGGATTCAACCGTTCGCGAATGCAGATGGCCTTGAAGTAGGTGCGCCAGAGATCCTGCAGCAGCTGGTCGTCCTGGCTTAGCAGCTCCTCGTTCAGCATCCCGTTGTCGAGGCTGAAGGGTACCGAAGCCTCGTCGGCGAACGTGATACGGGAAGGATAGCCCGCACCGTCATAGTAGAAGCCGTAGTGCCGCTTGGCGTCGTAAATCAGCCAATGCTGGTCGTTGAAACGGTCGGCGAAATGGTCGGTGACGAGCGGCAGGACGTTATGGTCGGGTGCGACGACGGCGAGGTAGGTGCCGTCCTTGGCCTTCTGGAACCGCACGAACTGCTTCATCCGCAGCTGTTCGTGCATCACCTTGCGGGCGATGTTGGTCACGGCGAGCACGTCTGGGTCAGCGAAATTGTGGCTGTAGGCCTTACCGCTGTCCTCCGGTTGGCGGAAGACCTTGCAGATGTACTGGAACAGCGGCCGGCACACTTCGGGCAGTTCCGACAGCCAGCTCACGAACAGCAATCGCACCGCCTCTTTCGGAAGTCGTTTCTCCAATCCCATCCACACGCGGCCCGCCTTCTCCGCATCGCTTTGGACCGTATGGACCTCATCGCCGAAAAGGGGCATCTGGTCGCCTTCCTTCAACAGTTCCTCCGGCTGTTCCCGCCGTGCAAAAGCGTCGAAAACCGCTGTGAGGAGGCCGTCGAAGGTGTTGTCGAAGGTGTAGAGGGTCATTCTTTGAATGGGTTATTGGTTATGGGTTATGGGTTATTGAAGCTGGTTAGTAGATAGTAGTTAGCAGTTAGTAGTTTGCGGCGGTTCTGGCAGGAAGAAGAAATCGGTCCAACCCCATGCCGGAAATGCGAAACCTTTTTCTGTACGCAACGTCACTCGCCAAACTCCAACGACAGCTGTGCCTCCCTCGCGGCAAGCTTCTGTTCGGCCTTGGAGACCAGCAGCGGGCGGAGACGTTCGGGACTGAGCTCGTTGATGCCGAGGAGGGGCTGCAGGTTGGAGGCGCCGAGCTCGTGGCAGGTGATGAAGTACTTCGCCTTCTTCATCACCACGCCCATCTTCTTGAGGTCGAAGGTGGTCAACCGGTTGAAACGGCGGGAGTTGACGATAAGCCACGCCGACTTGGTGCCGAGACCGGGCACGCGGAGCAGCATCTCGTAATCCGCCGTGTTGATATCCACGGGGAAGAATTCGGGATGCCGCAACGCCCACGCCAACTTGGGATCTATCTCCAAATCGAGGTTCGCATGGGCATCATCCACCAACTCATCCACTTTGAAATGGTAGAAACGGAGCAGCCAGTCGGCCTGGTAGAGACGGTTCTCACGCACCAACGGCGGCTGTTTCAGCACCGGCAGCCGAGAGTCGTAAGTGTTCACGCTCACGTAGCCCGAGTAATAGACGCGACGCATCGTGGGCTGGTTGTATAGCAGAGACGACATGCCGAGGATGTCGCGGTCGGTCTCCTTCGTGGCCCCCACAATCATCTGGGTCGATTGCCCAGCAGGCACGAAGCGGGGTGCATGGCGGTACTTCTTACGATCCTCCTTGTTCTCGAGCACGCCCTGCTGGATGAGCTGCATCGGCTGGAAGACGCTCTTGTGGCTTTTTTCCGGCGCGAGCATCTTGAGCGACTCCTCCTTGGGAATCTCGATGTTCACGCTCATACGGTCGGCGTAACGGCCAGCCTCCGCAAGCAACTCCTGCGAAGCACCGGGAATGCTTTTGAGATGGATGTAGCCGTTGAAGCGGTGGATGAGCCGCAGGTCGCGCACGATGGCCGTGAGCCGCTCCATCGTGTAGTCAGGGTTGCGCACCACCCCACTCGACAGAAACAATCCCTCGATGTAATTACGGCGGTAGAACTCCATCGTGATCTCCTCCAACTCGCTGACACTGAGCGTGGCCCGTTTGATGTCGTTGCTACGGCGGTTCACGCAGTAGGCGCAATCGTACATGCAATGGTTGGTGAGCATCACCTTCAGCAACGAGATACAGCGGCCGTCGGCGGCGAAAGAGTGGCAGATGCCGACACCGCCAACGGTGTTGCCCACCATCCCCTTCTTGCCGCCGCGCACGGTACCGCTCGACGAGCACGAAACATCGTACTTGGCCGATTCCGCAAGCACGCGAAGCTTCTCCATTGTCTTGTCGGTGAGCATATTACGATAGGTTTACCGTTTTATTGAGAGCGGCCGGTACCATTGCGTACCGACCGCAATACAGGTCGCTAAATGGTGTGCCTACTTGGTGTAGAGGTAACGCTTGATGCTCTTCTTCGGGGTCTTCTCGAACTCCTGGATGTGCACCTCGACCTCGTTGATCTGCTCGTAAGCGGCGAGATTCTTGTTCACCTCCTTGCGCACATTGTCAAGTTCGCGAGCCACGCCGGCGGAATCCAGTCCGGCCGCATCGCAGGCGTCAATGTCGGGGTGGATGAGCGCCACAATGCGGTTCTCACGCTGCACCACGATGCTTTCCATCACGAACGGCATGTTGTTGAGTTTGTCCTCGATCTCTTCGGGGTAGATGTTCTGACCCGACGGACCGAGCAACATGGTCTTGCAGCGTCCCTTGATGAAGATGTTACCGTCCTTATCAACGTAGCCGAGGTCTCCGGTGCGGAGCCAACCGTCGTCGGTGAAGCTGCCCTTCGTGGCTTCCTCGTTCTTGTAGTATCCGAGCATCACGTTGTCGCCGCGGACCACAATCTCGCCGACGCCTTCGGAATTCACGTCATCGATGCGCACCTCCATATTGTCCAGGATTTGTCCGCAGCTGGTGGGCACGAACTTGGACCAGTGCGAGTAAGAGATGAGCGGGGCGGTCTCCGTCATACCATAGCCGATGGTGAACGGGAATTTGAGCTTGCGCAGGAACTTTTCGACCTCGACATTCATGGCCGCACCGCCGATGATGACCTGCTCGAAAGAGCCGCCGAACACGCCGACGAGCTTCTTGCGGATCTGGCTGAGCAGCACGTCGTCGATATAAGGCACCTTGAGCACCCAGTTCATAGGCGGTTTGGCAATCATGGGTTGGATCTGCTTGCGGTAGATTTTCTCGATGATAAGCGGCACACTCAGGATAAGGGTGGGCTTGATCTCGGAGAAGGCGGCAAGAAGCACCTTCGGGGTCGGTGTTTTGGTGATGAAGTAGGTATGACCTCCGATGGTGGAGTTTCCGAGGAAGTCGAAAGCGCAGCCGTAGGCGTGGGCCAGCGGCAGGAACGTCACCATACGGTCGCCGGGAAAGAGCAGCTTGTGTGACGGATTGCCGGCGGCGTACGCGTGATGGCCGAAGATGGCGTTGGAAGCCAGCGCGCGCCCAGTAGTCATCACTCCTTTCGAGAACCCCGTTGTTCCCGACGTGTAGTTGATGGAGGCTAGCTCCTCATTGTCCTTGTAGTCGTAGCGGATGCTGTCGGGGAAGAACATCCCCTGGAACTTCGCATCGAAGAGTTTTTGGATAGCCTCCGGGGAGATGATTTCGCGCGGCAACTCGAAACGGGTGCCCGACTCCTCATCGATGATGGGCAGCGCACTCTCAATGACCGTCAACGGACGGAAGTCGGTGAGTGAGAAGACCGCACGCACCTGGCCGAGCTCGTTCTCGTCAAGATGATCCCAGTAATAGTCACCGGAGAAGAGCAGTTTGGAGTCGGAATGCTTGATGATATGATGGACGTTCTCGGGACGGAAATCCTGCAGGATGGGGACGATGACCGCGCCGTAGGTGACGGTGGCGATATAGGTGACGGCCCAACGGGTGCAGTTCTTCCCAATGAGGGCGATACGGTCGTTCTTCTGGATGCCGCACTGCTCAAACAGCAGATGCAATTTCTCGACCTGCTCAGCCACCTGACCGTAGGTGAGCGTGAATTTTGTCTCATAATCGGTGAAGGCTTCCAGGTCCCAATAGCGACGGAACGAATCTTCGAACAGACGCACAAAGTTTTCTTTTATCATTGTCTTGGTTTTAAGTTAATGTTCTATCGTTTTAATATTTAGGCAATTACAATACGTCATTGTATAAAATGGCGACTATTTTTTGCGGCTGCAAAGAAACGATTTTTTTTGTTAAGATTTGAATGCGGTGGAATGCGAAAAAAGTGTATCTTTGCCGCCGATTTGAGAGTTGTGTGTTTCACGCGTTCAATCGGCAGAAGCCGAAGTGGCGGAATAGGTAGACGCGTTGGTCTCAAAAACCAATGAGGTAACACTCGTACCGGTTCGATCCCGGTCTTCGGTACTCCAAGAAAAAAGCACTTAGCCAAACGGTTAAGTGCTTTTTTTGTGCCCTCTCTTCGGGCTTTTTGTGGAGCCGACGGGAGTCGGACCCGCGACCTCATGCTTGCGGAGCATGCGCTCTACCAACTGAGCTACGACCCCTTGATTTCGGGCGGCAAAAATACAAAATTATCGGACATCTCCAACATCTGTTGAAAAAAATCCTGTCCTTTCATCCCATCTACATATCGGAATGGTGATGACCAGCGTCATCTATGACAACATCATATCTTCTCGAAACGCGCCGCCACCCACTTGTCCTTGACCTTGTGGTCGAGGTAGCGAAGTCCATTCTCGGCACAGCAGAGGCGCAACGCCGGCAAATCCTCCTCATAGAAGCCGCTCAGGAAAAGCAGGGCGTTGTCATTCATGCACTTCACATAATGCGGGATGTCCTGCAACAGGATATTGCGATTGATGTTGGCCAGGATGATGTCGTAGCGTTCGGCACCGAGCAGCGAAGCATCGCCCAGAAGCACCTTGAGATGATCGCAATGATTATGCTGAGCATTCTCCACCCCATTGCGATAGGCCCATTCGTCGTTGTCGATAGCCGTCACCGGGGAGGCTCCCTTCATCGTGGCAAGGATGGCCAAGACGCCCGTGCCGGCCCCCATATCGAGCACAGCCTTCCCGTGCACTTCTGTCTCCAACAGATAGGAGACCATCTGCGCAGTCGTGGCGTGGTGCGCCGTCCCGAACGACATCTTCGGCTCAATCACAATCTCATACTCCGCTTCCGGCATCGGAGCGTGGAACGGAGCGCGGATGTAGCACTTGCCGTCAATCAGCACCGGCTCGTAGTTGGCCTCCCACGCGGCATTCCAGTCCTTGTCTTCCATCGGCGCCACCGAATACGAGACCTTCACCTCCGGATAGAGGGACGACTCCAACAAATCCTTGAAAACGTCCTCATTGTAATCTTTCTCGGGGATGTAGCATAGCAGCTCGTTCTCGCCGTCGCCGTCCATGAAACTGTCACACCCGGCATCCGCCATCAACGAGGTGTAAACCTCCTTCCACGGATCGGCAGGCTCTATGTTCAACTTGATCTCTAAATACTTCATTGTTTTGAGACTTGAGACTTGTGATTTTGGGAAGAGAATTCAAACGTCACACGTTTAATACTCGATCGGTTTTCCGGACAGGTTGAACCACAATTCCTGTTCGTCCTGGGTCTTCTTGTCCACAACGATAACCTTGTAGGCGGTAAGCTTGTCGGCGAGGCGTTTCACCGTGTAGAACTCCTTGAGCTTGTAAGACTTATACTCTTTCTTGAGGTAGTCTTGGATGGTGGCGGAGAGGTTCTCGTTCTTGCCGAGCACCCAAGTCTCCGTGAGTTCGCCATAGCTGTTAAACACGCAGAACTCCTTGCCACGGGTGGTGTAGAAGGCCGCGATGTAGTTCATGTAGCCGTCCTCGGTCCACACCTCGTTGTTCACCTTCGGATATTTGAGTTTGAAAGCGGCCTTCACATTCTCAGGCACGCTGGAGGCGTCGTCGTTGTCGAGGCTCATGTTCATCTTCTCATAGTATTTGTTGAGGGCGTCATCCTCCTCACTCTCTTTCTTGGTGCCACCCAACTCGTAGTCAGGGTCAACCGTGCGGATCAGCTTGCCGGCTTTGTCGAAAAAGACGGTGGTCACGAGTTTGGCTTTGTAGTTGGCCTTCTCATAGAATTCCACCATGGTCTTGTCGTCCTTGTCGGCGCGCTGCTCCTTGACGGAGCTCTTGAAGCGCCAGCCGGGATAGAAGTCGTTCAGATGTTTGGACATCAAGCCTGTGACGCTCTCTTCCGGCATAATGGTGAGCGTTTTCTCCCATACGCCGTTCGGTTTGATATAGACAGCAGTTTTCTTGCCTTGGTTCAAGCAGCGGGCGATATACATGCTGTCCACGAGGAACCAGTTGAGTTCGGCGGGGTGCAGCACTTTCTTCACCAGCGCTTTGGAGACGACCTCGGGCACGGTGTTGGCTTTGATGGCGATGTTGCCGTGTTCATCTTTCACCACAGGCTCGGGTTTCTCTTTCTTGGGTTTGGATTCCTTCTGCTGGGAGGCGGCGGGTTTGCTGGCACTGGAGGATGAGCTGGCCGGTTTCGCGGCAGGAGTGTTGGCCGGCTTTGCCTGCGCCGTGGTCTTGGGCGCGTTCTTGGCAGCTTCCTTCGCGGCTTTCTCGGCGGCAGCCTTCTCGGCGGCCTCACGCTTGGCAGCCTCTTCTTTCTGTGCCTGCTTCTCGGCAGCGGCGGCCTTGGCCTGCTCTATCTTGTCGGGATGCTTTACCCTCGGATCCTGAAAGCCCTCGGGATCGTCGCGGGAGAGCAGCTGGTTCGTTCCTGAAGAGGAGAAGGTCAGCACGGAGGGTTTGGAGCCGACGGCATCCTCACGCACCTCCAGGTAATAGTGGGTGCTCACGTCCTCTTTTTCCTCCAAGGCGCTGACGCTGATGAGGTAGTCGGGGAAGTTCTCCTTCACGTAGTCGGTGATGGAGGAGGGCAACTCGTTGACGGGCACATTGAACAGGGTACGGATCCATTCACCCGCACCGCTGATATAGACTTTGCCGCTCGTGCTCCCGTCCTTGATGCTGGCGACGTAGGTTTGGCCTTCTTTCACCCAGCCGGTCACCTTTACGTAGGAATATTGCTCATCCAAGGTCTCCATCACATCGGATGGCACCTCGGCGGGTTTCAGCTTCTGTGCGAAGACATTGTTGAAGTTGACAGCAACTAACTGAATTACAGAAAGTAACAATACGAATAAAAGCTTATTTCTCATTTTTGTCAGAATTTTCAAATCAAGCTACAAAAATAGTTTTTTTTTGTTCAATTCCAAAGTCAAAGTTCAATGACCGCTATTCAATGTTTCTCTGATTTTCGAAGTCAGGATGTCTATGCCGATGTTGTTTTGTCCGCCTACGGGGATGATGATGTCGGCAAGACGTTTGGTAGGCTCGATGAAGAGTTCGTGCATAGGCTTGACGAACGTGCGGTAGTGCCGGATAGACTTGTCGAGGCCGCGGCCGCGTTCGATGACGTCCCGGCTGATGATGCGGATAAGGCGTTCATCGGCATCGGTATCGACGAAGACCTTGATATCCATCGTGTCGCACAGTTCGGGGTTGGTGAACACCAGGATGCCTTCCACGATGAGCACCTCGGCGGGATGCACGGGGATCGTCTCCTCGCCGCGCCGGCAGGTGACGTACGAGTAGGTCGGCATCGGGATAGTCTCACCCTGTTTGAGGCGCCGGATATGGTCAACCATCAGCGGGAACTCAATCGCGGAAGGGTGGTCGAAGTTGATGCGCTCCTTCTCCTCCTGCGTCAAGTCGCCGTTGTCGCGGTAATACGCGTCCTGCGACAGCACACTGACGTGATGTTTGGGGAACTGGTTGACAATTTTTTGCACCACGGATGTTTTTCCAGAGCCGGAGCCGCCGGCGATACCTAAGACTAACATAATGACAATGACATTGATTTGTGGCTGCAAAAGTGCAAAAAAAATCTGAATCCAGCTTTGGATTCAGATTTTTTTGTTGCCCCGATAGGATTCGAACCCATACAAACAGAACCAGAATCTGCGGTGCTACCATTACACAACAGGGCAATAGCTAAATGCGCGGCAAAAATACACTTTTTTTGATACCGCGCATTCATTTTAGAAATTTTTTTTTTAGCTGACGAAGATGACTTCATACCAGATATATCCATTCACCACAACTGCCTTATAATAAACGTTTTCCACTTTGTAGTAAATGTTGTTCTCGAGGTAGAGCACTTCGTAGTTGCTGGGCAGTTCGGCCACTCGGGCACCGATCGGAGGGGCTACAACTTGGTAATTATTCTTGTAGGGGAGGTAAAAAGTGCCATCATCGTAGTAGTAGCTGACGTTGTTGTGGATCACGATCACGGGTCTCCAGGTGTTGAAGATGGCATAGGCGATGACGGCTCCGAGGGGCGGGCGGCAGATCACGTAGTATCCATTCATGTGGCGGCAGAAGACTCCGTTGTAGAAGTAGTAGGGAGTGCCGTGGTAGTAAACCGGTTTCACACGGGAGGGGACGTGCATGTGTCCGTAGTAGTTGTGGTGGTTCGGGTGTACGTAGGGGTTGTGCGGGGCGGGGCCGTGTCCGGGACCAGGGCCAGGGCCGTGTCCGGGGCCTCCATGCTTGTCATCACCACCGGTGTTACCGGTAGCGGGGCCTTCCGTGCGGGGGGCGGTGACGGGCTGCGGGGAGGGCGTTCCCTGGGCCGTGTATCCGCGTCTTTCCGTGGTGGCGGCGCTGGTCGGAGTGACGGCTCCGGTAGTGGCAGCAGGACGGGTCGTCGTGGTTGCAGGAGTGGTTGCCGTCGCGCTCGTGGCAGGAGTTTTGCCTGCGGAGGAAGCCGCGGTTCCGCTCGTTGTCGGACGAGTTGCCGTGGTGGTTTGCGGCTTGGTTGCGCTCGTATTGCTGGTTGCCGGACGAGTCACCGTGGTGGTCTGCGGCTTGGTTGCACCCGTGTTGCCCGTTGCCGGACGAGTGGTCGTCGTGGTTTGCGGCTTGGTTGCGCTCGTATTGCTGGTTGCCGGACGAGTCACCGTGGTGGTCTGCGGCTTTGTCGTCGGACGGGTCGTCGCCGGACGAGTCGTCGTCGGACGGGAAGCGCTCTGCTGCGCCTTTTGGTAGCTATCGTTAGCCCTGTTCAGTTGGGCGTCTCCTCTCTGCATCTGGCGGGCGGCCTGACTGGAGGCGGACGTCGCGCTGTTTTGTTGTTTAGTCGCCGAGGCTGCGGGCTTGCTGCCTGCGGCGGAGCGGCTGGATGAGACCGGCGTCTGGGCCATGACTTCCATCGACACTAAACCTGCCATCAGGAAGATACTCATCATCATCATTAACTTTTTCATAACTCTGGTTTTTTAGGGTTAGAAGTTACCGATAAGACCGACCATCCGCCCAATTGTTTAATGCTTTATCACAATTTTCTGATGCATGACTTGCCCCCCACGCTCCAACTCCAACAAATACATGCCATTGACAAGGCCTTGCACAGGAATCTCTATTGATTGTCCAGCATCGTAAGTCTGCGTATAAACAGCCTGTCCTACCATATTATATATAGTGGCAACACAAGCATCGCCTGCGTCAGACAAGGTTACGTGGAGGAGATCGGAGGCGGGATTCGGGTGGACAGACATCTTGGTACCGAAATCCTCGATACCCGCGGCGTCGGTGGACCAATAGACCTTGAAGCCGGAAGCGTTCAGATAATTGTCCGCGGTAAAGGAAACCTGGATCCGGTTCGAGTAATAGGTGACCGTCCCGGGATTTTCATTGCCCGTGAAGCTGTTCAACAGCACGTTGGGCATTGTGCTGATGTCATAAAAATCAAGATGGTCTTCCGGGCTGATATCCAATTCCTCGAAGGTGAAGGTGATGGAAGTAGCTTCCGGGATACGAATCATCCAACGGCAGCCCATATTGTCTCTGTAGTTGTTCCCATCACCGCTGTTATCGGTCATCACGCCCGAAGTCTCGTGGGTGGCGTGTGTGCCGCAGCCGATACCTTCACGCATAGCGTTGAAGCTCAAGTGCCAACCCTGCTCCGTCACCGATCCGTCCGTCTCGAACGTGATGTACAGGCTGTCGGTGTTGAACTGGTAACTGGCATTGGAAATCGTCCCCGAGAACTCGGCGATCAGACTGTCCTGGGAGGGATGACCGTTCCAGAAGCGCAAATAGTCGTGATTCTCCTGAGTAGCCAACTTGTCCAGCGTGACGGAGACGGCATACTGCATAGGCTGGGCGATGAAGTACGTACAGTAGGTGTTGTCCTGATAGTTCAGGTTGCCGCTGCCATCCTCCAACGTACCTTCCGTGGCGGTAATCTCATGTCCTTCGCAATAGTTCGGATAGTTGTTGTATGGGGGATGCAGGTTGAAAATGGAGCACTGACCATGGTTGTAACCACCGACCGCATTGTCATCGCTGCTCTGGGTGATGAAATAGCCGTTACCAGAGCCGCCCCAACCGAAGTTGAAGTGGAAATAGTCATCGCTGTTATAGCCGTCGCAGATAAACGCGTGCCCGCCGCTCTCCGAATAGCCGGAATAATAGAGTGGTCTGGCGACATCCAGGTCGGTCTTGAGCATCTGCCGCCACGCGGAATCGCTATAGTCGTGTTTCTGACGGAAATGGCTGTCGCTGTTATACCTGAAATAGGTGGACATAGCATGCGGAACATCAAACGACTGGGCACCGGAACCATCAGCGCCATAGCTCATATCCACTGAAGTGGCCGCATGGAAAATGAGCTTCGCCACTTCGTTGTTGTAAAAGTTGAGCTGGTCGCACATCGCATCATAGTTGTAGTGCTGCTGCGCGAAGTTGACATAGAAGTTGCCGTAGTCCCACGTATAGTTCGTATGGCTGCCCGAGCCGTTCTCGGGGTAGCGGAAATAGTACATGAGCTGGGCCATTGCCACGGCCACGCAACCGTTCGGCACCTTGCCGTCGTACCCGCCGGGCGACTCTTCGTCACGCGGGGAGTAGTAATTGTAGTACTTGCTCTGGTTCCATCGGGCCGTGATGAGCGGGGAGACGATGGTTTCCGTCAGCGTGGCGCGTGTCGGGTTGCGCAATTCCTTCCAAGCTTCCTGGATGCGCTCGCTGGCGGGCAGCTGCAGACGACGCACGGCGGCGATCTCGTCTCTATACTGCGACAAAAACGTTTCCACGCCGGGTGCGAGGTTGTCCACGTCGATATCGTCGGTAAAGCCGTAGGCCAGCACCGGCATGACGGCATCTTCGGCCGAGAGTATCAGGAAGCCCCGGCTGAAGTGCAACACAGCAGCATACACGTTACCACCGTCACGAAGGTAATCGCAGTCGCGATAGGAATAGGAAGTTGCCTCCGGACAAATTCCGGCCGCTTTCTGCTGGAACGCCCGCGTACCCAGCGTGAGCATTTCGTTCTTGGTGAGTGTTCGCCCCGCAAGTGCCATAGGGACTAAAAGGGCCAATACCAAAAGGTTTTTGAGTTTCATAAGAAGATTATGGGGTGAGAAATTAAAAATAAAAAAAGGACATCCCAAAAGATATCCTTTTATGTAGCTATACGTTCGAAAATGTTAAAGTTTTCAAAGAAATCAGTATTTCATCTCGTCGAACTCGTCCGGCTCGGGAATACTGAGGTCATCTGAGTCGTCGGCGGGTCTTTCGGAGTGGCCGTAGCCGATAGAGCTACGCTGCAGGGAAGCAATGAGCGAACCGATCATCTTGGTCAGCTCCATAAGTTCATTACGGGAGTGATCCTTGGCCTCTTCGGTGAGGACGCCGGAGCGGAAAGCGATTTCGGTGTGCACAACACACTCTCTCACAGAGCTCTTGGCCATCTTCAGATAGTACAGGAACTGGGTTCTATTGCGGGAGGAGCCCTCGGCCGTGTTCAAGGCGATATCCTGGGCGGATCTCAGGAACGACTTCTGCATAAACTTCTGGGTGTCAGCTATTTCATTCGTGGGGAGTTGTTGGTACAACCACACGATATAATCCATAGCCTTGGCATAAATTCTCAAATCCTCAAATCTGAAAAAACTGACGTTAATCTCTCTTTCGTTCATAATGCTTTGGTTTATTTTTTCGGGTGGCAAAGATACGATTATTTCTTTACACTTTGCCCAAAAATCGGCCTTGTTGATATTATATTTTGCGTGCAGCGAGTTAATCTTCTATCAGTTAGTTAATTATGCCTCGACAGAAAAAAGGCCTCCGTCCATTTGTCCACCGTTACAGGCCTTTTCAGTGTCAATAAAAAGTGTACTTTTGCGCCGTCAAAACGGGCAGAGAAACAGAAATGGGCAAGTTTGAAAAGATAAAACGAATATGGAGCATCGTCGTCAGCGAGTGGAAAACCCGCTATCGTCTGGTGTTCTCCAACGAAGAGACGCTTGAGCAGAGCTTCGTCATCCGCCGCATCACCATCCAGAAGATGGCCGTGGTCGCCATCCTGGCCGCCTTCGTCATCATCGTGCTCACCACCATCCTGATCGCCCTGACGCCCCTGCGGGTCTATATTCCGGGCTACACCAGCCAGAAAGACTACAAGATGTACAAGCAGACGGCGGCACGGGTGGATTCTTTGGAAAAGCAACTCGCGATGAACCAGCAGTTTATAGAGAATTTCTCGGGCATGTTGGAAGGCAATGACGGGGCTATTTACGAAGATGATGAGGCGCAGACGACGCCGGACGTGCACCCTGTGGAACGTGATCCCTCGAGGGGAGAAGGACTCCGGGAGGTTTTGGAAGAGGCGGAAATGATCCTCGGACGCGTCGGCGAGAACAGCGCATCGAACAACGCCGGCGTGCCCGGCATCGAGCAGGCCAAGATCACCAGCATCTCCATCTACCCGCCTGCCATGGGCGCCGTCACCCGCCTGTTCGACGCCTCGCAGAACCACTACGGCATCGACATCACCCCCACCGACAACAAAACCGTCACCTGCGTGGCCGACGGTGTGGTGATTGCCGCGAACTACACAGCCACAGACGGTTACACCATCATCGTACAGCATCCCGGCAATATGATCTCCATCTACAAGCATAACGCCAACCTGCTCAAGACGTTAGGTTCACGCGTGACGGCCGGCATGCCCATCGCCACCGCCGGAAATGCCGGTTCGGAGGGCGGGAATTCCAACCACCTGCACTTCGAACTCTGGTACAACGGCTTCCCCATCAATCCGTTAAACTATCTTGTCATCGAATAATTCACTCATGGACACCATCATAGACCTCAACCCCGAAACCGCAGTCGAACTGCTTGGCTTCCAAAACAACAACATCACTATGCTGACCCACATCTTCCCGAAGCTGAAGATTGTGGCCCGCGGCAACGAAATCAAAGTCTCCGGCACCGACGAGGACGTGCAGGAGTTCGAGAACCGTATCTCCCTGTTGGAACGGCACATAGAACAATTCGGAAAACTCACCGAAACCGACATCATCAACATCACCGCGATGGAGGATGACAGCTTCTACACCCTCAGCCAGACCGAGGACAACGTCATCGTGCACGGGCGCGAAGGCAAAATCATCAAGGCCATCACCCCCAACCAGAAGCGACTGGTGGAAAGCGCGGAGAAGAACGACATGGTCTTCGTGGTGGGGCCCGCCGGTACTGGCAAAACCTACACTGCCGTGGCACTCGCCGTCAAAGCGTTGAAGAACAAGCAGATAAAACGAATCATCCTCACCCGTCCCGCCGTGGAGGCAGGCGAGAACCTCGGCTTTCTGCCCGGCGACCTCCGCGACAAGCTCGACCCCTACCTCCAACCCCTCTACGACGCGCTTTGGGACATGATGCCCATGCAGAAACTGATGACCATGATGGAGGACAAGGTCATCGAAATCGCTCCCTTAGCCTTCATGCGCGGCCGTACCCTCGACAACGCCTACGTGATTCTCGATGAAGCGCAGAACGCCACCTCCGCGCAGCTCAAGATGTTCCTCACCCGTATGGGCAAGAACGCCAAGTTCTTCATCACCGGCGACATCACCCAAATCGACCTGCCCAAACATCAACAGTCAGGACTCATCCTCGCCGACCGTATCTTGCGCGGTGTCAAGGGAATAGACTTTATCTATATGGAAAATCGAGATGTGGTGCGTCACCATCTTGTGACCAAGATCATCAACCGCTACGAGCTTTACGAGAACGAAATGGAGGCGGCGGCCCAAAAACGGCGCGCGGAACGCGAGGCGGCAAAGCTCAGCGAAGCGAAAGAAAATGGGATTTAAACTCTTCATAGGACTGCTGCTGACACCCTTCTCCCTTATCTTCGGGTGCATTGCCGCGACACGGCGGTTTCTGTATCGGAAGGGAATATTACACGGGGAAGATTCGCCCGTACCCGCCATCGACATCGGCAACTTGGCCGTGGGCGGCACAGGGAAAACGCCTCACACACAGTACATTATTGAAATGCTGAAGCAAGATTTCCACGTAGCGGCACTCAGCCGTGGCTATGGTCGGAAATCCAAGGGTTATCACTCTGTTTTACAGACAGATCCTCAAGATCGGAATGCAGAACTGTTTGGCGACGAGCCTTTTATGACGCATCTTCGGCACCCGGACATCCCTTTAGCGGTGGACGGAGACCGCTGCGAAGGTGTACGCAACCTACTCGCTGAAAATCCTGATACCGAGGTCATTGTCCTTGACGACGCCTACCAGCACCTCCGCTTCCGCCCCACCCTCCACATCTTACTGACGGAGTACGACCGTCCATTCCGCCCGGATATGCCGATGCCTACGGGAAAGTTGCGCGAGTTCCCCCGCGCCTCACGGTTTGCCGAAATAGTAGTCGTGACCAAAGTGCCGGACAGTGCCTTGACCGATGAATCCGCATGGCGTCACCGGCTTCGGCTGAAACCGCAACAGTCGCTGTTCTTCACCCGTTTTCGCTATCAAACACCGATGCCCGTCACGGAAGTTGCGCAGAAGACCGACCTCCTGACCGTAAAAGAGGCCATTCTCCTGACCGGCATCGCTCACCCCAAACCGCTGACCGCCTACTTGGAACAGACGTACCATATCGCGAAACATTACGCCTTCCCCGACCATCACTCCTACACTCAAAAGGACATACAAGATATTTATAATCAACATTTTGACAATATCGGAGAACAGCGTGTACTCTTCACAACCGAGAAAGATTGGATGCGGTTGCAGTCAGAGCGTATCAGAAATATTGTATCTTTGCTACCCGTTTTTGTCATTCCAGTAGATGTTGAGTTTCTTACTGATACACAGCGGGATACGTTTAACCAAATAGTGAAAGACCATGTTAGAGGAAAAAAGAAAGAGAGTTGAGCAGACGGTTGCCTATCTGAACAACCGTAAAACGATAAATCCGAAAATCGCCATCGTATTGGGTTCCGGTTTAGGCGGCCTGACCGAGAAAGTCGAAATCGTGGATGAAATCCCTTACAAAGAGATTCCCAACTTCCCGGTCTCCACAGTAGAAGGCCACAAAGGGACTATGATCTTCGGTCGGCTGAACGGGGTGGAGGTGCTCGTTTTCAACGGCCGTTTCCATTACTACGAAGGCTATCCGATGGATGTGGTGACCTATCCGCAGCAGATTTTGCCGGGCATCGGGGTGAAGACCGTCATCCTGTCGAACGCGGCTGGCGGCATGAACCCCACCTTCCAAGTCGGCGACATCATGCTGATCCGCGACCACATCAACCACTTTTTCACCAATCCGCTGATTGGCCCGAACGACGATGAGCTGGGACCACGTTTCCCGAACATGAGCGAGGTCTATTCGCACCGACTGGTGAAGTTGGCGCAGCAGACCGGCAAAAAACTGAACATCCACCTGCAGGAGGGTGTCTATATCGGCGTGTCGGGTCCTTGCTTTGAAACGCCTTCGGAATACAAGATGTTCTACCTCTTCGGCGCTGACGCCGTGGGCATGTCCACCGTTCCGGAAGCCATCATGGCCCGTCACCGCGGCATCGAAGTCTTCGCGCTCTCCGTCATCACGGATCTTGGCATCATCGGCCGTGTGGAAAAGGCCAGCCACGAGGAGGTGCTCGAAGCCGCTGCCGCCGCAGGCCCGCAAGTCGTGGACCTCATCTACCACATGGTGCCGGAAATATAGGGACTGTTTTCCATGGACCCCCATTCAGATTCTCCGAAAAGCGCGGGCGACGCGAGGGTTGGCCTTCTCAAGGGCACATCCATTGCCAGTCTGTTGCTGGCACTCATTTGGGGGCTGGCGATGGCTTTTGCGCTCATTGTCAACCTGTTGAAGTCGCATTTCCCGCGAGTTGTGTACAACTATTACACGCTGGAAACTCTTCTGCCACATCCCGTGCTGATGCTCATCGGATGGATTGGCTTACTACTTTTATTCTTGATTATCAGAAAGATATGGAAGGATAGCCAGAAACCCCTTACCAATAGCGTCAACGGACATTACCCGATCGCTGTGATAGGCGTATGCTTCTTTTTCTTGCAGCTGTATTTGGTTTATAACTACTATTTTGAAACGGACTGGGATGTGCAGGTGTTACTTGACACGGCCAGAAACATAGCGTATGGCGGGAATATCAACCAAAACAGCTGGTATTATAGCAATTACCCTAATAATCTGCTACTTACTTGGTTTTTTTCGGCTATTTTGTTTATAGCTAAACCGTTACATCTTGGTGCGCACGACTTCTTTGCCATCATTGTGGTACAAAGTCTCATAAGCGTGATGACCTTCCTGATGCTGTATCAATTATGTATCAAGATGTGGAAACGTCGCGATTTAGCCTATTTTGCTTGCAGTATCTACCTGATTTTGGTGGGATTTTCGCCATGGGTCTCGATTCCGTATTCCGATTCATGGGGATTGCTCTTCCCAATACTGCTTTTAATGCTCCGATATGGATGCCATAGGCAACGGGAGAGCCTATGGATGTGGTTTTGGTTGTCACTTGTCGCCTATTTGGGCTATAAGATAAAGCCACAAGTGATTTTTGCCTTTATGGGCATACTGCTGGTTGACGGGGTCTCCCTTTGGAAGGAGTTAAGACGTAACAAAACTCACAAACTAATCGTAATCAAATACTTACTACCCATTTTCTGCGGTCTTTTAGTAAGCGCGGCACTGGTTTTCGTATTGGAGAAGAGCACTCGGATTCACTGCGACCGCGCACAGTCCATGGGACCGACACACTACCTGATGATGGGCTTGAACCGGAACAGCATCGGGGGATATTGTGATGACGACTTGATACTCTCGCGCAGTTTTGCGACTCCTTCAGCACGCTCTACCGGCAATCTGAAGGAGTCCGCCCGCCGTGTCAAGGAGATGGGAGCGAGCGGTTTGGGCGAGCTGATGTGCGAGAAGATGCTGGTGAACTATTACGATGGCACGTTTTTCTGGGGCAAAGAGGGATGGTTCTACAAGACCGTCTTCCCGGAGAAAAACCGGCACTTGTCGCCGTTTTTGCGGAACCTCTATTACAACCGGCTGATTCACGGAAAATATTATCCGCTGTGGTGCAGCTTCTCTACCGCCGTCTGGCTCGGACTGCTGCTGCTGGCGTTTTTGGCCATGTTTGGAAGGTGGAATAATTCATTGAGAATCATTGCGATAAGTATCCTGTTGCTTACCTTGTACGAATTGCTCTTTGAAGCGCGGGCACGTTACTTGTATGCATACATCCCCTTCTACATCATTATGGCAGTGCAGGGTGCCGAAACGATGGTGGGGAAATGGTCGGCCTGGCGGAAGAAAAAGGGTTCCGCCGGCATCACAAGCTAACATTATGTCTTCTGCTGCTGCTTTTTGGCTGCAGGGAAGAGCACGTTGTTGAGAATCAAACGATAGCCCGCGGAATTGGGGAAGAGGTTGAGGTCGGTGGGCGGGTCGTTGACCAAGTGCTGGTAGTCCTCGGGGTCGTGGCCGGAATAGAACGTCCAAGTCCCCTTGCCGAACTCACCGTGAATGTATCTCGCCTCGTTGAAGTAGGCACATTCGCCCATAATCGTCACCGTCGGTTTAATGAGCTCTTTGCGGAAAGCCGTAGTTTGCCCCATGAAGCCGGGAATCACCTGCAAGTGGTTCTGGCACAACATCGTGGGCACGGGATCCCACTTGGCGGAAAACTCGAACAGCGTGAAATAGTCGTGCGATTTGTTGGAGATGTGCTGGGTAGGACTCACATCGATATTGGAGACCTCGTAGATGTACGGGTTAGTCTCAATCTGGAAATTGGTGAAAGCGAAGCAGTTGTCGTAGTTCAGCTTGCTCTGCGCATCGGGATCCATCGGGTCGCCGTCGAACATCGTCTCGCAAATATCGACTCCCTCGGCGGCAAGGGCGATGTCATAGCTGTCGGGGCCGGAGCACATGGCGAAGAGGTAACCTCCGCCGGCCACAAAGTCGCGGATACCCTTGGCCACGGCCAGTTTCATCTGTGACACCTTGGCAAAACCCAACTGCGCGGCCCGCTCCTCGTTTTCCTTCACATCCTCTTGGTACCATTTAGTGTTGCGCTGGCTCGCCCAGAACTTCCCGTACTGTCCGGTGAAGTCCTCGTGGTGCAGGTGCAGCCAGTCGTACTTCGGCAACTCGCCTTTGATGACCTCTTCGTCGTAAATCACCGTGTACGGGATTTCGGCATAGGTGAGCACCAGCGTCACCGCATCGTCCCACGGCAACTTGTTCTTCGGGGAATAGACGGCGATTTTGGGTTCCTTCGTGAGCCGGATTTCGTTCATGTTGTTCTCCACGACGGCAATCTCGTTGAGAATCTGCGTGGCTTGCATGTCGGCGATGACCTCATACGAGACCCCGCGTACCACACACTCGTCCTCCAACACGCTGTTGTAGGGACACATAAAGCTACCGCCACGGTAATTCAGCAGCCAGCTCATATCAACTTGGTGAGCCACAGCAAAATAAGCGATACCGTACGCTTTCAGGTGATTGGCCTGTGCCAGATCCATGGGAATCAGCAGGTAGCTGGCCCGCGCTCCCAGCATGGAAATCAACAATCCGATTATGAGAACTATTCTTTTCATCGTTTAAAAATTGGCGGCAAAAATACACATTTCAGCCGAAAGATTAACTCTCGAGCCGACGAAAAGTTTAATGTCTGAAATCCGCAAACAGTGGTGTTACGCAAACGGCGTTTCCATGAACAGCTCCATACCGCGTTCCGTCAATGCCGGCAACAACACATACCGCAGGACATCCGGCCGTTTGTCTTCCGCCACATCAATCAGAAAGAGATTGTTCAGCACAAACTGGATATAGGTCTCTACGTTCAAATTGTCCTGGACATGAAAACAACGTTTACCCTGATCCAAGACGCTACGCATCACGGAGTAGAAAAAAGAATCCCGCTGAAGGTAAAGACGTTGGTCGCGCGTAATTCTATAGTAATAAGGCTCTTCACGGCTCATCGCCCGGATATGGTACAACGTCACCACCATCGCTTCCACGCTGTGGTTGCAATGCTGCATGAGGGCATCCCATCTGTCACGACAAATCTTCTGCCAATATTGCCACGCGATTTCGATAGATTTGGCTTTGGTGCCGTAACGGTTGAAGAATGTCTTATGACAAATGTCCAAACCATCTACGATTTTACCCGTCGCCTGATCAAATCCGTTTTTCGAGTAATATTCGAATAATTCCCGTTTTTTCAGTTCTGAAAGAGACATACCAACGCACTTATTATTATTTCAGTTTCGGCGGCAAAGATACACTTTTTTTAATAGCCGTACTATTTGCAAAAATAAAAGTTCTTTTTATCAATAATCGAAGAAGGGGAAACTCGTTATTTCAAGTACTCGCAGACAGCCTTTTCGGTGAGATGACGAAGGTCCGCGGTTGCTTCCACTTCGCCGTTGTGGATGAAGAGATAGGTTGGGAACTGTCCGTTGACCACCCGAACGGCCGCAATCGGATTCACCTGGACAAAACGGAACATCTCGGTCTTGGTCTCCGTTTGGAACGGGCGTACCGCAGCCGTATCACCCCAAACAAAATAGAGTATCCTATTGGTATCCAATTGGTTATTAGACACAATCTCGGACATTTTCAGACAACTTGTCTTGCAGAATCCGCAACCCGAGGAGATAACCCCGACAATATAGTTGCCACGCGTGATATCGACATCCTGCATCGTGGAGTCCGCCATCAGTGCATTAAAATCGGTCTCGCTGTACTCTAAGCCGTCGGATTTTGAAAACAAGTTATAGACGCCGTCCATTGGGAAGAGGACAAACGGAGGCACAAGAGCGGCCACAAAAGCCCCTGCGAGGGCGAGTTTACGTCCCAGGGATCCGAACCGGTAGTCGTCCTCCTTGCGCACCAGCAACAGCAGTGCAATGGCGACCAAGTTCTTGATAAGCGACACCGAGGGTTTTATCTCCACCAAATCGCCCATACAGTGGCAGTTGCTGTCGTCGCGGAAGATCATGACGTAAACCAGTAGCAACGAAAAACCGATAAGCATCAGCATGGTCAGCCACCACGCCTCCTTGTAGCGCACCTTGGCAATCAGGAGAACGCCGACCAGAATCTCGCAGGCGATGATGGCCCGCGCCACTAATCCGCTCCATACGAAATTCACAATATTGAAGCTGTAGATGTACAGCTCGAAACTGTCCAACGACAGCAATTTCAACACCGCCGACACGATGAAAAACAAACCGATGCCGATGCGGATAACCATTTTCAGAATACTTTGAATGTTGTGCATATTATATTGAATTTAATTGTTCACTTCAACCATCAACCTACAACCATCAAACCAAGCAACCCTTAAACTATAACCCTTAAACATCAACCCTCCAACCCATAACCCTTCGGAATGGAATCAATCAGCCTGCGGGTATAATCCGTCTGCGGGTGTGCGCAAAGGGCGTCGGCCTCGCCAATTTCCACAATAGCCCCCTGTTGCATCACAGCGATGCGGTCGGCCATGAACTTCACCACCGACAGGTCGTGCGAGATGAAGATGTAGGTGAAGTGATATTCGGCCTTGAGCTCGTTGAGGAGGTTGAGGACCTGCGCCTGCACCGACACGTCGAGGGCGGAGACCGACTCATCACAGATGATGAAGCGCGGGTTCACGGCCAGGGCACGTGCAATGGAGATACGCTGCCGCTGTCCCCCGGAAAACTCGTGTGGGTAACGGTAAAAATGAGATTCGTTGAGACTTACGCGTTCCAGCAGTTCGATGACGCGGGCTTTTCGCTCCTTATCGTTGTGCAGAATATGGTGGACCCGCATCGGCTCCATCAACGCCTCACCGATAGTAAGTCGTTGGTTGAGAGAGGAATAAGGGTCTTGCAAGATAATCTGGAGATCCTTGCGCATCTTCCGCATCTCCGACACGGGAAGCGTCGTCAAATCCGTCCCCCGATAGCGGACCTCACCGGACGAAGGCTCAATCAGCCGCAACATCGAGCGGCCCAAGGTGGTTTTGCCGCAGCCAGACTCGCCCACCAGTCCCAACGTCTCACCTTCGTAAATGTCGAGGTTGATGTCATGTAGCGCATGAAAATATTGCTGCCGTTCAAACAGCTTGCGTTTCCGCACCTTGTAGATTTTATTCAAGTTCTTGACAGTCACAATCTTGTCACCGGCATAGAGTTGTTGATGGACAGCCTTGCGTTCCTCGGGCGTCACCGTCAGGCTATCCACCACCTGCTGAATATCCGTATCTGCGCTCGACCCGAAATCCGAAACCTGCGGGAGTTTGCGCAGACGGGTAGTCATGGAAGGCCTGCAAGCGATAAGTTGCTTTGTGTAGGTATTTTGCGGATGCATAAACAGGTCGCGTACCGTGTTCTCCTCCACGATTTCGCCCTTGTACATCACGATGGCGCGGTCGGCGATTTCAGCCACCACACCCAGGTCGTGGGTGATGAAGAGCACACCCATGCCGTGTTTCTGCTGCAGGTCGCGGATGAGCGCGAGGATGTTTTTCTGGACAGTGACATCAAGGGCGGTGGTCGGCTCGTCGGCGATGAGCAACTTCGGATTGCAGCTCATGGCCATGGCAATCATGATACGCTGTTTCTGTCCGCCGGAGAGTTCGTGCGGGTATGAGTCGAAAAGCTGCTTCGGACGGGGCAGCATCACCTCTTCGAAGAGATTGAGAACCTGTTCTTTAGCCTCTTTTTCCGAAACCTTTTTGTGCAACAGAATCTGTTCGGTGATTTGCTCGCCGCACCGGATGACCGGATTGAGAGAGGTCATCGGTTCCTGGAAAATCATCCCGATTTGGTTGCCCCTGATCGTCTGCATCACAGACTCCTGTGCCGTCAGCACATCCACGGGAGGCTGGTCTGCACCATTAGCGTGAAAGAGGATGCGGCCAGACGGATAACGGGCGACGCCAGCGCCGAGCAGACGCATGACGGACAATGCCGTGACGGACTTACCTGAGCCCGATTCCCCGACAATACCCAACGTTTCCCCCTCAGAGAGGGAGAAACGGATATGGCGTAAGATGGAATTCCATTGGGTGTCGCGCCGCAAATCGAGCGACAGGTCTTCTATATTTAATAAAGGATTCATCGCGGGAATCACGCGAAAAACACCTTATTTTTTCTTCTCCTGGAGTTTGGTGTTGATATCCAACGTGGCATGGGGCACGATTCTCAGGCGCTCCTTGGGAATCAGCTTGCCGGTGATGCGGTCCACACCATAAGTCTTGTTCTCGATACGGACCAGCGCGGCCTCCAAATTGGAAATATATTTCACCAAACGGGCCATCAAGCGGCCGTTCTCTTCCTTGGAGAGCACTTGGTTGCCCTCCTCGAGGTTCTTGAATGTCGGGGCCGTGTCCTTTGTGTCATTTCCGACACCGCTGTAGGCCTCCTGATACACTTCTAGGTTCTTTTTCGCCTCGTCGATTTTCTTTTCAATCAAGGCTCTGAATTCTTCCAGATCTTCGTCAGAATAACGGTTTACAACGACTTCGCTCATAATGGTTTTGATTCTTTAATATAGATAAAAACGAATGCGCAAAGATACATTTTATTTCATTGCACAAGCGGTTCGTCCTGATTTTCTTCTTGTCTGATTTAAAAACCAACCAACTTCTTGACGGTTTTTGAACCGTTTTCCCGCTGAACACAAACCAGATACGCCCCTTTTCCAAAGGGGAAGGGATAGCGCAACTGATGCGGTCCCTCGTCCAATTCCTCTTGGTAGGACGCCAATATGCGACCATCCATAGAGAGCAGGGAAATCACGTACTGCGCTGCCCCCTCACTTTGCAAGTCAATCTGTAACGTCTCCCGCACGGGATTCACGACACGCACAAAATGGTCGAGTTGCGGTTCCCGCACCCCGACATGCGCGTCAATGGCCATGTCCATGATGACCGGCAAGTGGTCGGACTGTTGGTAAAGGGCGGTGGCCACGTTACTCGGAATGGAGCTGTTGGTGGGCGAGACAACGGACCCGTTGAACCGCATACCGTCCTGTCCCAAAGCGTGATACGAGCCCTCTACAAGATGGATTCGGTCGCTACCATAGTAGATATACGGCGACACCAGGATGATGTCGAAACGGTCGTCGAGACCACCGGAAGAGAAACAGTCGGCATCCTGCGAGTGCGTGGACTGTGTGTGCAACGAGGCGAACTGCCCGTTGTTGTGCCAGTAGCCGGGACTGTTCACCGGGTCATAGAAACGGTAAAGGCTGTTCGAATATTCGGTAAGTTCCTTATAGGCAGGCTCATCGCTGTAATAGACATTGAAGTCGCCGGAGAAGGTGTAGTTGCCCGGCAACCCCGAACTGGAGATGCGATTCATCAGTTTCTGCACCTGCGTGAGACGATGTTGCTCGTTGTCATTGCCCGTGCCCGCCTTCAAATGCGCAATCCAGAAGGTTGTGAACACGGTATCCCCACTCGCCAGATCGTCGGCGTTGTAGTAGAAGGTATACCCGTTGATGTCGCGATACGCCGTGGTGATGTTGGCGGATTTGTACAGGGTGAGCTTGCGCGAATCGTAATAGATCATGTTGGCGATGGTGCCGCCCGACTGGCTGGTGAGCGGCCCGCGACGGTAGTAGTCGATGCCGTCCGTGTTGATGGCATTGTTCAGCAGACGGTCGGCATACTGGTTATTCGAACCCAACTCGCACACACACAACACTGTGGGCTGCACGTAGCGGAAAATCGTCTTGATGTGCGCATCCTTGTTGTCAAGATTGTTGGTCATGACATTGCAGTCAGAAACGCCGGAGGTGTTGGTGTAATACATCAGATTGTACTGCATCATCCGGATAGTGTCTTGGGCACACACTGCATACACCGTCATAAACGACAGCAAAAGCAATGTACAAAACCTACGAATCTGTGTTGACATTATGGATTTATGAGAACGGTATCTCTACGTGGTGATGAGCGTTATTTTTTATGCTTTTGGTAGTACTTCACTCCGATTTTGACATTCTCCTTGACCGCGTTGGAGGAGTAGGTGGCGCCAGTGACAGCGTCCATTTCCGTAGTGGCAGCCTTCTTCACGTCCATGCCGTTCCACTTGCTCATGAGCTCGTTTTGCACGCGCGCGAAGAAACCCGGGGTTTCGTCGTTCGGAAGCGCTTCCACCTTCTGGATTTTGTCGTCCTTGATATAGACGTTCAGCGGGGTCGGGCCGTTGTAACCCTGAATGTCGGCACCCAACTTCGTGGTATTCACGATATAGACACCGTCTTTTTTCGTCATGTGCTCATCGCTGGAAGTACATCCCAACAGGATAGCCACCGCAGCCACGAGAGCCACGGTACAGAGGCTTACCAAAAACCATTTCTTCATTTTCATACTATTACAATTATTTGAATTTCAAAATAATACAACAACCTTTTCAAAACAGGAAAGGTCGGCAAAGGTACAAAATTTTGGATTTACAACACCATCAGACTGCAGCCGCGAGTCTGGGAATGGTCCATACGGCCGAGAATTTCCATGCCGTTGGAGTGTCGTCGGCCGAGGTCTTCCGTGGCGATGAACGAACAGCTGTGGATGTTGGCCAAGTCGATGACATTGATGACACCTGTTTCCAAAGAGTCACTGGTGTCGAGCGGATCCTTGTCGCTGCGAAGCCGAAGCTGCATCCACGGCGGGGTCGAAAAGACGTTGCCGCCCTTGCTGTAGGCTTGCGACAAGAGCTCGCACATGCCATACTCCGAATGGATGTTCCCCACCCCGAAAGCCTCGCTAAGGATACCGTAGAGTTCCTCCTTCACCATCTCCTTACGGCGGCCTTTCATACCACCGGTTTCAAACACAATGAGTTGCGGGAAATCCAATCGGTATTTCTCCACGAAATCGAGCAGGGCGAAGGTCGCTCCCCAAAGAATCGTTTTCTGCTGATTATCACGAAGTTGAAGTAACATTTTATACATATCTTCGTGATTATAAAGGTAATAGCCATTTTCAGGTGCACCCGACTCTCGCATCAGCTCCTCCATCATATAGACAAGCGACGATTGCTGTTGTTCCAGATAGTTGGGTAGCAAGGCCAAGAAAACATAGTCGGAAGGGTTACCGTAAAAACGTCGGAAGCTCTCTATCAAGCTTTTCCGGTAAAGAGCGGCGTCTTTGATAAGATGCCGCGAACGCTCCATCCCTGTGGTGCCGCTGCTCCGGAAGGTCAGTTCGGGCACGAAATCGCCTGTCACCACATCGTGGGTCTTGAAAAACGAAATAGGCAGAAAAGGAATGTCCGAAAGGGTGTGCACCTCCTCTTTCTTTACACCAACATTCTGGCAATAAGCACGATAGACGGCATTACCATCGTACTGGATGCCGAAAACGCACAAGGCCGCCGCTTCAAAATCCGCGGCTGAAGAAAGATGGAAGATCCAGTCGGTCAGGGTTTCCATGCGAACGTGTTGATGAGGTGCATGGCATCCTCTTTAAGGTACTGGATTACAGGCTGCAACGAATCATTGTTCGGGGTGCCGTCGAAATAGAGCGTGGCCCGTACGAAACGGTTGACGCTGTCGGTGAGCCAGAACTGGAACGGGGTGGCCACCTCTTTGCCGTAAATCTCATACGTTTGCCCCCAAATGTGCGCCTCAGGGTCGTTGATGACCGAATACTGCACATCATCGGCCTTCTGGTAGTGAAACTTCACCATCTTGTCCTCCCGAATCATGAGGTTCCGCAGACTGTCTGCATTTTTAACCGTGAAACAGGTGAACCGGAACGAGGCGCCGAGGTCGGGGTAGATGACATTCATCCAAATGGAGTGGTCTTCCTGCGGCTCGACAGTGGTGTTGGCATACACCGACTGCTCGTACGTGAATGGCAAAAGGGATATGTAGGCATTGGCATGACCTGGAACAGGCATCACTGTGTCCATCATACGGTACTGATGGTCAGGCAGGTCAATACGGAAATAGCCCATCGGTTTGGGCTCGGGCAGCGCTTTCGGCTTGCATGACACCATTGCCGTACAGGCCAAAAGAATCGCCATTACAATACAATATGTATAATTTTTACAGATAGCTTTTGAGATTTTTGTTCTTACTGTTCTGGCGTAGCTTTTTCAGCGCACGCTCTTTGATTTGACGCACCCGTTCGCGGGAGAGATCCAGTTTGTCGCCGATTTCATCCAAGGTGTGCTCGTGAGAGGTGCCGATGCCGAAGAAAAGGCGCAAAACTTCCGCCTCATTCTCAGGAAGCGTTTTCAGCAGGTCGTCGATCTCCGACGAGAGCGACTCGTGCATCAGGGAAGTGTCGGTGTTGTCATCGGTGTCGTGCACAAAAACGTCCACGAAACGGGTCTCCTCATTGGGTGCGATGGGCGAGTCGATGGACTGCGGGTGGTTGTTCATCTTCATGATTTCGGCCACCTTGTAGACGGGCATATCCATGGCAGTGGCGATCTCCTCGGTAGTGGGAAGCCTGTTGAGGGTCTGCTCCAGGCGGGCGGTTTCCTTCTTGATCTTGTTGATAACACCGACCTGGTTGAGGGGCAGCCGCACGATGCGCGACTGGTCAGCGATGGCTTGCAGGATGGCCTGCCGGATCCACCAGACGGCGTAGGAGATGAACTTGAAGCCGCGCGTCTCATCGAAACGCTGCGCGGCTTTAATCAACCCCAAGTTGCCTTCATTGATAAGATCCTGCAAACCGATACCCTGGTTCTGATACTGTTTCGCCACAGAAACCACAAAACGCAAGTTGGTGGTCACCAACTTGTTGAGTGCGTCCTCGTCACCAGCCCTGATTTTGCGCGCCAGTTCCACCTCCTCGTCGGCCCCGATCATCTGCACCTTGCTGATGTCGGAAAGGAAGCGTTCCAACGATGCGGAATCGCGATTGGTGATGGATTTTGAAATCTTAAGTTGCCTCATTTATATATTATGACTTTAACTATTGCCTACTCCTATTGCCTAATGACTACTGCCCCAGTTACTTCTCTACCCTTTCCGTTGTACCTTTACTATTTAATAAAGTTACATTTTTAGTGATTTTTTCACCTTTCCTGACCAAAATGACATTCACCTTGTCGCCGGGGGACTTCGTTTTAAGCACACCGCGCACTTCGGGGAGGCTGTTGACAGGAGTGCCATCGATGTGGGTGATGACATCGCCTTCCTGGAATCCGTTCTGAGAAGCGGCACCGTTTTCAGAGACTTCGGCCACATAGATGCCATTTGCATCGTCGAGGTTCAGCTCTTTGGCGTTGGTGGCGTTGAGTTCCATGATGGAGACGCCGAGGTAGGCCTGCTGAGTTGCCCCGAAATGCTGGAGGTCATAACAGATTTTTTCAACGATGTTAGAGGGGATAGCGAACGAATAGCCAGTATAGTAGCCGTTGCCAGAGGCGATAGCGGTGTTGATGCCAACCAACTGGCCGGAGGCGTTGACAAGTGCGCCGCCAGAGTTGCCGGAGTTGACTGCCGCATCCGTCTGGAGATAGACCTCATCGCCTGCGTTTCCACGACCAGTGCTGAGCTGGCGAGCTTTCGCGCTGATGATGCCGGCCGTGACTGTGGAGTTGAGGCCCATAGGGTTGCCGATGGCCAGCACCCACTCGCCGATACGCACGGAATCGGAGTTCGCGAAGGTCAGGTAGGGCAAGCGGGTCTCCTTAATTTTGAGGAGTGCCAAGTCGGAGGCCGGATCCGTACCGATGATCTCGCCCTCATACTCACGCTTGTCGTTCAACGTGATGGTCACCTTGGCGGCATCCTCCACCACGTGGTTGTTGGTCACGATGTAGCCGTCGGAGGAGATGATGACTCCCGAACCAGCCGCCTGCACCGGATAGGTGCTCGGCGCGGAACCGAAGAAGTGCTCCCAAATCGTACCGCCGAAAAATTCGTCCCAAACGGACGTTTTCTGCGTAAATTCCGTCTTGATATAGACCACGGCGTTCACGCAAGACTCCGCCGCGTCTGTCAGATCCACGTATTTTGCCGTCTTCGTGGCAGGCTGTTTTGCCGGCTGGGCACAACTGACACCTGTCACTGACACAATAGACAACACAGTGAATAACAACACTTTAAATTGATTTAACGCTCTCATTTTCTATATGTTTTAATCTGTTTAATATGCTTCAAAAACTATGCCATAACGCGAAAGTTTAAAAAAAATTGCATTGAAATGTTTGTATCAAAAAAAATCCTATTTTTGCCGCCCAAAAATTTACAAACTAAAATTCAAACAAAAATGTACGCAATTGTAGAAATAGCCGGGCAACAGTTCAAGGTTGAAAAAGACCGCAGGGTCTATGTTCAGCGCCTCAAGGCTGAAGAAGGTGCGCAAGTCACGTTTGACCGCGTAATGTTAATTGACAACGACGGTGACATCAAAGTGGGTACTCCGACCGTTTCGGGCGCGAATGTTACCGCTACCGTCCTCCAACATCTGAAAGGCGACAAAGTGCTCGTCTTCAAGAAGAAAAGAAGAAAAGGTTACCAGAAACTGAATGGTCACCGTCAGTGCCTGACCTCCATCAAGATCGACGGCATCACCCTGTAAAATTTAGTGTTAACGATTAAAATTTAAACTTATGGCTCATAAAAAAGGTGTCGGTAGTTCACAGAACGGCCGCGAATCAGCAAGTAAGAGATTAGGTTTGAAAATTTTCGGCGGCCAATTCGCCAAGGCCGGCAACATCATCGTCCGTCAAAGAGGAACCGTCCACAACCCCGGCAAGAACGTCGGCATGGGCAAGGACCACACCCTCTTCGCACTGTGCGACGGCATCGTCGAATTCAAGAAGACCTACAAGGACAGATCTTACGTCTCCGTGATTCCCACGCAAGCGTAAGAAACATTTTCCAGATTTCAACCACAGGGGATGTGCCGTCGGTGCATCCCCTCTTTTTGTATGCGGAAACGCCGATTACTGGAAAATGGCATTCTCGGCGATGACCTGCTTGGCGGGCACGCGACGGATTACGCCGTCGGCCGACTGCATGATGACATACTCCTCATGCAGCGCCTTCTCGTGAAGCATGCGTTTCTCGGCCAAATTCAGACCGTAGATCAGTTTCCGTTCAAATTCCTTGAGTTCCTTGTTGGACATACCTTTCTATTTGGTGAAACAATTCAGGATCGACAACCTTCGTCTTCCGTGCACGCCCGCCCGAAGCAACAAGACGGCGCGGACTCTCGCTGTTGTCGAAAACAGTCCAGTAGTCCACCGCGTTGGCGTACAAATGGAAGAAATTGTGAATTCCGCTGACGTATCTTGACCGGATGACATCCTCCGGGACGTTATGGCCGCCGGTGCTGACCCGCTCGGCCACACGCTGGATGGCCAAATCGATGGAGTTGAGCCAGAAGAAAAGCAGGCTGACATAGTAGCCCTTCTCCTGCGCGCGACGCACCAGCTTGACATAGGTGCGGGCCGCCAACGTGGTCTCGATGGAGAACGACTCATCCATTTCGAGCAGAGAGTTCACACGCCGAATCATAATGCGCCCGGCCTCCACCTGCACCCCGTCAGGGTTGAAGGGAGACAGACCGTAGGCTATCTCGTCAGCGTTCACAAACTCACGGCAGTCAAGGATTTCGGGCAGAATGGTGTAGGAGGCCGTCGTCTTGCCGGCCCCGTTGCAGCCACCGATGATGTACAAATTCTTGCCCATTTCCGTCGGGAATTTTAAGCCGCGAAAATACAAAATATCTCAATAAGTATGAAAAATATCACTTTCACAAAAAAAAGTTTTCGAGACTTGGTTATATCAAAAAAAAGTGTATTTTTGCACCCGCAAAACCAGCCACTTTAGCTCAGTTGGTAGAGCGACGCATTCGTAATGCGTAGGTCGCGAGTTCAAGTCTCACAAGTGGCTCTAATGCGTTAAAAAAGAGGAACTTAAAGTTCCTCTTTTTTTTGTTCTCTCCCATTCGTCGTCGGGAAGTTTGGCGCCCACATACTCGATCAACCGCGCGGACAAATAGGAGGCCAAGTTTCCAGATCGCTGCGAATCGTATCCGTTTATATACCCATAAAGAAATCCTGAAGCGTAGATGTCGCCGGCACCGGTGGTGTCGATGCGCATCGCCTCTACGGGCGCGATAGCCGTCACGCGACCGTCCATCCCGATGAAGGAGCCGTCCTTGCCGACCTTCACGATGGCCACAGGGCAGTAGCTGTTGAGCACCTCCAAGGCTGCCGTGTTCTCCACGCCCGCGAACGCTTTCGCCTCCTCTTCGTTGGCGAAGATGATGTCCACATAGTCGCGCAGCAGCATCTTCACAAAATCCAGGTTGTTCTCAATAAGATTGTAGCTGGCCATGTCCATCGAAATCTGCAATCCGGCCGCCTTAGCCTTCTTGCAGACATCCAGAATCAGGTCGTGGTTGAAAATGAGGTAACCTTCGATATGGATAATGTCGTAGTTGGCCAAGATTCGGGCATCCACCTGGTCGGGCTGCATGGTGGCGGCGGCACCGAGATACGTGGCGAACGTGCGCTCGGCATTCGGGGAGATGAACGTGATGGCCACGCCCGTGTCCACTTCACCGGTGGTGATGAGGTGCGGGGTAAGGCCGTAACGCTCGCACTCCGCGCTGAAAAGCCGCCCGAGGTCGTCGTCACCCACCTTGCCGATGTAGCCGGCAGGGGCACCGAGACGTGCCAACCCGTGCATCGTGTTGGACGTGGAACCGCCCGTGGCCACCGTCTGCGGCATCCCGGCAATCACCTCCAAAATCTCGCTCTTCCGCTGCGCATCAATCATTTCCATCCCGCCCTTACACAATCCCAGACGGTCCAGAATCTCGTCATTCTCAATATGCACCAGTATGTCCACCAGCGCATTGCCTATTCCAATTATCTTTTTCATTCGTTTAACGTTTGTTGTTCTTCACGTCGTCTGTAGGTAAAGACGCGCCATGGCACGTCTCTACATCGTCTCGCCCGACTCGCTCTCGCCAGTCTGCTGTGCTTTGCTCTCCAACTCCATCTTGCCGAAACGCAAGGTAATACCTGCCGAGATGTAGCGGCTGTTGAGCACCTTGCTGGTGCTGTTGCTCAGGTAGTAGGGGTTCGTGTTCTCGGAACCGGAACCGTATTTGCGGCCCCAGTTGAAGATATCCTGCACATTGACGTAAATGGAGAGTTTGCGTTTGAAGAGGTCGCTGCGGAGACCTATATTCAGCGCATAACGGGCTTTTCGTTCGCTCATCAAGCTGAGTGTCGGGGAGTTGTAGAAGCCCGAGGCGGTGAACTGCAGCCAGTCAAACGCCTTGGCCCAGAAGTTCAGACGCACGCTCCACGACCACTTGTCGCGCTGGTCATACTGCATCTCGCCCTCACGCATATAGGCCATCTTGTAACCGTAATCGTAAACGTTGGCATACAGCCGCAGGTTGATGAAACCGGTCGGGCGATAGGTGGCGTTCAGCGACGCACCGTAACGCCACGAGGAGCCGAGGTTGTACGGCGTGGAATAGCTAATCACACGGTCCAGGAACTCATCGTATTTGGAGTCGGTCAGCGAGCTGATCTCATTCGTGCTCATCCGCCCGTAAAGTTCCACACCGACATTGCCGAATTTGGTGAAATACTTCTGCCAACCGGCCTCCAAGCTGTGCGTGAAACCGCTCTTTACCTCCGGGTTACCGGTGGAATAGCTATTATCGCCATAACGACGGAAGGTGCTCACATCCTCCTCGCCCGGATGGGACATACGCATGGAGTAATTCAGTTTGAAGTTGTGCATGCTCTCAGTACGGTAGGTGAGGTGGATGGAAGGCCGCGCCGAGAAGTAAAGAGGCGCACCGGCATCCGCAAACGGCATCCCGCTGATATACTCGTAGGCATCCCGCAACACCCCGAGACCCAATCCGGTGCTGAGGGTGAATCCGCCCCAACGGTGCGTCCAGTTCACATCGCCATTAAGGTTGGTCGAATTGCCGTTGAAATGGTATGTACGGAGCGTATCCACCAACTCGCCGATGGTGTCGTTGTAGCGCTTGTAGTCGTTGTTCATAGTGGTTTGGTCGGCCCGCAGACCGTAACTCATCTCTCCGTCATCGCTGTAGGGACGGTTGTATCGTGCATCGAGGCTGCCGCCGTACCGATAGCTGCGCGTCAGCAGGTAGCGGTGCTCGTCGAGGTCATAGTAGGTGTCGTAGAAACGGTTGTACCACTGGTCGCTGGCGTTGAAATTGAAACGCGTGTTCAAACTGATGCGCAGGTTGTGACCTTTCTTGTCAAACTTCTTGGTGTAATCGACCCCCGCGTGCGCGAAGACCGATTGTCCGTTGGTCTTGCTGTGAGTCGTGTCAATATAGTTCTGGTCATACGGTTCTTCCTCAAAGACATCGTAGTAGGTTTGGTTCTCTGCTTTGGTCAGACGGGTGGCATTGTAGTTGTAAAAACCGCCGGCATCGACGGAAATCTCGTTGGTGGTGTCGATTTCGTAGTTGATGCCGAGGAAGAAGTTGCCACTGCCTCTGCGGTTGATGTCCAACTGAGAGTTTTGGGACGACCAAGTGGTGTCGTACTCGCCCTCTATTTCGGCATCGCGGCGCTGGTAGGAGGATGTCGTATCCGAGTTGCGACGAGCATTATAACGTCCTGACAAGAAGAAGTTTATGCTCAGTTTCTCCTTCGTCCACATATAGCTGACCCACGGGGAGACGAACGGCTGGTTGGAGCCGTTGACGCCGAAGCTGACAAACTGGTTGCTCTTGACGTGCGCCGAAGTGACGATGTTGATAACCGCCTCGGCGTCAGTGGCATACTTGGCCGACGGGTTGGTGATGGCCTCGATGCGTTCCAAGGCGTTGGCAGGCAGCGTCTGCAGGTAGGTTTTGAGGTTCTCCTCGGTGAGCTTGGAGGGTTTGTCGTTGATCCAGATCTCCACGCTGGAGACGCCACGCAGGGTAATGTTACCCTCCACATCAACCTCCACGCCGGGGGCGTTCTGCAACGCGTCCTCCGTGGTGCCGGTCTGGATAGAGGCATCCTCGCTGACGTTATAGACGAGCTTCTCGCCGTCCATAGCGTAGAGCGGTTTCTCCGACTTGATGGTCACCTCGTTGAGCGTGGTGGATATGGGCATCAGCTTGATGACGTCCAGGTTGGTGTTGTTCTTCACGTTGAAGGGGATGTGCCTCGGAGTGTAGTTGAAGCACCATACGCGGAGGATGCATCCGCCTTGCGGGACACCGTCGATTTCGAAATAGCCGTTGCCGTTGGCGGACGTACCCTTGATGAGGGAGGAGTCCTCGGAGTCGAGCACGGCGACGTTGGCGTAGGCCAGAGGGGTGCCGGCGATGGAGTCGCGCAGAAGGCCCACCACCTTGAACGTGGAACCCTCACGCACCTTCTTTTTCTGCTTCACCTGGGGAGTCTGCTGCGGGTACTGGCCCTGGTTCCAGCCGTTGCGGTCGCCGCCCATCGGAGGTCTGCCCGGGTATCCGCCGCCGGGGGGTCTTCCGCCGGGATAGCCACCGCCAGGAGGCTGCGCCAGCACACACAACGCCGACAGCAGCAGCACTACCGTCAGTCCGAAAGATCTACCTAACAGATTATTTTTCAGTGTCTTAAACAAGTTCATAGGTCGTTTTTTATAAAGCGGCAAAAGTACGAAAATTTTAACAATACAGATGTATAATATCGCAATACAGAGGATGACTACACAGGGAGCCGGAAGTTTAAAATCGAAAACCGATTTCGAGGGCAAGTCGAGTCAAAAGAAAAACGGTGTGCTTGTTGCCTAAAAAAATGTATCTTTGCCGATTGTTTAGTTTCGTTGAAATTTCAACTCAGTTTTTATATTTATCAATAAAACAGTAAGATATGTCAGTAATCAAACCCTTTAGAGGATTCCGTCCTCCGAAAGAAATCGTTGAAAAGTTAGCGTCCCGTCCGTATGACGTGCTGAACTCCGAAGAGGCCCGCAAGGAGTGCGAGGGCAACCCGTACAGCCTGCTGCACGTCACCAAGGCCGAAATCGACCTGCCCGTCGGCACCGACGAACACTCCCTCGAGGTGTATCTCCAGGTGGTGAAAAACTACAACAGCTTCAAGGATTACGGCTGGTTGGTGCAGGACAAGGAGGAGAAGCTCTACATCTACGCCCAGAGCATGAACCCGACTGCCGCCGACGCGAAATGGCAGTACGGCATCGTGGCCTGCGCCTACAGCGAGGACTACGTCAACAAAATCATCAAGAAACACGAGCTGACCCGTAAGGACAAGGAGGAGGACCGCATGAAACACGTGCGTATCACCAACGCCAACGTGGAGCCGGTCTTCTTCGCCTACCCCGCCGTGGCCCGCATCGACGAGATCGTGGCGTCTGTGACCGCCAAGGAGCCTGTCTATGACTTCGTTGCCAAGGAAGACGGCTTTGGCCACCGTTTCTGGGTCATCGACGACCGCGCCCTCATTGACGAGCTCGTCGAGCTCTTCGCCACCAAGGTGCCCGCCATGTACATCGCCGACGGCCATCACCGCAGCGCCGCCGCCGCCCTCGTGGGCCAGGAGAAGAAGGAGCACAATCCTCACCACACCGGCAAGGAGGAGTACAACTACTTCATGACCGTCATCTTCCCCGACAACCAGCTCAACATCATCGACTACAACCGCGTGGTGAAAGACCTCAACGGTCTGAGCAAGGAGCAGTTCCTCAACGCCGTCGGCGAGGCCTACACGGTGGAGGACATGGGCACGGAGATCTACAAACCCAGCAAACTGCACGAGTTCAGCATGTATCTCGACGGCCACTGGTACAAGATGAACGCCAAGCCCGGCACGTTCAACGACAGCGACCCCATCGGTGTGCTGGATGTCACCATCCTCAGCAACCTAGTGCTCGACAAGATTCTGGGCATCAAGGATCTGCGTACCGACAAGCGCATCGACTTCGTGGGCGGCATCCGCGGTCTCGGCGAACTCAAACGCCGTGTTGACAGCGGCGAGATGAAGGTGGCCTTCGCGCTCTATCCCGTCTCCATGCAGCAGATCATCGACATCGCCGACACCGGCAACATCATGCCCCCCAAGACCACCTGGTTCGAGCCGAAACTCCGCTCCGGCCTCGTGATTCACGAACTGGCTTAAGCAATGTACAAAGTCCCCGTCTTACTCATACTATACAACAGAATCGAGGAGACGCACGACGTGTTCCAAGTGTTACGCACGGTGCAGCCTACTCAGCTGTACGTGGCCGGCGACGGCGCGAAACCCGGGTCCGTCCTTGACAGGATGCGCACCTACCAGACCCGCGCCGTCATCCAGCCCGAGTGGCCGTGCCAACTTCATACCTTATGGCAGGACAATCATCTGGGCAAGTCCCGGATGATTGCCTCCTCCATAAAATGGTTTTTCGAACACGAAGACGAGGGCGTCATCCTGTTTGAGGACACTGTGCCCGGCTACGACTTTTTCCCCTACTGCGAGCAGCTTCTGGAGAAATACCGCAACGACAAGCGCATCTACAGCATCGGCGGTTTCTATTGGCGTCACCGCAGCCGCAAACGCTACAAAAAGCGCATGAGGCACGGCGAGTCGTCCTATTTCTTCTCCGCCTACGCCTCCACCTGGGGATTCGCCACCTGGAAGAACCGCATGTCGGACTTCACTCTCTCGATGGACTCTTACAACAAGGAGGACTTCGAGAAGATGATCGAGCCGTATATGAAAAGGAAAAAGCAGAAAATGTACTGGATGAACCGGTTCAACGTGCTCAAAAAGTACAATGCATCTTATTGGGACTACCAATACAACTTCCACGTGTGGGCGCACCAAGGCCTCTGCATCACTCCTTATCTGAACTTGGTATCGAACATGGGCTTCCGCAAGCAGGCTAAGCGCAAGATCCGCAGGATGAAGCGTAATGCCTACCCCATCATGCCGTTGGTGCATCCCGAAGGGGAGATCCAACAGGATTACTCCGAAGACCGCTACATGTTCAAGCACCTCTTCCGCCGCGCGTTCATCTCGCTGTTCCACCGATGGCTCAAGGACTTGGAGGCCGACGGAGGCAACAACCTATAACGAAACCTTATGGAGAACAAACTGACAGCCAAAAAAGTGTTTCAGGAGGTGAAGAGCTACTTCTTCATCTTCCTCGGGCTTGCGCTGTTCACCTTCGGGTGGTCGGCGTTCCTGACCCCTTACGAGGTCGCGGGCGGCGGCGTGGCAGGCGCGGCCTCCATCCTCTATTTCGCCACCAAGATCCCCATCGGTCTCACCACGTTCGCGCTCAATGCCATCCTCATTGCCATCGCATGGCGGATTTTGGGGACCAAGTTCTGCGTCAACTCGCTGATTTGCACCGTGGTGATGAGCGTGTTCTTCTCCCTGTTCCAGCCGATGTTCCCCAAGCCTATTGTGGAGGACATGTTCATGAGCGTCATCATCGGCTCGGCCATCGCGGCGTGCGGCGTGGGCATGGCCATCAACTGGGGCGGCAACACCGGCGGCGTTGACATCGTCGCCCTGATGATCGGCAAATACCGCAACATCTCCTACGGCCGCGTGAGCCTCTTCAGCAACATCCTCATCGTGGGCAGCTCCTACTTTGTGGTCCACGATGTACAGAAACTCGTTTACAGTTTCGTGGTGCTCATCGTCTCCATCATCGTCTCCGACCTGGTGATCGACGGCTACCGGCAGACCTACCAGTTCATGGTCTTCTCGCAGAAGAACCGCGAAATCGCCCAGAAAATCAACACCCGGCTGCACCGCGGCGCCACCTTCCTCAAGGGCTACGGCTCCTACAACCAACAGGAGAGCGATGTGCTGCTCATCGTGGCGCATCGGACCGACAAAGGCGACATCACCCGCATAATCAAGGAGATAGACCCGTCGGCGTTTATCACCATCTCCAAGACCGCCAGCGTCTTCGGCAAGAATTTCGACAATATCAAAATATGAGGAAAGACTTCGAACCCGTCTCGGTGCGGGTGAACGCCAAACTCAATCTCGGACTGCAGATTGTGCGAAAACGCCCCGACGGCTACCACGACTTGCAGACCGTTTTCATCCCTACCGACTTCTATACCGACACGTTGGAGCTCCTACCCCACTCCGGCGACCTTCTTTTCGACGTCAAAAGCGCAGAAGACTTGGGAGATCCGTACAACAACCTTTGCGTCAAAGCGTACCGGCTGCTGCAGTGCGACTACGGTATCGAGGGGGTGGAGATTCGACTGCACAAGGGCATCCCCACGGGCGCTGGTTTGGGCGGGGGGTCCGCCGATGCCGCCTTCACTCTCAAAGCGTTGACGGACATTTTCCAACTTCCTATCAGCAAGGAGAAAATGGAGGAGTACGCCCTGCAATTGGGCAGCGACGTACCCTTTTTCCTCTACAATCAGCCGATGTATGCCACCGGCCGCGGCGAAGTGATGACCCCCATTGACTTGGATCTCTCCGCCTATCGGTTAAAAATCGTTAAACCCGACATCCACGTCTCCACCAAGGAGGCCTACGCCGGCATCACCCCGCAAGAGTCCGACGTGTTCCTTCCCCAGGTTTTGCAACAGCCTATAGAGACTTGGGAGGACGTGGTTACCAACGATTTCGAGAAGACCGTGTTCGCAAAACATCCGGAATTAGAGGAAATCAAAGAGTCCTTTTACCGTGACGGCGCACTCTACGCCTCGATGTCCGGCAGCGGCTCCGCCATCTTCGGCATTTTCCCCAAAAACCGTGCTACCCCCTAACCCCTAACCCATAAACCTTAACCCATAAACCTTAACCCATAACGTAAGCAAATATTTTGTACTTTTGCAGCCTAAAATTCCGGTTATGGCGAACTACTATCCAGATACCATAGACAGCATCACGAAAGCGCGGCTCCGTCTGTCGACTTTCGGGTCCATATTCAGCATTGCGCTCACCATGTTCTTCATCGGTGCGCTTGCTTTTTTCGCTTTCTTTTCGATGAGATACCTGCAAAACCTGTCGCAGAAAATTGAGATGGAGGTCCTGTTCTACTCCGACATCAAGGAGGCCGACATCGACGCTTTGGAGAAGCAGATCAAGCTGAAACCCTACATCGAAAACTCGCGTGTGTCGTCGCGGGAGGAGAACACCCGCACCGCGCAACAGATCATCGGCAGCAACTACACTGAGGTCATCGCCAACCCCATCAACGCCTCCATCATCATCAACGTGAAGCCCCAGTACGCCAATTCCGACTCCCTCAACAAGATCTCCAAGGAGCTGAAACGGAATCCAATCGTGCAAGACGTTGACTATCCGGACTTTATCGTGAAGTCCATCAGCAATAACTTCAAGAAGATACAGTGGGTAATCTTGGCAATATGCCTCGTCTTTATGATTATCTCCATGCTGTTGGTGGCCAACTGCATCCGCCTGAACATTTTCGACAAACGGTTCAACATCAAGAGCATGCTGTTGGTGGGCGCCACCCCGAAGTTCGTGCGCAGACCGTTCGTCACCAAGGGGTTGCTGCAAGGCGTGTGGGGCGGCATCATCGCCATCATCCTGCTCGCACTGCTGCTGCTCTATGGCAACACCATGGCCCCCGACTTTGTCGATTTCTCGGCCATGTTCTACATCGTCATCATCTTCGCCGCCGTGCTGCTCTTCAGCATGTTGTTCACTATGATTATCTCCGCTGTCTCCGTGAACCGCTACATCCGCATCAACGACGAGCGTCTTTATCTGTAAACAATTAACATTCAAAAAAATATGAGTTCCAATAACGAAACTATGGATAACGTGAGAGGCAACCGCCCGCCGTTATTCCGCAAAATGAATTACATTCTGATGGGCGTTGGCGCGCTGTTGCTGGTTATCGGCTACTTCTGCCTCGCTGGCGGTAAAGTCCCCGATGAGGTCTTCGACGGCGAAATCTTCAACACCCGTCGCCTCGTGGTCGCCCCGATCCTGATTTTCTTAGGGTTAGTTACCGAAATCGTGGCGATTATGTGGCACCCGAAAGTCAACAAAACCGACAACGAATAATCCCTTGATATGAGCTGGTTAGAAGCCCTGATCCTTGGAATTGTCCAAGGGTTGACTGAGTTCCTGCCCGTCAGCAGCAGCGGACACCTTACTATTTTGTCCAACCTCTTCGGATTGGAGGGCGAGTCCAACCTGACGATGATCGTGGTGCTGCATGTGGCCACAGTGCTCAGCACGTTGGTCATTCTTTGGAAAGAGGTCGTCTGGATTTTCAAGGATCTGTTCACCAAACAGTCGTGGAAGAGTTACAACGGCCTCAACGAAGGCACCCGTTTCGCCATCAACATCCTGATTTCCATGATTCCCATCGGCATCGTGGGCGTCTTTTTCAAGGACACGGTGGAGGAGATTTTCGGTTCCGGCCTCCTGATTGTGGGCATTATGCTGTTGGTCACGGCGTCGCTGCTGGCGTTCTCCTACTTCGCCAAGCCCCGTCAGCGTGAGGAAATCTCCCCGTTGCACGCCTTCATCATCGGTATCGGACAAGCGGTGGCCGTGCTGCCGGGCCTGTCGAGGTCGGGAACCACCATCGCCACAGGACTGCTTTTGGGCAACAAGAAAGAGCGGATGGCGCAGTTCTCCTTCCTGATGGTCATCCCGCCGGTATTGGGCGAAGCGCTTTTGGACGTGATGGACATCGCAAAACAGGGCTTCAGCACCGCTATGGACGGCATCTCGCCGATGGCACTCATCGTCGGCTTCCTCGCGGCATTCATCACAGGATGCGCCGCCTGCAAATGGATGATCAACATCGTGAAGAAGGGCAAACTGATCTGGTTCGCCGTTTACTGCCTGATTGTCGGCATCTTGGCCATCATCCTCGGCTTATGAAAGAGAGCCGGAAGTTCCACCATGTTTCCTTTGACCTGCCGGGGTTGGAAATCAACCCCGAAGGTGATCTTCTGCTGATAGACAAGCCCTACAATTGCACCTCTTTCGATGTGGTGGGCAAAGTGCGCAAGATGGCGTCACGGATTGCCGGCCACCACGTGAAAGTCGGCCATGCCGGCACACTCGATCCGTTGGCCACCGGACTGCTGATTATCTGCGTAGGCAAGATGACCAAGCAGGTCGATGCGCTGCAAACACAGGAGAAAACCTATACCGGCACGTTCCGCATGGGCGCGACAACCCCGAGTTTCGACATGGAGAAGCCCATTGATGCCACCTACCCTTACGAGCATATCACCCGCGAGATGGCTGAAGAGGCCGTGCGCGCACTTACCGGCGACATCCAGCAGGTACCACCGGTGTTCTCCGCCGTGAAGCATCAGGGCGAGCGTTCCTACCTCATCGCCCGCCGTGGCGAAGAGGCACAGCTGACGGCCAAGAACATTACCATCTATGAGTTCGAGATTACCCGTTTCGAGCTGCCCGACATCGACTTCCGCGTCCGCTGCTCGAAAGGGACATATATCCGCGCCCTCGCCCGCGACTTCGGGGAGGCGTTGGGCAGCGGCGCACACCTCACCGCCCTGCGCAGGACGAACATCGGCAGCCTCTCCGTGGAAGACGCAATAGTGCCGGTCGTCACGGAACAGAAGACCATCGGTTAGGCGCTTACCCTCAAAAATATATTATATAAGGAATGTAGAGGCGCAAAATTTTGCGCCTCTACGGTTGAATAGTCATCAGGCTTTTTTCCTGTTTTCGCCGTTGAGGCACCCTGAGATTTTAAGAGTACAGTAGGTCGTAGATTTCCTGCTGCTCGTCGTCCATTTTCAGCAGGACGGAACTCTGCTGGCCACTGCCGGGTAGTGTGAAGTTCAGCCGGTACATTGTCTTGACGGCCTCTCGCACCCTGTCGAGGGTCAGTTTGGAGCCCTTCTCCTTCAATATGCGTTCCATCTCCAGCAGGATGGTGTACGCGGTGAAGCAGATGCAGATATGTCCTTCTATCCTGTTACGCAAGCGGTGGTAGATAGGACGGATCTGCAGGTCTGTCTTGTTCATTCGGAACGCCCGCTCGATATACCACAAATTGCCATAGCTGCTGATGACTTCCTCTGCGGTGAGGTCCGTGTTGGTGACATACGCCTTGATTCCGTCCCAGACCGCATCCGCCTCATATTTTTCCATGTCTATTGATATTGTCACGTCCCCCTCCATCTTCAAGTATTTATTGTACCCCCTGTTGTTGATGTTGGCTTTCGTCAGACGTCCCGCCCCCATCCTTTTGCGAAGTCGCTCCAGTCCGCGTTTCCTGTTGGCCGCATCCTTGTGCTCCCTGCGCTCCGTTTTGGAGACAACAAGCCTCCGGCCGCCGCCTTTGTCCAGGACTTTGACATCCCCGTTCTTCAAGTTGAGGCCTATTATGCGGTCCTTAATCGAATCGCTCTCGTTTTTCGGACGGGCTCCGAGAATGTACTGATAGTTCTGCTCTTCAAGCGCCTGGATGTTCTTTTTGGAGAGCAGGCCGGCATCCGCGACCACCACAGGATGGGAAAACCCGTGGCGTGCGGCCAGACCTTCGATCATGGGGATCAGGGTGTGGCCCTCGAAGATGTTCCCCTCGTATATCTCGTAGCCTATCGGGTTGCCCTGTGCCGCCACCAGCAGCCCCAGGAATATCTGAGGGCACGAATGCTTCCCGTCCTTGTTGAAGCCCGGTATCCGAAGGGAGTCCTCCTCCGCTGCCTCAAAGTAGAGCGTGGTCATGTCGTAGAAGGCCACTTTGATACAGCCACCCACCACCTCGCGGGTGTGGCGGAAACTGATGTCCTCCACCTGATGCTTGATCCCCTCCGCGCCATCCGTCCCTTTTGCGCACAACCTGTCCAAAAAGCGGTAAATCCGGCCCACTTCGTAGCTCACGCCGAGATAACGCCGCAGGTAGTCCACCGTGCGGAGCTTGCTGCCGGGGTTGAACAGCCGGCAAATCACCAGATGGCGGAACATCTCTTCCTCAATCTCTCCATATCCGATCCTGTCGTAGAGCCTTCCGAAAATCAGTTCCGGCCCCGCCACCTGAACTTGGGTGTTGCTGACGGACGATAGGAAGTCCTCAATGCTGCCGTCTGCTTCGTCAGGGAACAGGTCAACACCTCCTCCGGCCTCACGGATGTAGGTGCGGGCCTGCCGCTCCAGCCGCGCTACCTCCTGCTCGCTCTCCACCGGCCCGAAAACCTTGACGACCCGATATTTCCCGCGAGCCTTGTCCACCACATGGACGCTGATGCTGCCTGACTTGTTGACCTTTCTTCTCACAAACATGCGGCAAAGATACAACGAGGCACCCAAAAAACCAAATTTTATTTTTCAAGTGACTGATTTACAGCAAGAAAAAATTATTATCGAAAAGAGCGGCGAAAACAGGGAAGACGCAATAGTGCCGGTCGTCACGGAACAGAAGACCATCGGTTAGGCGCTTACCCTCAAAAATATATTATATAAGGAATGTAGAGGCGCAAAATTTTGCGCCTCTACGGTTGAATAGTCATCAGGCTTTTTTCTTCATCGCGGCGATGGAGAGGAAAAGGCCGAGGATAACGCTGCAGAAGGCGGCGAAGAGCACCTGGAGATCCTGGGGCAGACAGAACGTGAGCGTATGCGCGGGTATCCAGAACAGCGGGATGGTCTTCTTGAAGACAAAGCCCCACTGCACACCCCAGTCCATCTCGCAGATGTGACGCTTCACCGCTATGGGTTTGAACAGCGCGGAAAAGGCACCGCCGTGCTCGTTGATGTGCATGTCGGAGATTTTGTGGACGGTCATGAAGACGGGTGCGAAGGCGGTGTTCATCATGACGCTGACGCAGAAGGCGCCGAGGAACTTCATCCACGACATCGGTCCCACCATAGCCGCGGAGATGCCGCTGAACGCCGCATAGCGCTCCATGAAGGCCGGCACGCCGAGACGGAACACGTTCATGGCCAAGGCAATCCACATACCCAAAAGTCCCCATACCACGAATTTCGGGGCAAGGCCGAAGCCTTCGTGATAGTAGCGGCCGGTTTTCACGCGGCAGCCGAGCATCTCCCCGAAGGTGGCCAAGATGCCGAATTTCAGGAAGGCCATCCACAACGGAAATCGCTGGTTGGCAGCGCAATAGGCATCATAAACGCTGTCGAAGAGGAAGAACGGCAGCAGGCAAACCACGATAATGGCAATAACAATAAAGTCGGCTTTTTTCATAATCGGTTTTACTATTGTCAAAAAAGAGGCGACCCCGCATCAGGACCGCCTCTTGGTTATTAATCTTGAAAATTACTCCGCCAAGAGCAGAATCTTGTCCTTGCTAACCTCGACCACACCGCCGCGGATGTCGAAAAACTGCGTCTTGTCCTCGTTGTCCACGACTTTCACGCGGCCCTCCTTGAGGGCTGAGACCAACGGGGCATGCGACTTCAGAATCTCAAACAGGCCGTCGATGCCGGGGAGTTGCACCAGCGTGACGTCGCCGGTGAACAGGGTGCTGCTCGGAGTGATGATTTCTAATCTCATAGCCTATTATTTTGCGGCGGCCAACTCTTTCTCACCCTTCTCAATAGCCTCCTCGATGGTGCCCACGAGGTTGAAGGCGGTCTCGGGCAGGTGGTCGAGTTCACCGTCGAGAATCATGTTGAAGCCCTTGATGGTGTCCTCAATGTTGACAAACTTGCCGGGGATGCCGGTGAACTGCTCGGCCACGAAGAACGGCTGCGACATGAAACGCTGCACACGGCGTGCGCGGTGCACGGTCTTGCGGTCCTCTTCGGAGAGTTCCTCCATACCGAGGATGGCGATGATGTCCTGCAGCTCTTTGTAGCGTTGCAGACTCTCCTTCACGCGCTGGGCGGTCTTGTAATGCTCCTCGCCCACGATGTCGGGCGACAGGATACGGGAGGTGGAGTCGAGCGGATCGACGGCGGGGTAGATACCCAGCTCGGAAATCTTACGGCTCAACACCGTGGTGGCGTCCAGGTGGGAGAAGGTGGTGGCAGGTGCCGGGTCCGTCAAGTCGTCGGCGGGCACGTAGATAGCCTGCACGGAAGTGATGGAACCACGCTTGGTGGAGGTGATACGTTCCTGCATGGTACCCATCTCGGTAGCCAACGTCGGCTGGTAACCCACGGCGGACGGCATACGGCCCAGCAGAGCGGAAACCTCGGAGCCGGCCTGGGTGAAACGGAAGATGTTATCCACGAAGAAGAGGATGTCACGGCCGCCGGTGGTCTCGTCGCCGTCACGGTAGCCTTCCGCCACGGTAAGGCCGGAGAGGGCCACACGGGCACGTGCTCCAGGGGGTTCGTTCATCTGACCGAAAACGAGGGTAGCCTGCGATTTGGCCAACTCCGCCATATCGACCTTCGAGAGGTCCCAGCCGCCCTTTTCCATGCTTTCGAGGAAGGCGTCGCCGTAGCGGATGACCTTGGACTCGAGCATCTCGCGCAGCAGGTCGTTACCCTCACGGGTACGCTCACCCACGCCGGTGAAGACGGTCGTGCCACCGTAGTTCTTGGCGATATTGTGGATCATCTCCATAATGAGGACGGTCTTGCCCACGCCAGCGCCACCGAACAGACCGATCTTACCGCCCTTGGCGTAAGGCTCGATCAGGTCGATGACCTTGATGCCGGTATAGAAGACCTCCTGCGAGGTGGAGAGGTTGTCGAATGTCGGGGGCATGCGGTGAATGTCGCTGCGCTTCTTGGACGGAATCTCGCCGATGCCGTCGATGCTTTCGCCGATGACGTTCATCAAGCGGCCGTTGATGTTCTCCGTGGGCATGGTGATCATGCGGCCGGTGGCGACCACTTCCATTCCGCGGTGCAGACCGTCGGTGGAGTCCATGGAGATGCAACGCATGGTGTTCTCACCGATGTCCTGTTCGCATTCCAAAATCAGCTTCTCGCCGTTTTCCTTGCGCACTTCAAGTGCGTCGTAAATGTTGGGCAGTGTGACGTTCTCTTCGAAGTGGACGTCCACAACTGCGCCGATGATTTGGGAAATTCTCCCTTTTATCTGTTCTGACATATATCCTATTAGGTTAGTTTCTTTACCTTAATATTTGAGCCGCCAAAGATACAAAAAATATGGAATAGGGAGCACGAAAAAAAAATTTCACCAAAGTGTCGAACCATATCAAAAAAAGTGTATTTTTGCCGCCGATTTCAACCAGCGGAAGTAGCTCAGTTGGTAGAGCACGACCTTGCCAAGGTCGGGGTCGCGAGTTCGAGTCTCGTTTTCCGCTCTTCTTGTAGGGATGCGATACATCGCGTCCCTATTTGTTTTTAAAAATCAGCACCAGGCATTTTGCTTCCACTCTTACCGCCTGGTATGACTGTCCGTAACGGTTCAAAAAAAAGCTCTAACTCTATGGTAACTCTATG
>JAEEGH010001535.1_pt1 | contig 66102 bp, 58 predicted proteins | sample 9134181 | NCBI WGS metagenome assembly JAEEGH01 (sample SAMN16246544, study PRJNA631951) | gut metagenome | biome: gut microbiome; feature: rumen; material: DP-attached | host: Bos | place: Iran: Karaj | collected 2018-10
TGTTCTTAATGAATTTTGCAGGATTGCCACCTACAATGGCATTAGGTGCTACATCCTTGGTAACAACCGCACCAGCAGCCACAACGGCATTCTCGCCAATGGTTACGCCCGGCAATATGATGGCACCCACGCCAATCCAAGCATTACGTCCGATGTGTACAGGCTTGCATCGCAGCACCATACGGTTTTGGAAATCGTGGTTGTCTGTGACAATGCGTACGTTAGGGCCAATCATCACACCATCTTCAATGGTAATGCCGCCAGCCGCCATACACGTCAGCGAGTGGTTAATGAATACACCTTTGCCAATCTTCATCTGACGACCGAAGTCTATCTGCATAGGTGGCATGATGTAGCTTGTTGCATCAAGTCCGCCGTCAAATAGAGCTTCCTCTAACGGACGAATAGTTTCCATGTCTGGCTCGGTGGTATTTATTCGGAAACAAATCTGATTGCAGCGGCCCATCTCTTTGATAGCCTCTGCATACTCGGGCTTTGCCATATCGACATCGACCCCTGAACTTAACTGCTTGAAAATATCCATATTATTTATTCTTTTTAAGTTTCACGGTGCAAAGTTACGACGTTTTTCTGATACTTTTGTTTCACAAATTACTTCACAATTTTCACTTTTTGCCTAAATCGTTCTTTTATTTATAAAATAATGTGTAATTTTGCGCAGTAAAACTGCGCGAACTTGCTCATGCTCGGCAAAAAGCAAGCTTTCTGCGCTCGCTTAATCGCAATTTTGTCAGTCATGATGGCAGATTTTCAATATTCCACAGACTTTTACGGGATGAATTCCTATGAGTTGAGCCACACCTGCATGCATCTGCTTTGCTTGGCAGGTGAGGCAAGTTTTGTATTCAACGAGCATTGCTATCACATTGTCAAAAACGACTTGGTGGTAATACCGATGCCTCTCAAGGTGAAGAACCTTGCGGCACATGCCGATTTGCAGGTGGAGTGGTTTGCTGCCGATTACAAGTTCCTGCAAAACCTGCTGCCATCGAACAACTACAGCATCGGTGGCAGTATCTCGCTGAACCAAGACCCCGTCATCAACCTCTCAGATGAACAAGCACAGCATCTGCTGGAGGATTTTCATCGTCTGCGTGACCGCATGGACGACAGCCATTTGCAGTTCTATCGCGAACTGATGGGCAGTCTCTGCCTGACGATGATGTACGACATCTTCGAGGCCCATGCCCAACGTGATGCAACAGACACCCATACCGACCGCACAGCCTACATCGTAAAACAACTGATGGCTCTGCTTGCTACTGGCATCAGCCGAACAGAACGTGATGTAAGTTACTATGCCGAGCGACTGAACGTGTCTCCCAAATACCTTTCTGCTACCATCAAACGCATGACAGGACACAGCGTCACCTCATACATCGACCGACACACCGTACCTATATTGAAAGACTATCTGAATGATGAACGCCTGTCCCTCACCCAGATAGCCGACCTGATGAACTTCACGTCACTCTCTTACTTCAGCCGCTACTGCACCAAGCATCTTGGCCAGTCCCCCAGCGAATACCGACAGAGTCTTCAACCGAAATAAAGCGAAATCTAATTTGTTGACAGTTCATATAGCCCATCTGTTATCGTATTATCTTTTGATACAACTGTATTTGCCTCTTGTCAAGATTGGTAATCTTTATCTGAACCTTGGTTGGATGCGGTACGTCATCATGCATAGACATAAGTACTTTTGCTATTACCTGTTCAACATTTAAAAAAGAGACCTGCCCAAACGGACAGGTCCCTTAAATTTATATCAGTGTGATAATTACTCTTCGACAGCTGCCTGTGCGGCGGCGAGGCGGGCGATGGGCACGCGGAATGGAGAGCAGCTAGCGTAGTTCATGCCGATCTTGGCGCAGAACTTAACTGAGCTAGGCTCGCCACCATGCTCACCACAGATACCGCAACGGAGGTCAGGACGTACCTCACGGCCTTCCTTCACAGCGAACTTGATGAGTCGGCCAACACCCTTCTGATCGAGTACCTGGAATGGGTCAACCTTCAGGATCTTCTTGTCGAGGTATACAGGCAGGAACGATGCGATATCGTCGCGGCTGTAACCGAAGGTCATCTGAGTGAGGTCGTTAGTACCGAATGAGAAGTACTGAGCCTCTGAAGCGATCAGATCGGCAGTCAGGGCAGCACGTGGAATCTCGATCATTGTACCAATCTCAAACTCAACCTCGATACCATACTCAGCGAATACTTCCTTAGCGGCATACTGGATAACCTCCTTCTGCTGCTTGAGCTCGTTGATAGTACCAATCAGAGGAACCATGATCTCTGGCATTGGGTTCTTACCCTCCTTCTTCAGCTCGCAAGCTGCAGAGAGGATAGCCTTGGTCTGCATAGCTGTAATCTCAGGGAATGTGATACCCAGACGGCAACCACGATGACCCAGCATTGGGTTGTTCTCAGCGAGTGAGTCAACACGGCGCTGGATTTCCTCCAAGCTTACGCCCATCTCCTTAGCCATGGTCTGCTGACCAGCCAGATCGTGGGGAACAAACTCGTGGAGAGGTGGATCGAGCAGACGGATGTTAACGGGCAGTCCGTCCATAGCCTCGAGGATACCCTTAAAGTCAGCCTTCTGGTATGGCAGCAGCTTAGCAAGAGCCTTCTCACGTCCAGCAACGCTGTCGGCCAGAATCATCTCACGCATAGCAACGATCTTCTGATCCTCGAAGAACATGTGCTCTGTACGTGTCAGACCAATACCCTTAGCACCGAAAGCGCGAGCTACCTGTGCATCGTGTGGAGTATCAGCATTGGTACGAACCTGCAGCTTGGTGTACTTGTCGCAGAGGTCCATCAGTTCCTTGAAGTCGCCTGAAAGTTCAGCAGCCTTTGTTGGAACCTCGCCAGCATATACCTGACCAGTTGTACCGTTCAGAGAGATGAAGTCACCCTCCTTATATGTTACACCGTCAATCTCGACAGTCTTGTCCTTATAGCTTACATTCAGAGCACCTACACCTGATACGCAGCACTTACCCATACCACGAGCCACAACGGCAGCGTGAGATGTCATACCACCACGTGCAGTCAGGATACCCTCGGCAGCAGCCATACCAGCCAAATCCTCAGGAGAGGTCTCGATACGTACGAGTACTACCTTATGTCCATTCTCGTGCCACTCCTTAGCGTCGTCAGCGTGGAATACGATCTGACCACAAGCAGCACCTGGAGAAGCAGGCAGACCCTGAGCGATAACCTTAGCAGCAGAGAGAGCCTTCTTATCGAATACTGGGTGGAGCAGCTCGTCGAGCTTCTGAGGCTCGCAGCGCTGAATGGCAGTCTTCTCGTCGATCATACCCTCGTGGAGCAGGTCGATAGCGATCTTAACCATAGCAGCACCAGTACGCTTACCGTTACGTGTCTGGAGGAACCACAGCTTGCCCTCCTGTACGGTGAACTCCATATCCTGCATATCGTGATAGTGGTGCTCCAGCTTGTCCTGGATACCATTCAGCTCAGCATAGATCTCAGGCATTGCCTCCTCCATCGAAGGATACTTGGCTACGCGCTCCTCCTCAGAGATACCAGCGCGCTCAGCCCAGCGCTGAGAACCGATCTTTGTGATCTGCTGTGGTGTGCGGATACCTGCAACCACGTCCTCACCCTGAGCATTAACCAGGTACTCACCGTTGAACAGGTTCTCACCGTTAGCGGCATCACGGCTGAAGCATACACCAGTAGCTGATGTATCGCCCATGTTACCGAATACCATTGCCATTACTGATACGGCTGTACCCCACTCGTCGGGGATTCCTTCCATCTTACGATACAGGATAGCGCGCTCGTTCATCCATGAACGGAACACAGCGCAGATAGCACCCCAAAGCTGCTCGATAGGATCATCGGGGAAGTCCTTACCAGTGCGCTCCTTGATGGCAGCCTTGAACAGCTTAACCAACTTCTTCAGATCCTCTACTGAGAGGTCCTTATCCAGAACAACACCGCTCTCCTTCTTAACCTTCTCGATAATCTCCTCGAATGGGTCGATATCAGTCTTGTTAACGGGCTTCATCTCGAGCACTACATCACCGTACATCTGTACGAAACGGCGATATGAGTCGTAAACGAAGTGAGGATTGTTGGTCTTCTTGGCCATACCCTCAGCAACCTCGTCGTTAAGACCAAGGTTCAGAATTGTATCCATCATACCAGGCATTGAGGCACGTGCACCTGAGCGTACAGATACCAGCAGAGGATTCTGTGCATCGCCAAACTTGCAGTTCATCAAGTCTTCAATGTGCTTCACGGCTGCCATCACGTCGTCGTTCAGCAGTTCCATAATCTTCTGCTGACCAACCTGATAGTACTCATTACAACAATCTGTGGTGATTGTGAAACCTGGAGGAACAGGCACACCAATGTGGTTCATCTCAGCAAGGTTAGCACCCTTACCGCCAAGTTCCTCACGCATCTTTGCGTTTCCTTCGGCCTTACCATTACCGAAGAGGTAAACTCTTTTCTGACTCATACGTTAATTACTTATTATGTTGATAATATATTATTGTTTGATTAGATTCCGCAAAATTACGCATTTTCCACCAAATACACAAAAAAAATCGCCAAAATTTGCTATCTCTACCTTACATTTTTACTTTTTTGGCTCAGATTACGTATATTATCACGGATTTTTGATATTATTTTTGTAACTTTGCAGCCAAATTAAGAAATAATATGGCAAGAAACAAGAAACCGTTACCCCTACTTGAGGGTGTAGAAATCGAGGCCGTGGCTGCCGAGGGTAAGTGTCTGTTCCACTGGAACGACCTGGTGGTGTTTGTACCCTTCTGTGTGCCTGGCGACGTTTGCGATGTGCAGATTCGCAGAAAGAAGCACTCCTTTGCCGAGGGCGAAGTAGTGAGAATCACTAAATATAGTAATGTACGCGCGACCCCATTCTGCGAACATTTCGGAGTGTGTGGAGGTTGCAAATGGCAGAACCTGCCCTACGAAGAGCAGATTAAGTTCAAGCAGCAACAGGTGTACGACCAGTTGCATCGCATAGGCAAGATCGAACTGCCTGAGTTCATGCCTATCCTGGGCAGCGTGCATACCAAGGAGTATCGCAACAAGCTCGACTTTGGTTGTGCCAACAAGCGTTACCTCACTAAGGAGCAGATTCAGACATTGCCCAACGACGAGAGTCAGAGCCTTAAGGATGTGCCTGCTATCGGATTCCACATCACAGGTGCGTTCGACAAGATTCTGCCCATCGAGAAGTGCTGGTTGATGGACGATCTGCACAACCAGATTCGCAACGAAGTGCGCGATTATGCGATGGAGAACGGTTTGAGTTTCTTCGACCTTCGCGCTCAGGTGGGATTGCTGCGTGATGTCATCATCCGCAACAGCGCCAGTGGCGAGTGGATGGTTATCTTCCAGTTTCACTACGATCGCACATCAAGCGAGGCACTGACTCAGAGCGAGACTCAGGCCAAGGCTCTGCTACAGCATATTGCCGACAAGTTCCCACAGATCACCTCGCTGATGTATCTCGACAATCAGAAGTGCAACGACACCATCGGCGATCAGGACATCATGGTGTTCAAGGGCATCGATCATATCTACGAGCTGATGGAAGACCTGAAGTTCAAGGTTGGTCCTAAGAGTTTCTATCAGACCAATACCGAGCAGGCTTACCACCTGTACTCAGTAGCCCGCAACTTTGCCGGACTTACTGGCAACGAGGTGGTTTACGACCTCTATACTGGTACAGGTACCATAGCCAACTTTGTGGCCCGTCAGGCTCGTCAGGTTATTGGTATCGAGTACGTGCCCGAGGCCATCGAGGACGCTAAGGTTAACTCGCAGGTTAACGGCATCGAGAACACACTGTTCTATGCTGGCGACATGAAGGACATCCTTACCGATGAGTTTATCGCAGAGCACGGTCAGCCCGATGTCATCATCACCGATCCACCACGCGCTGGTATGCATCCCGATGTAGTTAAGACCATTCTTAAGGCCGCTCCAAAGCGCATAGTATACGTAAGTTGCAACCCTGCCACACAGGCTCGCGACTTACACGATATGGACGAGTTCTATCGCGTGGCAGCAGTACAGCCAGTGGATATGTTCCCGCACACACCACACGTAGAAAACGTAGTGTTGCTTGAGCGAAAGTAAAATAATCGGCAAAAAATTTGGAACATAAAGAAGTTTTTCATATATTTGCGGCATTAATTACTAATTATCAAATACAATACGACAATGAAAAAACATTTTTGGATGATTGCGCTTATGGCGTCGATGGCAATAAGCGCTAGCGCAGAGACTCTGCCCGAAGTAAAGGAAGTAGAGGCTACACAGGAGAAGGCTACCGTCGAGGTTCCTGCTTGGGTTAAGAACATTAAATTCAGCGGCTACGGCATGCTGCAATATCAGGGCGAAGATACAGAGGGTGCTCACACTAACACATTCAATCTGCGCCTGGCTCGTTTCATTCTGGATGGCAAGATCGGCGATTTCGACTGGCGTGCTCAGATTCAGGGCACAAACGTAACAGGTCCTGGACAGCCAACAGTTCAGTTGGTCGACCTCTATGCCGAGTGGCGCAAGTATCCTGAGTTCAAGATTCGTGCAGGTCAGTTCAAGCGTGCCTTCACATTCGAGAACCCAACCAACCCCATCACTCAGGGATGGTACGCTTACGCAATGGTAATCAACAATCTGTCTGGTTTCGGCGATCGTACTGGCGAGAAGTCATCAGGTGGTCGTGATATCGGCGTACAGCTTTCAGGAGATCTGTTCCCCAATGCCAACGGACGCAAGCTGTTCCACTACCAGGTTGGTGTTTACAACGGTGAGGGTGTGAACGAGAAGGATAAGGACAACCGCAAGGATATTATCGGTGGTTTCTGGGTAATGCCTATCAAGGGTGTTCGCATTGGTGCTTTCGGATGGACAGGTACCCGTGGTGGTATGTATGACCCTGCTACTGGCAATACCGTTAGCGTTGAGAAGAATCGTTACGCCATCTCTGCCGAGTACGATAAGGACGAGTACACATTCCGTGCTGAGTATATCCACAGCCAGGGTTGGGGTGCTGCAAAGGCAGGCAACAACGTTCGCGAGATCGACTACTCTAAGGGCGACAAGGCCGATGGTTGGTATGCATTCGGTATCGTACCTCTCATCAAGGGCAAGCTGCACGCCAAGGCTCGTTATCAGACATATCGCAGTCAGAAGGAGTGGAGCACATCTAAGTCGATGTACGAGGTAGGTTTGAACTACTACTTCACCAAGAATCTGCAGCTCAACGCAGAGTACGGTTTGGTTAACGAGCGTTCAGCTCAGAAGAACCACAACTTTGTTGACGTAGAGCTCGACTTCCGCTTCTAACCTTTGCGGAATCTGCGGGTAAGGGCCTGCCACAGATGAGTCTTCTGTCTGAGGATCAGCAGTGAATACAGACCGCTCGCCAAAACCACCAATAGTTCTACTACCCAGTAGACGATGCCATCAAGAAGGATGGTGCAGGCATAGGCGAGAAATCCCAAAGCAAACAATACAATAGCATATCGAGATACGGTTGCCGAAACACGGTAACCGTATTTTTTATATGCATACAGGTTTATCATCAGATAGTCGAACACATGGGCCATAGTGATGGCGATACCTGTGCCCAGCAATCCCCAATGCTCATAACCCAGCACGATGAACAACACGAACACCACATAATATGCTGCCTCGAGCATCAGATAGGTCATCGAATATCCGCGAGCCAGGGTGATGTAAGCCACAGGCAGGGTCAACACCTTGAAGAACATAGCCAGAGCAGCGACCTGAGCCATAGGTATCACGGGGGCAAACTCGCTGGTGAACAGTTGCGGAATCAGTATCGGCAACAGTGCGATAAGGCCCGTAAGCATAGGGGCAATTATCAGTAGCGACACCTCCATCTGTCGATTAACGGTATAGTTGGTCTGCTCCACGTCGCGATTCACACCCGAAAGACGTGGGAAATAATCAGTCTCCATAGCCGAAAACACCATGCCGGCATAGGTTATCGTGAGCATGTAGCCTGCATTATACAGTCCTAGCACATCCAGGTTGGCCACCACATTCAGATACGACCTTACCACCATCTCGGCAGCACTACCCACCACGCCTGCCAGCGTAAATGCCACACCTAGTCGCACCATATCCATACCCTCGCCAAGTATGCCGCGAGCACCACTAAGCCGCAAGGGGTATATGCGCAACGAGAACCATAGTGTGGCACACATCGTAACAAATGCCATCAGCACTATTACTGGCACGATACCAGCCTGCCAGAAGAAATAATAAATAGGTATGGATATAGTCAGCGATGCCAGTGCCGCAATTATCTGCACCAAGGCCAGTGCGCCAAGTTTTCGCTGTCCTTTCAGTATAGCCGTCTCGCCACCCGTAATGGCTATCATTCCGATAGCAGGGGCAAGCAGCACAAAGTGCAACGTATGGTCGCCCCAGGCAAAGGTGGTATTACTCAGGACTGGTCCCAGCACCATGCATAACAGCATACCAAGCAAGGCCGTAAGCAAACACCATCCGCGCACCACCTTTACGTAGTGTGCAGCCTTCTCTGTTTCGCCAGCATCGTAGTATTCCGAAATATGTCGCACAGCACTGAACGATATACCCAGGTGTGTGGCCTGCGAGATTAGTTGCACTGTGGTGTTGAATAGCGACACCAGTCCCATACCGCCAGGCCCCAGCAGTACGGCCACAAACTTATTTCGCACAAGACCTATCAACACATTCAGGCCCTGCACACCTCCGAAAACACCCGTATATTTCAATACGTGACTATAGTTTTCTTTATTACTATCTTTCATTATATATATAACGCAAACTTGCGTATTTTATTTTATTCAGAAAATAATTTGGTTATATCGTGAATTTGGTATATCTTTGCACGCAAAATAGCTGTATGACGACACCCAAAGATATCCGCCAACAACCATTAGTAAGTTTCATTGTGACTTACTACAATCTTCCTGTAACACTTCTCTGCGAATGCATCGACAGTATATTGGCACTTTCGCTACAAACATACGAAAGAGAAATCATAATCGTTGACGACGGTTCTGAGATAAGCCCTATTAATGACCTGCTAAAGTATGGCAACGACATTATCTATGTCCGCCAAAAGAATAGCGGTGTAAGCGTGGCAAGAAACACGGCAATGGATATGGCCAAGGGACAATACATCCAGATTGTTGATGGCGATGACTGTCTGCTTACGATGCCCTACGAGCATTGTCTTGACATAGTACGCCATAACAGCGATGCCGATGTAGTGATGTTTGACTTCACGCACAACCCGTCAGAAAGCCATGCCCCTGATCGCACAATCAAGAAGAGCGGCACTGAGCTCTTACGCACAGAAAACATCCACGGCACAGCCTGCTGCTGTCTGTTCCGACAGTCGGTAAGAGGCAGGTTGGCCTTCACTCCCGGAATAGCCTACGGCGAGGACGAGGAATTCACGCCTCAGCTACTGATACGCGCAGAGACTACCTATACAACTGACGCCAAGGCCTATTTCTATAGGGAACGCACCACATCAGCTGTTCATAATACCGACGAGACAAGCATCAGGAAACGTCTGAACGACACCAAGGAAGTGATTCTACATCTCAGTAGTTTGGCTGATACCAGTCCATATAGTGACAAGGTAGCCCTCCAGCGCCGTGTGGCCCAGTTGACTATGGACTATATCTACAACACTATCATGCTTACACGTTCGGAGGAGAAACTCAATGACACCCTCGATGATTTGCGTAAGGACAATCTTTTCCCATTACCCAACCATCCCTACAGCACAAAATACACATGGTTTCGCCGACTAAGCAACAGCGCCATAGGCCGCAAGATCCTGCTCACCACACTACCACTAATGACCAAAGAAAGATGAAGATATTATTATTAGGCGAATATAGCAATGTGCACGCCACACTAGCTGACGGACTGCGACAACTAGGCCACGAGGTACTGGTCATTTCCGATGGCGACAGAAACTTCGACTACGAGCGCAACGTATCACTCTCACGCAAGGGAAACGGCAAGTGGGCTGCTATCAGATACGTCATCAAGCTACTCCTGACACTTCCGAAAATGAAGGGCTTCGACATAGTACAGCTCATAAATCCTGACGTCATAGCTGTTAAGGCAGAAAGGCAATTTGCATTCTATCGCTATCTTCGCCGCCACAACAAAGCCGTAATATTGGGCTCATACGGCAACGACTGGCAATGGGTGGAAGGCGGCAAAAATCGTCGTCTGTTCCGCTATGGCGATTTCAACGTTGGCGATAATCTACGGCAACATGCCTATGCACAACGTATAGCAAAAGAATGGACCGATACCCCCAAGGCCAGACTAAGCCGTTATATCGCCGACGACTGCGACGGCATTGTGACCAGTCTCTACGAATATCATTTATGCTATCAGTCCGACTATCCCGAAAAGACCCTGTTCATTCCACTGCCTGTCAGACTGATGCAGCCAAGACCAATTGTCGCAGCACGAGATACGTACTACCCCATCAGATTCTTTCTGGGTATAAAGCGCGAAGTAATGGAACACAAGGGAACTGACATCTTCCACGACGCACTGCAAAAGCTCAAACAAGCCTACCCCGACAAGTGCTGTGTGACAGAAGTGGAAGACCTGCCGTTTGCCGAGTATACAAAGCGTATGGAAGAGCAGGACGTCATCCTCGACCAGGCTTATTCCTACACTCCAGCCATGAATGCCTTGCAAGCTATGGCCAAAGGATTAGTATGCGTAGGAGGTGGCGAACCAGAGAACTACGATATTCTTGGCGAAAATGATTTACGCCCCATCATCAACGTCCAACCAGACAGAGACGACGTATTCCGCCATCTGGAAGAACTGCTGCTCCACCCGGAACAGCTACCACTCTTAAAACAGCAAAGCATAGAATACGTAGAGCGTCACCACGACCACATAAAGATAGCCCGAAAATATGCAGCTTTTTACCAGGAGATTCTCGACCGTCTTCACTGATGGCGACAAGCCTCAGACAATACTGCAGACAACTTTTCACCAATCACCTTAGGCGAAGCCATCTCACACACCATCCGAGATGCCTTTACACCGTCATACGACAATTTGCCGGCAACTAACTTGCCCATCATGTCAACAAGCCCTACTGCATCATTCACGTCAACAAACCAACTGGCCTCGTTAAGACGTACACTGGGAGGAATGGCTACGGTAGAAACTACAGGAATGCCAGTGCTTAGTGCCTCAAGAAGCACAAGTCCCTGCGTCTCGCCACGGGTGGCCAGCACCAAAGCATCACTCTGATAGAGCAGGTCGCGCACTCCCGTCTTGTCGAGTTCGCCCAAAACATGCACCTTGCTACTGCATCCGAGCGACTTAACCATACTACGGAAAAGCTGGCTGTCAGTACCTCTTCCTGCCACATACAACTCTACTTCACTACAACGCGCAGCCAATCGCTCAAAGGCTTCAAACAACACATCATATCCCTTACGGTCATCATATATGGCCATACAACAGAAGCAGAAGGGACGTCCGTCTAGTTTACGTCGGGGGCGATAGGAAAAGAAATCCACATCCACCGTGTTAGATATGAATACATGATGGTAATCGGTTCCAAAGTATACCGACAATTTATCTACCAATTCCTCAGAGACCGTAATTACCATCGCTGCCTGCTTTAGGGTTTCTTTCAGCAGGGCAATCTGCCAGCCGTTGTATGGAGAGGGGCCGAACTCTTGCACATATATCTCGTATGGCAGATGTTCGGTGACAACATACGGGATACCATATTTCCTGCCGATTATCATGGCTGCATAACCTGCCCACTTGGTACAATGGGCATGCAGTATATCTGGTTTACCATAGCGGGCCACATAGTCGTCAAACATATCGCAGACGATAGCCACCCATCTTTTCATGTTCCATCTCACAGCCTTGGGCACACCACGTTGGAAAGACTGGTATACAGTGATGCCATCCCGTTCATGCTCATAGCGACGACAGGGTAAGGTAAAATAGCCTTTAGGGCCGATAGTCATGGCTATCTGCACATTACTGAGTATCCGCACCTCATGCCCTATAGCCTTCAGAGCCTGGGCCTGTTCCAGGCAGAACTCACCGCCATAGGGAGTAAAAAAGGATGGAATCTCAAGTATATGCATCGTAGATTGTGTCTTTAATAAAAAAGAGGAATGAGGTAAAACCCTCATTCCTCATTCTTTCTCATTCTAGGAGAGGTTTTATGCCTCAGCAGGAGCCTCCTCAGCTGGAGTCTCAGCAGTAGCCTCAGCAGCGGCAGCAGCCTCAGCCTCAGCCTTAGCAGCAGCCTCAGCAGCCTTCTTGTCAGCTACCTTCTTAGCGATGGCCTCGTTAACGGCCTTCTCTGCCTTCAGTGCATTAGCAGCAGCGTCCTTCTTAGCCTTAGCCTCAGCCTCAGCGATCTTGTTCAGACCGTTCTGCTTGTCAGCCTTCCATGCGTCGAACTTCTTCTGTGCAGCAGCCTCATCGAAAGCGCCCTTCTTTACGCCACCACGCAGGTGCTTCATCAGGTAAACGCCCTCACGGCTCAGGATGTTACGTACAGTGTCAGTGGGCTGAGCACCAGTCTCTACCCAGTACAGTGCACGCTCGAAATTCAGGTCTACTGTGGCAGGATTGGTGTTAGGGTTGTAAGTACCAATCTTTTCAGTGAAACGACCATCACGTGGTGCACGAGCGTCGGCGATTACGATGCTGTAGAAAGCATAACCTTTGCGACCACCGCGCTGCAATCTGATTTTTGTTGCCATTTTTTTTAATCTTTAATTTTTTGTTAATAAATTGAATTTCATGCTCTTAACTCGTAAAAGCGGGTGCAAAATTACAACTTTTCCCTCAATCCACAAAATATTTTCTATTTTTTTTGTATTTTTGCATCCTGATATGGCACAATTTACTGATAATGAGCTCTCTATTCTTATTCCTACATACAATTGTGTGTGTGTAGAACTGGTTCGTAGTCTGCATCAGCAGGCTATGCAAGCGGGTATCGATTTCGAGATTATCGTGGCCGACGACGGGTCTACCGATGCGTCTGCCATCCAGGCTAATCGCGAGATTGCCACCCTGCCCCATTGCCAGTTCATCGAGCGCACTGAGAACTCTGGTCGTGCTGCCATACGCAATTTTCTGGCACAAAAGGCATCGCACGCGTACCTATTATATATAGACAGCGATATGACTGTGATATCTAATGACTTCATCAGTCGCTATCTGGCTTGCCTACCAGCACAGGTGGTCGATGGCGGAGTGGCTATCATGGCCGATAGCGAAGAGCAGAAACAGCTGTTGCGCTATCGCTACGAGAAGGCCGAAGAGCCTCACCACACAGCTACCGAGCGACAGAAGACTCCTTACCAGCATCTGCACACAGCCAATCTGCTGATAGCCCGCGAACTGATGCTACAGCACCCGTTCGACGAGCGACTGCGCCATTATGGCTACGAGGATGTGCTGTTGGGCAAGACTTTTCAGCGCAATCGCATTCGCATACAGCACGTAGATAATCCCCTGGGATTCTGCATCTTCGAGAGCAATGCCCTGTTTGTGGCTAAAACCGAAGAGGGTCTGCGCACACTATGCCAGTTCCGTAGCGACCTGCGTGGCTACTCGCGCATGCTCACCTTTGTTCAGGGCATCCATATCCCTGCCATCCTGTGGCTCATCCGTATGTTCCACCTTGTGTTTGGAGCAACAATTAGGCGGAACCTTTGTGGATCCCGCCCTATTCTCTCTCTCTTTAAAATCTACCGCTTGGGGTATTTTCTCTGTTTACTCAATCACCGAGAAGGTTAGTTTCTCGTAACCTTCAAAGTCATCAAACTGAATTTGGAAGTCAGCATACTGGTAGTAGTTACCACCAGTATTATGAGTATCCTTCAGCGAGTTGCTCTTAGCCAGCGCATTCAGTATCTGATTGTAAACCACCTTGTCGTTGTTATCGTCAGGTATCTGAATAGCCATAGAGTATACTATTCCGTTCACAATCTTATAGGTGTAGTCACCTGCAGCGTAAAGCTGGAAATCGTCAGTCTCCAGAATAGTCTCAAGCTCACCAACTTTCTCTACGAGCTCATCGTATGTCAGGTTTACGTGTGTAATGGGCACGCGATTCTCGTCGAGTTTAATATATGTGGTGTCAACCTCGCTGGTTACTTGAGCCTCTTCAGCATAGCTCATGATCGGACCCATCATCAGGGCGACCAATAAAATTGTTACTTTTTCTCTCATCTTCATATCAATTCATCTCTTTCAACGGTGCAAAGGTAACAATTAATAACGTACCCACCAAGCCTTTTTGGCTAAAAATTCATAAAATAACCGCTAAAGGCATGCTTTTTGACTGAAATCAAGCCCTTAGCGGTTACATTTTGCTCAAAATAGAGCCTAAATTGCTCTCATTTTATTTTATCGGACGGATTGCGAATGTAAAGTCGTAGTCCTTGTAGTCCACCATATACTCCTTGCGTGGCCATGCTCCCCATGAGTTCACACAGCCCAGTCCCATCTGTCGTTTCTGTATGTGAACTTGAGTCTGTGGGCGCTCTATCAGGTCGCCTGAGTGTCGGTCTATCTTCTTGTCCTTTGTCAGTCCGTCGTCCAGATCCTCTGTCAGGAACTTCAGTGCACTGGCCTCCATAGGAGCGTTGCTGTAGAACTCCAGACCCTCGCCCTGAGCGTTCATCACGCGGAACCAGCGCACATCGGTGTGGTTACCACTCTCCTGTGGACGTACGTATGGATAGTACTCATCCTGCACCTTGCCACCATATACACCCAGGAACTCGCTCGAGTTGCGGTCGATGTAGTTCTCTACCGGACCACGTCCGTAGTAGCTGATAGCGTCGAACTCCTTAGGCATCTGCAGTTGCATGCCGTAGCGGAACATTGGCATTATCTTAGCCTCCTTGTCGGTAGCCAACTGCTGGCGAACTATCACCTCGCCCTCGGCTGTCAGCGTGTAGGTCATTGTCAGAGTAGCCTTCACGTCAGGCATGTCGAATGTCGATACCACGGTGTTTCCATCCACATTCACGCTCTTCAGCTTCATCTGTGGGTTCTTCCACACACCCAGACGGTGCTGCAGTCCTGCGCCGTAGTCGTTGTCAGTTGGTGCGCGCCAGAACTCTGGTACTATCGACTGACGGTCCTCAAGCATCTCCTTGCCGTCCACGTCAAGATAATCTATCCATCCGCTCCATTTGCCGATGGTAAGTGTGGTGCCAGCTGCATCCAGCTTCACGTAGCTCTCGGTCTCCTCCTTCTCCACGCTTGCCTTCTCTGCAGTCAGTTCGGGATACTGATATGAGTTTAGTGCAAACTGCTGGCGAGCCATCACCTGGCCCTTGTCTATCAGCGGCTGTGCCTCCTTGCTCTTAAACTGGAATATCACAAATATCTCCATATCGCCGTGGTGACCCAGCACACGCTCTATGGTCTGCTTCATAGCCTCGTCGGTAATCACCTTGCGCTGCTGTGGAGCTATACCGCAGATGTCTATCTTGCCACCATGACCAAAGGTCATACCCTCAGGACGCGCACCACCATGATTGTGAGCCTTGCCTGCCGATGCACCACCTACAAACCACTCCAGCTCCAGATCGTCCAGAGTCTTAAAGAAGTTCTCGTTGTACACCTCGAATCTTCCTTCCTTCAGTCCCTTGTCAGTCACCCATACGTTCTGATAGTAGTACTGCACCTCGTGTGCGTGTGGGTTCAGACGGCGGTCTGGGGCAATGATACCGTTGCAGTTAAAGTTGTGGTCAGTAGCGGGATAGCGTCCGTAGTCGCCACCAAATGTAAATATCTCCTTACCAGTAATCTTGCTCTTGTCGCGCAGTCCCTGGTCCACAAAGTCCCATATGTATCCACCCTGATACTTAGGATACTTGCGGATGATGTCCCAGTACTCCTTGAATCCACCCATCGAGTTACCCATGGCGTGGGCATACTCACACTGTATCAGTGGTCGTGGATTGTCAGTCTGTGCATACTTCTCACAGTCCTCATATCCCATATACATTGGGCAGAAAATGTCAGTCTTTCCGTCGTGGCGAGCCTGCTCAAACTGGCATGGACGAGTCTTGTCGTAAGCCTTCACCCAGTCGTAAGCCTTCTCAAAGTTCACACCATATCCAGCCTCGTTACCCAGACTCCATACTATGATCGATGGGTTGTTCTTATAGGTAATGATGTTGCCCTCCTGGCGCTCTATGTGAGCCTTTGCAAACTCAGGATTCTTGGCCAGAGTGTGCTCGCGATAGCCCATACCGTGACTCTCCAGATTACTCTCTGCAGTCAGGTAGATACCATACTCGTCGCACAGATCGTACCAGCGTGGATCGTCGGGATAGTGACATGTGCGCACAGCGTTTATGTTCAGCTGCTTCATTATCTTTATGTCCTGAATCATGCGGCTTACAGGTACTATGTATCCACCATCAGGATCCAGCTCGTGTCGGTCGGCACCCTTAATGAGTATTGGCTGACCGTTCACCAGCAGCTGTCCACCCTTAATCTCTATGTGGCGGAAACCTATCTTCTTCTTTATCACCTCCAGAGTCTTGTTGCCCTGCTTCAGATATATAAATAAGGTATATAGGTTAGGTGTCTCGGCTGTCCAAGCCTTGGCGTTTGCTACAGTAGCCTTCAGGCCTTCGGCCACCTGATTGCCGGCTGCGTCGAAGAGTTTTGCCTCTACAGTAGCCTTGCCAGCCAGCTTCACGTCTACACTAAGTAGTCCGTTGCCCTGCTGGTATTCCTGTCCGATGGTGATGTCCTGCACGTGCACCTTTGGTGTGGCATACAGATACACCTCGCGGGCTATACCAGTAAAGCGCCAGAAGTCCTGGTCCTCCAGATAGCTACCGTCGCACCAGCGCATTATCTGCATGGCTATCAGGTTCTTGCCAGGCTTCAGATACTTGGTGATGTTAAACTCAGCAGCCACCTTCGAGTCTTCCGAGTAGCCCACGTACTTACCGTTCACCCACACGCTCAGGTTGCTGGTGGCCGAACCCACGTGGAAGTACACCTCCTGCCCCTTCCAGTTCTGTGGCAGGTCGAATGTGCGGCGATACGAACCCGTGTAGTTGTTCACCTCGCTCACGTATGGAGGATCGTTCTTAAATGTGGTGCACCATGCATATCCCATATTCTTGTATATCTTGTCGCCATAGCCCTCCATTTCGAAGAGTCCTGGCACTGGAAAATCCACCCACTTCGAGTCGTCATACTTCAGCGCATAGAAACCCTTTGGCGCATCCTGATGATTCTTCACAAAGTTGAATTTCCACTTACCCTCCATCGACAGGAATCGCTCCGAAGCCTCCTTGTCGCCCTTTGCCTTGTCTTCGCTCTCAAAGGCAAAGAAGTGGGCTCTGCGTGGCTCACGGTTCTGCTGGTTCACACCGGCATCCTTCCATACAGGCGCCTTCTGTGCACTGGCCATGGTTACTACACCACACACCATACATAATAATAGTCTTCTGATCATACGTTAGTTTGATAATAATTATTATTCCTTAAAAATTTTGCGCAAAGATACTAAGATTTTGCCAAAAAGCCAAGCGTTTCCATATTTTTTATTATCTTTGCCGCCAAATTGCGAATTTAAGCATAAACATAACATTCAAATAATATGAAGAAACTGATAGTATTTGCAGCCCTCGCGATGGCCACAGCCACCGCCCAGGCTCAACAGGTAAAATACACTATCAATGGTGTAAGTAGCCACAATGGTGGCAAGGTATATCTTATCGACGAACTCTCCGGAGCCACTATCGATAGTACCGTAGTCAAAGGCGGCAAGTTCCTCATGAAGGGCACTGCCACCAAGGATGCCCTGCTCAACATCCGTCCCACCAATATCGACTGGCAGACGATGATGTTCAACGACGGAACTCCCGTCACTGTCAACATCAACGACAGCACCACTAAGGGTTCGCCCCTCAATGAGCGCCTTGCTCGCTACGACGTCCAGATTTCAGGTCCTTACAGCCGTCTGGCTCACGAGATTATGGCCATGCCCGAAGCTGAGCAGAAGGCCAAGCAGAATGAGTGGGGCCCAAAACTCAACAAGATAGCCATGAAGATGGCCGAAGACCTTAACAAGCTGTTCGACACTGAGAGCAACACACTCATCCCTGCAGCATTCTTCAGCACCTATTGCAGCACCTGGGGGCCTGAGGCAGGCTTGAAGCGCCTTAATGAGAAGTATGCATTCGCAAAGCACCCCATCGTTCAGAAGCAGGTTGTTGACCTCGAGGCCGAGGCAGCTCGCGAGGCTAAGAAGACCGCTTATATCGACAAGCAGTTCACCGATCTCGAGGAGGCCGATGTAGATGGCAATCTCCACAAGCTCAGCGAGTATGTTGGCAAGGGCAAGTGGGTACTCGTCGACTTCTGGGCCTCATGGTGTGGCCCCTGCCGTGCCGAGATGCCAAACGTGGTAGAGGCTTACGAGAAGTACCACGCCAAGGGCTTCGACATCGTAGGTCTGTCGTTCGACAACAAGAAGGATCCATGGGTCAAGGCCATCGCCGACCTCAAGATGCCTTGGGTTCACCTGTCCGACCTTAAGGGCTGGCGCACCGTTGCATCTAGCGTCTACGAAGTCAACAGCATCCCCGACAATCTGCTCATCGACCCACAGGGCAAAATCGTTGCCCGCGGCCTGCGTGCACAGGGATTACACCAGAAGCTAAAAGAGATTTTCGGAGAGTAATTTCCACCACATAATAATGAGGAGCCCAGGCGGCCCCTCATTTTTTTTTCGAAAAAAATCTGCATTTCTTGAAACTTTTTCTGCACTTATTGCGTCTAACGTATAAAATCATTCATAAAATTAAAAAACTCAAAGCGTATGAAAAAGTTAATTTGCCTCGCAGTAGCAACCGTAGCACTGGCCTTCACATCATGTAAAGTCGACCTCAACAAGTTCAGTGGCGAACTGATAGATCCAAGCGACAACGTCATCACCAAAGAATATAAACTCACCGCCTTCGAAGAAGTCGACATGACCGGCGTGGGCCACGTAGAGCTCATACAGAGCGACACCAAGAACGGTGTGGTAGAACTCACAGCCCCCGACAACTATATCGACCTCTACAAGTTCGAGAGCCAGGGCGGCAAACTCCGCATCGGCTTCACTAAAAGCAATATCAACATCCACACCAAGAATGTCAATATCAAGGTCTACACCACCGACCTCATCAAGATTCGCAACAGCGGAGCCTCGCGCATCAGCATGGACAGCCTCGATACCGACAAGCTTGATATCGTAAACAGCGGCGTGGGCGAGATTGACGTCTGTGGTATTGCCGACGATGTAGTGATAAACAACAGCGGTGTAGGAGCCGTCATCGCCCATAACCTAAAGGCCCTCAATGTCAAGGCCTCTGTATCAGGCGTAGGCAGCGTACAGTGCAATGCCTCCGAGCGTCTCGACGCCAGCGTATCAGGTGTAGGTTCACTCCGTTACAGTGGCAACCCCAAGCACAAGAGCACCCATCGCTCAGGCGTAGGCAGCATCAGCGAGATGTAATCAAGTTAGTGCCGTACTATCCAGTTGATAGTGCGGCACTATATAATATTCAACTATCCAATAGTTATTGTATATCTGCTCATGAAGGAGGCGCCGGGCTGGAGGTGATTCATCAGGGGTTTGTCCTTGAACTCGCCAGAGAAGTCGCGGGGGTCGCCTAGGCCGTACCAGGGTTCGATGCAGACGAAGGGGGCCTGCTTGTCGTAGGGGCTCCAGAAGGCGATGACGGGGCACTTGTAGTCGACGGTGACAGCTGGCTCGCCATTGGTGTCCATCAGCATGGCGCGATGGGTCTGGCACTTGTGGATCTTGACGGAGTCGTCGCGGAACAGATTGTTCGTGATCTCCATGATACCCATATCGGCATCGAGGGGCACTTCGGTCATCTCGTGACTGCCGTCGATATAGCTCTTGAGCGAATCCATAGGCTCTTCGCAGTCGAGCTTGATGACGCCCTCCAGACGTCCGCTAGGCATATTGAAAGCTGGATGGCCACCTATCTGGAAGTGAATCTCCTTATCGTCGGTGTTCTCTACGTGCCAGATGACGTGCACCTTGTTGCCTTCGAGGCGATAGGTGACGGCAAGATTAAACTTGTAGGGATATACCTTAAGGGTGTCGGCGCTGTCGTGCAGGGCCATAGTAACCTTTTCGGGGGTCTGGCGCACCAGGGTGAACATGGTGTCGCGGGCAAAGCCGTGACGAGGCAGATGATACTCGCGACCATCGACGGTATAGGTATCATTGTTGACACTGCACACGATGGGGAACAGTATAGGCGAATGACGAGGCCACTTATCGCCTGCCTGCCACATATACTCACGACCATCGCTGTCCTTAATACTCTGGAGCTCGGCTCCCATCTCTGCTACCTTAATAGTAAGTAGTTCGTTTTTTAGTTCTATCATAATAGTAATATTAATTATTCCGTGTGCAAAGATAGAACAAAATAACGAAACGACCAAACGTTTTGGCATAAAAAAAATCCCGCGGATTCGATTGAATCTGCGGGGATCTTTTTGCTTGAAGTCGAGGTGACAGGACTCGAACCTGCGACAGCCTGGTCCCAAACCAGGAACGCTACCAACTGCGCTACACCTCGATGGTTTTCTGTTTTGCGGGTGCAAAGGTACGAAGATTTTTCGAAACAAAAGAAGCTTTTGCTCTAAAAGTGGCTTTTGTTAGCACATTTTAACAATCAAGAACCTCGTAGCCTTTAAAACACAAAAAAGCCTCCCGATTTGGGAGGCTAATTATCAATAATCCGCTCGGCTTTGCCGCTTGGCATCGCCAAGAATTTTCAATTATCAATTACTTAATAATACCCTGCTCTACGAAAATCTTCTTAAGAGCTACTACCGAACGGTCGACCTGTTCCTTGGTGTGGGTAGCCATCAGAGCGTAGCGCACCAGAGTGTCCTGAGGTGCACATGCAGGTGGTATTACGGGGTTGATAAACACACCAGCCTTGAATGCCAATGCGGTTACCAGGAATGTCTTTTCTACATCGCGCACGTAGAGAGGAATGATAGGACTCTCGGTTTCGCCAATCTCGAATCCTTCCTCGCGGAAACGCTTCAGGGCATAGTTAGTAACATCCCACAGAGCCTGGATGCGCTCTGGCTCCTGCTGAATGATGTGCAGAGCCTCGAGAGCTGCGGCTGTGGCAGCAGGAGTGTTAGATGCCGAGAAGATGTAAGTGCGGCAAGTGTGGCGCAGATAGTTGATAGTATCCCAGTCGGCTGCGATGAAACCACCGATAGAAGCCAGCGACTTAGAGAATGTACCCATGATGAGGTCGACCTCGTCGGTAAGTCCGAAGTGATCGCAAACACCACGGCCCTGCTTACCAAATACACCGATACCATGAGCCTCGTCGACCATGATAGAGCAGTTGTACTTGTGCTTGAGCTCAACGATAGCTGGCAGATTAGCCAGGTCGCCCTCCATAGAGAACACGCCGTCGACCACGATGAGCTTAACAGCCTCCTGTGGCAACTTCTGCAGTACGCGCTCCAGGTCGGCCATGTCGTTGTGCTTGTAGTGCAACTGACGGGCGAAAGCCAGACGACGACCATCAACGATAGATGCGTGGTCGCGATCGTCGCAGATCACGTAGTCGTCCTTGCTAAGCAGTGCGGGGATGACACCCTGATTGACTGAGAAACCTGTAGAGAGACAAAGACAGTCGTCCTTGCCGATAAACTTTGAAATCTCTTTTTCCAACTTAACGTGCAGGTCGAGCGTTCCGTTGAGGAAACGGCTACCGGCACAACCTGAGCCATATTTGTCGAGTGCAGCCTTAGCAGCATCGATAATACGCTGGTCGCCAGTAAGACCTGTATAGGCATTTGAGCCGAACATCAGCACCTTGTGGCCACCCATCTCAACTTCCGTTCCCTGCTTTCCCTCAATCTCGCGGAAATAGGGATATACGTCAGCCTCCATAAACTTCTGTGGCTCACGATAATGCTTAAATCTTTCTTGTAACTGTCCCATTCCTATTAGGTATAGTCTTTTTATTTTTAAATTTCAGGGTGCAAAGATACACATTTTTTGATAAAACGTGCAAGAAAATCATAAATAATGATTGTTTTTTCCTAATTTCTTGTTTTTTTGCGGTATTTATTCACCTAAAAATCGTAAATTTGCACACGATTATGACGGAAAAGAGAAAAATTACATTCATCCTGAACCCGAAATCGGGTACCACTTCGAAGGCAGAGGTACCCGCCCTGATAGAACAAATTCTGGATAAAGATCTGTTCAGCACCGAAATATGCTTTACCGAATATCGCGGGCATGCTGCCGAGATAGCAAAGGCTAAAGCCAAGGAGGGTGTAGACATAGTTGTGGCCGTGGGTGGCGACGGCACTGTGAACGAGGTGGCCCGATCTCTGGTACACACCGACACGGCGCTGGCCATAGTGCCCTGCGGCAGTGGCAACGGGCTGGCACGACACCTGTGCCTGCCGATGGACATAAAGAAGGCCATCACGATAATTAACAGTTGCAAGATAGAGTCGTTCGACTATGGTGTGATAAACGGTATGCCATTTTTCTGCACATGCGGCATGGGATTCGATGCGTTTATATCGCTAAAGTTTGCCGAGGCGGGCAAACGCGGACCTATCACCTACGTGGAGACCGTGCTGAAGGAGGGACTGAAGTACAAGCCTGAGACCTACGAGGTGACCGACGACACAGGAGCCCGCAAGTATAAGGCATATCTGATAGCATGTGCCAATGCATCGCAGTATGGCAACAATGCGTATATAGCCCCAGGCGCCACGATGAAGGACGGCGAGATGGACGTGATTGTGATGGAGCCGTTTACAGCTCTGGATGCTCCACAGATAGCTGCCGACCTGTTTATGAAGACGCTGGGCAACAACTCGAAGATAAAGACTTTCCGCACCAAAAATCTACACATCACGCGCAAGCAGCCTGGAGCCATACACTATGATGGCGACCCGATAATGACCGACGCCGAGATAGACGTACATATGGAGCCGCAGGGCATAAAGATTCTGGTGAATCCTATTGCGAGCGAGGATGCAGGACAGCCCAACCCTGTGCTGAACGCATTCAGCGACTTCTTTAATAATATAAATAATGTACGCGAGGACATAGAACGACAGGGGCATCGTTTCCAGGTGATCAACAAAGTTTTGCTGAGGAAGCTCACAAAACTTTAGAATTCTTGGACGAGCCAAGCGGCGAAGCCGAGCGGAGAATTGAGAATTAAGATTTATGCAGGAGATCGTTGTTTATCTGATACTTTTAGGAGCCGTGGGGTATGCCGGATGGTGGGTGTATGAGCGGCTACGGAAGAGTGACGATCCGTGCGAAGGATGCACTGGATGCCAGCTAAAAGAACTGAAAGAGAGGGCAAAAGAGTGCGAGAAAAGGAAAAAATCGTGTTGTTGCACGAAAAAGTAGCAAAAAAATTTGGTAGTCTCGAAAAAACTCACTACCTTTGCACCCGCGTTTGAGAAAGCGCAATCGGTTTTTGGAAAATTGGTGCCTTGGATGAGTGGCTTAGTCAACGGTCTGCAAAACCGTCTACGGCGGTTCGAATCCGCCAGGCACCTCACGAAAAAGCCTCCCAAATCGGGAGGCTTTTTTGTTTTATACCAATTTTGCTTATTCTTCCGGATCGAAGATGTCGCCCATCTCGGCTATCTCGTCCTCATCGAACCAGCGCGACAGCTTGCTCTTGGCCTGCTCTACGATATCGGGGTCGATGCCAGTCCACACCTTCTTGAGCACATACAGCAGTACGGCCAGGTCGTCGGTAAGTCCGGCGATGGGGATAGCATCGGGGATAACGTCGAGCGGACTGATCATATAGCCCAGAGCACCAATGATGATAGCCTTATCGGTCTTGCTCACCTTGTCGCTCTGCAGAGTGTAGTACAGTATAAGCGCCGCATAGACTAGTTTAGCACCTGCACGCTTGGCTATGCGTGCAATCTTCTCAGTAAATTCCGACTGCGAAAACTTGTTCGCGTAACTCATAAAATCGGGTAATTCCATAATCTCTCTCCTTTTTGGTTAAGTTATTTATTTATTCTTATTATTCTTATTCCAGTGTGCGACGGATGCTTCTGCAGATACTGATACATGGTCATGGGTTCGATGACCACCTTGTGGTGCAGTTGCGATGCGTTGAGCAGATGCAGACCGTCCTTGCGCCAGAGGGCAAAGCCCAGATGGGCGATGTCGAGTCCGGGCTTGTTGCATGTGATAGCAATGATGTCGCCATCCTTGATCACCGTGCGAAGCAGTTTGTGATTGCCCACAGCCTTCTTGGGGATATAGCGATACTTGGCACCCGACACCTGGCGCTCCATCTTAGCGATGGTGTTTACGAACTCAGGATGCTCGCGGAGCGACTGATAGCTCTGCGGATGGGTGCTCATATAGCTTACACGGACATTCTGCACGGCTGTGAAGGGTGGATTGGGCTGCTGAATCTCGGTGACCACACCAGCACGGGTGTTATCGGTGATCCACTCGGTGAAATAGTGCAGGCGCGACGTATAGCCATTGATGATGCCACCACGATAGCGCAGGTCGGTAAGTATATGCTTATAGGCAAACCACGAGTACTGGCCGTATTGGGCACAGAGTGTGAGCGCTGTAACGGTCTCAACCAGTGTGGTGCAGTCTAGCTGACGGGTGTTAATGACCAGTCGCTCGTGCTTGTCGCCCTCCAGTGTGCTGGCCACGTAAGGTATGCCGATGAACTTCTGGGCGAAGTGCAATGGCAGACAGGTGGTGGCAGGCAGGTGCTTGGCCTCGGCCAGCAGTCGACAGATGGTGACGCTGTCAGAAGATTGTGCCCTGACATCATCGCTCCAACGTGCAGCACTAGCACTGACGCACATGGCTATACCTATTATAATATATATGATACGTTTCATTATGCTCTGTTTTTACGATACTTCTTTTTCAACACAAAATTGTAGCCTATATAGGCATTGAACGAGCCAAAGATATTGCTGGCCACGAATCGCGACGTGCGATAGTTGTTGGTGCGCAGGATGGCACTACAGCCGGCATACCAGCGGGTGTTGTTGTACACCAGTCCGAAACGACCTATACCGTCGAGGTGGACCTTATCAAAAGTAAAACCTGCCTTATTATCGTCGGCCGTCTCGCCGTAGCTCGTCTTATAGCACAGACCTACCTGTGCGCTGGCGCAGAACAGCCAGTTCTTGGCAAATACCCAGTTGTAGGCATATCCGCCCGACAGCATAAAGTCGCGATACTTGATGTCGCTGAACATCATGCCGCTATCAAGCTTAAGTTCCTGACCTTCGGGCATGCGCTCGCGCAGTGTCTGTTCCAGCTTGTCGTAGTTCATGTCGAGGGTATTGTCGGTATATCCCAAGCCAGCCATCCACGAACCGCAGCTTATCTTCTGACAAGTGCTCTGACTGAATGCTGCAGGGTACGAGAATCGGCCGTGATTAAAGATGTAATAGGCATTGAAGCCTGTGATACCTACGTTGACACCAGCGAAGGGAACACCCTCGAACAGTGCTCCGTCGATGCCATAGCCCAGACGTGCATCGCGAATCTTATAGTCGTCGCCAGTACGGCGATAAAACAGGTCGATGCCCACCTGCGATGAATAGATGCTGAGGTCGAACTCCTTGCGAAGGCCGTTCTGACTGAAGCCGATGTTCTTGATGTCGAACGTGTAGCCCAGGAAGAACCAGCGCCATCCGAAGTAAGGACCTATCTTGGTAAGTCCGTCAGGGGCCAGGCGCACACTCTGGCCATTGCTGCTAAGCACAAAACTCTCGAAGGTGCGGGTAATCTGGCCCATCACAGTAAACTCGTAGTGCTGGGGCTCGATGTAATCATCGTCGGTACGGTCGAACCCGCGAACGGTGCGACGGATAAGGCCAAAATCTTCTTCGGCACGGGAAATAGAATCTAACGCAAGCGTGTCGAGTGGCTCGGCAGCACTGGCGCCAAGACACATCAGCAACGATAGCAGTAACACTTGCACTCTACTCATACACACGGGTTTAAAGTTTGCCCAGGATGCGGTCCATAACCCAGTTTACAGGGGTGGCCGACACGCTGGTACACTCGCACACGCCCAGTCCCTGCAGGTGTTCTATCACATTCTTGATGATAGGATACTGCACGTAAGGGGGATTGGGCACTGTGATGCGTTCCTCGCCCTGGGTGGTTTGAAGACGGATGGGGGTATAGTCGAACACGGAGAAGCTTACCTGGCCCTCGGTGCCGATAATCTCGATACAGTCTTCGCGGGCACTCTCGTGGGCCACGTAGCACCACGATCCACTGCCAGGCAGACCGTTTTCAAACTGGAAACATGCACTCACTGAGTCCTCGGCCTTGTAGAGTCCGCCACGATTGCTACAAATGCCGCGAGCCTCGAGGATTACTCCAAAGAGGTCTTGCAGAATGTCCAACTGGTGCGGAGCCATATCGTAGAAGTAGCCACCTCCAGCTATCTCGGGTTGCAGTCGCCAGGGCAGTGGCTCGTGATTGGCGATAGCATCGAGGTCGGCTTGTCGGGGAGGTTCGGTATATCGAATCTGCACATTGATAATCTTACCTATCTGACCACTGTTTACGATGTCGCGAACCTTCTGGAAATAAGGCAGATAGCGGCGATAGTAGGCACAGAAACAGGGCACGCCTGTCTGCTCGCTGATGCGATTGATACGGGCGCAGTCCTCGTAGCTGGCTGCCAGTGGTTTCTCTACATACACTGGTTTGCCGGCCTTCATGGCCATGATGGCATAAGTGGCATGACTTGATGGCGGTGTGGCCACATATACGGCATTCACATCAGGATCGTCTATCATCTCTTGCGCATCGGTATACCACTTGGCTATACCGTGCTCTACGGCATAAGTGCGAGCATGCTTCTCAGTGCGGCTCATCACAGCCACCACACTAGAGCCTTCAACATCGCTGAATGCGGGTCCGCTTTTCTTCTCGGTAACCTCGCCACAGCCTATAAAACCCCACCTTAATAATTTCATAAACTAAAAATTTGCTGCAAAGATAAAAAAAATCCGTGTAATCCGTGTAATCGATAACAAAAAAATGGTATCTTTGCACGCGAAAATAAGATATTTGCGATGGAAAAGGATAAAAAAGAGATAGAAATCAAGGTGCGCAGCAGTCAGGCTTGCATACGCGAGGGCTACCAGCTGTATAGCGCCAACTTCCGCAAGATATTCCGTGCCACATGGTGGTCGGCACTGGTGTTTGCCCTGATATCAGCAGTGGCTCAGGCCCTGCCTGTACTGGTTTCCCCCACCCTGTTGTTGCCAGCCATGGTGCTGGGCGTGGTGGCCGTTATAGCATGGATAGTAGCTGCCAAGTGGCGACTTCGCAAGCGACAGATGCTTAAGCCCGTCGCCGTGCGAAGCGGTTCGTGGCTTCGCCATCTGGGCAAACTCACACTGGTATCGCTGGTGTGCCTGTTTATCGTAGCCATACTGGCCCTGCTCACATCGCTGCCCGCAGTGATTCTGATCACAGCCAACTGGCAGTCGCAGATAGGTATGCTCAACGGCGATGCATCGGGCATGCCCGACACAGTGAAATGGATGAGTCTGGGTGCATTTGCGATAGCAGGATTCATCCAGGCCTACGTGTGGCTTACAATGGTTCTGCCGCTATATCTGGCCAAGATATCGATAAGCATGCAGGACAAGGAGAAAGAGGACTTCAATAAAAAGACAATATGAAAAAAATTCTATTCATCGACCGCGACGGAACACTGATCGAAGAGCCTGCCGACGAGCAGATTGACAGCTTCGAGAAACTTAAGTTTGTTAAGGGTGTATTCCGCAACCTGGCCTTTATCCGCGAGAAACTAGACTTCGAGTTTGTGATGGTTAGCAATCAGGACGGACTGGGCACCGATAGTTTCCCAGAGGATACATTCTGGCCCGTACACAACTTCATACTGCAGACTCTTGAGGGCGAAGGCATAACATTCGACGAGATACTGATAGACCCTCACTTCCCTGAGGACAATGCCCCCACCCGCAAGCCTAACACGGGGCTGGTGGAGAAATACATCAACAATCCCGAGTACGACATAGCCAACTCGTACGTCATCGGCGACCGCGAAACCGACCGTCAGTTTGCTAAGAACATAGGATGTAAGTCGCTGATACTGAGCGACGAAGGCATCACGTGGGCCAAGATAGCCGAACTGCTGTTTGCAGGCGAGCGCACGGCCGAGGTGAAGCGTACCACCAAGGAGACCGACATCTGGGTGAAGGTTAACCTCGACGGATCGGGCAAGTGCGACATCAGCACTGGTCTGGGATTCTTCGACCACATGCTTGAGCAGATAGGCAAGCACGGAATGATAGACCTGACCGTTCACACCAAGGGCGATCTGGAGGTAGACGAGCACCACACCATCGAGGATACAGCCATAGCTCTGGGCGAGTGCATACTTCAGGCCCTGGGCGACAAGCGTGGCATAGAGCGCTACGGATATTGCCTGCCTATGGACGATTGTCTGTGTTCGGCATGTCTGGATTTCGGTGGTCGCCCCTGGCTGGTTTGGGATGCTGAGTTCCATCGCGAGAAGATAGGCGAAATGCCTACCGAGATGTTCCTGCACTTCTTTAAGAGCTTGAGCGATGCTGCCCGCATGAACCTTAACATCAAGGCCGAAGGACAGAACGAGCACCACAAGATAGAGGGCATATTCAAGGCCCTGGCGCGAGCACTGAAAATGGCAGTCCGACGCGACATATATCACTACGAACTACCATCCACCAAAGGTATGCTATAAAGAAAATCCCCAGCCGACAGGTTGGGGACTTTTTTTTACTTGCGGGCGCCTTCTGTCTCGGCTCGCTTGGCGCGATAGTAGCGATCTACAAAGTCCACCTGTTCACGGTTTGGTCGCATTATGAGCGATGCACCGTTAGAGAACTGCATGGTGGTAGGCTTCTGATCGTCGAACGATGGCCAGTAAGGCAGACCCTTGCCGTTAGGATTGCATGTCTTGGCAAAGTTCACCCAATACTGTTGGATAATCTCGGCTACAGCGGCCTCGGTGGGGTACTTCTGTGGCTGATCCAGGAACATACCGTTCAGATACATAATATCATCGGCATGAGCCACACCCTTGCGACGAGGATCGCGAGAGAAACTCATCTCTGATGGCTGAGCCAGATAGGCTGCATAGGCAGGACTCTTACCGGTCTTGGCCTGCAGACTAACCCAAGCGTAAGATGGCCATGCAAATCCCATATCGCGGAATGCGTCGCCGAATCCGTGCCAAGCCTCATCGTCGGTGCTGCCAGGATAGTACTTAAGTGCCTCGCTGGCCCAATCGCCGAATATGCCGTCGACGGTCTTCTTGTAGTCTTCGGCCTTGATGTTGCCTGGGGCAAAGAGTGCACCCTCGTCGCTGTTGGTCATCACGATCACGGGCACATCGTTATACTCGCCACGCTCGTACAGGCGATACTGGTCGTCGCAAATCACGTATCCGTCAACACATGGCCAGAAACCAGCAAAACCTACGTTGCCATCGCACAGCTGCATGGCGTCCATCTTGCGCAGCTGCTTCAGATTCTTTTTCTTCAGATGCTTCTGGAATGCCAATCCCTGACTCTCGGCACCCTTCTGCGATGCGTCGAGCCCCAGCGAACGGGGCTTGTCGCTCCATGGGGCAAACGATCCGCCACTATGGCTGATGCAGGCACGGAACAAGCCCTTGGCCAGTGGCGATGCACACAGAATGCTACAGCTGATGGCACCAGCACTCTCGCCGAAGATGGTAACCTTAGATGGGTCGCCACCAAACTGGGCGATGTTGCGCTGAACCCACTGCAGGGCGAATATCTGGTCCAGTATACCGTAGTTGCCCGAGTGTCCGTCCTTGCTCTCCTTGGTTAGTTCGGGGTGAGCCATAAAGCCCAGAGCACCAGTGCGATACTCTATGCTAACTATTACTACACCACGCTGAGCCAAGCGCTTCCACAGGTCGCCGCCATACCACTCGGTCTGAAATCCACCACCGTGTATCCATACCATCACGGGCAGTTTGTCGTTGATGCTCTTAGCTGGTGTGGCGATGCCCAGATACAGGCAGTCCTCGCTCATCTGGTCGGCCGTGCGACCAGGACGTGTGGGCTGTGGGGGCAGTGGTCCGAACTCGTCGCACACACGAACACCCTGCCACGCCTTAGCTGGTTGAGGGTCGCGCCATCGCAGATCGCCCACTGGAGGTGCAGCATATGGTATGGCCTTATACACAGCCAGTCCTTCATCCACTACGCCTTGAACGTCGCCTGTTTCTACGTGGGTTTTAAGAATCTGCGCCTGAGCGCTTACTGAGGCCGCAAACACCAGTGCGGCCAGAATTAATGTCTTGATAATTGGTTTCATAAATAATGGTTTATTGTTTTTTAGGGGTTGTACATTCGTTTACCAGGTATACGATACTCATGTATGGTATGCCCGAATTTGTCTCCAGTCCGATTTCGCAGGTACGACTGTTACTGTAGCCCACCTCTATGCCGTTTGCCTCTATCTGTGGACGAAGCTTTCGCAGACCGTAGCTGTTCAGTTCGGGGAATGTGAATCCTCTGTCGCCGGCAAATCCGCAACAGCCCACGCCCTCGGGCAGGAATACATTCTTAGAGCACAGCTTGGCCAGCTCTATCATATCCTTGTCTACACCCATCTGGCGTGTAGAACACGTAAGGTGCAGGGCTATGTGGCGATCGATAGGATGGAAATCCAGTCGTGGCACCAAGAACTTCATTATGAACTCTGCTGGTTCATATAAATCCATTCTGTGCATCACCTTCTTCATTCTGTGCAGACACGGGCTCTGGGCACACAGCACGGGATACTTGCCCTCCTCGCTGGCCTTCCACAGTGCTGCCTCCAGCTCGGCACTCTTGCGGTCGGCTATGTCGAGCATACCCTTCGATTCCCAAATCTGTCCGCAACACATACGCTCCATGCCCTCTGGGAATATTACCTCGTAGCCAGCCTTGGCCATCAGTTGGATTACCTCATCCACCAGGTCGTGTATCTTTCCGCCATGCTTGGATTGTCCCATAGTCTGGTTGATACAGCTGGGGAAGTAAACAACCTTGAGTTCAGAATGATGCTCCTCCTTGTGCGGAATGCTCTTCTCGATGATAAACTGCGTAAGATCGCTCTTCTTGGGTTGGCGATGCTTCTTAGGCATAGCGGTGGTCCATAGCGGCATGCCCATCTTGTTCATACCTCGACAGATGCTCGTCATCAGCGTTGGGCCCAGGGTGATGTGTGCGGCATGAGCCACATCCAGCACCACTCGCAGTCCACTCTTGATGCCGGCCATATGGTTGGCGGCAAACTCGCCCAACTTATATCCAGTAGGACTCTCGTTCATGTCCATCTGTCGTATCAGGTGGGTCAGCTCGCCCGTGTTAATCTTCATCGGGCACGATGTAGAGCATAGTCCGTCCGTGGCGCAAGTCTGGTCGCCATAGTACTTGTATTGTTTCTTCAGTGTGGCCAGTCGCTGTGGGTCGGCACCGGTCTTTGTCAGGTAGCGTATCTCGCGCTGAACGGCAATACGCATACGGCTGCTCAGTGTGAGTCCGCACGACATACAGTTAACCTCGCAGAATCCGCACTCTATACACTTGTTGGCACGCTTCACCTGTTCGATGGTCTCATGGGCTGTCGAAAGCGTTGGGTCCATCAGATAGTGCCCGCCATCAGGCACACTGTCGAAGTCGAAATCCAGCACAGGCAGTGGCTTCAAGCACTTTATGAAGCAGTCGGGATCGTCGTTGAATATCACGCCCTTGTTCAACAGGCCCTCGGGGTCGAAAATCTTCTTGAGCTCGCACATTATCTCGTAGGCCTTCTCGCCCCACTCGTACTTTACAAATGGTGCCATGTTGCAACCTGTGCCGTGCTCGGCCTTCAAGCTGCCATCGTAGCCCTCAACCACCAGCTTAGCCACATCGCGCATCATCTCGGCATAGCGTGCCACCTCGTGCTCATCAGCAAAACTCTGGTTCAGTATGAAGTGGTAGTTGCCCTCGAATGCGTGACCATATATACATGCGTCGTCGTAGCCATGATCGGCTATCAGCTTCTGCAGTTTCACAGTGGCCTCAGGCAGACTTTCTATCGGGAATGCCACATCCTCGATAAGGCACGATGTGCCTACAGGACGCGTACCACCTACCGATGGGAATATGCCGCTTCGGATGGCCCAATACTTGCCATACACGGCAGGATCCTCGGTAAACTCGGCTGGGATATACAGGCGGAACTGGCCCAGACACTCCTTTATCTTCTCTATCTTCTCCAGCAGTTGCTCGTGGGTTATGCCCTTGGTCTCTGTGAGTATCGCAGTCAGGTTGTGATAGTCGCCGGGCTCCACGCCCTCTATCTTGCCTGCATCCACGTCCTGCTTGTACTGCAGATATACAGGGTCGTCTACCGACGATAGCGACTTGTAGTCGAGCATCTCGGCACTCTTCACCACCAGATTCTCGGCGCTGTAGTCCAGGTCTTCCTCGCCGGCCTTCATCTTCTTCATGGCCACCACGGCCTCGCAACTCTCCTTCATCGTCATGAAGTAAACCATCGCCGAAGCCTTGTACGGATAGTCCTTCAGCGTCTTCATCGTTACCTCCGAGAGGAATGCCAGCGTGCCCTCGCTGCCTACCATCGAGTGGGCGATGATGTCAAACGGATCGTCGTAGGCCACCAGTGGGCGAAGGTTCAATCCCGTTACGTTCTTTATCGAGTATTTCTTTGCGATACGTGCGGCCAACTCCTCGTCGGCACGCACCTTGTCGCGCAGCATCTCAATGTGCTGCAAGAATGCGAGATGAGTCTTGCGGAACTCCTCGCGACTCTGCTCGTCGCCAGTGTCCAGAATGGTTCCGTCAGTAAGTATGATACGGGCCGATATGAGCATGCGGTCGCTGTTGGCATGCACACCGCAGTTCATGCCCGATGCATTGTTCACCACGATACCACCCACCATGGCCGAACCTATCGATGCAGGATCGGGCGGGAACACACGGCCGTAGGGCTTCAGTATCTGATTTACACGACCACCCACGATGCCGGGCTGCAATCGGATAGTCTCCTGATTCTCGCCCAGTTCGTATTTCTCCCAGTGCTTTCCTGCCACGATGAGCACAGAGTCGGTACAACTCTGTCCGCTAAGCGATGTGCCCGCTGCACGGAATGTGTAGGGCAGTTTGAACTTGTCGCACAACTGCACTATCTTTGCTATCTCCTCCTCGCCATCGCTACGGACGACTACCTTAGGAATCTGGCGGTAAAAACTGGCATCGGTACCCCAACCCAGGGTGCGTAGCTCATCGGTATAGACACGCTCTGCTGGCAATATCTGCCGCAATTCTGAAAGAAATTGACTCATCATAGGGCGCTAGTTTTTAGTTATACTTATCGATTTTGCGAGCAAATATACAAAAAAATCTGATATCCAAGAACAATTTTAGAATTTTTTCGTATCTTTGGCCCGATAAAAACCTATCGTGGTGATGAACAATCGACTATTACCCATACTAACCATGTGGTTTTGCGCAATAGCATGCTCAGCGCAAAGCTTCGATCTGAAGAAGCAGCACGACAGCCTGTACTACCTTAATGGCTGGCGACTGCCCTACCCCGTATATCAGTATCAGACTGGCGATGTGGATGGCGACGGACGCACCGATGCCATCGTGGGGGTAATCAAGTCTACCCGATTCTATCCCGAAAAGGCCCGTCGCATCTTCATTTTCAAGGATGTAAACGGCAAGGCCCGACCGCTGTGGCTGGGCTCTAAGCTGGGCGGAGTGCTCGAGGACTTCCGATATGTGGATGGTCGCATACGTGCCATCGAGCGGGCCGGCGATGACCGATACGTGGTGGCCGACTACCGCTGGGGAGGGTTCGGCATGACCTTCGACCACTATATTATTAAAGGCGTAAATCATGAAACAGCAATAAAAACCTTTTGCCAATGAAAAGTAAATTAATCATGATGGCATGCATGGCGGGCCTGATGGCAGCTTGCAGCCAGAAACAGAATGTGGTAATGCCGGTATCTACTATCGATGCCGAGAAACTGGGCGACAGCATCGACTATGACATGGATGTGAGTGGCCTTAACCTCAGCGACGTGCGACTGCTACGCAATGCTCCTGCTGCACAGCGCGGCTATCCGTTCAAGGACTCTTATCTGCGAGGCATCTACTGCACCACCACCTGGTACGACTCACTGATGTGGGCACTCGACGAGAAGGTAGAGGCCGTGGTGGAATGCAAGGAGGACGAGGATTGGCGCGATGCCTACATGCGCACCATCGACGAGAAGAAACTGATAACCTACACCGACCAGGAGCTGGCGTTTATGAAGCGACTCAAGGCTCGCGAGGAGGAACTGCAGAAGCAGAATTTCGAAGTTGCAGAAGGACTTCGGGTAAATATGGCTAATCTACTGAATCCCAAACAATTAAAGGAGTTTGATTCAACTCTTTGTCAAAAGCTTGGCGAAGAGGGATTTGCCATCGTGCCCAGCAGCCACAAGCAGATATTCCACGTCTACGAGCAGAACGACTACCACGCCTTCCCCAGCTTCGTAACCACCGACCTGTATCTGCAGCTCTACCACCTCTACATCGACTGCATGCTGCGCGAGGTCGAGGAGTATCAGTTGCTGCCACTCATGACCGAGTTCTCGCGCGACATGAAGGACGCCATGCTGGCATTCCTCCACAATGCGCCACGCGATAGCGAGGCCAACCGCATAGCCGGTCGAAACATCCAGTTCTTCGATGTGGCCCTGCACCTGTTTAATGGTCAGCCCGTGGCCGATGCAGCCTTGAACGGCACCGTGGTTCGCGAAATCAACAAATGTCTGAATGCATCCAACTGTCCCAGCGAGATGCTGATGGACTATATGGGCGACGTATCGTTCCCCTACAGCCTGTTCCGCGCCCGTGGTCACTACACCCGCAGCGACGCCCTGAAGCGCTACTTCCGTGGCATGATGTGGCTGCAGACAGCCCCAATGGGTCTGCGACACGAAACCGAAGTGAAGCAGGCCGTGCAGATGGCTTTCGCCATGAAGCTGTTTAAGAAGAATCGCCAGAAGTACGACAAGCTCAACGACCTTATCACCCTGCTCATGGGCAAGTCAGACGACCTGAGCTTGCTGCAGGTGATGGACGAGGTAGAGAAGACCGGCATGGGCATGGACGATCTGCTGAACGACGACAAGGCCATCAAGGCCCTCACCAAGCGACTTAACGATATCGGCGACAAGCTTACACGCATACGCCCCAAGTTCGAGAAGACCAGCCACAACAAGATATGTGTGATGCCTCAGCGCTACCAGCCCGATGCCGAGGTGCTGCAGGAGATGGTGGATTACAAGAACTTCCCGCCCCAGCGCGCCACACCTAAGGGTGTAGACGTGATGGCCGCCATGGGCGTAGCTGCCGCCGAGCAGATACTTAAGGAAGAGAAGACCAAGTGGCAACCCCTGCTGCCCACACTCGAAAAGATGAAGAAGCGCATGGGCGAGATAGATTGGCGCGAGACCGTTTGCACCCAGTGGATGCAGACACTCACTGAGATGTGTGCTGCCAATGCCGGTGCCGATGCCAAGACGGCCCCCTACTTCATGCAGAACCCCGAGTGGGGCAAGAAAGATCTGAATGCCGCTCTGGCTTCGTGGGCCGAACTTAAGCACGACGCCATCCTCTACGCCAAGCAGCCTATGGGTGCCGAGTGTGGTGGTGGCCCTGAGTTGCCCGAGCCCGTAGTAAAGGGATATGTAGAGCCCAACGTTAAGTTCTGGAAGAAGGCCATCCAGCTGCTCGACAACACTGCCAAGCTGCTCAGAGACCAGGGCATGATGACCGAGAAGGTAGAGAGTGCCACCGAGCGAATGAAGGACGAGGTTACATTCCTGCTCCGCGCCAGCGAGAAGGAGCTGGCCGGCAAGGAACTGGCCGACGAGGAGTACGACCACATCAACTATATCGGCGCCACCTTCGAGAACATCTCGCTCGAACTGCTCCGCATGCCCGATCAGAATCTGTACAGCTGGACCGACGTAGAGGGTGCCGACAGCAAGGTGGCCATCGTGGCCGACGTCTACACAGCCAATGCCGACAACAACGACGCCAAGTCGATACTGTTCGAGGCCGTGGGCGATGCCGACGAGATATACGTAGTGGTTGAGATTGGCGGATACCTGTATCTTACACGTGGTGGCGTGCTCAGCTATCGCGAGTTTATCCAGCCCATCGACCAGCCCCGACTCACCGACGAGGAGTGGCAGGAAATGCTTAAGAAGAATGCCCGCAAGGGTGTGCCCGACTGGATGAAGAGCATCCTTGTGCCACTCAACAAGTTGCCAGAGGCCGATGAAGAGGTGTTCTACAGTTCTGGCTGCTAGCATGATGTTTATATCTGCCCTCGCGGCAGATATAAATATCGTTTTCACAGGCGACATCCTGCTCGATCGCGGGGTGCGCCGGGTTATCGAGCGACGTGGAGTCGACCACCTGTTCTCGGGTGGCATCGACTCCATATTCCGCTCAGCCCAGGTGGTTGTGGGCAATCTGGAGTGCCCTGCCACCAAGATCGTTTCGCCAGTACAGAAACTATTCATTTTCCGTGCCGAACCCGAGTGGCTTGGAGCACTCAAAGCCCACGGCATCACCCACCTTAACCTGGCCAACAATCACTCTATCGACCAAGGTCGCGAGGGACTGATGGACACACGTCGCAACATCATCGCTGCAGGCATCACTCCGATAGGTGCGGGCCAGAATATGGCCGAAGCTTCAGAGCCCGTGCTGCTGGCCTCAGAGCCGCGAAAAGTGTGGCTGGTGCCATCGCTCCGACTAGCACTCGAAAACTACTCTTACTTAACCGACAGACCCTGCGTGAGCCAGGAGCCGATGGACTCGCTGCTCAATCGTGTGCACCGTCTGCGCAAGGCCGACTCTACGGCCGTAATCATCGTGTCGCTGCACTGGGGCGGCGAACACACGCTTAAGCCCATCAGCCGCCAGCGATGGGACGCCCACCAGCTGATACGTGCCGGCGCCGATGCACTGATCTGCCACCACACCCACACACTGCAAACCATCGAGGATTTTCATGGCAAGAAGATATACTACAGCATAGGCAATTTCATCTTCGACCCCACCCGACCACTAAACCGACAGGCCTGCATGGTGCGACTAAAAGTGACCGAAACCACGATAGAAACCGAGACCATCCCCGTAGATATACGCAACTGCGTACCCACAATTGTAGACCATTTTTGATTTTTTCACTAAAATTTATGCATCACTATTGGATTTTTGTCGTATATTTGTCGGCAGAACTTATATAAATATTCACTAACACTAAAAATCGCCTATGTCAGCATTAGTATCTGCTATCCCTATTTTGTTGCTCATCGTACTGATGATGGGTTTCAAGGTTTCTGGCTACAAAAGCGCCATCGTCACGCTGATTGTAACCGTAGTATTAGCCCTGTTTGCAGCTCCTGCCATGGGCATTGTGCCCCAGAAGTATGCCGAGGCCAGCATCTTTGGCATAACCATCTGGTCGGTAGTCGAGGGTCTGCTCAAGGCCTGCTTCCCTATCATACTTATCATCATCTGCGCCATCTTCAGCTACAATATCCTGTGCGAAACCAAGGAGATCGAGACCATCAAGACGCAGTTCATACAGATGACCAGCGATAAAGGTCTGCTGGTGCTGCTGCTCACTTGGGGCCTTGGTGGAGTGCTCGAGGGTATGGCTGGCTTTGGCACTGCTGTGGCCATCCCTGCCGCCATCCTTATCGGACTGGGATTCAAGCCTATGTTCTCGGCCGTAATCTGCTTGATAGCCAACACCGTGGCCGTGGGCTTTGGTGCTGTGGGATTGCCCGCCACCACTCTGGCCAACCAGGTAGCTGCCAGCGGCACAGCCACTCCTGAGGAGCTTTGCGAGGTTGCCACTTTTATTATCCTGCAGCTCTCGCTGATGTTCTACATCACCCCGTTCCTCATCCTCATGCTCACCGATAAGACCAAGATACTCAAGAACCTCAGCATAGCCCTGTTTGTAGGCACATGCTCTATCGTGGTGCAGTTCTGCTGCGCCCATTTCATCGGCCCTGAGACACCTGCCATCCTCGGTTCGGTAGCCGCCATCGCCGCCATGCTGCTCTACAACAAGCTGTTCATCCACGACGAGAATCCCAACGACGAGGTTAAGGTGGAGCATAAGAATTTCGGCCTCACCAAGACCCTCAAGGCCTGGAGTGTATACGGTCTGATTATCTTCTTCATCCTCATCAGCAGCAAGATAGTTCCACCTATCAACGAACTGCTGGGCAGCACACTGGTCACCAAGTTCGACCTGCCTGTAATCGGCAACACCTTTAAGTTCGGATGGCTGTCTAACGCCGGACTCATGATTTTCCTTGGCGCCATGATCGGCGGACTCATCCAGGGCATGAGCTTTGGTGCACTGATGAAGCTGCTGGCCAAGACCACTCTGAACCTGCAGAAGACGGTGGTTACCATCTGCTGTCTGGTGGCTATGGCCATGCTCATGAACAATACTGGTATGACTAATGATATAGCTAAGGGTCTGGTAATGCTTACCGGCGCTGCCTTCCCGTTCTTTGCTCCGCTCATCGGCTCTATCGGCACGTTTGTTACGGGTAGCGCCACTAATGCCAACATCCTGTTTGGTAAGCTGCAGGCCACTGCCGCCAGCGACCTGGGACTGGTTAATCAGGGAGCATTCTTCGGTGTGAGCGGCAACGAGACCAACTGGCTCGCCGCAGCCAACTGTGCCGGATCGGAGGGTGGTAAACTGCTGTCGCCACAAAGTATCGCCATCGCTACCGCAGCATGTGATATGGAGGGGCAGGATGGCGACATTATGCGTAAGACCATGCCGTTCGCTATCTTCTGGATACTGATGAACGGCCTGATGGTATTCCTGGGGCTACACGTTATTTAGCCTTCTTGAGATACCAGCGTACGGTCCAGTCGAGCGATTTACCGGGAGCCAGGGTTGTGTAAGCACCTTGGCTCTCTATTTCTATATACGTCTTGCCACGGTTCACGTACACCTGTATCTCGGCCTCGCCAGGAGCAGGCTGCTCGGGTGTCAGGTCGGCAAACTTCTTGGTCAGCACCAGGCCGTTGTTTTCGTAGCTCAGCCATCCCTTACCGTCGGCGTTCACCTTGCGGTTCTGCTGCGCCTCGTCGGCCTCGTAGCAGGCTGCGCCGTTCTTGGCCTTAAACGTCATCAGCCCTGCAGGCCAGATGCTCTCTACAGGCGCGTCAAACGATATCACACCCGCATTAGGCACACGTGTTATCTCCCATGGAGCCACCTTGCGCTCCTCGCCGCTCTCGTTTATTATAGAATAGGTTATCACGATGGCGCCGTCCTTCTGGTCGGTGCTGAAGTCCTTGCGCACGCGATACTTAAGCTTCTCCGATACCGGGCTGGTCATCACCAGGTGTCCGTCTTTCTCGGCCACCTCATATGCGCCCTTGTCAAGCTCGAACACTGGTGGCCAGTTCCACTCCTTCTGCGGACTGGTCCAGAATGTGCTGCCGAACGATTCGGGCCATCGCAGCTGCGATAGCATCTCCTGGTCCTGATACTTGAGCGACATGATCTTGGCGCCCTTCTCCGGGCTGATGGTCATCGATACATCGCCCACCTTAATCTCTCTGTCCTGTGCCATCGCTGTGGTTGTAATCAGCATGGCAATGGCTGTTAGCATTATACTGCGTTTCATACTTATAGTTGATGTTGATTTCTGGATGTTAGACGTGATTTGTGGCCGAAAGTTAAGTCTGTTTATAGTTCGTTAACGTTAGTTTGGCTCGATTGCGGCCGAAAAGTAGTACCTTTGCACCCTGATTAGTAAGAAGATTGGATTAATGGAGAGACTTTGGAATAGGAACTACTGCAAGGTGATGGCGGCCAACTTTACGTTGTTTTTCGCCTTCTACGTGCTCACGCCGCTGCTGCCGCTCTATCTCAGCGAGCACTTCGGTGCCACTAAGGATGTAATCGGACTGGTGCTGTCGGGCTACACCATCACAGCCCTGCTGATACGTCCGTTTAGCGGCTACGTGGTCGACACGTTTCCCCGCAAAACTGTGCTCATGATAGCCTTCGGCGCCTTTGCCATCTTCTTTGCCGGCTATCTGGCAGCCTCTACCCTGCTCATGTTCACCATCGTGCGCACTCTGCATGGCGGACCGTTCGGCTCGGTCACCACGGCCAATGCCACCGTAGCCATCGATGTGCTGCCCAGCAGTCGCCGCACCGAGGGCATCGGCTATTACGGCCTGAGCAACAATCTGGCCATGGCCACCGCCCCCAGCATCGGCATCTGGCTCTACCAGCTCACCGATAGCTTCGACTTCCTGTTCTGGCTGGCCCTCATCGTGGCCTGTGCCGGATGGATTATCGATTCCACCGTAAAGCTCAAGCCCAGAGCCGCAGCAGCCCCTTCGGCAGGTCCGTCGCGCCTCTCGCTCGACCGCTTTTTCCTTACCCGCGGCTGGTTGCTCGGCCTCAACATGGTAGCCTTCGGCTTCAGCTTCGGCGTACTTAGCAACTATCTGGCCATCTACGGCAAGGAGGCGATGGGCATCACCGGCGGCACGGGCACTTACTTCCTGCTCTGCTCCATAGGCCTTATCCTGTCGCGTCTGCAGGGCAGCAAGGCCCTCCGCGCCGGCCGCGTAACCCACAATGCCGCCGAGGGCATGGTCATCTCGCTCGTGGGCTACACGCTGTTTATCCTTATGCCCACGCTCTTTGCCGGCAATCACATCGCCATCATGACCGGCTATTACGGCTCCGCCCTGCTCATCGGCCTGGGCAACGGCCACATGTGGCCTGCATTCCAGAATATGACCATCAACGTGGCCCGCAACAATCAGCGCGGCACAGCCAACTCTACCATCCTCATCTCGTGGGACATCGGCATGGGTCTAGGCATCCTCATCGGAGGCATCGTGGCCGAGCTACTAGGCTACAGCGCCGCCTTCTGGACCGTAGTGCTGGTCAACTCTCTCGGCGTCGCCACCTACTTCCTAGCCACCCGCGCCTTCTTCCTCTCCCGCAACCTCAACCCCACGGTGCACTAGGTTTGGATAAAGCACACTTTGCGGCGATTATCCTTGGGCCGTACCGCGAAGTGTAGCCAGATGGCCCCGTAGCGATTTCGCTCTATCAGCAGTTCATCGAAGTCCTGATGACTCTCGTCAGCGTAATCCAGCAGGATTGTAGCATAGCGAATCAGCTGCTCCATGTTATCCACCCTGATATCAGCTGCACATCCTGTCAGATGGTTGCTAGTGGCCACACCTCCTACTTTTTTATTTAGTTGAGGACTGCGATAGCCGCTGTTAATACGGACGGGGCCGCCTGATCGCTCGCGGAGCACCTCTAGCCATTTGCAGAGGTTCTTCAGGTTATAAATCGCTTCGTGCGTGGGTACATTATATATATTACTATGACTATTACTTCTTGTGAACTCCCCGAGCTTAAAGTGCTCGGAGAGTTTTGCTTGACTGTTTAATTGTATTATCTGTTCCATACTCTAAATTCTAAAATCTAAATTCTCAATTACGTTTTGTCTTAATGTCCTAATGTCCTAATGTCCTCGCTCGGCTTCGCCGCTTGGCTCTGCCAAGAATGTTATAAAACCAGGACGGCCTTTTTCTTGTAGCGATGCTTGCACGTGCCGTTCTCCACATATTCGCTACACTTCTCGATTGCGTCGTCTTCCACCAGACGCCTAACCCTTTTGCGAGCAGCGTATAGCCCTATTTGGAACATTCTGGCCACATCGTCTACAGAGAATTCCTCAGGCAACTTATTAAACTCCTCGATGGTTCGCTGATGGTGTCGGCGATTTGCTGACGCATCGCGAAGCTTATCGTCGAAATACTTCTCGGCTAGCGAGCCAAAGTAATGACGCTGGCAGGCAAATTGGATGTTCACGATCAGCTCTGCTAACTTGTCATCAATATCATCCGTCTCGAACTCACCACACCAATACTCACCTTCTTGGTGCAGATCGCCCCAGTGGCGCATCATGATGAAGGGTGCCGAGTAGTTAATGCCGTGGTAGGCACAGCGCTTAAGCAGCATTTCATCAGCCTTAGATTCATTATCTTTAGCGTCGGCCATACGGCGCGCAGTCCAGTCGTACATCGTGCGGACTATGCGCTTTATCGAGAGCTCACCCTTGGTCTTGTCCAGTTTCTTGGCCCACTCAAGCAGACGGTTGTCGCTTTCTTCATCCACCTCTTCGTCCAGGTCCATCATTTCAAAGTGTGTGCTGGGCAGAGGGATGCAGGTAAGGCGGGTTGCAAGACCGCTTCCAAAATTCTGCTCATTTACCTTCTTTTTCAGCGCTATAGGCGTACCTGTATACACATAGTTCCATGTCACGTTGAAGTCCTGCATTATAGAGTCCATGTTCGAGTATGCCTGACCATCCTCTTCATTATGGAATGCCTTAAGCTCCAGGTTCTGCTTATCTATCCATGAGCCTCCCTTCTGCACGCTCAGGGTATTATCCAGCTCAGTATCGAACGTAAGCATGTGCAGCTGCATGGGCTTACCATCCACATCCTCCACTGCATTTACCATGTCTTGGATAAACTGGGCGTTAGATGTACGAGAGGGGTGCACTCTTACCACAACCTTAGGCTTCTTAGGTTTCTCCTTGTTAGCCCCCTTAGTCTTCATTTCCTCGCGGTAGCGATTGATGGTGTCCTTACCTATCTTATCGGCTGCCACTATGGGCGCAGCAAGGAACTCGTATAGACGAGTAGCAAAACTCTTACCTGATGCAGGATCGCCGATAATCAATGCTGAAGAATTCAATCTACGCAACTTCGAGGGGCGATGATAGAATCGATAAGTGCATCGCGTCATCAGCGTCATCATCAGTGCGCCAGACACTATCAGTGCTGCAGGGTACTGATTGCGCTTAAGTCCTTTGCAGGCATCAGCCATTGCAGGATAATAAGGGAACAGCTCCTCTATCTTCTCGCCCCAGTCCCAGAGCCACTTCTCGATATCCTCCTCAGCTATGGAGGAGTCACTCGTTTCTTCGCCCTGCGTAATCTGTTTCCATGACTGGCCGCACGCCTTGACAATTGCCTCTTGCATTGCTTTCGAAGGGCATTGGGTGAGGTACTTCTTTTCTCGTTCCGCCATTCGTTCAGCCGCTGACGCCACAGTTTGTGCCACGTTTTCGTTGCGCTCTGCGATGATTTCTTGCACCCAGGGCTGTCGCTCCAGCACTTGTTGTGCCACTCGCCTGTCTCCATCAAACAGTACCAGCAGGTCAGAGGCAAGTTTAAGACTCTCGTTGTGTCTATTCGAATCGGCTGCGCAGGGCAGCTTTGCGCCGTAGCGCTCATCAATAATACGCTGTATATCATACTCTCTCCAGTTTATTTCCACATTCTTATCATCTTCACTCCCACTCTGCTCAGCAGCCTGTTCACCTGTATTGCAGGCCACAGCATCAGTCTTAGCAGCACCACTATGACCAGCCCTATACTCAGCATTGTATTTCTCAGCAAATTCCTTGTTTTCATACGTAAACAGTTCTTTATCAATATACAAAATGTCAGATTCTTTACAAATAAAACTCATCCTTGATGCGTCCTTTCCCGATTCATCTACGACGATATCGTCGCCCAGCTCATGAGCCATAGCGTGAATGTTTGAAATCAGGTTTCCCCAGTCAAGTCGCGCCTTAAACACAATCTTCAATCCCTTACCGCTAGGACTAACATAAATCAGCACTATACCCAGAGCCTTAAAGTCAAGTCCTTTCTCAATCCATCCTTGATAGAGTGTCAGAGGATTGTCGATATGGTCAAGATCCATCACCACAAGTCCCGTCAGTCGTGTAGCCTTCTGCTTGCGCCAAGCGCCCTTCTTTCCCTTAGCCGATTCCGTCTCGTCAAACGTAGCCTGGAATATAAAAGCAGGCAGCTTACGTTTCAGACTGGCATCACCCGTCTCGCGAAACTTATCAATATCTTCGTTCCATTTCCCTGCCCTGACGAGCGCATAGAATTGCGCTTCGTCAACGGGCAATGTAGGGTTACTAAAATTCTTCTGATAACAAAATCCCATATAAGTCCTTTTTCGTTCGTAACTATTAACAGAGCTAGACGTCGCAGGTCTTTATACTCTGTCGATTATCTCTGCGGTGGCTATTATCTCCTGCGCCTGCTTGCAGTCACGTTCCATGATCCTGGCCATGCGTACTGCACCCAAGTCCGAGGGCATGTTCTCGCTCCATTTGGTACGCTTTCTGGTTCTATAAACCTTGCCGAAGTCTGTACGTCCCAATATCTCTATAGGATACTTCCTGGGCTTAGTGCGCTTATAGTTGTTAAACACTATCAGCTTACGCGGCTTCTCCATATGCATCGAACCCTCAACATACTTACCATCCATCAGAAGCTGGCATACCTCTTCGCTAATCTCTATAAACTTTCGCATAATTATTCTATTACTACTTTTTTGGTTATTATATGGCGCACTACACCCTGAGCACTTCCGGCTTTCTCCATGCTGTAGCTCATTTTCCAACTGCTGCACTTAAACTTGTGCTGCACTTTCAGTCCCAGCATATTGCAGACGCGTACACCCTCATAGTCGATCGATTTGTATTGGCACGAAGCACAGCAGCGCTTCACCTCGATACCATACAGGTTTCTTACTGTCTCTTGTTCACCATTCATACTTCTTCAGTTTCATTTCCAGTTCTTTATTAATCAGTTTCTGTTTTCTCAGTTTACGCTGCAGTGCAGCAGCCTCGCGCTGTATCTGTATCACAGCAGTGCCGTCGCTCAGGGCCTTAATCATCTTGTCCATATCCTCCTTGGTCATGTCGTTAGGTCGTCCTAGTCCCACGTGCAGGAAGAATCCCTTCAGCAGGTCTGTAATGTTACGATACATATACCCCTCATCGTCCACATCCAGCGCATATCCGTTCACTCTTGTTATCAGCTTTACTTGCACTTCAGCTGTAAACATCTTTCTTTCTCTTTTCATACTTATATACTTTTTAAATTTAGTAAAACATTTTGTTTCTTAATTGCGAGTGCAAAGGTACAGCAAATAATAATGCAAACTTGAAAAATTCCTCGACCTGGGAAGGCTATTTTCGAAACACGGAATTTTAAAGGGAGCCGTTAACCGCAGTTAACAACTCCCTTGATTCCCTACCTTAAAAATTCCTCGATTTCACACCCATCTTTGCTTAATCACGGAACTTAGTAGTTTCAGTCTGGTCATCTCGTCATCACCTAGGTAGTCAAACACGTCTTTTTCTTCTATCACCTCGTGTATCTCGTCCAGATAAGCCGCTTTCGCCATCTTATCCCCCACTCCTATTACCTTATTAATAATAGAGAAACTGCGCCAGTATAGGTCTTTGTACTTAGCAAACTCTTCCTTAGTAAAATCCCTGAGGTTGTCCTCGTCGATGGTACAGAATGGTTTACCGCTACACTTGCGTAGAGGTTTGATGATGGCATCCTTATTCACCTTGTCATCCTTATCGCCCAGTAGTTCGTTGTTAATAAACTCCACCACCAGTCTGGTGTTGTTACAGTCCTTCTGCATCAACTTAAAGTCCATCAACGCTGCACAGATGAACGATGACTTAATCTTCTTGTCAAAACCTACGTAGTTATAGAAGGCTTTACCCATCAGCTTTGCCACCTCATAAGCAGCCTTATTGGTAAACAGCTTGCCCTCATAAGCATCGCAAGGTGCTTTCATGGCGATAGCCACTATGCGAGTTTCCAGATACTTTACGCTCTGCTTATGCTGCATCATACGCATCATATCGTCAAACGTCTGTTCATCATGGTTGCGCTCATAGTCAGCTTCCATATCCTTAATCATTGCCTTGATAATCTTCGTTGGAGTCAAGCCGCTGTTTTCATCATCCTTCAGCTCAGCATCTACCCTAGCCTCTAACTGCTCTTTATGCTTGGGCCAAAGGCGCTTGGTGTAGTAAGCCTCCATTGCAGCAGTGCGCTCAGCCATCAATTCAGGGTCGCGTCTCAGTCTTTTAGCATCATCTATCAGGCGCTCCAGCTGCGCAATTATGCCCTTTATGCATGTCAGCACCTCCTGATAGTGATTATTAGCCTTAGTTATCAGCAGCGTTCTAGCGTTAACGTAAGCCTGCGTGCGCTCGGTATCTGGAAACTTAAAGTCCAGATTCTCCTCATCCACTATCTCGCTTGGCACATATATGGGCATGCTGCCCTCACTATAGCTATACGAAATCTGCAGATCGCAGTCGCCATGCTCCAGATAAGTCATCAGATTCATCATCTGGCCTCTTACCTCAACCAGGTCCAGCCTTGTCACGTCCACTGTCGAACACTCCTGTTTTCTCACAGCCTGCGCCATCATAGCGCTTAGTCGTCGCCCTGCTAGCAGCAGCGAATACATAGCCATAGCCCTCTCTGTAGGCCAAAGCATAGAGTACGCATCATTCAGGCTCTTGCCTGCATTAATAAAGTAAGTCACAGTCTTTTCTAGTTTCTGTTGGAAATCGTCTTTTTCTTTTCTCATATCATTCATTGGGGAATGTGAGATTGGTTTCGGCGCTTACTCCCGCACTCGGGTTCGTAAAGTTGATTTTGCTAAAGCGGGTGCAAAGGTAGTATGTTTTTCTGCAATAAAAACACAAAAAACGCGGAGCTTGGCGAACTCCGCCAAATTCCGCATTCTTCCGCGTATTCCGCTAAATTCCGTTATCTTCCGTGAAACATCGTTTTTACGAAATTCCAAAGAATTCTTTTGCCAAATTTAGTATGTCATTATACGCTTCGTCATCATCACATTTATCATTTCGCCAATTCATATACTCATAATAAGCCGTTTTCTGTACCATCCCTTTCTTATTAAACTCTTCGTAAAACCCAAGGAGTGGAGGTATACTCGTAAACAACTGTAATTCGGCAACAGCTCTCATTGGTCGCATAAAGTTGGGTATGTCGCGAGTATCGTCTATCATACTATGCAGCCAGCTTAGCACCTTTTCCTCAAACCCCTTTTTTATACATTTAGTTAAATCGTCACTCTTTCGCTTACGCCCCTGTTTCAATAGTTTTTCAAAACCAAAGTCTTTCAGATCGTCTGCATCATAGCCCTTTTCGCAGCTTCTCGATGTTTCTACGCAGTCCAGTATCCAGCCCATAGTCTCTTCCATTGTTGGAACCCACTTCTCCATTACTATTCTTAGCTTCTTATCAGCCAGTACCCAGTTAAATGCTCTGGCAACTATATCAGCCAACAATTGATTGGTTTTAAAAGCAGGCGACGAATTTAGGAGCACCACATATGGTGCATATTTCTTCGAATCCAAATTTATGTACACCTCAGCATAATCATCTCCCGTCTTAAACTGACCTACCCTAAGTGCAGCATAGCCATAGCATGCCGGTCGTATATAATGACGAGAATAAATCATTCCTTCAATCTTAGGATGTACAAACTCAAAAACCTTTTCCCCTCTGAAATCCTTGAGAATCGCCTCACACAAGGCATCCCAATTATCCGACAACTTGTGACCAATTATTAATTGTTCACTAGTATCTACTAACTTCAGTTTATATAATCTAGAATTGCATTTTGCCTTAGCCATGTTCTTATTTTTTTCGGAACGCAAAGGTACTGCTTTTTATTGAATTAGCCAAGGAAACACCTAGGCAAACACATATTTATAGGCATATTTTTCTAAAATATATACAATTAAGGTATGAATCATACTCATATACTACCATACAGATTATCTCATCACGCAAAAAAGGGCAGCCGCAACCTGCAACTGCCCACGTACAGAATGATAAATAAACTAGTTACTAGCAATAACTACCGCAGCTAGTATTTTTACGGCTGCAAAATTAATAAAAATCGGGCAAATACACAAGTTTTCGCCCAAAAAAAATGTTCGCCCCCCTCTTGTGTTATTTTCCTCGTTCTTCTGCAGCTATGTATAGTGGCGATTCCTCTTCCACTTTCGGATAAGAAATCGTCTTTGCACCATGATCCTGCAGCCAGATATGGTTGAGCGTAAAAGCTATCGAATCAAGCGTAGCCTCGCGAACGGCAGGCTTCAACTCGCACTCCCAAACGGTAATGCAATGCCAGCCCATTTCGGCTAGTTTGCGTTGATCCTCCTTATCACGCTCTTTGTTCCTACGAATCTTCGCCACCCAGAAATCGTGATTCGTTTTTGGTATCTTGCAGCAAGCAGAGTTCTCCATAGTTCTCCTATCCACGTTATGTCCATGCCAAAAGCAGCCGTTCACAAAGATGCATGTACGATACTTCCTCAGAACCAAGTCAGGATGGCCAGGTAGTCGCCTGTGGTTCAGACGATAGCGGAAGCCCCTACTCCACAGCCCACGCCGCACTATCATCTCCGGCTTGGTATCCTTGCCGTGAATAGCCGCCATATTGCGATGTCGCTGTTCGGGTGATAGCTTGTCCATGCTATAACTAAAATCTAATTCTATTAATATCTGAGTGCAAATAAAACTTATCTCCTTGGTACAGATATATCTCTAGGCCTTGCCTTCTTTAATTCCTCATTAATATCACTTGAAGCAAATGAGGCTGGTGTTAGCTCACCATATAACAAAGGTATATCCAGCGCACCATTGAGGGTAATTATTTCCCTTTCAAGTTTCTCAAAAGACACAATTGCCGATGCGTCATTGGGGGAAATTAAATCTAATGTTCTTCTATTGGCAGCCAAGATTACAGCTTGTTCCATACCCTCCTTTTTACACACTTTTATTGCATCAAGAATATCGGAGCCTAAACTCATCTGATGTCTGAAAGTAACTCGAATCCACGTCCTACCCTTGAAGAAATACCCGGCTTCTCCAATCCATCCATTGTCAGCGAATCGCTTTACAATTACATCGTTCAGATAACGCTGCATACCTTTGGGGGCGCTCTTCCCAGACTTCATCTTTGTTTCGCGTTCTGCTGCAAATAATACAGAAGCCTCACTCCAAACATTATCTCTAAGAATCTCAAGAGCCTCCTTAGTTTCGTCTGTCATCTGTGCCTTTACCCAAGGGCTAGCCAATAATCTTGTTTTCATATACAAAGATTTAATCAATCCAATATTTAGGTGCAGATTCTATATCAATATCAATCGCATAAGATAAATCCAGTTTTGTACTATCTGGCAACATCGCCGGATATCCATCTAACATATCACCTTCATTAAATTCTTCTTTCAATATGACTTTGGGAACGCTAGAATGTTTTAAAGCAACGTTCTTACCGTCCATATCTATGGAGAAATATGCATTCCTTCCGTTAGTATCCTTTACAACATTAAGTGATGTATCAATACATTTGATATAGTTCCATATTGGCGATTTAAAGGAAATGCTTTCTACCATTCCACTTTTAGAAGTCAAACAATACTTGGTACCATCATTCATTTCGTAGACATTGACAATTCCTCCCATATCTTTGCCTATCTGTTTGAAATTCTTAGAGCATATAGCCAAAAGGCGCTCTCTTGTTAAATCGCTTTCCGTGCCATTACCTGTTTGGCTCCATAGTTCTTCCAATGCAGCAACTTGTTTTGAATTACGTATTTCAAGAAGTTCATTCAAACCCAAGTTATCACTATCCTCGCCATTCATAATAGCTGTCCTTATCTTTTTAGCTACTACATCTGGGAATTCACCGATGGCAAGATTACTATTTTCAAGGCGTTTCTGAATCCTGTGATACATCCTGGCCTCTATACTATGAGGATACCAAACATTATAAATCACCACTTCATCCGCAACCTGACCTAAACGAGCAACACGTCCAACTCGCTGTTCGAGCCTAGCAGGAGTCCAAGGTACATCTACATTAATTAAAACTCTTGCAGCCTGGAGATTAAGACCTTCGGAAGCAGCATCAGAACAGAAAACTATTTTTATACCACCAGAAAAGAGTTCTCGCTTCAAATCATTTTTATCACATTGCTGTTCGTGTCCATTGGATACAATACATGATTTTCCGCCTGTATATATTCCGTACCTATAATACCTATTTAAACCAAGAATATTGAATTCGTTCAAAAGCGCATCTATCGTATCTGTATATCTGGAAAACACCAAAACCTTGTCATTCTCATCCAAACACTTTTTGGCTAATTTAATAGACTCTTTAATCTTAAGATCCTGTCTGTTTTCCAATAATGCCGTTGCCTTTTTCAAAAGCGGGTTTATAGATGTCAACTCGATATCAATCGCATGATTTAACGCAGACACGTTAACCTTAGCTAAGTCAACCTCAAAGGTATCGTCATAACCTTCTTCCATCAACTCATCAAGTTCCAAATCATCAAACCCTATGGGATTCTCCTTACCTGCCCCCATAGAATCAAGATAAGTTTTGAGGCTATTCCTTAAACTAGTAATTTTCGCCATACGTCTCTCCAGACTCATCTTACATGAATAAAGAGACGACGCAACCCTTTGTTGGTAGCTAACTCTCACAAAACCAATTGAAATATTCCTGTCTGGGAAAAGGATTCCCTCTACAGAGAAACACTTATCAGAAAGATAATCGTTTACTTTATCATAGAAGAGTTCTATTTCCATAGAATCTGGAACCGAAATAGGTATAAGTTTTCTATTGGGAAATCTATATCCTTTCTCAGAAAGAGAACGCCTTGTATTCCTAACCGTTAACAGATGAGCCGGATGCAAAACAACTAATAATTGGCGGATGATTGGCCAATTGGTTCTTACATAGTCTGTTATAGGCGTGGTATCATTGTTGCTTAAGCTCTCTTTTAACTGTATAAGTTTGTATAGTGTTTGTTTCTGTTCAACACTTAATCTTTCAGTAGATGGTTTCATTTCCATCATAGTGTTAAATAGCATATTAGCCGCCATATTCAAATCAGAAAGCCCAGGCAGTTCAGAACAACCAATCAAGTCTAATGATTTCATATAGACAAGATTTTTCTGCCAAACATTTGATAAACCAAGGAGTTTAAGCATAGAGTGATACTCGCTTGGTTCTTTTTGCATAGGAGTAGCTGTTGCAAAAATAATATGTTTTATTTTCTTTGAAACACTCTCCAGCATCGAATAGACTTGTGTCTTTTTGGTGCTTCCTGAAATATCCCTGCTTACTCTTGCAGAATGAGCTTCGTCAAGAATCAGTAATTCTGGGAGGCAAGCACAATCTTTAGAGAAAATGCCACCATTTCTTCCATTTCCACGAGCATATTGAGCAGACATCAACACTATGTCTGGGGAATCCTTTCCTATTGGGTTCTTGGCTCCAACATATCTAATGTGATCATATGCATCGACATATGATTTGCTACCAGAGTCAAATCTCCAAACATTAAGATTAAAATGCTCTCTCAACTCATCTTGCCACTGTTTCAATACTGATTTAGGCGTTAGAATTAATACTCTCTTAACACCACAGTATTTTACCATAAACGACATTGTAGCAGCAACCTCAAATGTCTTTCCCAATCCCACCTCATCAGAAAAAAGTACCCTAACTGGCCATCTTGACAAAGCATCAATCACTGCTCGCTCCTGATGAACATATAGTGCAGGAATATCTCCTGACACAAAGAAGTTAGCTAACATGGATGACGATGTCTTGATAAGATTATTCAAAGAGGAAGGCTTAGATTTTGAACTATGATAGTATTGGCCTAATCCTTTTCTTATAACATCAGCCGTGCTTTCGGTAACATCCAGAGTAATAGTATCTTCTAAAACGCCATTCCACAAGGATTCAAAGAATTGCTCTTGCACAGAAACGGCATCAGGTTGATCCCATGACTTTGCAACCATTACCTGTTCAAAGTTACCTCCTAATCCAGAACTGGTTTCGTTAGGACTACCTATAGCAACAATTTTATCATCATTTTCGTCTGTTAGCAACAAGGTTTTAGGATGGAATATTCCCTCACCCAAGACATCTGCTGCTTTAATCTCAAGAAGATTATCCTCTATCATCCACGCTAAAGTAGCGAGACGTTGTTTCTTCAAGCTATCTTTGATTGACTCTATTCCTAAAATCAGATTATTCCTTATCTCAGAAATCTGTTTCTCCAAATATTTTTTCTTCTTTACTGCATCGAGAATCTCTCCAGGAAAGCTGTGAATTCCTATAATCAATCGCATCTTTCCATGTTTTCTATACATAGACTCGATTCCTTGAGATATTGCTAATAATGATTCAACAGTATAAAAACTTGTAATCCTATCATAGCGCGCACAAGTTTCTATTGCAGGCAAAACAAAACGTTTCAATATATCTACGCCCTTGCCTGCATAACTAAATTTGATGTCTAAGTCCCTTAGGCCCATAACTATCTATCTAAGGCATCCAATACTCTATCGCACAACTCTTTATCTCCATCAATACTATCACGTTGTATAACTTTACTATCAGCAAAATTATTCAAGATATCTATCACTACAGCAATTTGTTTGTCACTCAAAGCCTTACCTCTTTTCTTCTGCCCTGCTACACTATTTAAGAACTTTATATTTTTATCATCAACAGAGAAGCTCTTGCCTTTTTTTGCCAAATAGAATAGTTCATCTCCAGATAATTGGGAAATGCTTTTTTCTGGTGTATCTCCAGCAACTTCAATCATCTGCTGGTATATAAATTCACTGATTGACTCATTATTTAATCTAGACTGTCCAGACAAAGCAGAAAGAGCCTTCCTTATTTCATCATCATTGCCACTAGCCAACAATGGCCATGTAGTTTTGGGTGGATTCACTTTAGAAATCTCACTAATCATTTCAACATCTAGGTAACTTAATGCTAAGAAAGCGTCGAATTCTGCAGGAGTAGCCTTAATGAAGTTTGCCGTTGTAGCAATGTCAAGACCAACTGAAAAAAAAGATTCAGATATCTTGTTTATCTTTTCTTCAAGACTTAGCACTTCGCATTCCCATGTCTCTTTTATAATCTCTAATGCTTCTAACTTTTCCATAGCTACTTCATTGATTCAACTCTCTGTGATACCCATTCATTCCTAATAGCCAGTGCTCTTCTTGAGTCGTAATTTAATTGTTCTACAAGAGCACGATATATAGCATCTGAAGTAGCGACAATCTTCCGTACTTCGCTATCTATCTTTTTACGCCACAGAGGATGCTCTTTGTAAACAATCACTTGCAACTCTTGTGGCTCCTGCATGAGGTCAAAAATATAATCATATGGTCCTACATTTTGACCATCTTCTTCTTTTTCAATGAAAGTGATATGTATTTCACCTTCATCTTCTAACAAAAGAGATTTCTCAGTTACTATGTTTTTTACGGTGTTATTAATTGAAGCAGGCTTGGCACCATTATTGTCCTCCGTAGATTCACCCTCATAAGCATTCCCCCCATCTGTCTCTATAGTATAATCATTATTCAATTCAGATAAAATTGCTTTCCTTTCTGCAGGTTTATCAATATTATGATTTCTACTCAAATTGCGAGATGCTTTTACAACTCCCTTAAGGTATTCAATCATATGAATCCTTACATATTCCCAGTCCTCTGATTGCTGCACACCTTGTTTATAAAAAGTAGCATCTAGGAAATCCATATTTACCTCTCCAATAATGCGGCTCGTCATCAAGTGAGCAGTAAACCATGTTTTGTCATGAGTAAGAACTAGCTGACCCTTTCTATAAATATTGAATCCGTAAAAGCCATTATTGTGAGTCTGTTTATCAATAGCAACCCACCCTGTAATATGGTATTTATCGTTGCGACCAAACGTCTCATTAATAATAACCTTTGATCCAGGTACAAAATCATAAGTACTGGGGGTTGCCTCATGTGGTCCCGTTTCGTCAATAACTGTAATTACATCACCATTCTCAATGTGCCCCTTAAAAGCATCTCCGATATATGCAAGTACAGAACTAACAGGAAATTCGTCGATTTTCAACTTACTAATTACGAAAGCAGTACCATGAGCAGCTTTCTTTAAAGGCGAATTCATGGATGGTTTGTCATCTTCAATATCGACATCCCATGCATCAGCACCGGAAGGTCTAGAACTATACTCAGCAATATTGAAAGAGGTGTAATACTCTACATCCTCGTCAAAAGGCCTAGTATATATTTCGTAAAACAAGCCTAATGTTGAGCAAGAGGTTTTGAATCCCATACCGAAATGGCCTTTAGCGTCATCTCCTCTTTCTATATGCTTTGACATATCTTCTGCTATACACACGGCTTTTTCTAGAACTTCAGATGTCATTCCTTTTCCATTATCAATGACAATAATACGATTGTTCCGTAAGTCAATGGTTATTTCAAGTTTTTCATCCTTGAATCGTGCATCAAAACAGTTTGCCACAAGTTCTCCTATCGCTTCTTGTGGTGTTTGATTTGTTGCTCCAATAGTTTCCATCAATCTCGGTGACGGATAATTTTTCACGGTTCTTTTTCCCATATCATTCCAATAGTTTTAGTATTTTTTAATTAGTTGGTAGAGCCACAATTATCATGGCTCTACTTTATGTTTAAATATCCTTCCAAGGAAAGTATCCTTGAACCAATAGCGATTCAACGAAAGCATCTGGTATTCAGGCAGGCTCTCCAGGTACTCCAGTTCAAATACCAATCGTGGTTCTGTATCCTTTGTTTCTGGATGTATCTCTGCCTTGTTACCAATTCTTGCCACACGAATCAGATACAGATCACGAACACCCTTTTCCTTAATATATGGCATGAAGTAGTATAACTTGTTAACTGCCACAGTTGAGGGGAACGTTTTTGTTTTACCTGTATAGTACACCTTGGTTGGTTCCTCCTTCAAGAAGTATTCCTCATTATCCTTCTTCACAAGACCAATTAGAAGATGTTTAGTTGGATCAAGAGTATACTGTTTCTTGGGGCGATTTACTACGAGAGGTTTTTCTTCATCAGCAAACAATCCCAAATCCAGCATTGGCTTAGAGTCGCGAGCCGTAAAAATAGGGCGAGATGACACAGGAGCCTCGTCATAAATGAACTGATAGAGGCTCTTTCCTATTTGCTCAACAATACCGCAAACCAAAGCATTACCCATCAAGAAAGCACGACGTCCATCTGATACTTGGGGATGCAATGTGTGGTTATCAGGGAACATGTTCATACGCTCCAACTCAATTGGCAGGAGTCTACGATAACGACCAGACTTTGTCTGAACTACATGTTTGAATCGAGAAGCAGATGCACCACCTTCGCCTGTAATAATTGTACGTGAAGGCTGATCAAGACTGTCAGGGAAAGACATTCCGCCCTCAGAGAACAAATATTTAAAGCCCTCCTTAGAAACTCGTTCAATCTTCTTTGCGCCCTTTTCGTATTGCCATCTGGGCAGGTCCTCGTCAGAAATAAAGAATTCCTCAGGAACCAATTCTTCATCAATAAGATTACCTCCAAGAGTCTGGCGTGGTCCATCATATACAGCTTCAGCGTCAACTGAATATACATGGCGGTCCATCATCAAACCGGCATTGCCGAATGGGCTCTCTTTCTTTCCTTTGTTGAAGCCTGCAGATACTTCCTGAATTGTTCCCTCTATATCAAATTCCGATAGAGTTTTTGGCTTAACCTTGAATGGGAAAGCCTTAGCAGTTACACCATCAAACTCTACCCAGTCTTCCATTTTCTCAATTTTCTGAGCAACAACAGAGTCTTTCTGATAACCTACGATATAGGTTCTTCTTCTGCGTTGTGGCATACCATAGTCGGCAGCATTAATAACGCGCCACTCAACAACATAACCAAGGTCAGCCAACGATGCAAGGATAATAGCAAAGTCACGTCCACGCTGTGTTGCTGGAGAATTAAGTAGACGGTCGACATTTTCAAAGAATATGAACTTGGGGCGCTTATCCTCTTTTTCATTAAGTATGCGATATATCTGCCACCAAAGAACACCTTTCTTACCTTCAATTCCGCCAGATCTGCTAAGCGTAGCCGCTACAGAATAATCCTGGCAGGGGAAACCGCCAACCAACAAATCATGGTCTGGTATATCCGCTGTCGGAATGGTATTAATATCCTTATTACAATGACCCTTTGAGCCAAAACGTGCCTGATAAACAATCGAAGCATCCTGATGCTGAGTTGATGGTTCCCATTGGTTGTTCCATACTGTCTCATATACATCAGATGCACCTTCAAGGCCGATGCGGAATCCTCCCACACCAGCAAATAATTCTACTACTTTTATCTTATTTTGATTCTTCATAATTCTTAACTATCTCTGATACATAACTATTATTAAACCAATAGCAATACTTTTTAGCAGTACCACCATTTGGATTAACAGCGAGGTCTCTTGCATTTTGAGCTTTGGGGCGAACATGAAACCTCTTATGGTTAATTGAGTTGAAATATTTGGGATCTATATGATTATCATATATTGTTTTTTTAATATGCGACCAATAAGACTCTGCACTTTCCAAATCTTTTTGAGGCATAGTCCAGAAAAATGCATCTGAAAATGTATATGTACCTTCTGTCTTAAAATTTCCCTTTTTATCTTTGTAAGTTAGAATGCCATCGTCTGCTTTAAAAATAACAAACAAAAATCTCCCACTAAAAATCTCATACAATTTTGAGTCAAACCAATCATTTACTTCCGAAACTTCTTGATAATCAATATTTTCAAAAGACATTGACTCATTAATACTACCATCCCGTTCTACACGAATAGTTTTAATTTGCAAACCTGCCTTTTTAAATTCCTCTGTCTGATTTACATTACTTACATTTATATCAATTAATCTACTTGATAATAATGCATATTTCGCTTTTGCAGAATCATACCTTTTCCCAATAGCATCACACAACTCAAAATAACCTTTTCCTTTATGAGCATTTAATTTACTTAAGATAATCGACTCGAATGACTGCTTTTTCAGCTCTTCTGCACTTACAAGCTGATAGTCTGGGACTTCATAATCAAAATTGGATACAGCTTTCTTCTTACTACTATTAACATAATCTAATATGGTACGCATATAAGCTGTCTTTAGAGAAAAAGCCCTTTTGGGAGCTAAAATATCGGAATTTGGTTGAGAAACAGGTTTTTCATCTTTCTTTCCCTTTCGACAAGCCCCCAAATATTCAGTATCACCCTCTGATAACAGATGTGCCTCACCACGTTGAATTTTATCTCTAATAACCTTATAATCGTTACGTATAATAAGTAAATCTTTCTCCGGCAATCTCCACAATACAGAATATAGAAACTTAAAATCCAGTTTATTACATCCAGCTTTATGCAAATAGAATAATATAAGCATAAGTTGGCATTTTAAATAGAAATGCGAATGTTCAAAGTCTTCATCAACTACCTCAAAGTAGTTTATCATACCGCAAACTAAACGTTCCTTTATACTGAATTCTTTGTTTTTATTACGTTTTAGCGGGGTACATTTCAACTCCATACCTGCCTCACTGAAATCTGAAGCAGGATTACTATTTGTTTCAAGAAAATAAAAAATATTTTCTACCATTTGTCCAATGGCTCCTTTCCCTGTTGGGGGTATATAACCATCCCAAATGAAATCACGCAAGGTTTTTTCTAGCAATCCCTTGCTATATTCAAAGATGCTCTTCGCATCTTTTTTATCGTACGGTAATATATTAGGTATTACATTTTTCGACATATCAAATAGTCTCTTTCTTTCTTCCTCTTGTAGATGGCTTAACGTAAACTTCGCACTTGCGGATTTCGCAATAAGCGTTTCTGTAAATCAACTCTTTGCCTTGTGCAGCCAGCTTGCTAAAGTGGTTGTTAAGGCTGGTTTGTGCAATAAGCAACTCGTTAGCCTCATGCTTGTCAAAAAGCGAGGCTGGAGAGCCATAAAACTCGTAAGTGTCTGACTCTAAGATATGTAGCATTATAACGTTTCTATTAGCCATTCGTAAATCGTCTTATATTACGGCTACAAAGGTAATAAAAATATGAGCAGAATTTAAATAAAATAATAGCGTTAACACGCAATTAGTAGCCTATTAAAAATAGACTAATAATTTGCGCATTAAATGTTAAAACAGATGGTATAAGGAACGTTTATGCTTTACTCCTTGCCGAAAAAATAAAATAATAGACTGTCTTATACATACAATCAGGCATACTCTCTAATTAACCATCTTTTTAATTCATCTACAGAACGAATCTCAAACTTATCAAAAAGTACATCAATAATGTTTTTTCCTGTTATTAGTACAATAGGATGACCGTCTTCTACAATTTCTTTATATGCTTGACTATTAACGTACGAAGTAGTGACCATTACTCCAAATTGCCTGTTTTTAATTCTGGATATGAGCCTAGATGTATCCTTAACTCCTACGGCATTATTAAATGGGGCATAACATTTTGCTTGTAGATAAAAATCAACAATAACATTTTGTATTCCAGCACAAAAAACTTGATACTTTCCTATGGCGTCAATACCTCCATCTTTAAAAGGCTGAGTAACATCAAGTCTAATAACATTTTCGTCCATTTGAGTCACTATGTCCCTAGCGAAATTTTCAAAACTATATCCCCTATCTTTTTGGAAAAAGTAGTTTTGTAATTCAACAAGCATTTGACGTTGAACTTTATTGGATTCTGGAGGAAGCTGTTCTTCCTTTGTTTTCACAGAAGTCTCCCTTATAGCGGTCAGAGATATATACTTCTTTTTTTCTATATAATTCAGCCATGCAATAGGCGCATATTCACTTAAACAAGTATTGTTCTGTTCTATATCTGTCAACCATCCAAGATTTATGCCAGGTTCATTTCTTTCAGCATCACATCCTTTCTTAGTATCCAAAATAGTAAAGAATGATTTATAATTTAGAAATCTATTTCCATCGCACGTTGCCCCCCATACAGCTGTCAACCAATCTTTCTGTGGCTTTCCTGCTATTCCAGGAACTGCCAATCCAAGAAATTGAACATCTCTTCCATGAACTTTCTTAAAAACAAAAATCGGTGGAATTCGCTGCCTTATACTAATATCTTCAGAGCAAGCCCATTCAAATATTTCCTCAAGAATAAGGTTTCCTTTAAATTTAGTATCAGTTAAGCTCTTCCCTGGCGTTTTTTGGTCTCCATAGTAAAGAAATATACCTAGTGCAGAATTAAAGTCATCTCTCCAATAAATGTCCTCACCGCTAGTGAACAATACGACAAATTGAGGAGCAGTAACCTTTCCCTTAAAACGAAATCCACCTTGATTTCCCACTTGCAATAACTTAGACAAAACCTCTCCTCCTAAATTTTTGGACTTAGGATCAGCCTTATAAATCGCATCAATATACAAATGCCAATTCGGTCTGTCACTTGCATTTATTTTTTTATAGACCTCTATTTCACGCATATAAAAAAAAGTTTTAGGTTTTACACTGATGGCAGGTACCAGTGCCTTGACAGCTCATTACCAGTCAGACAAGCCATATTCATAGCCTTCATATTTCTTTGCCAGTTGGTTTTTCATCATCTGTAGCTTATAGGGGTCGCTATATTTTGCGCTTCCCTTTTTTGCTTTGGATGCTTTTGGTACCAGATTACCAAACTTGTGTTTTATCCGTGCCTTTTTACTCTTTTTTACTTGAACGGATTTGGCATAAACCTCTTCTGGCACTCCATTTAAATATTCTGATGGAGGAGATGCCGGTTTGGGGGCACTAACCTTCTGCGTAAGATTGCTGATATAATTTCTTAGAACAAGAAACTGACTATGCGTGATCTTTGAATTCAAAGAAACACTCCTCCCTAAAATCGAGCGGGCTGTTTGCAGGCCTATATTAAGCTCTTTCAATATTTTACCTAGTCTTCCACCCATAGCCTTATTTGTTTTTTAGTTATATGATGCAAAGATAGCACTTTTGGCTGAAAATGCAAGTTTTAGATGGAAAATGTCCTATTATAGTACAAAATCACTTAGAGAAACCATTCTGGATTATTTACCACCAGCCTTTTTCGTCATTATTTTCGGACCAGCGGCCCATACCGTTGTCATTAGAATCATCCTCAGATGCAGGATCCCATCCTCGCATGTTGTCGTCGTCATAATCTTCGTCGAACATAAGCCAATCCTCCTATTTAATAATGTTTGGCAAAGATAGCACTTTTCAGCGATTTCTGCAAGTTTTTGCGAGGAAAACAGCGCAAAACTACCTTAAATATATATTGCAGTGACGATAAGGGATGGCAGGGGACAGTCCCTGTGGCATGCACTATTTCCTGCTCCCAAGCATACTTCTGTGTGGCAGCAGTATCATATTCATCGTTACGCGAAAGCTTGCCAAAAATCTGTTCAAGACTCTCACCGAGAAACGATTTTATATCAGAATAGTAGAAATATCTAGGCATACAGATTATATTTTATGCGGCAAAGGTAAGATTTTTATTTGGTTCAACCAAGTTTTAGCGAGGAATTTTGCTCATGTCGCAGAAAATGCGTACCTTTGCAGCTGAAATTTATCTTTAGTAGTGCAGTGATGCACGAAACGGCATTGAGTAATTTTATTATTAAGTAATTACGAAGAGGCTAGCAGTGATGCTGGCCTTCTTTTTTTATCGCAATGGAATCAGATGTCTTTAGTTATTATCTACAATCGCTTATCAATTCGCCGACCTGTTTTTGGCTTCGTGAGCTTCTACTATGCGGATCATCTCCTTGAGTTCGCTTCGAGTGAGCTGACCAACGGTGCGGCCAGCGGTTCGCTTAAAGAAATCAGGATACTCCAACTTTATAGTCTCTATCTCAGCGGCACCCTGACGGGCTCGCTCGGGGTCGTTCTTCAGGCGCTCTTCGGCCTGGCAAATCAATTCTTCAATATCTTCTTGCGTCATACCACGTGCAAAGGTAGTGCAAAAAATTGAATTATGCAAGCATAATCTTAGTTTTATCACCATTCAAAGTGATTTTTCTCTTAAAAGAGATGCTTGCGCCATCGTAAATAGCGGAAACATCTATGCCCTTTGCGATAAGGGTGTCTATCAGAACACTATCGTGCAGACCGCGAATGGAGGTCCAAGCGGTGCTGCCAACCTGGGAGTTGAATTCATCGATCAGAGAATCAACACTCTGCTTAGACATGCTCTCTGTGAGCTCATCATAATACTCTTTTGTAACCATAATATTTATATTAGTATTGCTTTTTATCAAACAAGATATGCCATAATATAGTGCCAATAAAGATAGCTGGCAGGAACCACCATGGTGTGATGCACCAGGCAATGAACAAAATCAATATAATCCAAACCCAACAACCTAACATAAGCCAATCAATTTAATAGTTCACGATGCAAATATAAGCATGAGGGTGTATCAAAACTCGAGACACCCCCTAAAGATTTAATATCTTTTAAGGAAAACTAGGCCAGAAAATCTTCTTACAATAGAAAGTCCCAAAATATTTGGAACTTTCAGGATTACTTCTTGCTAAGGCAAGCAGCCGCTCGATCTCTGATCGCTTGCTACCGCAGGGACGCAAGAAAAGCCGAGCGCGTATCTTTGCTATTTATCATCATTTTGTATAAAACCAATTCTTCGTCTTGGTTTTGCTTTGGGTTCTTTAGCCTGGAGTTCAGATAAGGCTAAAGTTATATTTTCCAGTTGCATACGAGTGCTTTCGTTTATGTCGTTCTGGTCATGCAGGATATCCTCTATATCAAGTTTCAAATCCTCGAAGTCTTTCCGTAGTTGGGCGATATCTTTTGCGGTATTGGGGAGAGCCAAAGTAGAAGCCATACGACGAAACTCAGTAAAGGCACGCATAATACCAATATTAACCTGAATGGCTAACGGTGAGCGAAGAACACTGCTAAGCATAGCTACTCCATTCTCAGTAAAAGCATAAGGAGGTTTCCTTAAGCCGCCCCAAGATTTACCATTTTTGTCAATTAATCTTGAAATCACAATTTGTGATGACAAGTTTGAATCCCCTGAAAAATCAGACGCATCAGAGTCTGTCTCCTGTGATTTCATTACTTGATTTGTCAATATTTCAAACTCGCCTTTTGTCAATTGAAACATAAAATCTTCAGGGAAACGTTCAATGTTACGTTTCACTGATTGATTAAGCGCTCTTGTCTCGACCCCATACATAGCTGCAAGGTCAAAGTCGAGCATCACGCGCTGACCACGAATCTCGTATATCTTATTCTGTATTGTCTGTATCTCGTTCATTATGGTTATCTGTAATCTAAGTAATCTGAGTGCAAAGGTACTACAATAATATGATATACACAAATAAAAATGGAAATAAAGAAGAACTTAGCAAGAAAAATCGTTCTGCACAAAAAAAGTCCCAAAATATTTGGAACTTTCAATTATACTTCTTGCTAAGGCAAGCGGCAAAAGCCGAGCGCGTATCTTTGCACCGTAATACCCCGTTGTCCCTGCTTTCGCACACTTCGGGGGTCGTGTTTTTTTATAGGGTATCCGCAGGGATGCCTTTTTCTGTTTTTACCCACGCTAAGACATTAGGACATTAGGACATTTACGAATTTCGAAAATGGCTATTAGAAGAGAGTGCCGCTAGTGATGATGGATCAATTATCTTATTTATATTTTATATATATTATATATATTATAATATATATAATATATATATAAAATCAAAGTGACCTGCACGACACAATTGATTTTACAAAATGTCCTAATGTCCTAATGTCCTAATCTTGGTGTACAGCAGGGCATTTTGAGTGGTACGGCAGAATCTGGTAGATAGTTTACGAGAATTTTATAAAAAATGCCGAACTATCTCATAGATTGCTTGGCAGTATCTTTTGGATTAGTTATATATGGGCATATTTTGCATAAAATATTTCTTTACATTTTAACATTTTAAGAAAACTCGAAAAATAACTGTTAAAAAGTTTGGTTTGCATTATTATTTTTTGTACCTTTGCATCGCATTTAAGAAAAAAAGTGCACCGTTAATCTGGTAGGTGGCGCCCCTGCTATGAGAGACACACACGAGAGTAAGTAACTTTTAGTAATTAACCATTTAAAACACATTTTAAGAGTATGGCGAAGATTTTTTATGAAGTGCGACAGAACAAGAATGCGAAGTCAAGTATCAAGGGCAAGTGGTTTGCCCACAGTAAGAGTGTAGAGACCATGAATACCCGCAAGCTGGCAAAGCACATCAGCGAGCATGGTAGTGTGTATACCACCGATGTGGTGTTTGGAGTGCTGGAGAAGTTCCGCAGCTGTCTGGTGGAGATGCTGCTGGAGTCGAAGCGTGTGAAGATCGATGGTCTGGGCACCTTCTTTACCACCATCGAGAATGAGCCCGGTGGCGCTGATAAGAAGGAGGATTTCAATGTGGCCAAGAACCTGAAAGCTCTGCATATCCGATTTATGCCCGAGCAGGAGCAGGAGATGAATATCAGCTCTCGCGAGTTCATCAAGAAGGCCGAGTTTATCAATGTCGACGCGATGGGCGGCGAGAAGAAGGAGTCGACCGGTGGCTCAGGTTCAGGATCTGGTTCAAACCAGAGCGGTAATACCGGTGGAAATACCGGTGGCGGAGGCGACGACAGTGGCATGGACCAGAACTAGACCATAGGTCAACTAGACCACTAGGGGCATGGGGCCTAAGCGCCCCACCCCTCTCCTTAGAAAACAAGTAATTAACCTAATAACCTAATTTACCATGACAAAGAAAGAAACGATAAAGTTTATTGTACAGATCATAGCATCTGTTGCTACGGCCATAGTAACGGCCCTCGGAGCTACATCATGTGTAGGTGCGTAGAAAGATTCCGCTCTCAGGCAAGCGTGCCTGGGGGTGGATTTTTTATATGGGTAAGATAACTAAAGACAAAAATGCCCCGATGTGGCTCAACATCGGGGCGGTGTCAAAACAAAAATAACTTATGGGTGGTCTTCTTCAATACACCTTTTTATATCCTATATCTTTTAAGCATTTCGTCTATCATTTGCCGCATTTTCTGGCGCAATTCCAGTGGTTCGAGCACCTCTATACCATCGCCATGCGCGAGCAACTGGCTTAGGAAGTCAACAGTAGGACGAATGTCGAACGAGAAATCTGTGTAATGCTCTGTACTGGCTATTTCGCGCTGCGAGTGATGCAGAGGAAGGGTGCGCAGATAGTTTGGCGTCCAGTTGTGAGCTCGGATAACTACGTGGGCCATAGGCGTGTCGTCTGTCAGCACGCCATAGTATTCGGAGAAATACCCCTGCGGCGAGAAGTCGGCAGGCAGCTTGAAGGTTTCGGCCGTCATCTCTACCTTTGTCATGCGATCGAGGGCGTATGTGGCCATGTGGTGGCCTGTAAATGTAAGCAGGTACCAGCGCTGCTTATTGAGCCTTAGAGCGTATGGACAGAGCATCTTTTCGTAGCCTTCAGCACCAAATGCCTTATAGCCGATAAGTAACTGATGATTGGTCTTGATGGCGCGAATGATGGTGTCGAGATATTGTTCGCCTTCGGGTGCGCTCTCAAGCACCAGACGGTCTTTTATAGCAGCACTATCGGCCAGCATGCCATGAACTGTAAGAGTAGAGAAAAGCCAACTCTCGATGCTATCGTCGAAAAGCACTTCTGGGTTTAAGATATAGTACTTGTAGGTCCTAGGCTCGCAGTCGATGACTAAGCCAAACATGTCGAGAATGGCGTCGCGATGACGGTTGAACGATGAACGCTGCAGCGGGTTGCCGTCGGCCACGCCATCGTCGATCCACTTCTGGCTTAATTCCTCGAGAGTCAATTTGCGATAGGCCCTGAGCGTATTAATAAGCCAAACGTACTGGTGAAAAATCTGAGCTGGTTTCATACTACTTTCAACAATAAGACATTAGGACATTAGGACATTTCGTTCACTACCATCACGTCGGCTGGCAGCCATCTCACCGAGTCAAGCTCATCCATCCCAAGCCAACGCGCTGCCTCATGCTCATTAAGATGCAGCGCATCATCCAGAAGATGGCAATAGTAGCAATGCATGGTTAAATGAAAGTTCGGGTAATCATAATCCACAGTACACAGGTACCGGTCCACACTAATCTCTGCCGAGAGTTCCTCGCGTATCTCTCGTACCAATGCCTGCTCTGGCGTTTCCCCAGGCTCCATCTTTCCCCCAGGAAACTCCCACCAGTCCTTAAATTCACCATACCCACGCTGGGTGGCAAACACCTTATCTCCCTTGCGAATTATCGCCGCAACTACTTCGATTTGTTTCATATCTGAGTGCAAATATAGAGTTTATTATCGTAAGTTGCAAGTTTTAGCAAGGAAATTTGCTCATGTGGCGGGAAATGCGGGCATGGCAGGGAGCTGAGCCTGCGGCATGTATGTTTTTGCATACGATATTAATAAAAAAGGTGTATCTTTGCAAGCTAATATGGCAAACAAGAATAATAACGAATTGGAGAAAAGAAACCAGGCGTTCCTGATATATCAGGACGAGAATGGTATAGCTCGAGTCAATGTTCGATTCGAGAGTGAACAGGATCCAAATCGAACTCACAAAAAATTTTTGTTAGTTCGACAAGAGGGTAACAGAAGTGTGCGGAGAGAATGGTCGATATTCTGAAAATAGTCCAAAGCGAGCCGTTATTCATCAGCGGCTCGCTTTGATTGTTCAAGGAATGGGAATGGTCTGTCATCCGAGATGTCAGGGGACAGATGTCAGGGGATGAAGTGAACCCAGAAAGTTGGACACAACTTGATGGTTCAAAATGAAACGACATTGTAGTTTAGAAGAAAAGTTAGCAGTTATTAAACTGGTAGAGCAAGGTCAGTCAGCTCGTTCTGTGTCTGACA
>JAEEGH010001537.1_pt1 | contig 66000 bp, 52 predicted proteins | sample 9134181 | NCBI WGS metagenome assembly JAEEGH01 (sample SAMN16246544, study PRJNA631951) | gut metagenome | biome: gut microbiome; feature: rumen; material: DP-attached | host: Bos | place: Iran: Karaj | collected 2018-10
CTTTCTTTAGTCTCGCTTGTTATAAATTTAACAAAATCAGCCGATTATTATATAATGGGAATGTCAAAAAGACACTGCCTTTGGAGATGTTTTATGTTTAAAAGATTTAAGAAGGAAGAGAGTAAAAATATTCAGACTCCGCCAGACGAAGTTGAAGACCTGGAAGTTCTCAATGAGTTCGAGCCAAAAATCAGCTTTGCTGAACGCCTACGAAAATGGCGGAAGGGACTCAAAAATACAATTGCGTTCCGTTTTGCCCTTACGCTTTTATTTATTCTTTTCCTGTTTTTCTCAGTACTTTCTTTTATCCTGATCCGCTCCATCGGTAACGATAATATCGAAACCTATGCCGCTTTCTCTTCATCTCTTGCAGAACGCACATCGTCCGTAATTTCTTACTGGCTGGACGGATTTTTTAAGGATCTCCGCGTATTCTCAAAAAGTGACGCATTCCTCACAGGTGATATCAGCACAGCCCGTGAATATATGCTCAGCAACACCCGTCTCATCGGTTCAAATTTTGACTTTGTAGCCTTTGCCGACATGAACGGTGATATGTATTCATCTGACGGCCGCAAAGGAAATGTTTCTGACAAACTGTACTACTCAGAAATTGCCGGAAAGGGAAAGCCGCAGTACATTTCAAATCCTGAACTTTCCGTAGACGGCTCATATTATGTATTCTATGTTGCAGTTCCGCTGTACAACACAAACAACGCATACTGGGGCGTATTCTTTGCCGCAATCCCGCTGCGCACCGTAAATAACGAAATTCAGGGAACAAAAACAACAGAAGACTCATACATTTACGCAATCGACGGCGAAGGCAACATTATCGCTCACCCGGACGAAGAGCGCATTATGAAAAACTTTTACACAATGGGCGACGCACAGTCCGGCCTTGAAGGTTACCAGCAGATGACCGGAAAAATGGTTATGTCCCAGACCGGTAGTGCTGTAATCACAGAAACTGACACAAAAGTAAAGCACCACGTTTTCTATACACCGATTTACCGCACAGACTGGTCCCTTGCAGTTTCCATTCCGGACGGCTCGGTAAAGGCAAGCGCATACAAGAGCGGTCTCCGGATTATTTTATGTACTTCGGTTATCGCTCTCCTGCTTTTGATCTTTACTTCGGTTTACATGAATATATTGATTCACCCGCTTATTAAACTCAAGGATTCAATTATCGAAATCGCATCCGGCGACGCCGACTTAACAAAGCGAATCGATGTTCACACAAAAAATGAAATCGGTGACGTAGTTCGCGGATTCAACTCATTTACGGAAAACCTCTGCCACATCATCAGCCGCATCAAGGAATCAAAGGATAAACTTGAATCCGTTGATAACGAAATGCACAATACTTCGCTGGAAACAGGTTCTTCCATCGATCAGATTATCCAGAATATTGAACAGGTCAGCTCGCAGATTAATCTCCAGGGGGAGTCAGTTGAAGAAACCGTTAAGCAGGTTAACCAGATTGCCAGAAATATCGAAGACCTGAACAATCTTATTGAAAATCAGTCTTCCGGAGTAACCCAGGCCAGCGCCGCAGTTGAACAGATGCTTGGAAACATCACTTCAGTTTCCCGCAGCACCGAACACATGGTCGACGCATTCAGCCAGCTTGAACGACATACCCGTGACGGAATTTCAAAGCAGAACAGCGTAAACGAACAGATTACCCTCATGGAAGAACAGAGCCAGATGCTTTTTGAAGCAAACAGGACGATTTCTAAAATCGCCGGCGAAACAAACCTTCTTGCCATGAACGCCGCAATCGAAGCCGCACACGCCGGAGCCGCAGGACGGGGATTCAGCGTTGTAGCCGACGAAATCCGTGCCCTGAGCGAAAACTCAAGCCAGCAGTCAAAACGCATCGGCAACGAACTTAAAAAGATTCAGGAATCAATCAAGAATGTAGTTCAGTCCAGTGTAGAAGCAAAACAGTCATTCAATTCGGTTACAGAACAGATCCGTGCCACAGACCAGCTGGTTAACCAGATTAAGGGTGCCATGGAAGAAAGCGAAATCGGAAGCCATCAGATTACCGACGCCCTCAAGATGATGAACGACAGTACATCTGAAGTTCGTGCTTCTTCTGCAGACATGTCTTCGGGCAACAGCGCAATTTTGTCCCAGATTAACAAACTGCAGAGCGTTACACAGCAGATTAAGGCAAGCATGGGCGGCATGACAGAAAGTGCAAACAGGATTAACCAGAACGGTCAGACTCTCGCTTCAATCTCCGATACAATGCAGGACAGCATCGAAAAAATCGGCAGCCAGATTGACCTGTTTAAGGTTTAACCCACTTTTTTATTTAATCAAGATTCTCTATAATCGTGCTATATGACAACGGAACTTTCTATCATCATTACGCCTGAAGAAGAAAACAATCAGGCAGTAATCAATAAAAAAATTCTCGAAACTCTCGATCAAAAACACATTGATTACAAGGGACAGAAAGTTACGCCCGTTTTTGAAAAAAAATCCATCGACGCGCGACGTGCCCAGATAAAGCTTTTTATGCGCTACAAAGTCTACATCGGGGAAGAACCTGAAAACGAAGACGATGTGGCTCTCCGCTGGAAAAAAGCAGACGGTTCAAAAAAAGTAATCATAATCGGATGCGGACCTGCCGGCCTGTATGCGGCCTTCCGTCTTTTTGAAAGTGGAATTACACCTGTTATCATTGAACGGGGCTCAGCAACTACAATCCGTAAAAACGACATCGACAATCTGACCGGCCAGGGCGAGCTGGACGAAAACTCAAACTTCTGTTTTGGCTCAGGCGGTGCCGGAACTTTTTCTGACGGAAAACTCTATACACGTTCAAACAAGCGCGGCGATATCTACAAAATTTACCGCATCTTTGTTGAATTTGGTGCGACAGAAAACATTTTAACAGACGCTCACCCGCACATCGGAACTGATAAACTTCCAAAAATCATCGACGCCATGGAAAAGAAAATTGTTGAACTTGGCGGTCAGATTTACTTTAATCACCTTTTTACTGAATTTATCACCGGGCGCACGCCGGATCTTACTGCTAAAGGCGTAAAAGTTACCGACCTCAAAACCGGTGAACAGAAAGAACTTTACGCTGATAAAATCATCCTTGCGACAGGTCACTCTGCCGCAGATATTTATAAAATCATCGCCGATGTTGAACCTGCCTGTCTTGAAGCAAAAACTTTTGCAGTCGGAGTCCGCGTTGAACACCCGCGCGCCCTTATCGACAATATCCAGTTCCACGGGCAGCAGATGTCGCAGGCCGCAGAATACAGACTTACTGCACAGGAAAACGGCCGCGGTGTATACAGTTTCTGTATGTGTCCGGGCGGTTACATCGTTCCGTGCGCAACACGAACAGACCAGATTGTAATCAACGGAATGTCATCTTCCGGACGTAACAGCCAGTGGTCAAACGCCGCAATCGTCGTAGAACGCCGCCCGGAAGACATTCCCGAGGAATTTGTAAAGATTGCAGAAGAACAGGGTTGCCGTGCACTTGCAGGCCTTTACTGGCGCACATGGCTTGAACAACTGACCCAGCACTATGGAAAGGGGCAGTATGCTCCGGCACAGCGCCTTACAGACTTTTTGAACCATAAATTAAGCGACAGCCTTCCTGTTACAAGTTACAAACCGGGAGTAATTTCGAGCAGACTCGATGAGTGGCTTCCAAAAGAAATTTCCGAAAGACTTCAGATGGCATTCAAGGATTTTGGACACCAGATGAGGGGCTTTGTTTGTGATGATGCTCTTTTAATCGCAAGTGAAACACGAACAAGTACACCTGTCCGTATTCTGCGCAATAAAGAAACTCTTGAATGTGAAGGAATTAAAAATCTCTATCCATGCGGAGAAGGAAGCGGATACAGCGGCGGTATTGGTTCTTCGGCAATGGATGGTGAGCGCGTTGCAGCCGCAATCGCGCACACACTTGTCTGATTTAGAGAACGCTCTTTAAGAACTGCTGCAAACGAGGGCTCTTCGGATTATTAAAGATTTCTTCCGGAGTGCCTTCTTCCTGAATGATTCCGCCTTCCATAAATACAACGCGGTTTGCAACTTCGCGGGCAAATCCCATTTCGTGAGTTACAACAATCATCGTCATACCGTCTTCGGCAAGTTTTTTCATTACAGAAAGAACTTCTCCAACGAGCTCAGGGTCGAGCGCTGAGGTAGGTTCATCAAAAAGCATGATTTTTGGTTCCATTGCAAGGGCGCGGGCAATCGCTACACGCTGCTGCTGACCGCCGCTGAGCTTGTTCGGATACTCATCAACCTTGTCTGCAAGACCTACGAGCTTTAAAAGTTCAAGAGCTTTGGCACGGGCCTGTTCTTTTGATACTTTTCTAACCTGAATCGGAGCAAGCATTACGTTTTCAATTACGGTTTTATGCGGAAACAGATTGAACTTCTGGAATACCATTCCCATTTCAAGCAGAATCTGTTTGCGTTCATTTTTATGTATCTTGTATTTGCAGTGACCGTTTTCGTATTCATCAAGGAGAGTGTCGTCAACGTAAATACGGCCGTTGTCGATGTGCTCAAGATGGTTCAGGGTTCTCAGGAAGGTTGATTTTCCGGAGCCGGAAGGTCCGATGATGCAGACAACTTCCTGAGGTTCAACCTTTAAAGAAATTCCCTTGAGGATTTTAAGGTCGCCAAAATATGTATGTATTTCTTCTGTTTTAATAATGCTCATTTTTAGTCCCCTGTTTATTCGTAAATGCTGAATTTCTTTTCGGTTTTATTGAATACAAGAGAGAATACAGCAGTAATAATCAAGTACAAAACCATAGCAGGCAGGTAAACGAGTTCGTTTCCTGAACTTGAAGCAATACTTCGTGTAATCTTGGTAATATCTTCGAGGGCAATAAGAGAAACGAGGGAAGCGTCTTTTAATACCATGATAAATTCGTTGCCCACAGAAGGAATCAGACGTCTAATAGACTGAGGAACAATGACGTATGCCATTGTCTGAAAATAATTCAATCCGAGTGCGCGGCTGGCTTCGTGCTGGCCCTTATCGATGGATTGAATTGCGGCGCGGATGTACTCAGCCATGTATGCGGCAGAGTTTAAGCCGAATGCAATGAATGCCGCAAGAAACTTATTTCGCAAAGTAAGGAACGGACAGAGTTTTGGAAGACCAAAATACAAAAAATATAACTGCATCAAAAGAGGTGTTCCTCTGAAAAAGAAAATGTAAGCAGAACAGATTTTGTTGATAATCTTTTTCTTAGAAATCTTTCCGAGGGCAAGCAAGAGTCCAAAGACAATACCTGCTGAGACTGCTGCCAGAGTAAGCAAAATGGTAATTCTTGCTCCGTTCAACAACGCCGGAATCCAGCCAATAATTTTTTGAAGTGCGCGTTCCATCAATATTTCCTTAAAAAGCAAGAACCGTCCTGCATCAGCAGGGCGGTCTTAAACTTGTTTTAGTTAGAAGTTAAGTCAGTTCCAAAAACGCTTTCTGAAACAGCCTTGAGACTTCCGTCTGCCTTGATTTCTGCAAGGGCTTCGTTAACTTTATCGAGAAGGGCTTTGTTTCCCTTTTTAACTGCAATACCAAAGTATTCGTCAGGCTCTCCAACCCAAACACTCTTGTATTTTGAATCAGGTCCAAGGTAAGCAGCGCTTACAAGTGCGTCAGAAATAACTGCATCGCAGCGTCCGAGTCCAAGTTCGTCATAAGCGTTGATAACTTTATCAAATTCAGCAGGTTTGAATTTCAATCCTTTTTCTACGAGTTTAGCCATATAGTAGTCAGAAGTTGTTTCTGCCTGGTAAGCTACAGTGTAACCTTCGAGATCTTCCGGTTTTGTGATGTTTGCTGTTGAATCCTTCTGAAGGATGATAGCCTGGCCGTTTCCGATGTATGCATCAGAAAAGTCCATTGATTCAAGACGTTCCGGTGTGATAGTAGCAGCAGAAATTACAACATCGTATTTGTCTGTTTCGAGACCGGCAAAAATTCCGTCCCATGCAGTATCTACGATTTCGGCTTTGAGACCGAGTTTTGCAGCGAGCAGTTTGCCCATTTCAACATCGAATCCCATTGGTGTTTTACCATCGTCTGCATAGTATTCCATCGGAGGGTAACCGATTTCCATACCAATCTTGAATACACCTTTTTCAATAGTGAATTCACCTTTTTCAACTTTTTTACTACAGCCTGTTACTGCCATAATCATAAGTGCAGAAGCAAGCAAAGCCACAAATTTTTTCATAAACCTATCCTCCATACGTATGAAAAAAAATCAACCAAAAATAAAAGACGACGGGGTATAATAAAAACACCGTCGTCTTTATGATTAGATTTTAATTGATATATTTTTCTTAGTCAACGCAAGAGGTCTAGAAGACAGCTACTACTTCGTTGTTTGGATATTTTTCCTTAATCCATTCGCGAACTTTTTCGCTCTGCAAAGCTTTTACGAGAGCCTTGATTTCCGGAGCATCCTGGTTACCGTCGTTAACAGCAATTATGTTAACATATGGTGATTCTTTACCTTCAACAAAAAGTCCGTCTTTTTCTGCGCTCAATCCGGCAGGAATAGCGTAGTTTCCGTTGATTACTGCAGCGTCAACATCGCCCAGAACACGAGGGAGGGAAGCAGCTTCAATTTCGCGGAATTTAAGATTTTTTGTGTTTTCAGTTACATCAAGAGGTGTAGCTGTAATTCCGGCTTCTGCCTTGAGACTAATCAAGCCTGCAGCCTGGAGGAGAAGAAGTGCACGGCCTTCGTTTGTCGGGTCGTTAGGAATTGCGATTTCTGCTCCGTCAGCAAGTTCTTCAAGCTTGTTAACTTTTTTAGAGTAAAGAACGATTGGTTCAACATGGATACCGCCTGCGTTAACAAGGTGATAGCCCTTTTCTTTGTTGAATGAATCCATGTATGGAAGGTGCTGGAAGTAGTTGGCATCGATATCGCCGGCATCTACAGCATCGTTTGGAGTTACATAGTCTGTAAACTCAACAACAGTAAGGTCGATTCCTTCTGCTTTAAGATCATCCTTAACGAGGTTAAGAATTTCTGCGTGAGGTTCAGGAGTAGCGCCAACCTTAAGAACGCCCTTCTGAATTGTTGATGCTGATTTTTTGCTGCATCCTGCAAAAGCAAAAACGAGCAAGGCTGCGCTTACTACAGCTGTAAGTTTTTTCATGGTGTTTTTTCCTCCATGTTTTTAAAATAAGTGTATTACCTAGTAACACACTATGTTATACTGACAAATAAAACCGTTACTGTCAATACTGTTGAATTCAACTCTTTTTTATTAAGTTTTTTTTACTTGTTATTTTGAATTTGGTGAGATAAAATTAAGGCATAATATTTTTCAGCTTATGGGTGGCGTAAGCCTCTATGGCTTAAAAGGAGAAAAAAATGGCAAAAAAAGGTAATGTAAATTTACTCTATGTTTTAGGTATGGCTCTTGTTGCAATCGGATGTGTATTGCCGATGTTCAAACTCGGACCATTTTCTGCAAATGTTTTCCGCTTTATGGATTTTGACAGTGCCGGTTCAATCGGTGCAATCCTTCTGTTTGCAGGAGCTGTAGCAGGTCTTGTTTTCAGCTTTGTTTCTGTCGGAAATGCATCTTTGCTCAAACTCGTAGCCCTTCTCGCTTCAATCATCGGCGGAATCCTTCTTTTCGGCGTTGACAGCGAATTGGGATTTAAAATCCTCAAAAAAGTAGCTTACATCGGTCTTTACGTTGTACTTGCCGGCTGGGTTGCTGCCTGCATCGGTTATTTTTCAAATAAATAATTGGTTTTAACCGTAAAAAAAACTGCCTTCAAACAGGCAGTTTTTTTATGTCCTTTTATTTTTCTTCCATCTGAATTTTTATATCATTTCCCTGCACTTCTACCTTTGCATGGCTTCCCATAATCAAAGGCATTGAAGGGTCAATGTGACCGATGTCAGCATCCATGATAACCGGCACATTCAGGCTTCCGAGAATATCAGTCACCGCATTATATTCATCAACGCCCATCAGGCTCTGCCTGAACGATGCCAGCGGCCTTCCAAAAATAAAGCCGGCAGCATTTTTGAACCAGCCGCCTTCACGGAGGTGCCAGAGTGAGCGGCGTATATCCATCGGATTCTGGTCACAGCTTTCAAGAACCCAGATTACCTTTCTGTTGTTTTTATTGAATTGTTCAACTCCATCAAGTTTTGTCCCGCTCAAAAATGTAAGGCAGTCGAGACATCCGCCGATTAAAGTTCCATCAAATTCAATTTTTGTGTCGTCGCCGGCTTTAATCAGTCCTTTTTTTGAATCAACAAAGCTTGTAAGAACCTTTTCGTCCGTGTAAATGTACGGGCTCAAAGGGTCTTCTGATTCAACTTCCGGATTCTGAAAAGACGGATAGCCGAACACTGTGTATTTTTTTCCTTCAAGAATTTCCCAGGCGTCCTTTTCGCTCTGCTCCCACGGTTTTCCAAAACCAGGAGCATTCGGACCGTAAATGGCAGGAATTCCGGAAACTGTAACAAGGGGAAAGATAAAATTTGTATTGTCTGAATAGCCCATAAACCATTTTGGTTTTGCGGATTTGAGTTTTTCAAAATCGATGTGGGTTACGGTTTCGCACATGAGTTCGCCGCCGCCACAGCTCAAAACAGCGTTAATTTTCGGGTCCAGGTAAAAATCAACAAGTTCTTTTGCGGCAACTTCCGGCTTTGTAGAAATTCCAAGACCGTCTGATTTGTGACAGCACTCGCCGATAACTACATTGTAGCCCAGGGCCTTAAACTGCTTTACAGCCTCATCAAACCGGAATGTGTACGGCTCTGTTGTAGCTCCAAAAGACGGGGCCGCAATTGCGATTGTGTCGCCTGGTTTAAGTGGTTCTGGAAATTTCATTTACACCTCGCTTTTTTTAAGTTCAGGGAGAACCTGGGCAAGAACAACGGCGATAAAAATCAATGCACAGCCGGTTGCCATCCGCACGGTAAGATGCTCGCCGAGCACGATGAGCCCGAACAGCACGCCGAATACGGATTCAAAACTCATTAACAGACTTGTCCATGCAGAAGGCAGATATTTTAAGCCCACATTCTGCAGGACAAAGGCAACAAGTGTAGAAAATACGCCGAGATAAAGCATACTGATGATTACGCGGCCGTTTGTCATCTGTTCAACAGGCATCGGACCGTCAAAAAACGGAGCCAGAATCCACGAAAATATTGCCGCAAACAAAAACTGAAGGGCAGTCAAAACAACCGGGTTGTGTTCTTCGTTGTATTTTGCCGTAAAATAAATGTGAATAGCATAAAAAATGCCGCAGATTAAAGTCAAAACGTCGCCGATATTAATCATTGCGCTGTCGCTGCTGCCCAGGGCAAGAAGTCCGATTCCGACAACCGACATAGCTGCACACAAAAAAACGTACCATTGTGGACGCTTTCTGGTAAAAATCCAGATTAAAACCGGAACTAAAAATACATAAATTGTGGTTAAAAAGGCGTTTTTACCCGCTGTAGTGTAATTACAGCCGATTGTCTGAAAAAGGTATGCGGCAAAAAGATAGAGTCCCAGGACACCCCCGTGAATCCATCCCCTCTTTCCAAGTTTTACGAGCGACTTAAAAAAGAGTGCACACAAAATAACTGAGGCAATCGTAAAGCGGAATGCCATCATCCAGACCGGACCGATGTAGTCCAGGCTGTCTTTTACAACAACAAACGCAAAGCCCCAGATGGCGGCCGCTAAAAGCACGCCAACTGAGCAGAGTACAAAACGGGTCTGATTATTCATTTTTATTTTTTACTATCAGAAACTTGAACTTTCTTAAGCTTCCAGATATCCCTTACGTAGTCTTCGATTGTACGGTCACTTGAGAACTTGCCGCTGTTGGCAATGTTGATAAGTGTCTTGCGGGCCCAGCCTTTCCTGTCCGAATATGCGGCGGCAATTTTTTCCTGAGCCTTGCAGTATGAATCAAAGTCTGCCAGAAGGTAATAAACGTCAGGACGCTGACCTTCTACACCATAAACGAGGGAATCGTGGATTTCCTTAAAGATCTGGCGGCTCGGGTCATAAGTTCCGTCGACAAGCTGTTCAATAACCTTTGCAAGGGCAGGATTACGTTCAAGATACTGCTGCGGATTGTATGAGTGTTCGGCTTCCATTTTTATTATTTCGTCAGAAGTCAAACCAAATACAAAGTTGTTTTCTTCGCCGGCTTCCTTAAAGATTTCGATGTTTGCTCCGTCGAGAGTTCCGAGGGTGAGCGCACCGTTAACCATGAACTTCATGTTTGAAGTTCCCGAAGCTTCTTTTCCGGCAGTAGAAATCTGCTCAGAAACATCTGCTGCAGGGAAGATTTTTTCTGCTACAGAAACACGGTAGTTTTCGATAAATACAACGCGGAGCTTGCCTCCAACGCGGCGGTCGTTGTTGATTCGTTCGGCAACTGTGTTAATCAGTTTAATGATAGACTTTGCACGGCGATATCCGCTTGCGGCCTTTGCACCAAAAATGAATGTGCGGTGCGGCGGGTTGAATGAAGGATCTTCAATTATGCGGTTGTAAAGATACATAATGTGAAGAATATTCAAAAGCTGGCGTTTATATTCATGAAGGCGCTTAACCTGAACATCAAAAATGCTGTCCGGGTCAAGGAATTCATTCTGCTTGCGCTTTAAGTATTCAGTGAGAACTTCCTTGTTGTGGCGTTTGATTGCAATCAGCTCTTCAAGGGATTTGTCGTCATCAGCAAATTTTTCCAGTTCCTTAAGTTTGGTCAAATCTTTTTCCCAGCCGTGACCGATTCTTTCTGTGATGAATTTTGAAAGTTCTTCGTTTGAACTCAACAACCAGCGGCGCTGTGTAATACCGTTTGTTTTATTGTTGAATTTCTGCGGATACAATGCGTACCAGTCTTTTAATTCCTGGGTTTTGAGGAGTTCTGTGTGAAGGGCTGCAACACCGTTTACACTGAAGCCCGCATGAATTGCAAGCCATGCCATGTAAACCTTTCCGTCGTGGATAATCGACATATGGTTCTGCTTTGCATAGTCTGTCGGGAATTTTGCACGAAGTTCAATTGCAAAACGGCGGTTGATTTCTTCGACAATCTGATAAATACGCGGAAGCAGTCCCTGGAAAATAGAAATATCCCATTTTTCGAGTGCTTCTGCGAGAATTGTATGGTTTGTGTAGGCAAAAGTCTTTGTTACAACATCCCAGCTTTCGTTCCATCCCATCTGGTATTCGTCCATGAGAATACGCATAAGTTCAGGAATTGCAACTACCGGATGAGTGTCATTCAACTGAATTACATGATATTCCGGGAATTTTGAAAAGTCTGTTCCGTGATTTGCCACAAAGTGATGAACCAGATCCTGCAGTGAGGCAGAACAGAAGAAGTACTGCTGCTTTAAGCGCAGTGCCTTTCCCTGCGGGCCGTTGTCATTCGGGTACAAAACACGTGTAATGTTTTCGGCATTATTCTGACGGAATACAGCTTCGTTGTAGCGCATATCGTTGAACAACTGAAGGTCAAATCCGTCCGGACTTGAAGCCTGCCAGAGGCGCAGAGTGTTAACTGTATTTGTGTCAAAACCTACAATCGGCATATCATAAGGAGTTGCGATTACTTCTTCTGCGTTATCGATGTAAAAGCGGTCCTGACCGTCAGGAGTTTTTCCGTATTTGATTTCTCCGCCGAATTTTACTGTAACCGAAAGATCTGAACGTTTGATTTCCCACGGGTCGCGGTGTTTGAGCCAGTTATCCGGGTATTCAACCTGGTAACCGTTTTCGATGTGCTGTTCAAACATACCGTACTGGTAGCGGATACCGTAACCATGTCCCGGATAGTCAAGTGTGGCAAGAGAATCCAGAAAACATGCGGCAAGACGGCCGAGACCGCCGTTACCAAGACCTGCATCCGGCTCTTCGTCTTCGATAATATCAAAATTGATGTCCATGTCTTTGAGAACCTTTTTAACTTCGTCCTTGATTCCAAGGTTGATAAGGTTGTTGCTCAGGGCACGTCCCATCAAAAATTCAGCAGATAAATAATAAAGCTGTTTTACTGATTTTTTTTCATATTCATGGCGGGTTGCCATCCACGCTGTCATTATTACTTCCTGAACAGAAGCACTTACAGCATCAAAAAGGTCATGACTGTTAGCCTGCGAAATATTTTTTCCATACTGGCGGCGTAAACGTGCGGCCAGGTTTTCGCGAAACAAATCAGCATCAAAAGTCATATCACTCCTCCTTAATAAATCCCTTATTTGCTCATCAAAACAATAGCACTGTTAGATACTATAACATATTTTTCCTGATTATTCAGAAATTCTTCGTTGCCGGCAGTCAAAGCGCAGGTGTCGTCTTCTATCGAAGTGTCCACCACCCTGTACCACTTTCTTCCGACTGTAGCCGGCGGAATTGTTATAGTTTTATCATGAATGTCAGTGTTAAATGCAATGTAAAAATCCGAATCTTCTTCGAGTTTTTCGTTTCCGGCCCCGCCGCCGAGCCTGAATGCAAGGAATCGGCTCGCCTTTGTCCAGTCGGTCAGTTTTGTGTCCGCACCAAACCACGAAATATCAGCCGGGCTTATGTCAGAACCTGCTCCCGTAAAGAACTTTGTCCGGGTCAGAACACGATGGCTCTTTCGCATTGCAATCAGGTTTTTGACAAAGGTAAAAAGGGCCTGGTTTGTTTTTACGTTGTCCCAGTTGAACCAGCTGATTTTATTGTCCTGGCAGTATGCGTTGTTGTTGCCGCCCTGGCTTCTTCTGACTTCGTCGCCCGCAACAAACATCGGAACGCCCTGCGAAACAAAGAGGGCTGTAAAAAAGTTTTTAATCTGGCGGATCCTGAGTTTTTCTATTTTTGGGTTTACGGTGTCACCTTCAAAGCCGTAGTTCCAGCTCAGGTTATTGTCGGTTCCGTCGCGGTTTTCTTCGCCGTTCTGTTCGTTGTGTTTTGAATTATAGGCAACCAGGTCTGCAAGTGTAAAACCGTCGTGGCTTACGATATAGTTGATTGAATTAACCGGTCTCCTGCCCGATGCGCTGTACAAATCGCTTGAACCTGCAATACGGGTCGCCGCTTCGGTTGAAAGGTGTTCGTCCCCGCGGATAAATTTGCGCATGCCGTCACGGAATTTGTCGTTCCACTCGCACCATCTTCCGCCCGGAAAGCCGCCGACAAGATAGTGCCCGCCGCAATCCCACGGTTCGGCGATGATTTTTGTGTGCGACAAAACCGGATCCTGACTTATGCGCCGTGTCAAAGGCGGCTCTGCCAGTGGAAAGCCCTTTTCGTCCCGGCACAAAACCGAAGCAAGATCAAATCTAAAGCCGTCAACATGCATCTGGCTTACCCAGTAACGCAGACAGTCGATTATAAAGTCCTGAACAACAGGATGGTTGCAGTTTACAGTGTTTCCGCAGCCCGAAAAATTGATGTAATACTCTTTGTGTTCATCAACAAGCTGGTAGTAAATTGAATTGTCAAAGCCCCGGAAATTCAAGGTAGGTCCGTGTTCGTTTCCTTCGGCAGTATGGTTGAATACAACGTCGAGGATAACTTCGATTCCGGCCGCATGGAATGCTTTAACCATGTCTTTAAATTCGTTTACTGCAGCTCCGTCCTTTTTATTTGAACTGTAGCCGGTCTTTGGCGCAAAAAAGCCGATTGTGCTGTAGCCCCAGAAGTTTGTAAGGCGTTTTCCTGTCTTTGGGTTTGAATTTGTATTTTCGTTTTCGTCAAATTCCTGGACAGGAAGCAGTTCAACGGCTGTAACACCGAGTTCCTTGAGGTAAGGAATTTTTTCTACGGCGCCGCGGTAAGTTCCGGGATGACTTACTGAGCTTGAAGCAGTAAAGCCCTTGAGATGCATTTCGTAGATAATTGATTTATTGAGCGGAATTTCGAGCTGACGGTCACCGTTCCATTCGTAGCTGTCGTCATCGATTACAATGCACTTTGGCATTTTAGAAAGCGGAACTTCGCCTGCATTATCCATATTTTTAAATGCAGAACCTTCGGTAAACGCTTTTGCCTTTGGATCAAAAAGATATTTTTTTGAGTTGAATCTCATTCCCTCTTCGGGACGGTCAGGTCCGTCAACACGATACAGATAAAGGGCACCTGCTTTGAGACCACTTACAAAAACATGCCAGATGTCGCCGGTCCGGTTGATTTTCGGGTCCAGGGCAATTGTTCTCCACGGTTTGGAGTCGCCTGCGCTCTTGAACAGTTCAAGATAAACCTGTGTACCATTCGCACTGAATACAGAAAAGTTAACGCCCCCGCGCAAAACGCAGGCTCCGTCATTCAGTGGTTTTCCCGGCAAGATTCTCATAAAATCCATGCCGTCTATTTTACCATAACAAAAAGCGTTGAACAACAAGACATAATTTAGAATTATGAAATATAAATATATATTAATGGACAATTTTCGAGTTCTTCAAATTATCTGAAACTTAAAGCGGCCTCTCAGCGAGAGCGCGTCAACAAACCTCGCAGTGAGCGAAGCTCAGGCGAGTTTGTGCCGCAACCTCGCTTACGGCAGCTTTACTTTTACTGCCATATGAAAAACTCGAAAATATCCGATTCTCATTTTCATAATTGAACTAAATTATCATTCCTTATAATATGAAGAAATGAATTCAACAGACAACGACACAAATCCGCCGATTGGCGACAAGACCGCTCTCGTAACAATTATCGGCCGTCCTTCTGCCGGTAAATCCACCTTTTTAAACACTGCCTCAGGCGAAAAAATCAGTATCGTCAGCGAAATGCCGCAGACAACACGCAACGCCATCCGCGGAATCGTAAACACTTCTCTCGGACAGATTGTTTTTGTTGATACACCGGGTTACCACGAGTCAGAAAAAAAGATGAACCTTAAAATGCGCACAATCGTTGCAGATCAGCTTTTGAGCGCAGATGCAGTTTTGTACGTTATCGATTCAACAAAGGTGTGCGGAAGCGAAGAGTCCCTTATCACGGGCCTTCTCAAAGAACATCAGAATAAAATTGTCGCTGCCGTAAATAAAATTGACCAGAAAACTTCCCGCCCGCAGGAAGTTAGAAACTTTCTTAAAAAAGAACTGCCTGAACTGGACGGCGCCAGAATAATCGACGTAAGTGCAAAAGAAGACAGGGGAATCAACGAAGTTCTGCGCGCAATCTACGACCTTGCGCCGGTTGGACCTCACCTCTACCCCGAAGAATTTTACACTGACCAGGAAGTTGACTTCAGAATTGCAGAAGTTATCCGCGAACAGGCAATCAACCGCCTTGAAGATGAAATTCCTCACTGCCTTTATATTCAAATCGCTGACCTGGAAATGAAGACGCCAAGCAAAATGTGGTGCCGCGCATTCATCTGCGTAGAAAAAGAAAGCCAGAAAGGCATTGTAATCGGAAAGGGAGCATCGATGATTAAAACCATCCGTGTTGAATCAATCAAACAGCTCCGCAAGATTTTTGATTACAAAATCGATCTGGACTTACAGGTTAAAGTGGACAAAAACTGGCGGCAGAACGACCTTCGCTTAAACAAGCTGCTTAAATAGTTCAAACTGGGCATCGCCCTGATACTTGAGCATGCTCATACCGTTGCAAACCTTACAGCCTGCAGCGTCGGCCCTTGCCATAATCGGAGTTACTTCCGGAGCATAAACTATATCGTAAATAAATTCGTTTCCCCTAAAGTCGTAAAACCAGATAGGATCGTTTTCCGGATTTGACTGCCCTGTTGAGCCCATTCCCTTGGAAGTTGTCTGAACAAAGATGTCCGAGTATTTTTTAAGTTTTTCCAGCGACTCAGGTCCGAGAGTTGCGTATTCAAAGCCATATTTATCGGCGATAAGTCTTGCCTTTGACAAAGTTCTGTTGAATACACAGGCCTTTGCGCCGAGGTTTTTGATTACGTATGCAATTGCACGGCTCGCACCGCCGGCTCCGAGAATTGCAACTTTTTTGTGCTTTAAATTTTTAAGGCCGGTAAATTCAAGCAGGGCTTTCTCAAAACCGATTGCGTCAGTGTTGTAGCCCTTCCATGCGTCTCCGTCCCTGATAACTGTGTTGCAGGCACCGATGTCTTCGGCACGCGCGTCAATTCTTCTCAAAAGTGGAATTACAGTTTCTTTATGCGGAATTGTTACAGAAAACCCCTTGATGTCGAGGGTTTCTGCAAAAGAAAGTGCGTCTTCAATTGTTTCTGATTTGAACGGAACATAAACCGCATTCATTTTGTTTTCTGCAAAAGAAGTGTTGTGAAGTTCCGGGCTCGATGTAACAGTCAGAGGAAATCCCGTAATTCCAAAAATCTTTGTCTGGTCGTTAATCTGCTGGAATCTGTACATTTTTGAAAGTGTAATCGGGTCAGTGTGACCGATTGCAAGAAGGTTTCCCAAAAGTTCAGTCGGGCTTGTGTAAGTTAAATATGAATGAAGCTTTTCGCTCAAAACGCGTGTCGGAAGTCCGAGCGGTCCCATGGCACACAAAATCTGCTGGGTTCCTGCCAGAGTTTCGGCATCCTTAAAAACTCTTGTTACGTCGCTCAAAGTGTGCGGCATAAAGGCAATCTTTGGAATTTCAAAACCGGTTGTGCGCATTTCGTTAAACTTTTTAACAATGTCGTGTACCGGGTCTTTCATATTGTGGTATGAACGGATGATTTTTGTTCCAAAAGCCTGGGCTGCGTCCTCAAGGCTCGGCACATGAAAGTCTTCTTCAAAATCAACGTAAGCAAAGTTTTTTGTCGGGTCAGAATCTGCAAAGGCAAGGCCGCGGGCAAAGAGCATTGTTCTTGAAGACTCGCCTTCCATGTAAACACCACCGTCAATCCGGCGGCGGATAGTCAAAATAGCCGGCACATCAATCATCGACGGAAAGTCGCGGATTTTAAGGCGCTCATCCTGCTCCAGAAAGTCTACGCGCAATTCAACAAGATCGATAAAGTCGCGGTATTTTTTTGCAATTTCAACATCTTCTGCAAGGGTTTTTCCGGTGAGACAAATACAAACTAAAGGTCGGGCCATTTTTTATTCCTTATAAACACCGCGTTAGCGGCGCTGCATGGAAGCAGCGAACCGCAGTTTTGCCAACGGCAAAATCTGCATGTGCAAAAAAGTACAAGGATGTATTTTTTTGCACGCTTCCTTATAAATTATAATCAGTTGACGGTCATTCTGCGGGCTTCTTTTTCTGCAACGCGCAGAATAAGTTCAGTGCCGCTTTCTACAGCGTACGGGATGCTGAATGAACCGCCTGTGTGGTCAAGAGTTGCAATATTAAAGCGCAGGCCGTCTTTCTGGACAGCTTCTACAGTCATGCTTACAGGGTACGGATATTCAGGGAGTGATGTTTCAAAAATACCGTAAACAAGTCCGTCTTCGCTCTTTGCTGGCATGGCAAATTCAACTTCTACGCGGCTGTAGTTTGGAACAAATTCTTCTGTAATTTCCTGCTGTCGTACGATTGTTCCTTCTTTTTCATCTTTAGAAGCCTTGTGAGCTTTAAAGTCAAATACGAGTTTTGTTGACGGCAGCAAAGAAAGAATTTCCTGAAGTGTTTTTCCAACGTAGCGCGGAACGCGTGTGTTTTCAAAACTAGGTCCGCGGCTTACAACCAGCTGGACTTTTACCGGGTCAGAAATCTTTGTTCCTGCAGGCGGGTCCTGTTCAAGGATTGTGCCTGCGTCAGAAAGATCTGCCTTATAAACAGGTTCATTCAAAACAATCAGTGCACGTGAAGAACCTGTAAACATTGTAGTCAAATCAAGTTTTACATCATCATATTTGAGTCCTACGTATTCGCCGACTTCGCTTACAACGGCACCGCGGCTTACAGTAAGATTTACGCGGGTTCCGGCCTTTACAATCGAACCTGAATCAGGATTCTGCGAAAGAATTGTGCCTGATTCTTCTTCGCTGTATCTGAGCTGGATTTTTGGATAAAGCTCTTTAACCTGCATTTCCATCAGGGCCTGGGTAAGTTCCTTGCCTTCCAGCTGCGGAACGAGAACTTTTTCCGGACCTTTAACAGTAGCAAAGAAAACTGCAAGACAAACCAGAAGCATCAGAGCCATTGCAAGAATAATTGTTACAAAAAGAGCGCGTCCGCTTGCCTGCAGACTCTGCATTCCTTTTACAAAACTTACGCGGCAATCCTGAATGTTAAAATGGCGGATCTTGTCCCAGGTTTTTGCTAAAAATGCTTTAAGGTTAAAGTTGAATTTCATAATTTATTCCTTTGTAGATTTTAGTTTATATTATCACCAAGCCGGCTTCCGATAAAGTCCCGCGCTCCATTCATAAACGATTCGTGGTCCAGAGGATTTTTTCCCTGCCACTGAAGCTGCTTTACAAAAAGGCTTGTTCCGCCGCCGCAGGCAATCTGGATTCCTTTTGCCTTGTCAAAGGCAAGAACGGTGCCGGGAGCACAATCAGTCCCGCCGGTGCCAGCCAGAGCCGAAGGCTCACCTTTCAATATCAAAAGCTTTTTGTCGCCGCTCACTGTCGAAGCAAGAGGCCACGGTGTATATGCGCGGATTTTTCTGTCGATAAGATCCGCAGTTTCGTTCCAGTTGATGATTCCGTCTTCTTTTCTGATAAACGGAGTGTAGCTCGACGGGCCTTCCTGTTCTGCGCCCTGAGGAATTTTACCCTCGGACGCGATGGATTCAATCACTTTAAGCAAAAGTTCTGCTCCGGTTTTTGTTACCGGGCTTGAATTTTTATCGCCGTCCATCAGAAAAAGTGTTGTCTCACTTCCATCCAGCTGAATTTTATCCTGAGCCAGAATATTTCCTTCGTCAGTTTTTAGCGCCAGTGTCTGAACACAAATGCCCAGTTCCCTGTCTCCGTTCAAAATTGCCGCAGGAACCGGAGTACAGCCGCGGTATTTTGGAAGGGCTGAGGGGTGAAGGTTGATTCCTCCAAACTTAAACATTCCGAGGAATTTTGGGCCAAAAATACGGCCGTAGTCAAAAGAAACAAGAAGGTCAAAATCATATGGTTCACAGGCTTCTCTTGCCTCTGAGTTCAAATGGTCAAATTCAAGTGTCGGAATCTGATTTTTTGCAGCGCAGGCAGCAACTTCCGTCGGAACCAGATCGTGATGGCGGCCGCGCATGCTCGGAGGGTTTGTTAAAACCGCACAGATTTTAAAGAGAGAGGATTTTTGCGAGCTGTCGATTAAACTCTGTAAAACCATAGCCGACGCCAAAGGCGAGCCTGCATAAAGAACTTTCAGCATCGGAGACCTCTCTTAACTGTTGTGTTTTTTTGCTTCTTTTGCGGCAAGTTTTGCTGCAATCGATGCGGCCTTTTTTGCTTTGGCTTCTTCTTTTTTAGCCTGGCGTTCAAGGCGCTTTTTCATCTGGGCATTTACTTTTGCGGCAAATTCAGGGTCACCGCGGTCGATATAAACAATTCCGTCCAGGTGGTCATTTTCGTGCTGGATAATACGGGCAAGAAGTCCGTCAGCTTCGAGGGTAAACGGCTTTCCAAATTCATTTAACGCCTGAACAGTTACCTTTTCAGGGCGGCGGATGTTTTCGTTAAAACCCGGAAGCGACAGACAGCCTTCTTCGTAATCTACCAGAGTCTGGCTGGTGTTGATAATCTGCGGATTGATAAATACGCGCTTAACTTCATCGTCTGCCATTAAAACAAAAAATCTCTGTTTGATTCCGACCTGTGGAGCGGCAAGACCAACTCCGTCAGCTTCAAACATTGTTGCAAACATTTCTTCAAAGAGTGCACGCATTTCGTCATTTATAGAGGCAGGGTCTACAGGTTCGCATTTTGCGCGAATCACTTCTTCCCCAAGTTTGTAAATTTTCATGCCATTGAGTTTAACATAATGTACTGATTGTTTCTATACAGTCCGGAAAACAATCAATTTGCGACCAGCGTTTTTGAGCGCAAAGACGAGGGTTGTTACAACTATTTCTTGTCGGCAAGGACTTCTTTTAAAGTTTCGAGAAGTCCCTTACCATTTGTCCTGAACTGCAGAATAAAGCTTGTCTTCTGGGCAAGTTCATCGTTGTGTTTCTGAAGGCGGGCTTTGAGAGTTTCGTAGACGACGGTTGTTCTGGCCTCTTTAGCGTACTGGCGAATTTTTGCAGACAGGTTAAAGGTGTAACAAAGGTCTACCGTAAGCACGCCGTAGAAAAATCCCACAACAAAACTGAATGAAATATGGTTTGTAAACCAGTACAGCCATTCAATAATCTTCGGATGAACCAGAAAGTAATAAAGTGCGCTCAAAATTACCCAGTAAAATGAATATTGAGGGCAAACGATTCCCTTGATGTTGCCGCGGCACTCTGAATAGTCCCAGAGCTTGATTTTCATTCCCCGGATAAAAATCAGACCGGCAATGAATTCGAGGACTGTGATGCAAATGGCCATCAAAACGAACAGCACGATTTTTTGAACCCACGGCTTTTCGCTTACAAATGAAACATCAATCATTGCAAGGGAAAACATAATCACAAGGCTCAAACCGTACAATGGAAGATACGGACCTGTCAAAAAGCCCGGGTTAATCCATTTGCGTTCCGGATTGTTTCTGGAAAAAAACCTTCTCCAGAAAACTTCGATTCCCCAGCCGATAAGGCTGCCTGTAAAAAATAAAAAAGTAAGTACTAAAAATAAATTCATAATCTGTTCCGTTTCTGAAGTCTGAGCGTTTGCCGGGCCTCAAACTTCCGTTAATACTTTATGGTAAAATTGAATTATTCACAATTCAACAAATTAAAACGTACATAACAGAAAAATATTCCAACAAATGCGGTTTTATGCTATCTTCTTCGTATGATTAAAATCACAAAGTATTCAGATTTAGACGACTCATTTTTTGTTGGACGCGATTTTGGTTCTTCAATTGACATCGTAAAGGATGTTCTTGTTGACGTTAAAAACCGTGGAGATCAGGCCCTCTCAGAGTATGGCGCAAAGTTTGACGTAAGCGCTCCTGCCCATTTTGAAATTCCACAGGAAGAACTTAAAAAAGCCGCTGAACATATGAAGGCAACTAATCCGGATCTTTATAATTCACTCTGCTACAGCCGCGACCTGGCACTTCGTTTTGCAAAAAAACAGGCTGAGTGTTTTACTGATTTTGAAACAGAACTTGAACCGGGCATGTTTACCGGTCAGAAAAATATTCCTGTGGACAGGGCTGGCGTTTATGTCCCGGCCGGAAGGTTTCCTCTCGTTTCTACAGTTGTAATGACAGTTACTCCGGCTGTTGCGGCAGGCGTTAAAGAAATTATTTTGTGTACTCCGCCAAGAGTTCACCCGGATGACATGGAAAAAGCGCAGGCACAGGGACTCGGCGTTCCTGGAAAACCGTTTGTGGGCGGAAAACCATACGCTGACACAAATATCATGGCAGCCGCTTACATCTGCGGTGTTACAAAGGCTTTTGCCTGCGGTGGTTCTCAGGCTATCGGCGCCCTTGCATTCGGAACTCAATCCGTTCCACGTACTGACGTAATTGTCGGACCAGGAAATAAATTTGTTGCAGAAGCTAAAAAACTCGTTTACGGCACCGTCGGAATCGACATGGTTGCCGGACCTACAGAAGTATTTATCATTGCCGACAAATCAGCAAATCCTGAATGGGTTGCGGCTGACCTTCTTGCACAGGCCGAACACGACGTTGTAGCACAGCCGGTTATGGCATGCGACAGCGAAGAACTTGCAAAGGCAATTGCAGAACAGATTGAAATTCAACTTGAAAAACTGCCGACAAAAGAAACTGCAGCCCAGAGCATTAAAAACTGCGGTGTAATTATTGTCTGTGATAATCTTGAACAGGCCGCAGAAGCCGCCAACAGAAAGGCCCCGGAACATCTTGAACTTGCGATGGAAGAAGGTGCTGAACGCGATAAAATCGAAAAACTCGTACACAATTACGGTTCACTCTTTATCGGTCACTCAAGTGCAGAAGTATTTGGTGACTACGCTGCCGGCCTCAATCACACTCTGCCGACAAGCGGAAGTGCCCGTTTTACAGGCGGTTTGAGCGTTCGTGTTTTCTTAAAAACCGTAACAACCCTGCGCACTGTACCGGGCTCTAAGGGCGCAGTTGCATCAGCAACTGCAGCCGGTCACCTTGGAGATGCAGAAGGTCTTGCAGCACACGCACGCGCCGCAAGAATCCGTCTGTAACCTACAGAATAGGATATTTATCAAAATAAGTTTTTGTCTCTTTAGCAACAATTCCGCTCAGTACAATGAGCGAAACACAGTTAGGTATTGCCATCAGGCCGTTCGTAATGTCGGCGATTGTAAATACTGCGTTAACTGTAAAGTATGGTCCGATTGCAATTGCTACGATGTACAGAAGCCTGTAGAGCATAACATAGTGCATGCGGCCGTTTGACAAATATTCGAGACATTTTTCTGAGTAGTAGTCCCATCCGAGAATTGTTGTAAATGCAAAGAAAGCAAGACAAAGCATCAAAAGGAACTGAACTGAAACTCCGTCTCCGCCGAGGTCAAAAGAAAGTGCTGCGGCAGTCAGCTGAACACCTTTCAGTTCTTCTGCAGAGAAAGCAGGATTGAGCATTGCAAGAACGATTGCCAGGCCTGTCATTGTACAAACAATCAGAGTATCAATTACTGTACCTGTCATGTTTACGAGACCCTGTTCAACAGGTTCGCTGGTCTGAACCGGAGCTGCCGCGATAGGTGCGGAACCGAGACCGGCTTCGTTAGAGAAGATACCGCGTGCAATACCACGCTGCATTGATTCTGTTACCTGTTTGATTGTCCATCCGATTGCTCCGCCGGCAACTGCCTTAAAGCCGAATGCTGATTTAAAAATCAGGGCAAATGCTGCAGGAATGCGGGTTGCATTCATGATGATTACGGAAAGTCCAAGGAAAACATAAATGATTGCCATTGCAGGAACTACTTTTTCTGCAACTTTTGAAATTCTCTTCAATCCGCCGAGAATTACGAGTGCTGCACAGATTGTTACGATTGCACCGCCGATTACTGTTGCCCATGAATAGGCAGTAAGCTTAACAGCTGCATTACCAATAAGTTCAGCATATGTCTGGGAATTGATTAAAGCAGTTTTACCAGTATCAAGGTATTTTGCTACTGCAAATGCTATATTCTGATTATTAGGGTCAAAAGCCATGTTTACGGCAGAAGTAATACCGTTAATCTGTGTCATTGTTCCGATACCGAGCAGACCGGCAAGAACACCAAAGACTGCAAAAAGAACTGCGAGCCACTTCCATTTTGGACCCATACCTTTTTCGATTGTGTAGAAAGGTCCGCCGAGAACGTGTCCGTCATCTTTTACTTCGCGGTATTTAATTGCGAGCATACATTCTGCGTATTTTGTTGCAGTACCGAGAATTGCGGCAACCCACATCCAGAAGAGGGCACCCGGACCGCCGGCAGCAATCGCTGTAGCAACACCTACGATGTTACCGGTACCGATTGTGGCAGAAAGAGCAGTACATAAAGCAGAAAAGCCTGAAAGTTCACCTTCGCCTTCGTTCTTTTTAAAGATACCTCTAAAGGCACGGCCGAGCTTTCTAAATTGAATTCCACGGGTTGCAAGGGTTAGAATAAGCCCTGTTGCGAGAATAAGGACGATTGTCGGGATTCCCCAGACAACGTCATCGATTTTGTTTAGAATTTGATCAAACATAATCCACCTTTTTTATTATAGAAAGATAGGTACTATAATAACAGATGTTTTATGAATGGGCAAATTATTTACTTTTCTTTGTGGCGTTTATCGAGTTCGTCGTAAACGTCCTGCCAGGTAACGCCTTCCTTGTACATCAAAACGCTTACAAAGTAGAGGAGATCTGCAGCTTCCCAGATTATATCTTCTTTTGTTTCGGCTTCGTCTGTAAGTTCTTCGGCTTCTTCCATTACCTTTTCGCGTACACGTTTAGCGTCGAGGGTTGCGGTATAACTGCCCGGACGGGGATTTGCAAAGCGTTCGGCAACTGTCGCGTAGAGACGTTCGAGGTTGCTCTTTGCATCAGGTTCGCTTCCAAAGCATGTGTAGCTGCCTGTGTGGCATACACCGCCGTTCGGGAAAACGGTTGCAAGAACAGTATCGCGGTCGCAGTCAACCCGCATTTTGATTAAATCGAGATAGTGATGGCTTTCTTCGCCCTTTGTCCAGAGACGGTTCTTTGTGCGGCTAAAGAAAGTGAGGCGGCCGGTTTCAAATGATTTTTCAAACGCTTCTTTGTTGGCAAAACCGAGCATCAAAACTTCTCCGGAAGGACTCTGTGCAATTACAGGAATAAGTCCGCCGGCCTTTTCAAAATCAAGACAGCCGATAAATGCATCTTTAAGGCTTACAACACCTGTATAAAGTGCCATTCCAAGCTGAACATCGCAGCCCAGCTTTTCAAGTTCAACAATCTGCTCAAGGCTGTTAACGCCACCGGCTGCTACAACGCGGCATTTTACTGCCTGACGGAGAGCGCGCACACTTTCCATGTCAGTGCCCTGCATGCAGCCTTCTTTTTCTACGCAGGTGAATAAAAGTTCAGAACAGTATTTTTCTGCTTCTTTTGCACCTTCAATCAAAGGAATATCTACAGTTTCGGTCCAGCCTTTAACGGCAATTTTTCCGCCGATTGCATCTACCGAAATAATTACACGCTGTTTTCCGATTGTTTTATTCAGTTCTTCAAGAAATTCAACATTGAGGATTGACTCGCCCGGTTTTGGATTTGCATTCCATGCGGCAGAGCCGATGATTACTTTTTCTGCACCGAGAGAAATAAGTTCGCGGGCTTTTTTTACGTCACGGATTCCGCCGCCGACACGAACGTTGCCGCGGCGCAGAAGATGCTTTAAAAGTTCAGTATTTTTTGTATTGCCCTTTTCGTCAGTGTTACGAAGAGCCTGGTCAAGGTCGATAATTGCAACCTCGCCGTATTTGTTAAACTCACTGATCAATGAATCAGCGTCATCGCGCTGCAAAACAAGATCTTTACCATTTTTTAACTGGACAACGTGTCCGTCCTTCATGTCGATAGAAGCAATTACCATAATGCGCAGAGTATAACATATTGTGCGTTAAAGTTGAATACTGAATTCTTCCATAATTGTTTCGTCAAAATCTTTTATGGCGTCGGGGTGCTTTTCTGCATATTCAAGGATTTTGTCGCCAAGACCGCTTTTAAGCAGTTCCTGGATTTTGTAGCGCGGAACCTTTGCAACGGCAGGACATGTGTTTTCGAGAACGACAACAATTCTGTCATTTTTTCTTGAAGCACGGAACGGCCAGATTGAACAGTCAAAGGGCTTTTCGTCCGCATCAAGTTTACAGCCGGTTTCTGACAAAAACGGGCACGCAACTTCTTCTTCACTGTTGTCGGTTGTGTATTTATAAATCAAATCAAAGGTAACAAGGTCGCCGCCTGCTTCGCGGAAGCGGGTGCCCGGATGACGGAGCTTTAAGTGAACCGCCATATCGCGGTCAAAAAGAGGAGTTTCCCATAAACTTTTACGCCTGAACGAACAGCAGAAACGGCAGGCTGCGCATTCAGACGGACTTAGAATTGACTTTAACATTTTGTAAGTACCCCATACCATTTATCCAGGATTATGTCCGGGTGGTAAGAAAGTTTTGCCTTTCTTAAACCTTCGACTCCCATGTCTTCTTCGCGATTTAAAAATTCATAATCAGTAACGGTATTTGCAAAACACCAGTTTATTGCCGCATAGGCACCGTTGGCCGCATATTCGCCGAGGCATTTTTCAAAATGAACATCAACCACGTACGAATTGACCGGGCTTGCCATTGTCATTGCGACCGGTTTGTTATCAACATACAGCACACCGCCCATCATTGAAAAGATTTCGCTTACGTTAAGGGCCTGTTTGATTGATTCATGTTCCATGCGTAAAACTTCAAGGTCGTTGTTTCCGTTTTCGCCCATCCAGATGCTGCTCACTTTAACGATGTCTTCTGCAACGCCTTCTTCCTTCAGCGTTTTGAATTTCCAGCGGTTTTCGTAAGTGCGCATAAAACGCGAAAGGTGGTTCTTTTTTTTATGGTAAGTTTTGCCTTTTAGTTCAGCAAGTGCGATGGAAGAATACATGTAATCGCTGTCGTTGCGCTCACTTACCCATTCAATTTTGTAATCTGTAAGTTCTTCAGCAAGACATTTATCGATTTCTGCTTTCTGACGTTCCGAAACGAGAATCAGCTGTGGCTCGCGTTTATTGTCCTGTGCATCAGAAATTATTGTTCTTAATGCGGAGGCGAGGGATTTTGAATTATATTCAGCGGACTTCTGGGGAGAATTGATGTCGAGCAGCGCAAAAGGAAAGCCGTAGCCGCAGCGGTTTACAGAAGAGCCGGAATAATAGCGGAACAGAAAACTGTCCTTGCGGCACATTCTGATGTCGTACTTTTTCTGCAGAAAATAAAGGTTTGCCGGAGAAGTATCGCTTCCATACCATGGAATGCCGTAGAGTTCTTTTCGTAAGAGGCAGTAATCCTGAGCCTCAAAAATTTTCCAGTTGAGTCCTTCTGTCATCGGCAAAATTGTATTAAAAATTATCTCCTGTGAAAAGTCGGCAGGTTGAAATTAAATCCGGTCCAAAGCGTCGCTGAGTTTTTTGATAATCAGGTCAGGGTCTTCAATTCCCGGGAAAATTCTAAACATTCCGAACAAATCTTCTGACATATCCGGATTAGAATAATACTCGTCCTTGTATGAAGCGTGACCAAATCCTTGGTAATAATTTATCAGGGTTTTATTTGAATAAGTTTTTTTGTGGCATTTTTCGATATCGAGGGAGTCGCACAAAGTTTTTGCCTTTGCGTCATAATCATCTTTATCCGAGCGGATTGCAAACGAAATGTAGGCTCCGCAGTATTTTTGATCTGTAAAAAATTCGTAGCTTGAACTTGATTTGAGTGCAGGAAATTCAACCCAGCCGATTTTATCACTTGAATTCAGGAACTCTGCGATTTTTACTGCGTTTTCAAAGCGCGTTTTGTAGTTCTTTATGGCTTCATCGATATTTACGGTAATAATGCCGGCAAAGTTTTTTTCTATGTTTGAATCAAATATGCTTTTCATTACAGTTTCGAGCCGCCATGAAAAAGCAATTGCAGAGTCTTCCGCAGACATGTCGAATGCCCATCGGATTCCGTGACAGCATGAGTCGCCGGCCTTCAAGAGCGGAACGTTAAATATACGCCAGTCAATCTTTCCGCGTTCAATTACCATACCGCCGCTGTACGACGGATCTGCAAATAAGAACGAAAAATCCAAAATTGCAATATCCGCTCCAAAATTAAAGGGATTGATACAACTCATCGGAATACCGCCGTTGTCTACAACAAGCGGAAGTTTTGCGCGGTGCGCTACTTCGGCAATTTTTTTGATATCTACAGCTTCCGGCCGCATTGAACCTTCAAGGTCGATAAAGATACAGCGGGTTGCCGGAGAAACAGCAGCTTCAAATTCAAGCGGATCAGAAGAAAAAACAAAGTTTGCAGTTATACCGATGTCTTTAAGGAGAAACTTAAAGAAATTATATGCAGTGGCACGCACATTGGCCTCGACAACAACTTCGTCCCCGGCTCTTGCCAGAGTCAGTATTGTCTGGATAATCGCATTCATCCCGGAATTAAAGAGAACGGCTTTTGCTCCACCTGTCAACTTACAGATATTATTCTTAAACGCTTCTAATTCAGCTTTACTGCCCATAGGCAATATTATATATCATTTTTTTCAAATTCTTCTTCAAAATCTAACTATTTTCTTTTAAATTATTGCAATCTATAAATATTAAGTGAGCGTTTTTTTATAAACACTGTCCTTTATTTTTAGGGAGTTTGCAATTATACTTTATAATACATAAAAATTTTTTCTAAAAAAGTTTAAAATTTTATGTATCTAAAACTAACTTAATATGTTCTAAAAAATGAACACTAATAACCCAAGGAGGATTTTTGGTTATGAAAAAATTAGTTACATTTTTAGCTTCTTGTCTCATGCTCGGAACTTTCGCATTTGCTGAAGGTTACATCTGCGCTAACGACCTCGAAGCCGGAGAAATTACAGAAGAAACAAAAGAAGAAGACGGATTTGTTCTCAATGCTAACGCAGAAAAGAATATCACAATTGAAAACAAACCTGTTCACAAATCTCCGGATGGTGAAGACTACACTGTAGCTATCAAATTGAATGGTTCAGGAAAACCAGACTACCGCTCAATTTCTTTCCCTGCTAAAAAAGGTGAAACAATCGTTATTCACGGAAACTCTGGTTCAAAAACTGATACACGTCCACTCGTTTTGATCGGACCTGACGGAAAAACTGTAAAAGAACTTCCAATGGGACCAGACGGTCAGGCAGGAACTGTTGCAACAGAAGGTAAAGTAAAGGCACCGGCTGACGGAACTTATACAGTTTACTCAAAGAAATCTGGTATCAACATTTACAAGATTACTGTTTCTAAATAACAAAACTGGATGTTAACAAGCATCCTGTAATTTTCTAGTCTAATGTGCGCAGGGCTTTGTTATTCAAGGTACCTGCGCTTTTAGTTTATAAACAGCCGTTGCAAAACGGACAAATAAAAGGAGATATGATGAAAAAGTTACTTTCATTCGGACTCAGCGTTCTGCTCGCCTTTTCTGCATTTGGTCAGTCAAACTGGGCAAGCGTAGCAGACCCTGAAATCAAGTCAGTAAAACTCAGTGCTGACAATCCAAATGAAGTTACTGTTGAATTCGTAGCGGCTACAGATGCAAAAACAGCCGACAAAGGTCAGGTTGTAATGACTGATGCAAACGGTTCAGAAGTAACAAACTCATTTGGACGTACCCGTAAGCCGAACAAGCATTCAGAATTCGTTCCTGAATCAAGCGGCAAATACACATTTGTTGTTTACACAGAAAAACGCGGTGAAACAACTAAAAAAGCTTCAAAACCGGTTACTTTTGACTTTAAGCTCCCGCTTACACAGACTGTAGTTCAGCTTTTGAACGTAGGCGGCGGTACAATCGATGCTTCATGGTCAGCCGTTAAGGAAGCAGAAGGTTACATCCTTACTTACACAGACAACAGCGGCAAGAAAGTAAGTCTGCCTCAGACTTCAGACCTTACTGCTACAATCAAGGGTCTTAAAGTAGGAAGCTACTCGGACATTTACGTAACTGCAGTTCGCGGCAAAGATACAATGGCGTCAAAAACAACTCACAAGCTTGTTAAAGCCGAAAAAGAACGCGTATGGACATTCACTGAATTCGGTACATCTACAAATCCAAACCGCAACAGATACGAAATTCTCGATCCTAACGACATGAAAGTTAAACTCTATTCATGTATTTACGACGAAAAAACAGGAAACATCATCGAAAAAGGCGGTAAATTCGAAAGCTTCTTTGACGGTATTTCGTTCTACTACACAACAATCGATCCGTACAAAGAAAACTTTGAACTTACAGCAACTGTTCACGTAGACTACCACAACCCGATGGTTGACGGTCAGGAAGGCTTTGGTATTCTTGCAATCGACCGCCTCGGTATCGACGGACAGCCGATGATGACAGCCTACAACAACTCGGCAGGTGTTATCAGCCGCAAGTTTACAACTCACGTAAACGGCAACAAAAAGGAAATCAAAAACGGTCTTGGTTCACGCTTTGTAAGCGGTCTTACAGACGAACTCATCGCTAAAGGTGATGCCGGAATTAAAGAAAGCGCAGTAAGCCTTGGACGCGCATTCAGCTACGACCAGGCCGGTGACGCCATCAAGACCGGTGACACTTACCGCATTACCCTCAAAAAAGACAACACAGGTTATCACGCAATCTACAAGAGAGCCATTCCTTCAGAAGACTCTGTTGAAGAATACATTATGTACGACAACGAAAACCAGAAACTTGTTCAGCTCGATAAAGATCACGTTTACCTTGGTTTTGCAGTTGCACGCGGATGTAACGCAACATTCTCTGATGTAGTTCTCAACATTACAGATCCTAAAAAAGATCCTCCTCCTGTAGAAGAACCGCCGGAGCTTGTTCCTCTTACAACAGCAATCGACTGTCCGACAACATGGTATAACAAAAAATATCCGTTCGTATTCTCAGCAAATGCAAACGGTACAATCCATGTAGAAACAAAGGACGGTAAAGTTCTTATCAAGAGTGACAAAGTTACAGCCAATGTTGACTACACCAAGACACTCAAAATCAAACCTGAACTCAACGACCTTCTCGTAACATTTGACCCTGAAGACAACTGGCGTCCTGGCAAAAAACAGGTTGTTGCACAGTACAACGCAGAAACACTCCAGTACGAACAGAACTACAAATCTGTAACATACTCACATTCAATCGTTTCTAAAACATACAAGGGCAAAACTCTGTACGTAAGCCCGACTGCAACAGCATTCGGTAAGGGTACAAAAGACGATCCTCTTGATATCGTATCAGCAATCGCTTATTCAGAACCTGGACAGACAATCATCCTCAAGGGCGGTGTATACTTCCCTAACAAGGGTATCGAAATTGAACGCGGTAACAACGGTACTGCAAAGGCCCGCAAAACTCTTGTAAGCGAAGCAGGTTCACGCGCTGTAATCGACTTCAGCAAGGCTAAGGTTAAGGTAACTGCATTCAACCTTTACGGTGACTACTGGACAATCAAGAATATCGACATCTGCCACACACCGGGAGACGTTAAGGCCCTCCAGGTTGCAGGTGACTACAACCAGATTCTTATGGTAGATACATACGAAAACGGTGATACAGGTATCCAGATTGCCGGACGTTCAGCAGAACCATTCGAAAAATGGCCTCATGACAACTACATCTACGGATGTGAATCATTCGGTAACTGCGACCCTGCACAGAACAACGCCGACGGTTTTGCTTCTAAACTTACTTCAGGAAACAACAACGTATTCCGTAACTGTGTTGCACACCACAACGTAGACGACGGATGGGACCTCTACTCTAAGGTAGAAACAGGTCCAATCGGTGCAGTTCTCCTCGACAACTGTATTACTTACGGTAACGGTACAAAACTCGACGGAACCGGAAACGGAGACGGTAACGGATTTAAACTTGGTGGTGACGGTATCGCTATCAAGCACATCCTCCGCAACTCAATCGCCTGGGGTAACGGTGTAAACGGAATTACATGTAACTCTAACCCTGCATTGATTCTTGACCGCGTTACAGCAGTTGCCAACGGCAACTACAACATCAGCCTTTACGGAAAGGGAAAGGAAGAACAGTATCCTCGTATCTTCGAAGCTAAGGGTGTTCTTTCTCTCGAAGGCGGCGCAGGCGACAACTACAAGGAAAAACCTGATCTCTTTGCTGATGACACATTCTTCTTCAACGGAGCCCAGACACAGAACAAATCTGGAGCCGTTCTGGACAAGAGTGCATTTGTAAGTACAGACACTTCAAAACTTGCCAACGGTTACAACGCTGACGGTTCATTCAACCGGTTGCCGCGTAACGAAAACGGACAGTTTGAGCTCGGTGATTTGTTCAAACTCACTGACAAAGTTCCGGCAGGTGTTGGTGCTGACTACAACAGATCAAGCAGCAATTCAAACGCTAAATAATTAAAGCGCTGACTGCTAAAGGCTTCCGGTTCCGGCCGGAAGCCTTTTTTTTGGCCGGCACGCTTTTTTTTCTTTATAAAATCCGTTACACTTTCCTGCATGACCCAGGAAGAAACACAGCCGGAACGCGAACTCTGTTTTAAGTGCTTACGCCCTAAGGACAGCTGTTTTTGCAAACACGTTAAACCTTTTGACCCAAATATCAAGTTCGTCTTTTTAATGCATCCAAAAGAAGCAAAGAAGAACCGCACCGGAACCGGCCGCATCGCACACGCAGGTCTTATTGACAGTGAAATTATCATGGGTATCGATTTTACAAAGAACACACGCCTCTGCCAGCTTCTTGAAGACCCGCAGTATTATCCAGTTTTGATGTACCCGGGTCCGGACGCAATCAATTCAAAAACAAGCGGATTAAAAGAAATAATCGGAAACAGAAAACTTCTTGCCATAATTATTGATTCAACATGGTTCTGCTCAAAAAAGATGATTACATCAAGCCCAAATATCATGGCACTTCCAAAATTGAGCTTCAGCGGCAGTTATGAATCAATCTTTACGTTTAAAAAAGAGCCAAAACCTGAATACATTTCTACGATTGAATCCTGCTATTACCTTGTAAAAGAAATGCAGGAGGCAGGCATTACACCCGCTTCCGCAACAGAGGGCCTCGAATCGCTCATGACTGCATTCAAGTTTATGATAAAATTCCAGCTGCAAAAAGAAAATGACAGAATCGCAGGTCTTCTTCCAAACACCCACGCGACAGACTTTAAATACACAAAGAAAAAAGAAATTCCGTCCTTTCTGAACGACTAATTATACAGCGGAAGTATGCCTTTTGGCGCAAAATCACCATCAAGTGCCGCAAAGAGAGCCTTAAAAGTATACGGTGAGTAGCTGTAACCAAGCAGAATCGTATCAGCCCAGGTAAAATTCAACACAGGAACCGGCGCCAGAACCGACATTACGATTACGCGCTTTCCGGTCCGCTCAAGACGGCGTGCAATCATGGCACTTCTCTCGTTTGCAACACAGATAATGATTGTGTCAAAACCGCGTGCAGTCGACTCGATATTATTGCTCATCCAGTCAGCCTGATTCGGGCCCATTTCGTAGTCATATTTGAATTCAGCGGCGTTCGGGTAGCGCGCATGTGCTTCTGTAAAAAATTCCGGAAACTGATTTTGTCCGGCAAGAAGAATGCGCTCACCTTCAGCAGGTTTGTAGGGCAAAGTTCCGCTCTTGTAGGCAGTAATTGAACGGCAAGCCTGGGCAAGAAAGAATTTCTGACCTTCCTTATCCGGAACAAGTTCTTTTAATTTATCAACTTCAGGATACAGAGGAGCCGCATTGGAACTTCTGAAATAATTCAACTTGTATAGAATTACACGGCGTGCAGCGCGTTCAACCGTCTGTTTAAAATCCGTACTGCTCTTCATCAGGGCAAGATTACTTGTCCACAAACTTTCCTGCAGATGTGCGGTCGTAGAAGAAATTACAATGTCGTTTCCTGCTTCGATTGCAAGGCGGAAAGCGCGCGAAAGACTTCCGGCGTACATTGTCGCTCCGTTCATCATCATGTCGTCGGTAATTATAAGGCCTTCGTAATGAAGTTCATTCCGCAGAATATCCGTCAAAAAAGTTTTGCTCAGACTGGCCGGTTCGCCGTTGGATTTAATCTGAGGAAAGCTCAGGTGTCCGCTCATTATCGCAGGAATTTTTTCTGCAATCAGATATTTGAACGGAACAAGTTCGCGGTTGAGCAGAGTGTTGTAGTCTATATCGATTCGCGGAAGGGCGCCGTGGCTGTCCAGACCGGTATCACCGTGGCCGGGAAAGTGTTTTGCCGTTGGAATCACACCCGCGTCCATGGAACCGGAAACAAAACTTGCGCCAAGTTCACCAACGTACTCGGGATTGGAACCGAATGAACGGGGGCCGATTACTGTTGAATTCAAATTGGTGTAAATATCAACGGTCGGCGCAAAGTTCATGTTGATTCCGAGCGCCTTGATTTCGCGGCTTATGTAATAACCTGAATAATATGAATCTATCGGATATGCCGAAGCTCCGATTGCCATGTTGCCCGGAGTGTCAGATGTGTCACCCTTAACGTGCCGGATCCAGCCGCCTTCCTGGTCTGTCGCAACAAAAAGAGGAATCTTAAAATGACGGGCCTGAGATTTTTTTTGCAGGGAAGCAACCGACTTTGCAACAAGTTCCGTGTTGTCAGTATTCCAGCCAAAAACTTTTACGCTTCCAAGACCTCTGTCCAGAACCCACTGATTCAACAATTCGCTTGGTTCAGCTCCAGCCCAGCCAAACATTAAAATCTGCGCCAGAAGTTCTTCGTCGCTCATACGTTCACATAAAAAGTCTGCAAGTTCTTCGGCAGGATAATCAGACCAGAAGTCAGCGCTTTCAGGAATTACTTTCTGGGCATAAATTGAATTCAATCCGCTCAAAAACAGAACGGCCGTACAAATAAAATTGCGCCGGAGTAATTTAATAAAGTCAAAGGCTTTCATTAATTCTCCGCGCCTGTTCTGGCATTTTTAATCATAGTTACGTATTCGTGAGCCTGGTGGGCCGCAATAGCGCCGTCTGAGGCTGCTGTAATCAGCTGACGGAAAGGTTTGGCCCGTACATCGCCTGCCGCATACATTCCCGGAACAGAAGTTTCCATCCGGTAATTTGTAATCAGGTAACCGCCTTCGTCCTTCCGGAGCATGCTTACAAGGTCGGTCCGCGGATTCATTCCGACAAAAATAAATACGGCGTCGGCAGTCTGTTCAACCTTTTCTCCGCTGACTGTATCTTTGAGCACTACGGATTCAACTTTCTGACCGCCCTTAATCTCAGCGATTTCTGTGTTAAAAATTACCGTAATGTTTTTATTCTTTTTGATTTTCTGTTGAATTGCTTTCTGCGCCCTGAACTGGTCGCGCCTGTGAACCAGAATTACCTGGTCAGTGAGCGAAGAAAGATAAAAAGCTTCTTCAAGGGCACTGTCACCGCCGCCAACTACAAAAATCTTTCCGCCGCGGAAAAATGGTCCGTCACAGGTTGCGCAGTAAGAAACGCCGCGTCCGTTAAATTCCTTTTCGCCCTTTGCTCCGAGTTTTCGGTGTTCGGCGCCGGTTGCAATTAAAACTGTATAGCAGCTGATTGAACCTTTATCTGTTTTGATAATGAACTGATTTTTGATTTTGTCGATTGATTTTACGCGTGCAAGTGCAATTTCGGCGCCAAAACTCTGGGCCTGCGCCTGCATGTTGTCAATAAATGTGCGTCCCTTTACAGCCGGAAAAAATCCGGGAAAGTTTTCCAAAGTGAATATATTTAATGCCTGACCACCGGCGTCAGACGAATCAATAAGCAGTGTATCAAGACCGCTGCGTGCTCCATACTGAGCGGCTGTCAAACCGGCAGCTCCCGCACCGACAACAACAAAATCATAAAAATCTTTTTGCATAAAAATATTATATCAAATAAAGCCGCTCTGTGGAATGCAAAAAAAACCGCCCGCAGCAAAAGCACGGACGGTCGATATATGTTATCGGGCACCGGCTTGGCCAAGACATGCCCGTAAAAACAAAAGACGAAGCAGAAGCTCCGTCTTTTGTACAAGGCGTCTAGCAGAATCGAACTGCTCAATCACGGTTTTGCAGACCGTTCCCTTACCACTTGGGTAAGACGCCAATGTTATGTCACTATAAACGATTTTTCAGGTTATGTCTAGTCTAAGACTTACGGTTTTAACCTTTTACATACACTAAGAATTGTTTCTACAACCTGAGTGCGCTCATTTTCGTCTGCAAAAACAAGCTGGGTTTTGCGTCCGTCCCTGAGCAGAATTTCGAGGGAAGCAAAGTCCACCATCGTTGTGTCCTCGTCCTTTTCGTAAGCCAGAGTCGGGAGAGACTCGATGTCGTCGTACTTAATCGCCTGACTCTGCGAAATTATCATATTTGAATAAACACCGTTCAATTTTGAATTTGCAGTTTCGTTTACTGCCATATTTGCAGCAATTAATGCAACTCCCAGAAACACTGCCGCAAGATAAACCGGAAAACTTCTCACCGGAACAACTGCAATCAAAAGGGCTCCAAATAAAAGTACGCCGATTGCTTTGAGTGCACTTTTGTCGGAAAGTTTTAAAAGAAGGTCACCTGTCTCATTCTTTAATTTTTTTATTTTTAATGGAATCGATGCAACCATAAAAACATAAACGGCCGCACAGGCAGCTGTCATTATCAAAGTAATTTTTGTTGAATCCATATTATCTCCTTATAAACTCCGCGTTAGCGCCCTGAAGGACGCGCCCGGCTAATTCTTTGCGGAAAGCCAGAGTTTTAAAATCTTTTTTGCACTTTCAAAGGCAAGTGGTGTTTTTTCTATATCATCTTCCGAGTCGATTTTTACAAAATCAACCGCCTGTACTTCTGACTTCTGGATTTTTAATTCAACATCTGCCGGAAGAACTGCTTCAAAGAATAAATCGCAGGTTTTGTAGGTAATTGCCTTAAATTCATAAGTATTGGGTTCGCTGCCGATGTAGCGGAGAGAGGCAGGTTTTACACCTATTTCTTCAAAACACTCGCGGAAGGCCGCTTCTTCTGCAGTTTCGTCCGGGTCAACAAATCCCCCCGGAAAAGCCAGAAAGCCACGGCGCGGTTCTCTGGCGCGCTTTTCGAGCAGGATTTTGCCTTCTTTATTTTTGATAATCAGACCGACAGCACATGCGACGTTATTATAAAGTTCAAAACCGCAGTCAGCGCAGAGCCATTTGCGTCCCTTTGGTGAACTCACATTGCGTCCGCCGCATTCAGGACAAAATTTAAAATCATTCATCACTGGGATTTTACATCAAAAAGAACTAATAATAAAGGATTTTCCAGTCGCAAACGGTCTTAAAGCCCGTGTCCTGATAAAGTTTTAAGGCGACCGCATTGTCTTTTTTAACGTAAAGGACGAGAGTTTTATTTTCTTTTTCAAATTTAGTCGTCATATAATTAACCATAGCTTTTGCAATTCCGTGGTTGCGGTATTTGGGAACAGTATAAACGCCGCCGAGCATGTAATAGTTTTTTGCCATCGCACTGATGCTCGCCTTTGTTAAAATCGTATTTTTAATTTTTCCAAGGTAGACCGCGCCGGATTCAACAAAAAGTTCAAATTTTTCGCGCGCATAAGGCTCGTCAAATTCCTGCCCCGGAATCAGCACTTCTTCTTTTTCGTATTCTGCATGAACTTTAAAAGCCTTGTCCGCTTCGTCCATTGTGCAGACAGAAAAGGAAAGCTGATGGTTCATGCCGTCAAGATTTTTTCTTGAATCAAAACGGCGGTTTTCCTGCAGATAATATTCAATCTGAACATCCGGTTCTTTATTAAATGTCTTGAATATAACTTTTCGGATAAAATCCGTACCCGACTGTTCACCGATTACTGCAAAAAGATATTTGATTGTATGTTCCAGAAAGAATTTTGAAAAAGCCTGCTCAAGTTCAATATGGTTTCTGCCGTTTACGTCAGGGAGACAGTGCAGAATCGAACGGCCCATCCACCAGCTGAAAACTCCGTGAATTTCACCAAAGTTTCCGCGCACAACATAAATGGATTTACCGCCGTGCAGAATGTCTGAAAGTAAACTTACACAGAATTTTTCGTAACCAAGCAGGTATTCAATAATTGAATCGCGTTCTTCTTCTTTTATCAGGGTTATTGTCATTTTTAAAGTGCTGCCATTGGAGCAGGTTTACCAAGCAAATTTCCCTGAATTATATCACAACCGTTTCTTACAAGGTAAGCCATCTGGTTGTCATGTTCGATACCTTCTGCAATAACTTCAAGATCGAGTGTATGTGCCATGTCGATAATTGACTTGATGATATTCTTTTCGTCCGGAATCCGGCCAATCATGTCCACGAAAGATTTGTCGATTTTTACGACATCGAGAGGCAGGCTTCGGAGGTAACTGAGTGAAGAATAACCTGTACCAAAGTCATCAAGGGCAATTGTGATTCCCATATCTTTTAATTCTTTGATAATGTGGGTCGCAATTTCAGGAGATGTAATACAAACAGATTCTGTAATTTCAAATTCAAGATTTTTTGTATCAATTCCTGTGTCAAAGATAATCTGACGCACACTGTTAAGGAATTCAGGATCACGCAGCTGGATTACAGAAATGTTGATGGCAAGCATTGGTGCTTCCGGATAATCGTTAAGAATTAACTGATAAGCACTGCAGGCCTCCCGCATAATCCAGGTTCCGAGGGCTACGATGTAGCCGTTTTCTTCTGCAATCGGAATAAAGTCCTGCGGCGAAATTGAACCCATTGTCGGGCTTGCCCAGCGTGCAAGAACTTCAAAACCGCGGAGTTTTTCTCCCGGCACGCGGTACTGCGGCTGAAAGTCGATATAGATTTCGCCTTTTTCGATTGCTTTTGCAAGTTTGCGTTCAATATCGATGTGATGCTCAAGGTTGAGCTGCATCTTTTCGTCAAAGAATTCAATCTGGTTTTTACCGTGAGCCTTTGCGCGGAACAGGGCGATATCAACCTGCTGCATAAGTTCAACCGGGTTGATACTGTCCTTCGGGAACCGTGCAATACCAAAACTTGCGGTAAGGCGGTATTCGCGGTCCTTGTAGTTGAACGGCTGATTTACTACCTGATTGATTCGTTCGGCATAAAGCTCAAGTTCCCTGTCGCTGAGCGACTCAGGAATAATTACCAGGAATTCATCACCGCCGATTCGACCGATGGAAGCCGGCGCCTGGATGATTTTTCCGAGGTTGTGGACGATTTCTGTAATCATAACGTCGCCGATTGAGTGACCGAGCGACTCGTTAATCACCTTAAAGTTATCAAAGTCAAACATCAGAAGCGAAAATGCCGGAACACGCGACGGCCCCTGCATATAGTCGCTGATTGTCGAAACTCTTTCCTTGCGGTTTGGAAGACCTGTCAAATCGTCAATAAAGGCATAGCGGTGGAGAGTGTCGATTGTATGCTGGATTCGTTTGTGCTGGTTATAAACAACCGTACAGACAATAATCGAAACAATGGAAATTGCAATTCCCGGAGCCGCAGAAAATTCCTTGCGGAGAAGAAGTCCCTGGATTACAAACAGAAAATTGAATGTGTTTACTCCCATCTGTGTCCAGTATCCTGCTTTTTGTCCTGCAAGCACCAGTTGAACGGAAATCAAAAGCTGGACAAGGCCGATTGCACAGCCGATGATAACCACCGATTCAATCTTTACAAACAAAAACTGAATCTCAGGCGGGAAAGATGCTTTAGGCGCAATCTGAGGTACCAGGGTCTGAAGAAAAACAAGACCGATGTAGAGAACAGTGAGTAGAACTAAAAAGAATCGCTCGCGACCTTTTTGATCGATTAAATCTTCCATAATTATATATTTTAACACCGAATCTCAAATATCTCAATTTTTTTAAAACAAACATAAACGATATATTATTGAATTTACCGGTCCACTTCCGTTTTAACAGAGTGAATTCTTATTTACAACCGGCAAACTCTTTTGTATACTTATCAAATAGGTAAGTAGGAAATATGATAGTATCAACACGCGGAAGATATGCACTTAGAGTTATGATTGACCTTGCTGAGCACCATAGTGACGACCGTATTCCACTCAAGGATATTTCGTCACGACAGGGCATTTCTCAAAAATACATGGAAGCAATTATGACTTTGCTTTCAAAAAACGGTTTTGTTGACGCTATTCACGGAAAGGGCGGCGGATTTAAATTGAACCGCTCTCCGGAACAATACAAAGTAGGCGAAATTTTACGACTTACTGAAGGTACACTCGCACCTGTTGCCTGCCTTCAGGAAAATGCCGAAGACTGTGACCGCGCTTCTGAATGCCGCACTCTTCCAATGTGGGCAAAATTAAATTCACTGGTCAATGATTATCTGGACAGCGTAACTATTGCCGATCTGATGAAAAAGGAAAACTAATGACATTTACAGATCTTCCGCTCCCGGAACCGGGAAGCACTGTCGTTGTCGGAATGAGCGGCGGTGTGGATTCAACTTTAACTGCACTTTTACTCAAAAAACGCGGCTGCAAGGTAATCGGCGCCACAATGGCCCTCTGGGACGGCTCAATTCCTGAGCTGAATACCGGTACTCATTCAAGAGAAGCCTGCTTTGGACCTGGCGAAGAAGAAAACATCGAAGAATGCCAGAAATTCTGTAAAGCCAACGATATTGAATACCACGTAATCGACGTAAAGGACGTTTATAAAAGAGAAGTTCTCGATTATTTTAAAAGCGAATACCGCAACGGCCGCACTCCAAACCCGTGTATCCGCTGCAACCGCTTTATCAAATTCGGAGCCCTCCTCGAAGGAATCAAAAAGATCGACATTGAATACGATTATTTCTGCACAGGTCATTATGCAAAGGTCGTTCAGTGCGATTCAGGAATTTTTGGTTCAACCGAAAAACCTTACATGGTCGCTGGCGCAACAGACATAACAAAGGACCAGACATACTTTTTGTACCGCCTTCCGTCAGAAATTTTAAAGAAGGTACGCTTTCCTCTTGCCAAAATGAACAAGAGCGAAGTTTTTGAACTTGCGCGCCAGGCCCATCTCGAAGCAGCCGACCGCCAGGAAAGCCAGGACTTTGTAAGCCCTGAGTATTTTGACGTTCTTTTTGCAGACAAACCGGGGCAGCCGGGAGACATTATCGACCTGGACGGCCACGTTCTTGGCCGTCACCGCGGAATCGAACACTACACTATCGGACAGCGCAAAGGCCTCGGAGTTGCAGTAAACTATCCTGTTTATGTTCAGGCGATTGATGCCAAAAAAAATCTCGTAGTCCTTGCCCCGAACGACGCATTGAATTCTGACGCGCTTGTTGCGGACGATTTTGTCTGGCCGGGTAACGTTGAACCGGAAGAACCTGTAGAAGCCCTCGTAAAAATCCGGCTTGCAAGCAAACCGACACCGGCAGTAATTGAACGCTACACTCCGCCTGAAGGCGACACTCACGTTTACACCGGCACCCCGTGGAAAATCAGTTTTAAGGAAAGCCAGCGTGCAGTAGCCCCGGGACAGTCAGCCGTTTTGTATATCGACGGTGTAATCTGCGGAGGCGGTGTAATCAGCCACACAATTTAACCGCAGCGGACACTTATAATAAATTATTACTTTAAATATTACTCAAATCTGCTAAAATAGACTTTGAGGTAATGATGAAAAAGTTTTTCTACAGTTCATTTGTTTTAGTCTGCTCTCTACTCGCGCTTTCATGCAATAAAAATTCAAAAAAAGACGACAAACCTCTTGTCCTCATCATGGACGAAGTAAATCCGCCTGACACAATCGTAGGCAAAATGGATTATGCATTCAAGGAAAAAGTAGAAGAACTGTCGGAAGGTAAAATCATTATCGACCTTCACACAAACGGCGAACTGGGCAATAACGAACAGACAATGGCAATGCTTTTGTGTAATTCGGAAGTTCTCCATATAAGCCGCATTTCCGTTTCTTACCTTGCAAGTATCGGCGGCAAAAAATCTACCCTCCTCGTACTTCCTTACACATTTACCGACAAGGAAGATTTCTGGAAATTTGTCAATTCTCCGCTGGCAAATGAATTTCTTGATGAACTTTATCAAAACGGAAACGGCCTCAAGGGACTTTTCTACGGCGAAGAAGGATTCAGGAATTTTTTCTCTGTAAAGCCGATAGACAATCCGTCTGATTTTATTGGAAAAACAGTCCGCCTTCCGGAAGACAGAATTCAACACGAACTCGTAAATCAATGGGGCGGAACACCGATTTTAATCGGGTTTGACGCCCTTCCACGGGCAATGGAGACAGGTTTTGCCGACATTGCAGACCAGCCTACAGTTAACTACCTTGCAAATTCCTTTTACACATTTGCCCCGAACCTGACTTTGAGCGGTCACGTACTCGGCGTAACAGAAGCTGTAATTTCTTCAAAAAAATGGGATTCACTCACACCATGGCAGCAGAACATTCTTCTGGAAGCCGGAAAGTATGCTTCAGAGTGCTGTCACAAAATCTCCAACGAAACAGAGGCCGCAGCCCTTCAAAAACTTGAAGAACTGGGTGTAAACATCATAAAGCCGAACAAATCAGTCTGGGTAACGGCAGCCCTTCCAATTCAGCAGAAATATGCCCGGGAATATCAGGAACTTTACGATCAGATTAAACGAACAATAAATAATCAGTAAACCCAAAAGGGCATAAAAAAACCGGTTCAATTGAACCGGTTTTTGTTTTTTCTGAACCTTATTTTGCGTCAGAAGAATAAGACGGAGTTGCTGCAGCCGGAGCTGAACCTGTTCCGTAGTTGTATGAATATTCGTTGATGTCAATCAATTCATTAACTGTGCCGCCAAACTTTTCTGAAACAGCGTATGTTGTTGTGCGGATAACGTTTCCTGCATCGTCGTACTTGTAGATTACGCGTTCTGAAAGTTTGTTTGCACTGTTGTAAGTCTGAGCTTCTGTGATTGCATATTTTTCGTCAAAGCGGTAAACGATTTTCTTAGTAATGATTCCGTCGGTGTTGAGGTATGCAACTTCTGAAAGCTTGCCGGCATCGTTGTAAGTGTAAGTGCGTTTCTGATCCAGGCGGCCGTCTGCACTGTATGTTGCAACTTCTGAGTCGCGTCCCTGGTCATCGAATTTTACGATTGTTTTTCCGAGGAGTGCACCGTCAGCGTTGTAGTATGCTTCTTCGCTCTGTTTGCCTGCAACGATTTTCCAGATAGATTTATTTACAAGCATGTCACTTGCGTTAAATTCAGATTCTTCTGTTTTGTTGCCCTTAGCATCGTAAGTTGCCTGGCTCTTCCAGCTGATTTTTCCATCTGTGTCGTAAGCAACTGTAGAAATCAGGTTGCCTGCCCCGTCATATGAATAAACAAGTCTGTCTACCAGAACATCTTTGTTTGTATATTCTGAAGTTTCTGTCTGGCGTCCAAGTGAATCAAATACGTGAACATATTTTGATTTTGGTGAACGATAATAGTCACCGAATTTTTCTGTAATTGTATAATCAGTTTTTGTGTAGTCTTTTACGGCACCGTTTGGTTTAATAGCAGTTGCTGAATCGAATGCATACAAATTAAGCGCAATAGCTGCAACTGTTGCCGACAATAAAAGTTTTTTCATATATCCTCCGGAAAAGAAATTTTAAATATACGCTCTTATTATATCGCAATATATCTTTTTTCTCAAATATTTCTTAAAATATCGGTATGGATTTTTATGAATTGAATGCATTTCTTCTGCTGTCCAAAACCCTGCACTTTGCAAAAACCGCCGAAAAGGTAAATTTGAGTCCCTCAGCCCTGAGCCGAATCATCTCTCGTCTGGAAGAAGAGACAGGCTCTGTTCTTCTTGAACGCAGCAACCGGAAAGTTACCCTCACGGAACAGGGAAAGGTTTTTGCGGACTTTGCCCAGAAATGTATCGAAGCCCGCGAAGATATGATGGCAAAATTTACATCCAAGCAGAACGAAGTCAGTGGAATTCTGCACGTCTACGCGTCAGTAACCGCCTGCTATTCAATTATGCCGCCGTTTTTAAAACAGGTCGCAGACAAATATCCATTCATTCAGCTGGATGTGCAGACAGGAGACCCGGCCGGCGCCATTGCCGCAGTAAAAGACGGAAGGGCCGATATAGCTGTTGCAGCAATTCCGGATGACGGAATTGCCGGATTTGAGTGTGTGCCGGTGCGCCGCACTCCCCTCGTATTTGCTGCCAGCACCGGCGGTCCCTACGAAAATGTAAGCGGAAGTCCCCAGGACATTGTTTCTTCAGTACCTTTGATTCTGCCGAAGAGCGGACTTGCCCGCGAGCGCTTTGACCTGTGGGTTCAGTCACGAAATGTAAAGCCGGTAATTGCGGCCGAGACAGAAGGTAACGAAGCAATCATGGCCATGGTTCAGCTCGGGCTCGGAATCGGCCTTGTTCCTCACATCGTACTGACAAACGGACCGTACGACACGGGCTTTACGTGCCATGCCGCGGGAAACGCCCTGGGGTACTACGAAGTAGGTTTTATCGAAAAAAAGACTTTGACAGGCAGTGATTCGTATAAAAAAATGAGGCTCGCCGTGCGGGAAATCCTGAACGGCAAGCCCCTGTAATAATTCAACTTTGGTATTAAATTACGGATTACTTTCCGTATCTTCTTCAGACACCGGACTTGTAACTCTAATCGGAGAAGGCAGACCCGGAAGGAAGTTCAGCGAATCTTCCACAAAGTAGTACTGGATGCGAAGAGGTGTTTCTTCGTTAACCATGCTGATGTAATTGCCGCGGACCTGGGTTCTGTACGGATACAGGGCTCCCCTGTCCACAATGCTTGCATTTGTTCCAAGGTTTGTGGATCTATACTGACCGTCTGAAACCCTGAATGTCACCGACGGTCTGTTTGTATAATCAATATCAGTCAGACCCTGCAGCACCTCAAGATCACTTGTACTAAGGTTGAAGTTTCGCTCCGCGCCGTCTACAAGCACAGTAATGTCCTGAGGAGCGGTAAATTCCTTAGTAAACAGCCCGCTTGAATTTTCTGCATTTAATGTGGCAGAACGATTTTCTTCGTCATAAGTGTATACAAGGTCGTTCCTGAGAGACAGTCCTGCTGAGAATGATTTAGGAATTGTCATGTAACAGTAAATGCTTAACTGGTTATAGGTTTTTCTTAAATCTGCATCATAAGCCGCAAAAAAAACACCAAGTCTTGGATGTTCACCGCCATCATAATAGGGGTCAATCCATGAAACCCTTGAATACGCAAGTGCCTCAGTCTGGTTTGCATTGTTAGAATAACTAATGTATGAATCATTATAACTGTGAGCTGCCTTAAATTGAATCCGGCATGCATCAAAACCAGAAATCATTGAACTGTCTGCAGAAAATTTTACTCCGGCCTCCGTTAATTCAATTTGGCCCGGAAGATCCTCCGCATTAATGGTTATAACATTATTTGTAAAGCCCGTTCCTCCGATGGCATCGCTTGGAATTGATGTCCATGTTGAAACGATATCATTCTTCGTATAAGAAGCATTCACTTTTGCCTTGTGGATTTCAAGTTCAGCACCAATGTCTTCCGGTTTTACAAAGGCAATTTCGTATGCGGTAAGAAGTTTTTCATTTCTAGCGTCTTTTTTATAATTAATATAACTGTAAAGAGTGGATTCAACTGTAGCAAGTTTAGGAGTTGAGCCCTTTTCTTTAAGATAAACGTAATAATTGAGCCTGTTTAGATTTTGTCCGATATCAACAGAAATATCACCGTCAATACTCAGTGTATAATCAGCCGGATTATAATTGAATACAAGATTATCTGGCAGCTTGAACAGGCCGCGGCCGTTGATGGCCGTCAAAGTATCAGTTTCAGAAGTTCCGACATAATTGTTATTTTCGTTCGAAATAAAATTTGCGTAATAATCGTATGTCTTTCCAGGTTCTACATAATAATCATTAAAGCAGGTTGAGCTTGAAAGTTTTCTTCTTGATTCTGTTCTATAAAATCCGACAAGATAGAATTCATTTTTGCCGTGTTCACTTCTGTAAACATTTATCTGGTTTACATTATCAGGTGTTGTAAAGCGGGCAACGATACCGTAGCTTCCGTTTTCCAGATCAAGGTTTCCTCTGTTGTTGATGTTGATGAATGTTTCTTCCTCTTCTTCTGCCGGAGTCAAATCTTCAAGAGTTGCGTTCTGCATCGCCTGTTCAATCTGTGTAACTTCATCATCCGTGAGTTCTTCAAAAAACGGAAGAGGAACTTCATCACTGTTTGTGGTTACTTCAATTTCAGAAATGTTGCCGTCCTGGTCCACATCGCAGGCCTTTGAAATTTCTACCGTGTCACTTTCTGCCTGAATCACAGGCTTTCCGTGTTCGGCATCGGAGTTGGTAACAACATTTTCGATGCAGGTCTTGCCTTCAAGGCGGACCTTATCAACGCCAGGCCTTACGTGACAGTGGCCAAAGTGAGAACGCTTTCCCTTGGCATAAATGTGACAGCCGTGGAAAATATCGATTACAACGATGTGACATTCAGTTTCAAAAACAAGGCGGACGCCCTGATAATTTACGTTTACGAATGCAAAACTGCAGTTAGAAAAATGTCCCGAATTCTCACCGCCGCCGTTTACCTGCATTGACTGTGCTTTTACGTTATCAAGATAAAAGTCTCCGTCGGCAACCGCTTCGTCTACGGTAAGTGTGGAGATGTTTTTCATGTTTTTGAGGCTTACACCGCTTGCCTTAATGTTGATTGAGGAGTTCTTAAGGTCAAAATCAGAAGTGCCTTCAATGGTAATTTTTTTGTCGATATTGATTGTTGAATTTTCTTCTACGGTTACGTTTGAAGTAAGTTTGATGGTTGAACCTTCTTTCCGGCTTGCAATCAAATCAGCAAGGGCAACTTCCTGAGCCGGGGCATCTTTGATTATTTTTGATTCATCATCTTTATCCGCATCAATAATTGCCACGTTACATCCTGTAAAACCGAATACTGTCAAAACTAAAAACGAAAATAATCCAGATCTTTTCATTTGCCTCTCCTTATCAGGACCACAGCGGGGCGTCCTCAAAAAAAAGTAAAAAAAAGGGTACCGGGTCCAATGAACCCAATACCCACTTTTAACAAAAATTATAATCCTGATTCAGAATTATTTCAATTTTTATTTTCCAAAAGTTTTGTCCAGCCAGTCAAAAGTAGCCTTCTGCTGGGCCGGTTTGTATTCATGATACATGCCCGGAACCATTTCTGTTACGAGCTTGTCTTCTGCACCGTTTGCGGCCCAGATTTTGTGAACTTTTGCAAAGGCTTCGTTAACACCTTCAACCGGGTTAACACCGTCAAGTTCGCCTGCAACAAAGTATACTGGTTTTGGAGCGGCAAGACCTGCTACATCCGGATAGTCGAGGTATTTTGCGATAGTCGGGTGGAGCATGCTGAATGCACTGTTACCCTTGAGCTGACCGTCGCCTTCTACGATGTGGCCTTTCATTGTTCCAAACCAGCAAACGCTTACTGCGGCAGTAATATCATCACTGATTGCGGCAAGCTGCCATGAGCGGAAACCACCCATACTAAAGCCGATACATGCAACCTTTGATTTGTCTACCTGAGGAAGGCTTGCAAGGAATTTTGCGGCTCGGCAGTCTTCCTGAGCGATAATTCCGGCAAAACTTGTTCCCATGTTAAACAGGTTTGAACCAAGTGACTGCTGGCTTCCTGTGCTGAATCCCTTTACAGAGCGGTCTCCCCATCCGAGAGCGTCAAAACTCAATACTACGTATCCGCGTTTTGCAAGTTCATCACCCGGATAAATTCCGTTGCCTTTGCTGTCTTTGCCAAAGTATGAATCACACCAGCTTTCTGATCTCTTAAGGCGTTCTGCAACTTCCGGCTCCTTACCAAAAGCCTTAACCATTTTTTCCTTACCGATTACAAAGTTTGAACCGTGATCGTGGAGCATCAGGGCAGCCGGGAATGTTGCATTTTTCTTTCCTTTTGGAACGAGAAGATAAGCAAGTACGCGGCTGTCGCGGGAAATATTGAATACGATTTTCTGTGCTGTGTAGCCGTCGCGTTTTTCTGTTTCAAGAACAACCATATCAAACGGAGTGTCATCCTGTTCCTGAATTATCAGTTCGCGGGCCTTGGCAAGTCCGTCTTTTTTCCACTGGGCTGCGTCTACACCGTCTTTATAGCCCATGGAAAATGTCCAGCGGTTTTTGATTGATTCGTAGAATGTCGGAAGACATCTGTCGCTGGCGTTGATTTCCTGTTTCACATATTCTTTGTTGTCTTTTGCAGTAAGATTAAAGCAAACAGAAGCAAAAAGTAAAAAAGCAGCTGAAATTCTGATTAACTTTTTCATTAAAATCCTCCAGGGTTCAATTTGAACCTGAATTCAGAATAAGGGAAGATTTTGAATAAAAAAATATAAAATCTAATTATTTGGTTATAGTTTTGTACCAATCTGCCGGCCGTAGAGCACGCGGTACTCCTTGCCGTCTTTTACTGCTTCTGCAAGTTCCGGGAGAAGACTGATTTTTCCCTTTTCAAAGAGCATTACAATGGTTGAACCGTGCAGGTCAAAGTAACCTTTTTCCTGGCCTTTTGTAAAAGTTCCGCCGTTGAGGTGGTTAACGATACCTCCCACGCTGAAGGCACCTACTTCAATCTGGGCAACGTCGCCAAATTCAGCGGTATGAAGAATTGTCCAGGTGCGGCGGTTTTTGGTATAAACACGGATGTTTTCGCAGGTAACCGGCTGCACCGAATACAGTTTTCCCCTGATAAAATGGTTTTCTTCCTGGCTTCCGCTGTCGATGTAGCAGAAACGGTGGTAGTCGTTTGCGCAAAGGCGGAAAATCAGGCAGTCACCGTCCAGGTATTTTTCGTCGAAGGCGTCGGATTCAAAAAAATCCCTGAGAGTATAATCAAAGCCTTTTACGTTAAATGTTGAATCCTTACTGATTTTATAAACGCTCAGAAAACTGTCGGAAGGCGAAATCAAATGGCCCTCCGTCACATCTACGGCAATGTTTTCATTTCTGCGTGTAAAAAAGTCGTTGAACGATTTGAATTTACGGCCTTCAAAGGCGCTCATGTCGATATTGTTCTTTTTAATGAATCCCGGAATGATTCCCCTGGAAAAAGGGCTTCGCAAAAAGACACCCAGAATTTTTGGCACCTGGAGAAAAAGAATTACATTGTACAAAAATCTTCCGAAAGCTGATTTGCTTAAAAATTCAACAGAAGCGTCGTTTTTTGGCTGGTCGCCGAAGGCAGTTAAGTTTTCCATAAGAAAAATCATAGCATAATTCAAGGCCTCTGCAAACTGTCCCCGATGTACCAAAAAGTGCCGATTCAATATAATTGAATTCATGGAAAGCCAGACAATCATTAACTTAGAGAATGTAAGAATTCAGGATACAAAAGAAACAAAAATCGCTTGCCTCAACTGGCAGATGAACGCCGGAGAAGCATGGCTCGTAATCGGAGCAAACGGAGGCGGCAAGGCAGATTTTCTGGACGGCCTTGCAGGAAGCGCTCAGATTTTACGCAACGAAGATAATTCAATTGTAAATGTTTTTGACGGCAGCGCAGAAGTTGTAAGTCTTGAACGTGCAGCACGCTTAATCGAAGAAGAGCGCGAACTGGACGAAAGCGAATACATGGACAAAATAGACGAGGGCCGCACCGGACGCAGATTTATATGCGAAGTTTTGGGCGGCCCGGATGCAAGACACAGAAATTTACCATTACCTCCGGTTGCCGGAAGGCTCGAAACCCTTCCGGAAGTAAAACTCTGCGGAATCGAAAAAATCCTCGACCGCGGCTTAAAATTCATGTCCACGGGCGAAATCAGGCGGACTCTTTTGTGCCGCGCCCTTTTGTCAAAGAAAAAACTTTTGATTTTGAGCGACCCTTTTGCGGGACTCGATGTTCAGAGCCGTTCGATACTTCTCGATTTTTTTAAGACAATTGTGCGCCACCACGCAAACGGTCCGACAGGAACTTCCGTAATCATGGCCATGGAGCGCTATCACGAAATTCCTGACACAATTACGAACGTTCTTGAATTCAAAAATAAGGAAGTTTCATTCTGCGGAACAAAGGCCGGCTACGAAAAACTCCTCGCCGAACGCAGTAAGAAAGAAGCGGCCGAAAAAGAAGCAAAACGCCTCTCATTTATAAATGATTTAAAGACAATTCAAATTGAATACGCAAAAACCACAGGCACAGCCCCTGCTTCAGGCGCAGAAAACGACTGTGCGGGAAGTTTGATTCAAATGACAGACGTAAATGTCGGATGGGACGATCATCAGGTTCTGCGGCACTTTAACTGGACAGTTAACCCGCAGGAACACTGGCTTATCCGCGGACCGAACGGCTCTGGCAAAACAACCCTCCTCGAACTGATTACCGGCGACAACCATCAGGTTTTCTGCAACGATGTAAGACTCTTCGGGCGCCGCCGCGGAACGGGCGAATCAATCTGGGACATCAAAAAAAATCTTGGAATCGTAAGCTACCGCCTCCATGTTGAATACAGAATGGTCGGAGGAACAGATCTTGAAAGCGTAATAATTTCGGGCTTTCATGATTCAATCGGATTGTACGAGCAGAAAAGTGACGTTGAACGCTCCCTTGCCCGCAAATGGCTTGAACTCGGCGGATTTCTGGACCGTGCAAACGACAGCTTCAGTTCTTTGAGTTACGGCGAACAGCGCGCAATTTTAATTCTGCGTGCGGCAGTCAAGCAGCCAAAGGTTCTGATTCTTGATGAACCATGCCACGGCCTGGACGAAAATTACCGTGCAGCCATTTTGAGCCTTCTCGAAACAGTTGCTTCGACCGGAACTACAACCCTGCTCCACGTAACACACGACCCGACCGAACAGATTGCGGCCGAAAAACACATTCTGGAGCTTCTCCCGGGACAGGACCCGATGTACAGGGTAATTGAAGAATACGTCGAGTCAAGGCACGCATACGCTTAGAGCCTTGACTTCGCCGTTTTTAGGGTTTGTAATAAACCCTAAATAAGTGACCTGCCGGTGCGGCCGGCCGCATTTTGAAAAGGGCAAAAAAAATCCCGCCACGCTGAGTGACGGGATTGCCAAATTTTCAGTTCCTTATGGAATAATTAACCGGATTAGAATATTGCGCGGAAAAGGCTTCCGATTGGATCCAGATCCAAGAGCAATACATCAAACAGGAAGTATACGCCAAAACCTACTGCTGTGATCAATACGAGTGAAAGTACTCCGAGGATTGCCTGTACTACTACCGGAAGTCTATCGAATTTAGATGTGCTGTCTTTTTCAACTGATGCCATAATGTCCCCCAAAAAAGGTATTTCTTACAATATGGTCATTGTAAACTGTCAGGCCGATACCGTCAAGTGAACAAAACAGTTCTTTTCTTGTACTCTTTAAAATATTCCCCTTTTAGTGATAAAATCCGTTATTCACACCGTGTTTTGTCCGTATATTTCTGGGACAGGCGGTGTTTTGGAGGAACTCTATGCTTTTTACCCCTGTAGAAATTCAAGAAACCGTAAATATGTTTTTGCGCCACAAACTTGATGTGCGCTGCATCACAATGGGAATTTCTCTTTTAGACTGTGCAGACGGGGATTCAAAAAAATCCTGCCGGAAAATCTACGACAAAATCATGAAAAAGGCAGGCAGCCTCGTAAAAGTCGGACAGGATATAGAAAAAGAACTTGGCGTTCCAATCATCAACAAACGCGTTTCCGTAACTCCGATTTCTCTTGTTGCCGCTGCAAGCAATGCAAAATCTTATGTTGAATACTGCAAAACCCTCGATAAATGTGCAAGAGAACTTGGAATCAACTTTATCGGAGGCTTCAGCGCCCTCGTTCAGAAGGGAATTACACCCGCTGACCGGATTTTAATCGATTCAATTCCGGAAGCGCTTGCAACCACAGATTTTGTCTGCTCAAGCGTGAATGTGGGTTCAACAAAGAGCGGAATCAACATGGACGCCGTAAAACTCATGGGCGAAACGATCAAAAAAACTGCCGAAGCAAGCAAAGACTGCGCTGTTAACGGCTGTTCAAAACTCGTCGTATTCTGCAACGCCCCGGAAGACAACCCGTTCATGGCAGGCGCCTTCCACGGACCGGGCGAAGCAGACGCAGTCATCAATGTCGGCGTTTCGGGACCGGGCGTAATTCTTGCCGCGGCCCGCGACTACAAGGGCCGCCCGATTAACGAACTTGCCGAAGGTATCAAAAAGATGGCGTTCAAGATTACCCGTCTCGGTCAGCTCGTCGGAACAGAAGCCGCAAACCGTCTTGGAGTCGGCTTTGGTATTCTGGACCTGTCTCTTGCCCCTACTCCGGCCGTTGGTGACAGTGTTGCACGCATTCTCGAAGAAATCGGTCTTGAAAGCGCAGGCTGTCCCGGCACCACAGCAGCACTTGCAATGCTTACTGACATGGTAAAAAAAGGCGGCGTAATGGCAAGCACTTCTGTGGGAGGTTTGTCGGGAGCCTTTATTCCTGTAAGCGAAGACGAAGGAATGATCAATGCGGTCAAACAGGGTTCAATCTGTCTCGAAAAGCTCGAAGCAATGACAACAGTCTGCTCTGTCGGACTCGACATGATTGCAATTCCGGGGGATACGCCGGCTACGACAATTTCGGGTATTATGGCTGATGAATTTGCAATCGGTATGGTTAACAATAAAACTACGGCGGTAAGACTTATTCCGGCGCCTGGCAAAAAGGCAGGCGACTGGATTGAATTTGGCGGTCTTTTGGGCGGATGTCCTGTAATGCCTGTAAGCAAATTCAGCTGTGCAGACTTTATCAACCGCGGCGGAAGGCTCCCAGCACCGATACACAGTTTCAGAAACTAGATGAATTCAACCACAAGCGCCCTGCTCAACAATTTTTATAAAACTCTCTTTTCGATTGCGGTTCCAATCATTTTGCAAAATCTTCTGCAGACCTTTGTAAACATGGTCGACACCATCATGGTCGGACAGCTCGGCGCTGTTTCTATCGCGGCTGTCGGACTTGGAAACCAGATTTTCTTTATGCTGATCATGGTCGTATTTGGAATCACTTCCGGCTGTTCGGTTTTTATTTCGCAGTTCTGGGGCGCACAGGACTTAAAGCAGATCAGAAAAACGTTCGGAATCATGCTCACTGTCTGTCTGGCAGCTTCCCTGGCCTTTATGGCAGGCGGTCTTTTTATTCCTCAAAAATTACTCGGTCTTTATTCAACTGACCAGGCGGTAATAACCGAAGGAAGCCGTTACCTTAAAGTTGCAGCTCTCTGCTATCCGATTTTTGCAATTGCAACTTCGTGCCAGATGGCGTTCAGAAGCACTGAGCACGTAATTTTACCGATGGTAACGACTGCAGTTTCTTTTGTGCTCAATATCACATTAAACGCCCTGCTCATTTTTGGCTTTGAACCTCTTGGAATTCCTGCCTTTGGAGTTGTCGGAGCCGCAATAGCAACTGTAGTGTCGCGCCTTGCAGAAGCTCTTATCACTGTAATTGTCGGTATTATAAATAAATACGAAGTATTTGGACCTTTTGCCCAGATGTTTTGTTTTGAAAAAGCCTTTATCAAAAAACTCGTTGTGGTTGCAATTCCCGTTCTTTTAAGCGAAAGCTGCTGGGGACTGGGCATCACGACACAAAATTCAATTTTTGCCCACTCAGGAACAGATTCCTTTGCCGCCTACAGCATCATGAACACTGTCAGCCAGCTGACCTGGGTATTTTTTATCGGAATGGGAAGCGCTTCGTCAGTAATCCTGGGCAAAAAAATCGGTGCGGGCGAAGAAGAAGCGGCCCGTGCATACACCGCCCGCTTTGCATGGTTCTTTCCGGTGATGGGCGGTTTAATCGGTTTGTTTTTGTTTCCGCTTTCGAGAATTCTGCCCTTTATTTTTAATGTTTCGCCCCAAATTATAAAAATCGCTCAAACAATGCTCTATGTTTTGATGGCGCTTTATCCGCTCAGGGCGTTCAACATGCTGATAATTGTAGGAGTATGCCGTTCAGGCGGAGACACGCTTTACGGTTCAATAATCGATAACGGCTGGATGTGGCTTCTGGCGATTCCGCTGGGTGTTGCGGCAACCTTTGTCTGGCACTGTCCGGCCTGGCTCATCATGCTCTGCCTCGAAAGTGAACAGCTTTTTAAGGCGGTCTGCGGCATGGCACGCATTAAAAGCGGAAAGTGGCTTCATAACGTTACAAAAAAATAAGGCTGCCCGAAAAAGGACAGCCTTATTTTTATCTGATATAAAGAATTAGTAGTTTGTAGCTTCAACCTGGAAGAAGCTCTGAGGGTGAGCACAAACTGGACATGCTGCAGGTGCTTTTTTACCTACAACGATGTGTCCGCAGTTAGCACACTGCCAGATGCAGTCTCCGTCCTTGCTGAATACAAGTTCTTTTTCTACATTGTCGAGCAATTTGCGGTAGCGTTCTTCGTGATGCTTTTCGATTGCGCCAACCATTTCAAATAGTTTTGCAATGCGAGGGAAACCTTCTTCTTTAGCGGTTTTTGCAAATCCGTCATACATGTCAGTCCACTCGTAGTTTTCACCATCTGCTGCAGCCTTGAGGTTTTCTGCTGTTGAAGAAATGTCTCCGCCATTCAAAAGTTTGAACCAGATTTTTGCATGTTCTTTTTCGTTTCTTGCTGTTTCTTCGAAAATATCAGCTATCTGTTCGTAGCCTTCTTTTCGAGCCTTGCTTGCAAAGTATGTGTACTTGTTGCGAGCCTGTGATTCACCTGCAAATGCAGTCTGCAGATTTTTTTCGGTCTGTGTTCCTTTGATATCTTCCATGACGGTGATCTCCTTTTAAATATGTACCTTGCTATAAATATACTGGTGAATTCACCTAAAAACAAGATAAAAAAGTGTTGAAATTCGGTCAAAGTGCCGATAATCTTAAAGAATAAGCATTTTTATATGCTACGAGGGAAAATCTATGAAAACTATCGGTATTAAACTTGCAGACGGCTCTTTCTACCCAATCTTGGAAGAAGGAACAGCCAAAACTTATCAGCTTGATTTGACCACTGTAAAAGACGGTCAGACTAAGGTTCAAATCGATTTGTACCGCTCCGCAACTGGAACTATGGAAGACGCAGAGTATGTTGACACTCTCGAAGTTTCTAATCTTGTTCCACATCCAAACGGAGAAGTTGAGTTACACCTTTCTGTAGGTCTGAATGAAAACAACGAGCTCGATGCAAAAGTTGTTGACGAAGAAACAGGCAAACAGAGCGAAACAAATGTTGTTCTCGTTTCTCGTACTCTCGCAGAACGCAGCGAACCTACAAACTTTGAACTTTCAGACACCGGCGACGATGCTGTTCAGGAAGATGATCTTTCCCTCGAAGATGTTCCTGAAGTAACAGATAATGCCGCAGAAAGTGCTGAAGAACCTTCTGCCGAATCTTCTGCAGAAGACGGTTTTACAGACGTAAGTTCAGAATTCACTTTTGATGACTTTGAAGATGATACTGCAAACGGTATCTCAGAAGAAAAAGATACAAACGGTGTCGTAACAGAAACCGTTGACGAAGTTCCATTCAGTTTTGACAGCGAAATCCTCGACGAAGCAAAAACTGAAGAAGAAGCCGACGACGTTCTCACAGGCGGCTCTGATACAGAACGCGCTATGCCTGACTTTGAAGAACCTGCCGCAGACTTTGCATCCGACGCTGCCACAGAAGATTTTGCAGCAGAAGATGTTGCGGACACAACTGTAATCGACGAATCTGAAAGCGGCGAAGCTGTAAGCGACGGAGCTGAAAGCGGAGAAACTCTTCCTGACATCGGAAACGATGATATGTTCGACAACGATTCGTTTACAACAGATGCTCCGGATACAGCAGACGACATCGCAGCAGAAACAGTTGCAGACACAACTGAATCCGACGATCTTGCAAGAACATTCGATACATCTGCTCTCGACGAACCAGCTTCCAGCGAAGACTTTACCCTTCCGGACTTTGACCAGCCGGTAGTTACAGATTCAACAGATACTGATAATTCAGGAACAGAAACTGAAGGTCTCACAGGATATTTTGATGACCCTGCATTCAACGAAGACCCTGTATTTACAGAACGCGACCTGACAACAGATACAGATGTTGATTTTGGCGATACAACAAACACAGTTTCAAATTCAACATCATCTTCTCCGGCAATGGACTTTTCTGATTTATACGACAAAGAAACCCTCGAAGGTGACAGTTCAAATTATGAAGAGGAAGAAGAACACAAAACTCATATTCCGATGATTATCTGTATCATCTGTGCAATTATCTGTGTTATCGCAACAATTCTCGTACTGTTCATCGTTCCTTCAAAATACAACCTGATTAAATCACGCAACACACGCGGCGATACAACAGCCGAAGCAACAATTCAGGAAACTGCAGTTGAAGAAGTTGAACCGATGGAAAATGTTGAAGTTATCGAAGTTGCAGAAGCTCCTGCAGCAGAAGAAGATAAAGTCGTAGTTGCCCCGGAACCGGAAGTTGTAGTTCCAGCCCCTGCTCCAAAAAAGGAAAAGAAAGCTGATGTTAAATATCGCATCCGCTGGGGAGATACACTCTGGGATATCGCAGACGCTTACTATAAAAATCCATGGCGCTACCCTAAAATTGCAAAATATAATAAGATTAAAAATCCGGATCTTATTATTTCTGGAACAGATATTCTGATTCCATTTGAGTAAAAAATTGAAATTATATAATGATAAAGGCCACCGGATAATTGCGGTGGCTTTTTTGTTTGCTGCGCTGTTTGCTTCATGTTCAAAATCAAAGGCGCAGTCTCTCAAAAAACAGTACAAAAATGACACCTCATACTTTATGGCTCTTTCCGCCCTCGATAAAGGCGACCAGAAAAGCGCAATCACATTTTTTAAGCAGAGCCGCGCAAAATCAAATCCAAAAATTGCCCGCCTGAGCGCAATTGAACTTTCAAAAATCGGCAACGTAATTGAACGCACCAAGGCCTGCGATTATATCTGCAAAAACTACGACGATGCCGAAGCAGTCTACGCTGCCTGCAAGGTATTTTTTGAACAGGGCGAATACTCACGCATAATTTCGTTGACAGACAGATTTAAATTCAACGGCCTTACAGACGACCTGGCCGAACTGCGCTTTTTGAGCATGATTAAAAAAGATGACAGCCGCCTCCAGGACGACATTTTTGAATGGATTTTCTGTAAACCGTACGGCAAAACCCAGAACAAAATCTGGAACGCCTTTGTTGAATTTAAGGGAATTGCTGAAGACGAGCCAAAAATTCAACTTTTGATTTTCCGAAACCTCGTTTACAAAAAAAATTACATTGCAGCCTGCGAAGAAAGTTCAAAACTCAAGGAATTATACTCTGTCCTGGACAGGCCGCTTGATTACCAGATAATTTCTGACCTTGGAAAAGCACGCCTCTACGGAACCGAAGACTTTAAAACTGACGCAAAAAAATTTGAGGCCCTTGCCCGCACACTCGACGGACAAAATGCCTTCTGCGCATATTTTTATGCCGCCCGCCTTTACGACAGGGCCGGCCGCTACCAGGACCTGACCCAGAACAACTTTAAAAAGGCGCTCGATGTAATCGAAGAAGGAGATAAATTCGACAACTGTCTGTGGTATTTATTGAATATGCAGCTGCGAACTTCGACCGGTGACATTATTCAGACGCTCAAAAAATACGCTGGCCGGATTTCTAACCCGTCTTACTTTGACGACTTTTTTGACAATCTTTCAGTTCTGCTTTTGTCACACGCACAGTGGCAGGATTTTTATGATGTCTGGAAAATTATCGATAGCTGCGCTTCCGAAGAAACCGCATGTAAGTTTGCCTATTTATCAGGCCGGATTCTTGAAGAAGGTTACGGCGACACCCGCGGACAGCCAAAAACAAAAGAAGCCGTTGCAGCCTTTACCCGCGTCCTGAGCGGAAACTGCGACATTTATTACAAGGTATGCGCCCTCGAACGCATGAACATTGTGGATAAAACCTACGTTACAGACATACTGCTTTCAGGCGGTACTTCTGTGGACAACGAGACTGACCGCGACGCCTGCACCCTGCTTTCCGGCTACGCCGCATTCGGCTTTCCGCAGAAAATTTACAGTCAGTGGCTTTCTGACAGAAAGGTTCTGGACCTGGAAACCTGTATCCAGGCAAGCAAATTTCTCAATCAGTGCGGCGCATTCAGCAACGATTACAGGGTTCAGTCTCTGAGAATCGCAAACCGCACCAGAAATTCGTGGGCGGGTAAAATTCCATACGAACTTCTTGAATTAACATACCCGCGCTTTTACTACCAGTTTATAGAAGAAGCCTGCAAAGAAAACAATCTCCAGGAACAGGTTTTATACGCCCTTATCCGGAGCGAAAGTTTTTTTGACGCTTCGATTTCGAGCAAGGCAGGAGCCCAGGGGTTGACCCAGCTCATGAACGGAACAGCGGGCGATGAAGCGCGCAAACTCAAACTGGGCGACGATTACGATGTTCTTGACCCAAAAACAAACATCAATATGGGCTCGCATTATCTTGCTTCATTAATCGAACGCACGCCCGACAACTCAGTTCTGCTCGCCATGCTGGCCTACAACGCCGGACTCACAAATGTGCGCAAGTGGAAAAATGCAAATTCACTTCCGATGGATTTTTATATCGAAACACTGCCTTTCCCTGAAACACGCGGATACGGAAGAAAAATGGTCGGAGCCGCCGCAATGTACGGATTTTTGTATTACAACATTACACCGGCCCAGACAGTGCGCGACCTGCTTTATTTGAGATAAATTTGCTTATAATACTTCAAATCACTATAATTGGCGTATCATGACAAATCCGATCGCTCAATATATTCCGTCATTTTTACATTTTATGACACTGCGCGGCACAGAATTTATTCTTCTTGCCGGAATTATTATGTTTTTTGGCTCGATTGGCGGCCGCATCTTCCAGAAATTAAAAATTCCACAGGTTGTAGGTTACATCGTAACCGGAATTATTCTCGGTGTTTCGGGGCTGATGATTTTTGGCAAAGAGACAATCGAATCCCTCAACCCGGTAAGCACCCTCTCACTCTCCTTAATCGGCTTTCTCGTAGGTGCCGAATTAAAAATTGACGTAATCAAAAAATACGGCAAGCAGTTTGTCGGCATCCTTCTAGGCGAATCAATCACACCGTTCTTTGTTGTTGGAATTCTGACCGCAGCTGCCACATATCTTTTTACAAAAGACATTAAAACAGCCCTTTCAATCGGATTGATTTTAGGCGCAATCTGTGCCGCAACAGCACCGGCCGCAACAACAGACGTTCTTAAAGAATACAGAACAAAGGGCCCGCTCACCACAACAATCCTCGGAATTGTTGCAATGGACGACGCGGTTGCACTTATTCTGTACGCAATCGCTTCTACAATCGCATCCCCGCTTCTGACAGGAAAAACAGTTGCCTTTCTGCCACAGCTCGGTCTTATAGCCTACGACATTCTGGGTTCAATTGTACTCGGTCTTGCATTCGGCTGGCTGTTGAATCTTTTAATCAAGGACCTGATGGACAACGAAGGCCGCGTTTTAGGTTTTTCTCTTGCAGTTCTTCTTTTGTGCAGCGGAATCTGCGGCCTCCTCGGGCTGGACCATATTCTTTCGGCAATGTCTGCCGGATTTTTTATGGCAAACTTTGCAAAACCAAAGACACGCCCGATGTTCAAATTTGTTGAACGCTTTACACCGCCGATTTACGTTCTTTTCTTTGTAACAGTCGGTGCCAAACTTGATGTATGGATTGTAACCCCATTTATCGGTGTTCTTGCGCTGCTTTATGTCAGCGGACGAACAATCGGAAAAACAATTGGTTCAAGACTTGGTGCAAAACTGACAAAGGCACCTTCTACAGTTTACAAATATCTTCCGTTCTGTCTTTTGAGCCAGGCAGGAGTTGCAATCGGTTTGAGTATTGCCGCCGCCAACGACTTTCCGGACACAATCGGACCGCAGATTATTCTGATTATTACCGCAACAACCTTTATCGTTCAGCTTCTGGGACCAATTTTTGTCAAATACGGAGTTCAGCAGGCTGGCGAAGTCGGACTTGATTTTACAGTCGAAGACATTATGAAAAAGTCCCTCGTCAAAGACGTTATGGCAAACGGCGAACCTGTCTGTTCAGAAAAATCCCACGCAATTGTCGGCGAAATGGACAGCCTAGGCGACATAATCCAGTCATTCAGCGAGCACGAAAACATGAACTACGAAGTTAAGTCTTCAGACTCACAGCTTCTCGGCATGATTTCTCTCGAACACTTGAAGGAAGTTATGCAGCTCGGCGACTTTGCAGAAGGAATTCCTGCGATGGATATTATGGAAAAGCCGGCCGCAACATGCCATCCAAACCTCACACTGCCGGAAGCATACAAACTTTTTGCAGACAACGACACAGAAGTAATCTGTATTATCGATGAACACGGCGTTCCGATGGGTGTCCTTGAAAAGTACACAGTCGACCATTATCTTCACACAAAAATTGTTGAACTTGAACATAAACTCGAAAATATCGCCTGATGTAGATTTTGCTCTAGCCGATACAAAGATTTTTTTGTATCTTTAAAAGGTAACTTTGCCTTTAATTAGGCTTTTGAGGAGGCATCAGAAAAACATGGCAGATTCAACATTGGAAGCAACTGTAAAAGAAGCACTTGATATGTTCCGTCCGCAGCTTCAGGCAGACGGTGGCGATATGGAATACCTCGGAATTGATGAACAGAACAGGGTTCACCTTAAATTGACAGGTGCCTGCGGTTCATGCCCGATGGCAACCATGACACTCAAAATGGGTGTTGAACGCTATCTCAAAGACGCCTGTCCGGAAATTACAGAAGTAATCCAGGAAGCATAATTTTTAAAGATTGAGATACTTTTAATTTTTTGGGGTTTTTCTTGTTTTATGCCGATTTTGCCTGTAAAATATAAGTATACTTTTCAGGTAGATTAAGATGAGCAGGATTGAACTTAAATATGTGTATCTCAATCAATCTCTAGAGATAGTCGACGCCAACCGGGAATTCTACGTTTATTTTAACAAGCCCGGTACAACGATAAAACGGCTCGACGACTTTGTATGTCCGTGCAATCAAAAATCCCTCGTAAAATACATCACTGCAAAAAAACGCCAGCACAAGTATAGAATTTTCAGATTTAAAAAGAATCTCACAGAATCCAAGTTGAATATTGTAATTCCGTACGAATCCAGATTCAACAATATGGATACTTTCTGTCTCAAAATCATCGACATTGACAACATTCTTAAATTTATCCGCCAGTCAAACTTTGACGATCTTGAATTAAGTTACGCCCTGAGTATCACGGACGACTGTATCTTCTCGTACCAGCAGGCAACAAATATGTTCAAGATTACACAGTTTTACAGAAATAAAAGAACAATTCTGTTTGCCCAGGATATCGACGAATGGCACGAAGATGTTATCAGAGAACAGCTTGTTCCAGAATCCCAGCAGAAAAAATTCTTTGACTTTGTAGAAATGATTAAGTCCTGCCCGAGAGAGATGAATATCGATTTTATCTCCGCGCTCAGAACCCTTAATCCAAATGTTACCGAGGCCTTAAGCTTTAGCGGAATCCGCTTTATCGACGGCACCGAAATATGCATAGTCGGACGGATTATGCCTGCAACCCACATGAGCCAGGCAAAACTTTCAAAAGAAATTATTGAAGAATTACAGATTGACCCGCTTACAAAGGTCCTGAATAAAAAAACAATTACTTCTTACGCAAAAAACCTCCTCGGCGAGTCGCGCGAAGAAGACATTGCCCTTTGTATTGTGGATCTTGACCACTTTAAACCGGTCAACGACAACTACGGACATATGGCAGGCGACAAGGTTCTCGAAAAAACCGGTCAGATTCTGCAGGAAATTGTAGGCGATCAGGGTGTTGTCGGACGGTACGGCGGGGACGAATTTCTGATTCTCCAGCGCAATATGAAGTCAGAAATCATTTTGCGCGGCTTTTTGCATTCAATTATGGTCAAAATCGCCGACGCCTTTGCCGGAAAATTTGATAATATCAACATTACCTGTTCAATTGGTTGTGCGGTTTATCCGCACAACGGCCAGAATTACGACGAGCTTTTTCAGAGGGCGGACTTCTGTCTGTACCGTGCCAAGGACAAGGGCCGTAACCGCTACGTATTCTACCGCGATGATCTGCACGCCGATCTTTACAAGAAAGCAATTGAAGCCAAGAAGGGCGTAAACTACGAAGACCGCGAAGTCAAGGAACTCAAGTTTATGTCCGACTTTCTGCTGGACCTGAACGTGGCTCCAAACCGTGCAATTACACAGATTCTTGAACACATGAAGGCAACTTACAACCTTCACGATATCGAAATTTACATGGGTCCGGAACTTGAATGTGTTTACTCCCTTGGAATTAATAAAGAAAATGTCCAGGATGTTTCTTATGTTAATACGCCGGGCTTTAAATTCGTTCTGGACAATAAATATTCTCTTCGAATCAACTTTCTGGAAAACATTCCGCCAAAGGCAGAGGATTTTAAACAGGCCCTCGAAAAGCGCGGAATAAAATCTACAGTTCAATGTATATTGGGTACACCAGACAATATTACGGGATTAATTACTTTTAACAGAAGGCGGGAGTCTTCCCAATGGGCCGAATATGAGGTAAACTGCGTTACAATGTTTGCTTCATGTTTTAACCTTTTGGACGAAAAAGTCAAAAAGGCTTTTACAAAGCAGTAAAAATCCCACACATTGTTTGGAGACATGATGAAAGTCGAAAAAAATAAAATGGTCAAAATTCATTACACCTTGAAGGATGAAAAGGGTAATGTAATTGATTCTTCTCTTGATAAAGAAGCTCTTGAATATCTGCACGGTGTCGGAATGTTGATTCCTGGAATGGAAACAGCACTCGAAGGCCGCGAAACAGGCGAAAAGTTCAGCGCTGTAATTGAACCAAAAGACGGTTATGGTGAATTCAACCCTGACTGGGTAACTGAAGTTCCACGCGACAGATTTGACGGCGTAACAGACATTCAGGTTGGTCAGAAATTTACGGCAGACACACCTACAGGCCCAATCATGGTTACAGTTACAAAGGTTGAAGATGACAAAATCACAATCGACAGCAACCACGAACTTGCAGGCAAAACACTTTACTTTGATGTAGAAGTTGTAGATGTACGCGACGCAACACCACAGGAAACCGAACCATACGAAAGTTCAGGATGCGGCGGCAGCTGCTCAAGCTGTGGCGGAAGTTGTTCTAGTTGCGGCGGCAGCTGCGGTGAAGAAGATTTTTAATCCGACAGCCCTAAATTCAATTTAAACGGAATAAGTTTATACACCAAGAGCCTGGAGAATGAACTCCAGGTTCTTTTTTTTGGAAACCGGCTTCATATCAACGGAAATTTTACAGATATTTCTGTAAAGGCGCTTTCTTTCCAGGTAGAACTCGTGGAAGATGGTGCGGACATCGTCTTCATTTTTAGGATTTTTCCTGGAAATATATGCCGGAAGGTTCTGCATTGTTCCATCAGGAAGATGTTCAATTTCACGGACGATGCGGTCGGCAGCCGTGCGTTCAAATGCGTTCAGAAACACCAGAGTTGAATCCAGGGATTTTAAAAGTTCAATTGCCTTATCGTTATCGCAGATTCCACCGCCTGTCGCAACAATTGCCTTTACAGTTGAATTTATCGGGCTTTTCAGATTCTGGAGAATCGATTTTAATTCAACACAGGCATCGTATTCTGCCTGCATAAAAGCCTGCTTTCCGCCCGAAAGATAAATCTGTCGCGGACTCTGGTGGGAAACCTCTGTAATCAGTTCGTCAGTATCGTAAGAAGGACATTCAAACTTTTTTGCAAGGAGCCTGGCCTGAGTTGATTTACCGCAATGTTTGATTCCCATAAGAACAATTATTTGAGAAAGCATAGATTTATTATAACAAAAAATGTATTCTTTATAAATGAATATTTACGCTCTTTTTGCCCTGAGTTTTGTTCCGCTCCTGGCAGTTTTTGTATTATTTATGATTTTTGTTCCGGGACTCAAACTGCGGCACGCTTTGTGGGCCTGCATTCTTGGATTGATAACAGTTGCCCCGGCTTCATTTATTCAATATTACGTATTGAACTTACCGATTTTTTACACAGGAACCGTAATCAGCCTTCTGGTCACCGCCGTCATTTTTAACGGCCTTATCGAAGAAACCGTCAAAATGCTTTTTATGGCACTCCAGCCGCAAAAAAAGACAATTCTCCCGGCATTTTTTGCCTGCTGCCTTTTATGCGGTTTAACCCTTGGCAGTTTTGAATCCGTAATCTACATGGTGCGCCGGATCCAGGACACCGCCTACCCTCTTACCAGCAGAGAAATTTACAATCTTATAGCAAGCCGCATGTTTACGGCGGTTTTAATCCACACCTTCTGCGCCGGCCTGAGTGGCCTGTATTTATGGGGATTCCGCCACAACAGCAGGCATATCATGCCGTTTATCTGGGCAGTTTTGCTTCACGGCGTCTACAACTTTTTTGCAGGCTTTAAAAGCGGTTTTTACTGGTTTGCCATCATCGCAATTGTTTTTGCCGCCCTCGAGTGCCGAATCTGGTACAAATTCTTCAATTTACCGGATACAGGTGTTGACGTAAAAACCAAAATACACTAAACTTATCCAACACGACGCGGGGTAGAGCAGTTGGCAGCTCGTCGGGCTCATAACCCGGAGGCCGCAGGTTCGAGTCCTGCCCCCGCTATAGAAGAAACGCTTGCAAGAGATTGCGAGCGTTTTTTTATTTTAAATCAAATTGGCACGAATTCAACTTAGGACTCGAAGCGGAAAGCGGGAATTTATATTCGGCACTGTTAAAGTTTTAAATCGACAACAGTTTTCTAACCATAAGGCTATACCATCAACATATATCATATTTGCATGGATGTTCTTTTGATTGTAAAATGTAAGAATGAATTCCATCGGTAAAGACATATTCCGTTCAATTCATGAAGGAAAATGGCTTTATGTTGAATATCAAAATTCAGATGAAGAAAGAACAAAATACTGGATTTCGATTAACAACATTAATACTGAAAAAAGAAGTCTCGAAGTTACAGGTTTACATTTAGGTAAATTTGAGACAAAAGAATTATACATGTTTATCGATAAAATTATTTCTACGGAAATAATGGATGGAACATTTTATTATACCAATAAAGATCTTCTCGAAGATATTGAAGTTTTTCCTCAAAAATATTCATTTGTTTTTAGCAATATAGTTAATCTTAAAACTTTAAATTACTTAGCAGATTGTAATAAACTGGCAGACCTTCCAAAGCTAAACAATGACTATTTATTAATCAAGAAACTTGATGCTAGTAAAATTCAAAATCAACGATATAAACTCGATGATGAACAATTCAAATATATCGTAAATAGTTTTAAGAAAACTGCTGCCATTAAGAAAGAAAAAAATATCAACTCCATTATCCAGCTGGCACTTAATGTATTAAGTGTCCATACTCCAAAAGGTCTATATGTTCTAGCTTATAAAGAAGTCAAGTTTGACGTTGCTAAACGAAGTCTTCTTGCCGGAAATAAAATTAAAATATGTACAGAGTTTTGTGTTGATGGGACAACAAAACAAAGCATTCAAAATTTTGTTCAACCAGAAGAAATTGAGTTCTTGGAAAACATCGACCAGATTCCTGAGTTTGTAAAAGACCTCGTTACAGAAAACATCAAAGGAAATAAAAATTATTCAGTTGATGACTGTCCTTACTTTATTTGCCTTCAAAGAAATACAAATATAAATCTTGAAAAAGAATACGAATCAATTATTGAAATGTATTCATCCAATAAAGTCACCGTTCCTATTCAAGCTTTTTTTGGAGAATTACATACATTAAAATCAAATGAAGAAATATTGCCAATTGCTCTCGTAGACAGGAATGTAAATCTGGATCAGCTACTGGCAATTCATAATGCAATTAATTATCCAGTTGCATATATTCAAGGACCTCCAGGTACAGGAAAGACAACTACAATAATTAATACAATCATTACTGCCTTCTTTAATAATAAGACAGTCTTATTTTCATCATATAATAACCATCCAATAGATGGTGTGTTTGAAAAACTCACTTCCCTTAAATATCGGGGTTATACAATACCATTTCCAATTCTAAGAATTGCAAGTAATCAAAAGATTCCTGAAACAATAAAATACATAAAAGAATTAATGCGGAATATTCAAAATCTTTCTGTATTTAAAGATGTATTAAATCAATCTAAACAAAATCAAATTGAACGTACAAAAAAACTTACTGAACTCCTTCAGAAACACGAAGAACAGCTTGATTTAAAAGAACGAAGAGAATTAATAGAAGCAATGCTTTCTAAAAATGATAATATGAATCTTCGAATCAATCTTGAAGGACAGCAGGAAAATGCAATAAATAAACGATTGAACGAAATTGGAAACATAACTGAAGAAGAAGCACTTGCCTTGTTGTATTTTGATCACGACAAGCTTATGCAGTTTATAAACTTCACTTCAGTGAGTTACTTAAAACACTTATATGAACCCGAATATAAAGATTTTGTCGAAATCTTGAATATTCAGGATGAACAGGAGCAGACAACAAAATTTAACAAATATTTTTCTGTTTCAGACAAGGTCGTAAAAAGGCAGAAAGTATTTCCTGTTTTTTGCTCAACCTGTATTT
>JAEEGH010001538.1_pt1 | contig 65964 bp, 96 predicted proteins | sample 9134181 | NCBI WGS metagenome assembly JAEEGH01 (sample SAMN16246544, study PRJNA631951) | gut metagenome | biome: gut microbiome; feature: rumen; material: DP-attached | host: Bos | place: Iran: Karaj | collected 2018-10
GTCATGGTAATGGTTAAAGGTTAATGGTTAACGGTTAAAGATTGCGCAAGCATGACTAACACATTCACGCATTCCCACATTCACGCATTCTCATTCATCGTCATAGTCATAGTCATGGTAATGGTTAATGATTAATGTAGAATGAATAATGTAGAGAGTAGAATGTAGAGAGTAGAATGAAGAATGAATAATGAATAATGAAAAATCAAGGTGCAAAAAACCGCGGCGTTTGCCGCGGTTTTCAATTATTTTTTATGTTTTTTGGTGCTCAGTCCGAAAACACCGAGATAATGGTTTTTCAGAGCTTTTTTCCAATAATTGTATTCCGATTCGCTTGTCGCTCTGTGCATTTCCATCTTTATATATCTGGTTTCCTTTGAAAAAGGAACGATAAATTCCGATATGACTTTTATCGCAAGCAGCAGCAATACCGCTATTGCAAAGATAATTACAAAAAAGGTTCCTGCACTCATTGCTACCTCCGCAGTTCTCCATAATAAAGATAAACTGTTTTTATTATTCTATCATTTGTTTTGAATTTTGTCAACACTTTATGACTTTTTATTACATCTTTTAATATAATATTTTATTTTATGACGTCAGACGGGTATTTATTCGTATTTGTTGTAAAATTAACAAAAATTTAAGATAAATTTATATATCCTTTTATATATTCCCATATCCCATTGTTAATATGGTTTGCGGGTGATAAACCCCTCGTAAGTTTTTAAAAATGTTTATAAAACCTCGGTCGTTTGTCGTAAATTTTGTCGTAAATAACATTATGATATTTTGAACGCTCCGTCTAATCTCGCGAAACTCTCTAATTTCTTTTCTCTCGTCGTCTCATTATACACATCCATCGTAACTCTGATATCTGTATGCCCCATTACTTCTTGGATGAGTTTTACATTGCTTTCGTTCTCACACATTCTTGTGCAAAACGTATGACGCAGGTTGTGGCAGGAAAAATGCGGCAATAAGATTGGCTGCCGTCCTTCCGTCTTCGCGTTTTTCATCTCTTGAGTGTTAGCGTCTTTGATAATTCGCTTAATCCAGTAGTTGACATACCATCCCCTGAGTATTTTATCGCGTGTACAGCCAAATACAAACCCTGTATATCCGTCGACGCAGAAAGTATTAAATCCGTGTATTTTTTGATATTCGTATTCTTTTAACAGGGCAAGTTTTACCTCGGTGAACATTGGAATATCGCGCACACCCGCACGCGTTTTTGGGGTAGATATTCGCGCCCTTTGGCACGTTTCATTTTTGCGGGCATTGTAAAGCAAATTATGATTAATTTTAATAATATTGTTTTCAAAATCACAATCTTCCCAACGCAATCCGCACAACTCTCCGATGCGTAGTCCGGTACCTAGCATAACGGTAAATATAGTTTTCAAATTTTTATATTTAGAGTTTTGAGAAATAAATTCTATAAATCTATCCTGTTGCTGTTCGGTTAAAGAGTGCCGCTTTTTTTGTTTTTCGGCAATATGTTGTATATGCAATTCTGACAGAACGCCGTCGGTGGGGTTACTACGGATTATGTTATCACGCACAGCCATATTAAATAACGGACATATCATTGTATGAATGCCTCTTATTGTTCCCGATGTTAATTTTAAATTTATAGCTAGGTGGCTGTATAATTTTTTTATATCCGAACGCTCTATGTTGGAAATTTTCATGAAACCTATATTATGACGTATATATTTTTCATATCTATATAAATACTCTGATTTAGTAGTTGGTTTAATTATTTTATGCGAAACATACTCATCAAAACAATCGTTTAATGTTGTTTCTTGTGATCTTTTTGTGTCTATATCGTCTTCGATATCCCTGAGGATATGTTTTTCAATATCCCTTAACGCTTCGCACTGCCGTTTACCGGGTGGCACTTTGTCGGTAGCCACCAATTTCCAACTATATACGCTGTGTCTACCGCTACTGTCCGTATATTTAAACTCATACTTCCCGTCCGGTCTCTGGCTCTCGCTGTTTTGTAAAATTCTTCCTTTATTATCTCTTCTTTTTTCGCTCATCAGAAAACCCTCTCCTTGAAAGACAACAGATATATGGGTTAAATTGTATTAAGTTCATCTATCATCTTCTCAAATTTAATTCTTTTTATTTGCGGTCTGTTGCCATTCCACAATATGTATGCTGCATCGGGATTTTCATTAACAAGCCTGCGTAGTTTATTTTCTCCTATACGAAAATACGCAGCTGCTTCCTCGACGGAGAGGGTGAATTTTTCATTAATTGGTATTTTCATACGTCCTCTTTCCGCCGGAGCGATAAACGCTCCGGCTTAATTATGTATTTATTCAAACATGCTTAGTTGTTCATATTTTTTGTCCGTGCTGCCAAATCCGCCCGATCCGCGAGCTGTCGAATCAAGCTCGTCCGCCTCTTCAAACTCCACAGAAGAGTATGGCATAATTACAATCTGCGCAATTCGCTCTCCGCGCCTAACTTCTTGTATGGTATCCGTATCGTTCCTGAGAGCCACAATGATTTCTCCTCTGTAATCTGAGTCTATAACACCCACGCAATTCGCAGGTCTCAAACCTTGTTTTGTAGCCGCTCCGCTTCGAGCAAATACAGCGCCGAAGTTACCGTCCGGAATTGCCATAGCTACCCCCGTGGGAACTTTTAAAACTCCGTGCGGATATATTAAACATAAATCTTCATTAAAATTAGCGTATAAATCATATCCTGCCGCGTATTCCGAACCACGTGTCGGCGTAATTGCGGTATCATTTATTTTTTTAATTTTGATCTTCACCATTTAGTTCTCCTTTATATTTTTTTAATGCTCCAAGAGTTATGTATGCCATATCGCAATTCATACACCGGTATCGATATTCACGAAAAAGTTCAGCTCTTGTGCCTATTATTTGTATTTTTTCGCCACATGCCAGACATTTTCCTTGTTTCATATAAATTCTGCTATCAGCTGGTTTAATGATCTTCGTTATCATTTTTCCTCCTAGTCTACCGCGATCCAGAGCCCGCAGTGGCATGCTCCCAGTTCTCCCCGCTCAATTTGATCCCTGAACCTTTTACACCTGCATTTTGTGTCGCAGTTTTTCACAATAGAGCACGGGCAGTAGCCATTGTTGGATTTTAGTTTCTTTTTAATTTCGTTAGCATATTCCGTATCTGGATTTTGAATTATTCTCATTTTCTCATTCCTTATGTATTAATTAAACCATTTTACTATTGTCGATCCTTGATATCCCCTTTCCCATATAAACCATGCATAAGCCTGTGCGCTTCCTTGACAGGCTTCAAAATCTCCGCCATGAGCGCAGTTAATTCTTTTGCTTGCTACATATATGGTTTTTGGTGGGTATCTGTCGAAAAGATCCCTTCTGCTTTGACTTTCGAGAAACAGTAATCTCAAAAACATCGCCACTTTGTTACCTTCCGGGACGCTTTCTATTGCGTGTTCGACAAATTCTTTCGCATATTTATATGGGGGATTTGTTATAATATCCCCATCAAAACAAACATTTTGTTTAAGAAAGTCCACCCCCCCCTCACCATACCCGCGGTATATCAAATCTGACGAGGTTACGTTATATCCATGTTTTTCAAGCACTTTGCTCAAATGTCCAGCGCCGCATGCGCATTCCCAAATATTAGGGTTAAATGTCTCGAGTTCCAGCAGAAGTTCGGCTGCTATCGGGTCGGTCGCATAATAATCATTTTGCTCTCGAATCGTATTGCTATGATTTGACGCTCCCAGTGTTGAAAATACACCCTTCATATTACTCATTAACAAATCTCCTCTGCATATTGATTGGGAGATGCTAAAAATACGCCGAGTATTTTGTCGTATCTTTTTTCTTGATCGGGTATATATCTTCCGAATTTTATAATTATGTTTTCAAAGCATTTCATCGCGTCAACCATTGATAAAATCTCAGTTTTATTAAATCCGGTATAAATTATCACGGTATCGCGACAATGATATACAAAACGTAACTTGGCTATAAAATTAAACATCTCCTCAAATTGTTCAAACGGTTCAAGTCCACCAAAGACTATCGCCTTAGTAATATCGTTTAGCAAGTATCTGTGGATAATATCATCATCAGACACTGCTTTAGTCTCAGCTCTCGCGAGAGAGCTGTTTTGGCAACAGCTCTTCCCGCTTTCTTTATCGCATTTAAAATTACAAGTATTTGTGCAAATATACATCGCCGGTTCTTTATAGTTAACGAAATCTTCATCAACCAAATCTTTTATCAGCATACCGCACCTCTTGTATTAAGTTATGATGTGGGAATTAACATCTTCCCACTCGCGTAATTTAAATTCCTGTGCCCGCTCTTTGGAGTATGTTTTTACCGGCACGAAGAATCCTACAATTCTTGTGTACTCGGTATCCACCGGCTCTCCGCAATACGGACACACCGTTCCGTAGAATGCGTGGTTATGTTTACACGCTTGAATTTTGGTATTAAATGCAAAATATGTTACTCCGTGGTCTGCGACATAATTCAACATATCCCATGCGGTTTCCGGATTATTAAACGGCGCGTCAATATTGATATGTAATATGCTGCCGCCATTGCAAAAGCCGTCAAATAATGCGGCAATTCTAATACGCTCTTGCAGCGTTGCCTTTATTCCGAGCGGTAAAAACTGGTTGCCATAGAGTGGTAAGTCGGTAACCGTTTTACGCGGGAAGAAGAATTTATCTTTTTGCATCAGTTTAGCGGCGGCGGTTTCGCCGGGAATCTGCTCGCAGTTTATTTGGTAATCCACAAGTTTCATAAACTCTGCTTTAACTTCATGAATTGTGTCGAAAATCCGCTTTCCAAATCGTTCCGCGTCATCTGTATAGAAAGTGTTTCCCGTTTCATCTACTCTCGTGTAGCCGAATACTTTCATAGTTTCGTACACCCCAATAAAACCGATTGTATTATAAAGGTGTTCGAAGTCTACCAGCCCGAGAGAAAAGTTTTTAAGCAAGCCCTTTTCAACATTTCTCTTAATTATATTGCGCACGCAATCTAAAGCCTGTAAATCGAGCCAAACCATGTTCTTTAACGCAGAAATATATGCGTCTTCCGTTTTGTTTTCTAACGCAAGTCTGGCAAGATTTACCGTGCTTACTTTTACAGATCCCACTTTCAGCGCGGTACCTCCAATAGAGTTAAAATAGCCGAGACTTTCGATATTGGATTTAAGTCTGCAGCAATTGGACAAGCTTGTAACCGACGAGTCTACAAATAAATTGCTGTCACTCCATTTTCGATTGTGTTCACATGCGTATCTTGCAAATTCTTCGTCTACAAATTTGCCATCCTGGCGCAGTAAAGAGATTGAAATTACCGGGAAAGTCATCATATTATGGGTGCGAATTTCAGCTACTGTCTCTAAAAACAGTTTTTGAAAATCCATAATGCCTTCGAGTTCGTCTATCATAAACTTGCCGTCCGGAAATTCTGCGCCGCCAAACAGCGCCTCAAGATATGGATGGTCAAAGAAAGAACAGTTTGAAAATGCTGACTGAATTCCATTCCTGGTGTGAGGCTGGTTTAATGCATATACAAGCCTTTGAATATTTTGTTGAGCATATTTTTCGGGTGACTCCGTAAAGTAATTATTTTTAATATCTCTATCCCAAAAATAATACATATATGGAATAAGATTCGGTAATCCGACCGCGCCCGATGAACGGTTACTTGCATAATGTACATATTCTTTAACAAAATCAACGAATGTCACAAGATGCTTGGCGGGTTCAGCATTAAAGTTTTCGAGAAAGAATAATCCTCTTTCCGCGAGATCCTTAAGATCATACGCAAAACAATAGTGGACGAAAGATGTCGAATTCGCATCATGCATATACAAATGTCCGTCCCATTCGTTTTGCAACCAAGCGTTGGCCGCGCTAAAGCCGAAACGCTTATTCATTTCATAATATATTTTATTAAATGCAAGTAATTTCTGGTGCGGCTTGGGCATTTCGTTTATTAATGTTACTATGTCTTTTTGTCCCACGTTCGCGTTTCCGTCTACCGACGCATCCGCAACGGTTTCCGTGTCAATAAAATGGTCTATAAAATCGGTATAACTTAACTGTCCCGGAGCCAATCCGTTCAGAGCTGCCATTTCCTCGCCATATTCACTTTGCATTTTATTGTAAGCATTAACGAAGTTTCGTTTTAATTCTATATTAATATTCATGTGTACCTCTTCATTTTTCCGCATTAAGCATATCAACTGCTTCGCGGAAGTTTAATAATACCCCGTCCAAACTTAACACCGGTACTTCTGTGATTCCAAGAGCCAGCATCTCTTCTGTCGAGGTGTTTTCGGTGTAAGTAATATTCTTCTCAGAAAGCTTCTTTTTCAGCACATTGCATCGGGGGCACCCGGTAGAATATAAAATAATGTTTTTATTAATCATTTTTTCACCTCTTAATCGGGCTGAGATTATATTATAGTATCCATGTCGCAATCTTCGCCGATGATATAATCCACGAAACCTTTTTCTTTGGCTTCATCTGCAAACAAATACCATTCAACTCGCAGTTTGCTATCGTATTCAGAGTCTGTAAGCCTGCTTCTGGAAATAATATATTCTTTAACCCTTTCTTCAATTTTACGTTGAAATTTCATCTGATCCTGCGCTTTGGCACCTGAATTATAAACAAAATTCGAACCGTCGTGCATAAGAAATTTAGCGTTTTTTGTTGCAAATCTTTTATGTCCGGCAAGTCCTATAAGGAAGCCCATGCTATACTGATATCCGAGGTTAATCGTATACACCGGAGTTTTACTATTTCGGATTACGTCTATCAGCTCAAACCCAGAATCTACTTCTCCGCCATTCGACGTAATATACAGCAATATCGGTTGACGTTTGTCAACGGGAATTTCCTTATCCTCTTTGTTAATCTGTAAAATATGTCTTACGACATCGGTTATAGACAATTGCTCAATATCGGTAGTTAAAAAAAGTTTGCGTTGTTGTAAATCTTTTAAGTAAAATAACGAATCTATAGCATTATTTTCTGTTAATACGTTTTCAATATCAACATCGATATCGTAGTATGAATCTTTTTTAGTCTTCATTTAAGTGCTCCTTAATCCATTGTGAAATCGTTTCGTCCAGATCACGCAGCGAACCGTTATTTTTTATTAAATAATCGGGTTGTATGCCGTCTAACGCGGTTTCGCTCGGGTGATGCTGCTGTTCCGGAGAAAGTAAGTTTGTAAAATTATTTCGAACAATTCTAAGATGTGTAACTGCGAAACCGTCGGACTTCAGCTTGCCAAGTTCATTTGGAAACCTCAAATCCGGTATAATTACATAGTCCCAATTTGTTCCAAAAAATTTTAGTATTGTAGAAATGAAATCAACCCAAAAATCCGGTTCTTCTTTTCTGATAATATCCGTCCCGACATATTGTAAAATATGACGTCCGTGTTCGTCCTTCGCGCCATCCCAATTAAAAAATGTTTTGCAGATATACTTCAGTAAATCGGCGTAATGCGTGATTAATACACGATATTGTTTCTCTCTTAGTTTGTCGGAGAGTAATTTTGCAACTGTGTCTTTACCGTTTTGTGCATGGCCTGAAATTGTAATTATCTTCATATGTTTTTCACCCCTTTTGTCAGATAAAGTTTGAATGTCTTTGAAATTTATCGACGGCATCTCGAACCGACATTGTTTCGTGCGGGGTATACCATTTATTCTCCAAGCCGTCGTATATCTCGCGCACTTTGCACCATGCTGCTACCACCGGTTTATGTGTATCTCTTACTGCGTGTTCGCATATAAATGCCACAGCTTGTTTGCCAACTTTTATAAAATCGTCAACCATGCGCTGTAACGCCAGCCTTTGTCCAAACGGCACATCTGCGTCGCCATATTTTATTTCAAAGATTATGTATTTCGAGTCTTTATACTCAATTAAACCGTCTATATCTGTGGGATAAATACTTCCATCAATTGCCAAGCCTTTAAAGTCAACCAATTGCTTCATTCTGTTTTGATTGTTAATTTTCGTCCTTATGCTCATCACTTCCGTTTTCAGTTATGATTGGCGAGACAAGACACGAATCTATAAGTTTCTCAATACAATCACAGCATAAGTTTAAATCAACCGTGTCGCCGTCGTATTTTGTCCCGTACCCAAAACGCCTGTACATTCTGAAGCCTTCTTGCATATCCCACATATCAAGTTCTTTACCGCATTTATTACAAATTATTTTACTTGACATATCACACGTTCCTTTCGGTTATTTTAAATGATTTGAGAAAATCGTTTAAAAAAGATTCTCCTTCGTTATTAACATCACAAATATCTTTTGTAAAGTCAGCATTAGACATAGGATCTCCCATAAGGACAATCGGATCGCCCTCATATACTACCTTAATAGGCTTGTCGTTGCCTGCGGTAATTATAAGTACATTATCATCGTAGTTAGGCGTGCTTAAATCCAGAGTATTATATCCTAATCTCGCAAACACAGTTGCACTATCTATAAAATCAGTAATTGCGACGCCAACTTTTTTTGCAGCATCTGCCGCAGTGTCCGCAAAAAATTCTATTTCCTCATTTAACCGATGTATAAGGTTGGAAAAATCTGACTGAATGATCCACACACACCTCCTTAATTAATTTTACTGAATCCCGTCATCACAAAATAAGTGTTATCGCGATCAAAAGATTTTAAATATACAATATCTCCCTTGTGAATAGGATCTGTATTATATACGTTGTTAAAAATTGTAAATCTACTGTCTTTGCCGCTTCCTATTGATTTGGTTAAAACCGAATACCCGAATTGCTTATTATCTCTTTTTCTTTTAAGAGGATATATTTCGGTTATATACAATTTGCGGCGATCTTCTTCTTTGCCGGACACATACCCTGCGTAACCCATAACTTCTTCAAAGTTTTTTGCTTTTGCAACATCACTTAAATCTTCCATGTGCGTAGCTTTGATTGCGTTTTCGGTTTCTCTCATAATCGAGACGACATCAAGCAATGTGTAACTCTTCGCAACATTCCCTGTTTTTGTTGTCCCTACTGAATATTTGACCACGATAGGTTCTAACGGAGTTCCGTTAATTTGATCTTTTTTTATTTGCTTTGCTTCGCCCTGCTTAAATGTGTTATAAAACATATCGGTAATATACAGTAACTCTCTTTGATTCCCAAAATCCGAGAAATAGTCGAGTTTTATCAAAATATCAAGTTGTCTTGTATCAAGCGAGGTTTGTTTTATATCTGTAAGCACATCAACAAACTTTGTATACATTTTGCTATGCGCAAGATCATATAATTCCTCCGCGATGCCCTTGCTCATATATTTGATAGACGCGAGTCCCTTAGCAATGAGATTCTTTTCTTTATCGTAGAAGTATTCGCTTTTCGATATCCCCCATTTAGGCATTGTAACCCGAATTCCTCTCCGGGTGGCGAGTTCAGTTCCGGTTTTAATATCGTCTTCGTTAGCCGAGTTATTAAGATATGAAGTGATAAACTCAATTGGATAGTAATGCCGGAAATATCCGTAATAATATCCAAGCAAGCAATATGCTATGCTATGGTTGTAATTAAACATGTATGAAGACGCGTCTTCGATGACTTTCAAATATTCTGTTACTTCCTTTTCGGCTTCATCTTTCGGCTTTCCGGAACTTGCGCAATATCCCGCAAGTATTTCCGGCATCATCTTTTCAAGTTCATCGAGTTTTTTCTTTGCAATTCCTCTGCGCACGGTGTCCGCCTTACTTCCGGATAATCCGCACACATCAGTTAAATAACGGGTTACGTCTTCTTGGTAAACCAAATACCCAAGGTTGACCTCAAGTAGTTTATCTATCGCACTTGACGGGTTTTTATGAATTTTCCTTTGCAATAAATCATCTCTGTATGAAGCGCCTGACGGTCTTATGCAAGCTGTAACCAACGACATATCAAAAATACTGTGCGGGTGGAATTTTTTAAGGCTTTGCGCCGCGAACGAGGATTCAAATTGAAATATCGCGGTTTGATCTTTACATATATCGTCCCAAACCTCTTTATCGTCAAAATCTATATCACTTGTTTTTGGATACGGCACACCCGCATAATTACAGGTATCTCTTATTACCTTTACCGATTTAAGTATCAACATATCATATTTAATTAATCCCGCCATATGAGCGTTATCCATATCGAGCGTTAAGCACAATTCGCCGTCTTTATCAAAAACCCCGTAGTTGTCTGCCAATGTAATAGGGCTAATTACCATACCCGCGGAATGGATAGACTGTGATATTTTTGTGTCAAACAAACCGTCGAAATAATAAAACAATTCCGGATATTTATGTTTTGTTTTTTCTTCATTTGCATCAAATTCAAGTTTTATTCTTGCAACGTTAGACAGGCTCCACGGATTATCCTTGTTATTCGGATGTTTTTCACTCCACTCCAAAGCCAGAGCTCTACCTACGTCATCAATAACGCCTTTCGCTTTCATAGTTCCGAACGATGCTACCCTTGCCGTAAACTCGGTGCCGAATTTTTCAACTATGTGTTGGAAAATTGCCGGTCTGTCTGTGTCAACAACGTCTGTATCAATATCGCCCGGCTCTACTCTGTCTTCATTCGCAAAACGTGAAAACAGTGTTCCCCAGGTTTCCGGGTTTAAGTCGGTTATATCGGTAATATATGCAACTCTGGAACCTCCGACTGAACCCCTGGCGGTACCAACCGCCATTCCGCTATCTCTACACCATGAAATTATTTCCGCCATACTGAGCATAAAACCCGTCATTTTCAGTTTGCGCAATACTCTCATTTCCTCATCGATTGCTTTGCGAAATGCGTCGCGTTGGGTTTCCGGAATTATACCTCTTGATAATTTATCGTCGAATTTATGTTCAACAAGTTCTGTAAAACGCCTATCGTCTTCTTCTCTTGTACCGTATAGTATAGGATATTTTATCGATGTGTCGAGTTCGATATCGTCCGTCAAATCATACAAGCGGTTTGTATTCTCTATGGCGCTTAAATATTCCGCTTCTGGTAATGCGTTTTGTTCCCTAAACATTTCAACAAGCTCGTCATACGTTTTATACGACAAATCAAACGCATCTTCGTCTCCATATGACTTGTGTTTTGATTTTAAGAGAATTGATCTGCACTCGGCTTTATATTTATTTGCGCTATGCGTATCAGTACCTGCGATAAGCGGAGTACCGATTTCTTTTGATAATTTTAATAATCGCTTATTATACTCAATTTGCTCGGGATGATTGTGCGCCTGAACTTCGAGAAAATCGTATTTTTTAGCAAGTTCCATATAGCGCGGATGTGTGTCTGGAAGTCTATTGAGAGGAGACGCAAGACACGCGCTGGTGGTGATAATATTACTTGAAATACCCAGAAATTCGTCGAAACTTATTCGGTTTGTATAGTAAAAATGCTCTCTATCGGAAGATCTGCTAACCAGCGAATTCAATTCTTTGACTCCATCTGCATTTTTTGCTATCAGAATTGTGTGGTAATTATCTCTGATTTTATCTTCAAGGGATTCGGTAAGATAGATTTCTACAGAATGTATGTATTTGAGCCCAGCGTTTTTACACGCCGCCAATTTCTCTATCCAATTTAGCGGTTTTCCGCGTCAATGTTCAGAGAATGATATTGCCCTCAACCCATCTCTCAGTGCGAGATCAATATATTCTTGTATTTTTGAACAACTATCAAGCAGACTGTATTCCGTATGCACATGGTATGGAATGTATATTTTCTCTGACATCTATATCACCCCCTTTAAAATTGCTTGAGATATAACACGCTCGTATTCTCTCTTAATTCTTTTCTTCTTTTCGGAATCTTCTAATAATTCATCAAAAACCGACGCGGAGATATTTCCTTCTATTAACAATCTTTGTTTAAATTCTTTTTGATATTTCTCGTCTAAATCAAATCCAATGCCCCTTCTGCCCATAATTTTTGCCGCAATCAACGAGGTTCCGCTGCCAGCAAAAGGATCTAATATTATATCGCCAGGATGGGTTGACATTTTAATAATACGAATTATCATTGGTAACGGATATACTGTCGGATGTGATAGTTTTAGCATTTGTTTGGTCATGTTGTTTACCCTGTCAAAATACCATACATCTGTAGGGTTCCTACCCGTACCGTCTTTTAGTCTTTTATCATTTTTAGAAATATAAGGCACTCGTATTTCATTTAAATTAAAAATATAATTATTTAGATCTTTAACAAACCATAGTATGTTTTCATATCTTCCGGACAATCTGTTGACGCAATTTTGCATATTATTAAAAGTCCACGTAATAATATTTCGCAAAAATAAACCGTTGTCTTTCAAAATTTGATATCCTATGTATTGCAACGGCAAAATTTCGTTTGTTTTGCTTGTAGGCACCTGTCCAAGATTTAAGAAAAAACTTCCGTCGGGAGTTAATACCCTACACACTTCTTTGGACACATCATTTAATAATTCTTCCCACTCATTTAATGGTATATTATCTTTATATTTTCCGTAAGGCTTGCCAATATTATATGGTGGGGATGTAATTGCCAATCTTATTGAGGAATCAGGTATGGTTTTAAGCAGTTCTCTAGAATCACCAACCCTGTAGTCCAAATCTTTAGTCATATAATCTCCTATTAATATTCTTATTTGTATTTTAGCCTTTGTTCATAAAGCTTTTTAAAAACCTCAACACCCTTGTCTACGGGGGAGTCCTTGCTGTCCAGCAAATCCTCTCTATCCCATAAATACTCGACGTTTACATATCTTTTTAATTTTGCAATATTATGGTCGTCTCGAACTCTTACGTCTTTATCGAGCGCAAAAACCACTCTGCATCCAAGCCACGCAAGGATTTTCATTTGATGCGGGTTCAAATGCGATGTTAATATCGCCCCGCAATTATGTATTCCCCAGGTATCTGCTAATAAAACGCTTTTACAGCCCTCGAACAGAATTATTTCGCGCTTATCGCGTATCGCATCCATGTTTTCAGAGAGTCCATAGATAGTGTCCAGCGTTCCCCATGACTTAAAATAACAATATTTCTTTTGTTTTTTCTCTTTCCAGAGAGGATCGAGCGTTCTACCGCCTATATTTACTATTTTTCCGTCTAAATTGTGTATCGGATATACCAATCTGTTTGAAAAACTGTCATAATAAACCTGAAATTTATCCAAAGATGCTCTGGAGATACCCTCATTTTCCCAGACAGCGAGTTTTTCGCTGTTTTTTTCGTATCTTTCCATGTAATTGTCTGGTAATATTGTTGCGCTTGAATGCTTTTGGTTTGTTCTTGGCTTCAAAAACCGCTTGCATGTCATTGTCGCGGCCATTTTTCCTCTTGGAGAGGATATTTCGCCGTTAATACCCGCGAATTTCTTTAGAATATCTATTGCTTCGCGTGGCGAGCACCGATAATAATACTTAACAAACGTAAAAACGTTTCCTCCGATGCCGGAACTGTAATCAAAAAATACCGGTGGATCCCTTCTTACCGAAAATGATGGCGTTTTTTCGTCTTTAAAGCAACTTAACCCCCAAAACTCGCCGTTTCGCTCTGTTAAATCAACAAATTGCGATATAAAATCCACGATGTCTATGCTTTGAATAATATCGTTGAGTTCCACGTCATCACCTCTTTGCAGTATATATAATTATATTGACACGGTTGAAAATAAAGGGCGGTATACCACCCAAATATTCAGATTTTGCGTGATTTTTATAAGTTAATAGGGCATTTCGGGCACGTGTTGCTGCTTTGCTTCTTCGAGTAAGCAAATATTACCGTTAAAATCAATATTAATCCATTCTCCGTCTACATGTTGCATACCGTTTCTGTTTTGTGCCACAACAAGTTTCTTTTGGCCGGAGTTTTCGCCATCCTGTTCGCATTCGTCAGGCGTTTTATCAGTCAACAGCATAATGGTAGACGCGTTCCTGGATATTTTAACACTGTCTGCGAGTTTATTATTTGAAGTAAGCTGCGCTGCCGCTAATCCGGCTATACCAAGCTTCCCGCAAATTTCATTTTTAATTAAATCTGTGAGATTCCCCAGCTCACTATATACAACATAGGCGTCGGTGCTGCTACCCGTGGGCTTTAAGTAATCAACAATAAGCACGTCGAGTTTACCGAACCTATGGGAAACCTTTTTTACCGCGGTGTATATTGTTTGTTTGTCAAAAATCGGCAAATACATATGAACAAGCTTCTGTTGTTTTACCCATTCTATTTGTTTTCTGATTTTTATTTCTTCATCTTTGTTATATCTGCCGCTTCTTATTCTGGAAAATTCAATTCCCGTTAAATGAGAAATCAATCTACACAAAAATAACCTGCTCGAAAGTTCACTATCAAGATAAAAAACCGTTTTACCCTGTCTTAAAATATCCACCGCTTCGTTCAGCATAAACATTGATTTTGCGCCCTTTGCGGGGGCTCCCACAACCACTAACTCTCCTTGTTCTATTCTGACGTATTCGTTAAGAGTCGGAAATTTAAAAGGAATACCCGCGTCCCTGCCGTCTTGATGGTTTTCTATTTCAGTCCACAGTTCATCGACTACATCTTTAAACTCAGGCACGTCATCAACTGTTGAATAATCCACCATAATCTCATCTATTGCGGCATAAATTTTACTTTCAAGGTTCTTTTCGTCGAGCTTCGTACAGAGCCCCATGCACTCCTTCAACCTTTGAAACGTGTCTCTTCGGAATGCCGCGTCCACAACGTTTGACACCAGCATTTTATATTCTTCCAGTGTTCCGCGCGCCAGTACGTCGCTCATATCGACAAGTTCCTGCAGTTTATCAACCGTTAGTTCGCTTGCGAACTTTCTTGTTGCCTCAGAGGAATTTAAATTCTCCATTATATTATATGGATCGATGGTGGTAATCCCACGTCTGGCAAGATCGCAAATTGCGGTATACACACATCTGTTTTCTTTGTTTGTAAAGTGTCCGGGTAAGAGATATTCTGAATAAAAAGAAAATTCCGGATTGTGAATCAATGTGGCAATAATACCCGATTCACTTTCTAAACTGTTAATATCTTCGGCTCTAACAATAACACTCACCTCATCTCCCAAAATATACAGTCATCGTTCAAACCGCAAAGGAATGAACACATAAAGAATTCCCTGTTTGGCGGAAATTCCTCGGCCGTCTCAATATCATTAATTAATCCTGTCGCCCATTTAATCGTATCATTGTATGTATTTTTGCAAAACGGTTCTTCAATAAATACTCCTGTTCTAAAACAATTAAAACATAATGCTTTCGGAAAAACCCCGTACTCTTGTTTGATAGCCAACGAGTAAACATATAATTGTCTCAGCATTTCATCAAGCTCGTTATCTTTTAAGGTTGGGTTTGTCTTGTTACTGCGTGGCTTTAAGTCTCTGGATTTATTATCAACTATATAAAGTTCTCCGTCTTTTTCTCCGATATAATCTATAAATCCCACGAATTGCTTATTGTTTAAACTAAAGTGAACTTCCTTTTCCACGTCGATCATTTTGAATGGCAATGGTTTGAAAGATTGCAAGTACTCAGTTCCGGATTTAATATATTTTGAAACTATGTCTCCCGGCGGTCTTGCGCCCTCAACGGCGCTCTGAAAATCAATGAGAACTCTTATTTGCATTTCTTCTTTTGAAATTTTACCGCGGTAATATTGCTCTAAGAGTTTGTGCATAAACGAGCCGTATGAACTGTAAAAGTTCTGGTGTTCTTGACAACCCTTTATGTATTTCATAAAAAACCTATACGGACACTCGTTATAACACTGAAGCCGTGAATAACTCCAAGTCATCTCGCTTATTAGCGGTTGATAAATCGCGGCTGAATTATTTTGCCCGCCCATCAGAACGGCAGTTCATCACCAAGCTCGCCGCTGTCTATTGCTATGTTAACAGATTCTTCCGTGTCGACGGCGCTGTTGGCGTTTTGTGTTTCAAAGCTGAAAATTTTAAAATTGGTATACGTAACTTTTTTCTCTGCGTCATATTTGTTCGAGACGTCTATATCGCCGAGTTTAATTCTATCCCGCTCTTTCAGTTGGCTGGCATTTTTTGCGGCGACGGTGCCTATAAAACTTACATAACCGTTAAAATCCGTTTCGTATTCCCCGGTACTTCTATTTTTCTTACTGATTGAAATACGTCCTTTGGTGCGAGTGTCGGAGATAGGTTCAATCTCCCATACCGTTGCGTAAGCTTCTTTGCGAAATCCCATATGTATTACTCTCCTTTCGAAATAAATTTTGCATTAAAATCTTCTAATAATTTTGATGCTAACATAGGCTCCTTAATGGTAAGATAGTTTGCATTTTTTGCAAATTTGCTAATGAATTTCTTTGCCTCTTCGCTTTTATCCGGATTATCCGCAAGATATTGCTTAAGAATAGTATCGAATTTTTCGATAATACCCTCCGCAATTGCCTTATCCTCCGAGGCCTCTGCCGCCTTTTGCTTGCTGCGATACGCGTCAACGTCATATTCGAGACTTGCAATCTGAAAATAATTTGTTAAAAATTGCCTGTCCGTATATGTTAATCCACTTCCTATCGCCTGGCTTGGATCGCTTTGAGAGCCTGCAACAAACCACGGCACCTCGATCACATCAAGCGGATCGTCTTCATTTACCCACTTAAAAACCATATCTGCGCAGAAAAGCATCTCGGTTGTTGTTTGCTCATACATTTTACCGGTTTTATCAAATTTGGTATTAACAATTACATTTTGAGTAATCTTTGAGGTTCCGGGTACTATAGTGGGTATAAGAGATACCCTGTATTTCTTCATACCCGCAGTAACGTTTGCAAGAATTTCACTGATATCGGTATAAGAGTAATTGTAGCCCTTTTTGCTTTTTTGCGCAACGTCGCTTATTGCTCTGATTTTAGCGAGTCTCTGAATCAAGCTTAATTTTACTTCTTCCATTTGGCTTCTCCTTTCTGAATTATTGTTTTGAGCTTTCGCTCTGGCAGGGATAGCTGGATTCGAACCAGCGAATGCCGGAGTCAAAGTCCGGTGCCTTACCGCTTGGCGATATCCCTATAATTGCAGTAGTTATAATTATACTGATACTCATATGTATAAGCCTGCATATGCAGGCCTTAGTGTCTGGTCACACTGATAAAGTCATTTTCCATCGTCTGTAGTCATTTAAATATGCTCGAGCAACTCTGCGCACATAAGCTTGGGGTTTGTTTCTGCCCTTGGATAGTTTATACACTTTACCCTCCGTAAATTTCAATGCCGTGCTGTAAAAATCAACCGGTATTCCCGCGAGCTCTCTTTCATACATTCTATAAAACAAACCGGAAATCCAAACTCTGTAGTAGCTCATTTTTATCGGAGTATCGTCTGTTTCTGTTCGCTTCTCATTTACACGCTGTGACAACTTGGCTCTTAAAGTGGGTATGGAGTACGAGCCAAACCCCCTGATTAATTCATCCCCATTTACTCTGTCCTTATAGACGAACTTATCTGGATATCCAGGATGTATATATCTGAAGGAATTTAATTCTACGCAGTTTTTAAAGGCCGGAAGCGCCTCTGTGTATATCGGAAAATCTTCGCCGTCATACCTGACAACCATATTTTCAAAATCCACATCGCTCCTTTTGATTTTTAAAATATTTTCTTCTGCAACACCGCCGTATGCAAGCCAATAGAAGCACCTGAAAATATTATCTATTGTTTTTTCGCTTTCCGGTTTAAACACTGCGTTCAAACATAATTGCAAATGTAGCGGATTGCGCACAGTTTGATGCTTGAGATTTGAGTTGTTTGAAAAATTTACATGTAATATCTCATCGCACACGTTTGGAATATCATTACGCATGCACCACCGTATATACCCGTGTAATACGGTGATTATCGGCATCTTACTTGACGCTCTGATTCCGGTTAACTTTTCCATTATCGGCATAATGTCATCAGCGCACCTGGTGCACAAATCCTCTCCCCATTCGCGCTCTTTTGCTTCAAAAGCATTAAATATTGTCTCACAAAGTTTGCGCACACTGATGCTTGTTGTGTACTCTTTTATAAACTTTGACTTAATTTCTGCATTGTACATAGCCTACCTCCTTATTATGTATCACGCAACCTTTTGGGTCGCGTTTAAATCTATGGCTTGACGCCACAGATCAAGGAGAACATCTGGTTCCAGATATGATATTGCGGATGAAGCGAGTAAATTTGCCGCAGCTATACGGCTCATATATTTATCGGAAACAGTCGTTATGTAATTTCCGATACGCTCCTTTGACATTCTTTCTGGATTTTCGCATAAAACCATGCTGTCTTTTCGTAATCCCGTTCCCTTTGACGGGATAACTACATGTGTCGGCTGCGAAGACTTTTTAATGGAACTTGTTAGCGGCAATGCTATTATATTGGGGCTGAAATTATTTCCCGTATTGTTTTGAAAAACCAGTCCGGGTCTCCATCCTCCTTGCTCGCTACCGCTGCCGCCAAAATGCATTAAGTAGATGTCTCCAATTTGAGGCTGCCTGTTTACATTGCTCAAGGTGCCACATCCTTTCAACATTCAATTGGTTTATGAAATAAGTATAGCACATCTTTTTTCATTTGTCAAGTTAATTATAAAATTTGCTTAAAAAATTTTTTTAATCTGCTATAAACGTATAAAACATATCGTTATCCGAGGTTTTTTTATCACCGCAAACAACAGTTAAAACCGTTCCAATAGTGCATGTTTCGGTATCAATCAAAACATATTTCACACGTTCAAGACACATATATGAAAACTCGTTTCTGAAGAAAATTATATTTGGACATAGCGATGTCAATACAATTTTATATTCTGAAACTTCTTTTTTTGTATTAAAAGAATTATCAGTTCTTTGATTTTCTGTGTTATAAATATAACGCGACGGCTTGATGTTTTTGCAAAATTTGTCGAATTCCGGCACTGATAAAATTTGCATTTTTCTACACTCCTCTATTGATTTTTTTCGAAGAGTGTGATATACTACTAATGAATATGGTGTTTATTCTGTTTATTCACCATATTCGGGTTGTAGAAATACAGCTCTTCACTTAGCGGCTCGTTGTATGTTTTGGTTTGTGTTTGTAGCAACGAGCTTGCTTGCTTGGCAGTTGTTTGCAATATGTCTACAACTGCAAGCCCTTTCTTTTTGAGGTCATCTTATGGGTGGCCTCTTTTTTGTTAATTATTTTAACAAAACTATTGACAAAAACTATTGTTTATGCTAAAATTATTACAGAAACTTTTGTTTTTCTACATAATACCACAAAAATTTCCAGCTGTCAATAGTAAAAAGGAGATTTTAAAAAAATGTTTAAAATGAAGTTTTACGACAGATTAAAAGCATTGCGCATAAGCTCGTCGATGACACAAAAAGAACTCAGCAAAAAGATAGGCGTGTCTGTTGTCACAGTGAGAAACTGGGAGTCTGGAAATAAAAGCCCCTCAATGTCAGCAATCATCTCACTTGCAAAAACTTTCCGCGTATCAACAGATTATATGCTAGGTGTCACCCCAGATATAGAAACGGATAACGCACTGCTCAACTTAAGTGAGAAATCCCTCATATTAAATTATAGAGTATTGGATAATTATGGGAGAAAAGTTGTCGAAACTCTTTGCCGTCTTGAAAAACAAAGAGTAACAGATAATTCTATCGTCACATTATCTGAGTCTCAGAGACCCTGCAGATATATTCCGAAATATCTGATGCCGTCAGCCGCCGGCTTTTCCGCCCCATTAGACGGGGAGGAATTTGAAATGATGCTAGTAGACGGCAATGTGCCATATGACGCAGATTTTGCGGTTAGTATTCAAGGCGACAGTATGTTTCCTTTAATTCGCAATGGCGACATCGTATACGTAAAAAAAACTTCTGAATTAAAAAACGGTGAGGTAGGAATATTCAGCGTAGATGGTGCCGCCTACTGCAAACAATATTATATTGATAATAATGGTAATCTGACACTCGTTTCGGCTAATCCGCATTATAAAAGCACTAATGTATTTATTAGCGCAGATAGCAATTCTGAAGTTCGATGTTACGGCAAAGTATTACTTAAAACAAAAACTTCTCTCCCAAATTATTTTGTAAAATAAAAGCAGGGTTTTATCCCTGCTTTTTTTTAACAAATATTAGACCAGCTTTCCATGCGCGATTCAGGATAATTTGCACATACGTTCCATGCCGCGGGTTTGAATTTACACATTATTGGCCACTCAAGGTGCTGATGATGGTAAATCGGCACCATAGTTAATTGACATGGCTCGTCAACATATTCGTTGATTTTTTTAAACAGTCTATGGCTATATAGAACTTGTTCTTTAGTCAGTCCCGGAGAATAAGTTCCAAGAAAATCGTACATTTTTTTAAAATCTTTCGCTAAAATCAAGTGAAGTAGGCTGTCTTGAATACTATAATACCAATTTTTACATATTTCGGGATTATATTGGTCTTGTTCAAAATTTTCTCCATAAATATATGACAAATCGTCATGAAATTCGTCTATGAATATCGATGTTTGGTTCTGTACATATACTCTTCTAACTCTATCAATAAGACTTGACGGTGCAAGATACAAGTTTATAAGTCGCTCGCGTTCTTGCTCGCGTTCTTGTTCGATTATTTTATTGTTCGCCTTCTGTTTTTTAGCCGACAAGATCTTGTAACTCCAATATGCGCCTCCGAATAACGCAATAAAGAAGTCTAGCATCTTACACCCTCCTATTCTGAAGCCTCTTCAATACAGTTTTTTGCTTCATCAACATTTTCAATTGCTTCTTCAAGCTTATCAATAGCAGTTTCCATTTTTTCATATTTTTCGCTGCCTTCGAGATTTTCCGGGCAGTTATATAAACAATCTTTTTCTTCATCTAATGCTGAATTTATAAAATTTTCTGCTGTTTCGAGCGCCGACACCGCGCGTTTCAATATATCTCTGCGACGTTTATTCATTCGGTATCCTCCTCACACTTTGCTCCAAATTCCCGGGAAAACAAAGTCAAGCTGTATATTATCACTTTCTACTTGTTTAATTGCGAATCGTTTGGCATGCTGTAAAATATTATACAATCGATGTGATGGTTCGCTGATTATAATTTCGCCGCAAACCAAAGAAACTGTAATATTCATGGTAATATCATTAACATCGACTTCAAACGATACGCCGTTAAATTCTTTTGCGAGCGCGTCTATACCTTCGCAGTTTTTCTTTAAGATTTTTTCTTTATCTTTATCAACGCGCCACATTAAGCCGAACTGTTTACCGGCTTCTTCTGTTACCATCGAAACAACATCAAAACATTTTGCGAAACTCATTATATATCCCTCCATTTATTCAAGTGGCAGTGTTAGATCGTAAAACATTAAATTAACCTGAGTTGTACCGTCTGTTTTAGGATATATTTCAATATTTGACGCATATTCAGATATTTTATTAAACCAGTTCGGATTAGAAAATGAGATGTTTTTACCGGAAATGCTGATATAACACGTGCTATGATATGGTTTATGCAGGTGACACGATACTTTAGCCTTAGAGTCCCTTGTCATATAACGTAATGCGTTGTAAACGCCTTGTATTTGTTTATACTTGACAGGGTTGATAATGGAAGTTTTGTTCTCCTGCTCTTCTATGTTTTCAGCCAAGATATTTAATAAGCCGTCGAGCATTTCTTCTACTTCATCTTCTGTCATGCCGTCGGTATCTAAATCTATTTCATTCAAAGCCATCACTCCTTTATAATTATTATATTATAACATACATTTATTTATTTTTCAAGTACTATGATCAGCGTTTCATACGCTCATGAATTTGAAATTTTTCTTCAAGTTCTGTGGGAGAGCGAGCCCTACCAAGTTTATTTAATATCCCGTTGGATAACACTTCGTACAGAATAAAAAATTCTCTGTTATTTTTGCTCGTTAATATACACACCGGATTACCATCTTTACCAATATATTTAACTTCTTTGTTTTCATTTTTCGGATATTTAATTTCCATCATATAACACCTCGACGCAATCGGCAATAATCTTTGCGGCTTTTACAATCTCATCTTCGGTATTATATTTCGAAAAAGAGATGCGTATGGAATTTCGGGCAATATCCGGCGGCACACCCATAGCAATCAGCACGTGACTTGGCTCGGACTCGTGACTCCTACAAGCAGATCCTGAAGATACGCAGACTCCTTTAACATCTAACATTAACAACAAGGTTTCGCTGTCAACACCCTTTAAACTTATATTTAATATTTTTCAGTGTTTGATTAATAAATTACCGTTGATATTAAGAATTGAGTCTAACCCCTTTGAAGCCAAAGCCGTTGCGAGCTCCTTATAAAAGACTTGTTTTAATATAGAGGTTTGAATATCGATCTCGTGAATTCGTGCTTTCATTAACTCGCAGGCTTTCCCGAATCCGACGATTGCCGCAACGTTTTCTGTTCCGCCCCGCAGCCCGAATTCTTGAGCCACGCCTCCATATATAAGCGGTGTAAGATTTTTCGATCTTACAAATAAAGCTCCGCATCCTTTTGTGCCGTGTAGCTTATGGGATGATAACGATAAAAAATCACATCCGATTTTATTTACATCTAACTTACAACACCCCGCAGCCTGTACGCAGTCTGTGTGAAACATGATATTTTTTTCACGACATATTCTTGCTATTGACTCTATGTCGTTTTCAGAACCCGTTTCATTATTCACATACATCACAGAGACAATTCCTGTGTTTTCAGTTATCTGTGCTTTTACTTGATTTGGCGAAACACATCCGTGTTTATCTACACCTGCGGTTGATTTATAAAATCCATGTTTTATACACATTGCTTGCACGGATTTAAGTACCGAGTCATGTTCAACCGCACTTGTAATAATATGATTTTTGCCTTGCGACTTTAAATAATTAGCCAATGAGAAGAAAACCATGTTATTTGACTCGGTTCCGCCCGATGTAAATATAATTTGATCAGGTTCAGCACCTATAAAATCCGCAACCTGAAATCGGGCATTTTCCACTGCTTTTTTCGCCTCTCTACCAAAAGCATATAACGCTCCGGGATTACCATACTGTTCCCGCATATATGGTATCATCGCATTCAGCACTTCGGGATCAGTTTGTGTTGTTGCGGCATTGTCAAGATAAATCATAAGCACCACTCCTTTTGTACAAAATGTATTTTTATGTTTCCTCGACTTCAGCTCTGTTTAAATCACCGCTCCAAAATAACCAGGTTGGGTTTTCTTGCATACTAATTAAATTGTTTTGCTCGACATGTGCCGTAAAGACCACTCCCTCGCTTGATTCCACAAACTCTTTATACTTATCTGACATTCTATTGTAGTTTTTACGAGCCTGGATTTTCGGAATATCAAGTAATATTTTATCCCCTTCATTAAAGGGCTTTGGTGGAGTAATATCTCCTACGCCACCATTAATTATAGCACTTGCATTGTTTATTAATTTTACATATTCTTTTGCGTTTTGTTCTGTAAAACCATTTCTTTTAACTTTTTGTTCCAGCGCCCTGCGTTGCTTTCTATTCATTTAACCACCCTTTATCTAATAATATTAGTCCACGAAGTTACATAGCCACTATCCCAGTTTACGTTTGCGGGATTCTTGTTAAAATACGGCGTTCTTCCGAGAGAACGCGTGGGATCGCAAACAGAGATATCGCCGATATGTTGGATAGTCGCCGGCAAAGTCGTTAAAATATGAATTCTATTTTTCTTAGCCCACATTTGTATGTTGGTGTCATCCCCTTTAGCTCCGGAAGGCCAGCTATCTATACATGGTTCAACCCATTCATTACGCATAATTATCCCGCAACCGGATAACGTCGTGGTTAATACATATGGAGACTGTGTTGGCAGCCTGCTTTCGGGCACCGGACGAATAAATTGATATGGAAATAAAGATATAATGCTGTGCGGGTGTGATTTAACAATTCTTTCGCAATATGAGAGAAAATTATCACATAACTCAACATCATCTGATAGAACCATCACAAAAGGCTTGTCCGTTTTCTTTAACCATGCGCGTTTCGCCGTCGGCGCACACCCTATGTGTTCGTAATCCATAAATATATTTTCATCCGGAAGGTTTAATATGCTTTTGTTTTTATCAATCCAGTTTTGTCTTTCGGGGACGCCAAAAATTCTGATATCAATATTTCCCATAATTATTCCTCCAATAAATATACTTCGGCATATTGCACTCCAAAACTTCGTGCTTCTTCGTGAGAGTCAAAATATATATCAATTCTATTACCCTTGATGTTGCCACCGCGGTCTTCCGCTACATATTCTTGTCCGTTAATCAACACTCTTGTGCCATAAGGTATTATATTGGTATCAACCGCTATACTGTGATTAGGGCGTAACGCACATCCGCTCGCTCCGTATACAATTTCTTTTCCGTTTTCGTCAACCGGACGATTTAATGCATATTTACCACAGCATTTTTCACATGAGCAATACGCAGTTAATTTATAATTTCCCAAAAGAATGTCTCCCGACGTGTCTTTAAGTATACCTTGATACATATCATCGTTTGTTTTAATATCATATTCTATATGTATCTCTTTATATTTGGACGGAGGAGGGTGTATACTATCCATTATTCTTACCACGGCGCATAGTGCATCTGATTGATATAAGTCGTCTTTGTTATTAATACATATTTCGATAGGTTCTTTAACATATGTATATGTTTTTAATGTGTATTGTTTTATATCAACAAAACCACATAAACCGCATACACAAACTGCTGTTGCAATTCCTATACAAAGCATCTTAGTGTTCAATATTTCACCTTCTTTCTCTTTTTTTCTTATATGTGCATTATATATAACAAAGTCGCAATCTACACAACGTTTGCGCAGCGAGTCTTTCAAGGTTGCGCAGGACGGTGTGTTTTAATTATTTAATCTATTTTCTTTGTGACACTTTTACTAACAGCAAAAGTAGTTGCTAGATGAATATTATTAACAACCAATATACATTGCGACGATTATGTAGTTCCTATAATTTATAACTGAATGTGGCTGGCAACAGCCATTCTTCGGTATACTCACAACTCCGAAAAATTAGTTGGAAAGATTTCTTCGACGGTTTCCCGTCTTCGAAATCTTTCTAACTAATTTTGAAGGAGTAAAGCAACCATTGCGTTACTATTGCTGACAGCAAATAGCAATCGTACTTTTAAAAAAAATACAATTAATCTGCATTATAGGTTTAAAATATTTTTTTATTTAAAACCCCTCCCGCGTAAACAGGAGGGGAAAAAGAAAGGAGTTGATATGCGGAACAACCACAAACCGCATATCTATATGAAAAAAACAGAACCCGAAATGTTATTCGGGATACCGGGCTGGGAGAATTGAACTCACTGCTTAAATAAGCATATACCATAAATTAGAGCCCGGATATATTTATATATAATCTTTAAGTGCTTTAATTAATAATAATATCGTCTTATTATCCCCGACAACACTTTTAATCATTCTTCATCACTCCAATCTAATGCTTGACCGCAACGCCAACAGTATTTACTCCTCAACGGCTCTTGTTTGCAAACGGGGCAATAGCAAAATCCAATTTCGTCTTTTGTTAGTTTTTTGGGTATCTGCTTTTCAAGGGCTTTTATTGCCAAAGCAGTTTCACACTCTTCGCACCTCTTGTTCTTATTGTCATCAGATAAAATTTGAAAATTTATAGACCGCATACATTTATCGCAATTCTGATGTATTAACTGCAACAACGCTTCTTCGTATGTCATTCCTCATCACTCCATTTCAACGCTTGACCACAATGCTCGCAGAATGTAGTACCACCATTGATGATGTGTTCCTGCACATTGTCCTTTGATATGCTTCCCCCACAATTTGGACATACTGCCCACATCTGTTCATTTTCGAGTGGGTTTTTCGGTATCTGCTTTTCAAGGGCTTTTTTGATATTTTCATAATCTTCCAACATCCCCACAAACATCTGGTTCATAATGCGGGTTAATGTTTCTTTATTTGTCATTCTTCTACCTCGCTATTGCTTGCTAACTCTGCAAGTTCTGATATTTTAAGTTCTCTCAAAAATGTTATTTCTGTTCCAACGCACTTGCTGTCGCAGTCATTTTCGCCTGTAACGCCTTTAAGTTCAACTTCAAATACACGAACATCTTTACCAATATTACCGCTGTAATAATTGAAAATATCGAGCGGAGACCTGCAAGCGTGAAAACCGCTTATACATAATTCCGCTTTATCGGTCTTATAAGTTTTCCCAAGTTTATACTGAAAACCATTACAACGCATCTTGCCGTTTGTTGCTTTGAAATAGAGGTCTTTGTATGTTTTAAGACCGTAACAACCTATGCTCGTAAGCGTGCTGCAATTACAGAACGCACATTTTCCTATGCTCGTAACGCTATCAGGTATTATTACGCCTTTAAGGCTTTTGCAACCGTAAAATGCATAATTTCCTATGCTCGTAACGCTGTTGGGAATATTTATACTTGTAAGATTGGTGCAATAGGCGAAAGCACAATTACCAATACTCGTCACACTCTCTGGAATGTTTATGTTTGTTTTATTGCCTTCGTACTGTATCAATTCCCCATTTTCAATAACAAAATCTTTGTTCATTCTCTCGCCTCGCTTTTAAGCCATTCGAATAAACACTCTGCTAATTCCTTGTCGCTCATCTCTCTTATTTTATCGCCGTTTGTCAAATCCTCATCTACCTCGCTTATTTCAACCGTTACAATTTTATATTTTTTCATATCGATTTCTTGTCTTTCAATTTCCGTTTGACACACTAAACTTTTCGGAATTAACAGAGGTGGGTGGTAAGCGTCTGCGGTAGTATGATACGGCGGAAAATATCGAAAATCAATTCCCGAAAGAAGTGTATGGTCTTTTTTTATCATTATTGCTAAATATGTCATTCTTTTACCTCACTTTTAAGCCATTTGAGCCAATGTTCATAAGGCGAAGGAAAATAAATATCTACCAATTCCGCAAAGTCCGTAATTTGTTTGTTTATCCACTCCGCCAATTCCTCATCGCTCATCTCTCTTATCTTATCGCCGTTTGTCAATGAACCATTGTTGTATTTCCATTCTTTGTATGTCATAATTTTCGGATATTCTGCACCTGTATCTATGCAATGCTCAAATCCCCAAGATATTACATAATCTATATATCTTCCCCAATCTTCCGTGTCATCTTCATCCGAAATCATTGCTTGTTTCAACTCTATGCCGCTTTGCTCAAGCCATCCAAATTCATGTTCAAGATAGTCTATCGTTCCGTCGCTGGATATTCCGTTTGTTTCTGCGTTTCTTATTGCGACATTTTCGTCAACACTTAATTCTACAAATACTTTTCTTTTCATATTTCCTCCTGTTACAGTATGATTTTACAACATTCAAGGTTGTAATTTTTTTGTTTTACATTGTGGTACAATTATAAACGAAGACGTTCTTAAAGAGAAACCATCTCTGGTTATAATAATAGTTTACAATCTCTCATTGTGTTTTACCGGGAAGGTTCGAGCACTGTGACTCATAGTCTATATCTGCTGACTTTTTTTTTTTTTGAACTTCTTTTCTTTCTTTCCCTAGTTTTCCTTTCTTTCTCCTGCCTTACTTTTTTTTTCGAGTAAAGCTGTGGTTGCGCGGATTGGTCAGGGGTGTTCGTCGAGCGAGGTTCTCTCTTTCCGGTCTGTTCAAATTGTTACTTTTGCTATCAGCGAAAAGCACATTCAGATATGAATGTAATTTCATTGTAAACTCAGATTAATTGCTTGTCATCTACATAGATTGGATACCTGTTGCCGGGAGTGGAGGCGAGTGCATCTAACATCATTGCGTTCGTTCCTTGGAAATCTTCCTCGTTCTTGATTTTTTTTTTTTTTTTTAAACGCCTAACCGCAATGCCTAATAATACTAGAATTCTTTTCCTGCTATTTTTTTTTTTTTTTTTGCAGTAGGTTTGTTTCTTTCCTGCACTGACGCTTCTTGGTTTGGTGCAGTAGGGCATTGTGTTTTCATTTTTTTTTTTTTCCGACAATGAGTTACTTCTGCTTACAGCTAAAAGTGTCCATTAAGCATGGACTATACATGACATAGCAAATTATTTATCTTATGATTTTAAATCGCTTCGAATTAATTCAACAATATTCACATTGAATTTATTACCAATATGTTCTACCAGCTTATCTATCGAAGTTCCTTCTACCATACGGTAATAATTCCTGTACCCCTCCATTATCTGGACATCGGATACGTCCCAGGGCTTTCCGTTTTGTTTATCCATGACATATGATGCTAGCATCGCTTGAAATTGTCTTTTCTTTTTATGCCCTACGGTAATTTGGTTATCTTTATTCAACATTACCCCAAGATTCCAGTTGGAGCCGGCAGATGAACCGTATCGCGTTTTCTTTGAATTGATTGTAAATGGAGCTTCGAAATTGTTCAAAGTGTTGATAATAAACTGTTCTATTTCTTTAAATTTAAATGTATATTTTGAGGATATTAAAAAATCGTCTGCATATCTGGTATAAACATAATGCTGGTTGTTATATTCTCTTAAACCATTTGAAAGTTTGAAGTCTATGGGTATCATCATTACATTTGTGATAACTGGGGATATCGGGGTACCCTGCGGAAGTCCTCCGTCCAGAAATGCAAGTTCCAGCGCCTGACTTAATTCTTTTTTTCCGATATCATGTTTCATAATTTCCGAAAACGGATAAATCATTGAAAACATCTTTAACACAAATTCCAGACTTGTGCTGCCAAAAAAGTTTGATAAATCATATTTTCCAAACCATTTGCTTTCATTTGCCTGATGTCGTTTTACCGCATCAATCGTGCTGCGTTTTCTTATATATGCAAACGCCGACGTATGATATAAGACGTGGAAGTCGTTTTCAAAAATTGTTTTAAGTCTGCGTAAAGCGTCCATAAGTTCGGGCTCCGGCGCATCTATCTTACGCAACCCGCCGCTTTTTTTAGGTATATAAAATTCTCGATATAAAGATTTTCTTGGCTTATTACGCAGTTCCTCGGTTGATTTATTAAACTGTATTAATTTAATGATAAGTTCGCCAATATTTAACCCGTACGGGCGTTTGCTATTTATATTTTTTACCTCATATGTACGTGTATTTGTAATATTTGGACTAATAATCTGTGGTTTTATTTCCGCTTCGAATAAAAATTCTTCCAAAGTCATTTGGTGATACTTTGGCGGCTGTTTAATCGTAATATAAGTCATTTTTTTCACCTCGTTATTTAGATTTACTGTAATCAAATAGTATTGAGCTGCATCGCTCTCCATCTGATGGAAGGCCGATCTTTTCTGGGAATTTCTTTAGGATTTCTAAATTTGGCGGTTGGTTGGATGTGTTAATGTGTGACAATTGCGTTTATGTCTATATTAAATTCGATTGTTCTGGTGGCAGCATTATTTGCATCCTGGTGCTGGTTATTCTTTTTCCCGTCAAATTGTTACTTCCGCCTTCGGCAAGAAGCTACCGTTAGGTAAATAACATTACAGTATTTTTTTATATTTTTTTAGATCTTAAACTTTTATTAATTCTTTCTTGCAGGCGTATTGGTTTTCCTTTACGCATATCAGTTTGCCCGGGTTTTATGCGAGTGTTTAGTCCCGACGTCATTAAGCGCTCCGGCATATGGTTTAATAACGCATGCGTTTTCATCTCAGCAGAATACGCCTCTGATGTAGTTTTACAACGCCGACATAATCCGAATTTTTCTTTATAATTATCTATAGTCATGCTATGACTTTCTTTGACGTGAGAGCCCAGGCGTTTATATGCTCTGCCACAAATATGGCATACTACATACCCACGATAATCTTTAACAATTACACCGTCGGGCGGAAGATCGTTCATTTCTCCCCCGGTTTTTAGATACCTATAACAAGCCTGACATCTGGATCCATATGGGCGTCCGCGGATTACATCTCCGCAAAAGGAACATGTCATATTACCGCCCCCTCCCAACAACCATCTACAGAGACGTCTGCTAGATTAGATATCAAATCATCCGCATCTACCTCGTCAAACATTTTAAGCGCCATGTCGCATGCTTCGTCTTCTGAGTCGGCGTCGATTTTAAAATTCCACGATCCTTCGTAGTGTACAGCAACATTGTAAAACATAGTCATTCTCCTTTCTTTGTTTTGTTATCAAGTAAATTTATATTATCGGTTTGGCGTGCAAGTTTTACAGCCAATGTAATAATTGATTCAATCATTCTATCCGTATAAGCACACTCATTTCCGAAATTGTTTGTGTAGTCGATATATGCACGTGACTCAGACATGATACCAGAGACGCAACTACGTATTTTTATTTCTTTGGTTGTCATTTTTTCGACTCCTTTCATTGTTTTTGCTTGCTAACTCTGCAAGTTCAGATATTGTCAATTCTCTTATAAATGTTATCTCTGTTCCGACGCATTTGCTATCGTGTTTATTTTCATTTGTAACGCCTTTCAAAGCCACCTCGAAAAGACGAATATCTTTATCAATTTTTCCGTTGTAATAATTGAATACGTCTAACGGTGACCTGCAAGCGTGAAAACCACATTCACATAATTGCGCTTTATCGATTTTGTAAGTCTTAACAAGTTCATATTGAAATCCTTGACATTGCATATCACCATTCGTTGCTTTAAAGTAGCGGTCTTTGTAAGTTTTAAGGCTGCTGCAATTGTAGAATACTCTGCCTCCGATGCTCGTCACACTGTCGGGAATAGTTATGTTTGCAAGACTGTAGCAGTTATTGAACGCATATTTTCCTATGCTCGTCACACTATTGCCAATTATAGCATTTGTAAGGCTACTACAATTATCGAACACACAGTTCCCGATGCTCGTCACACTGTCGCCAATTATTATGCTTGTAAGATTACTACAACCATAGAACGCCCAGTCTTTTATACTTGTAACGCTGTTTGGAATAACCACCTTTGTACCTCTTCCGTTGTATTTAATCAATGTTCCATTTTCGATTTCAAATTCTTTCATTTGTTAATTCCTCCTCATTTTTCGCTTGCTAATCTCGCAAGTTCCGATATTGTCAACTCTCGCAAAAATGTTATCTCTGTTCCAACACATTTTCTATCACCGAAGTGGTTTTCCTCTGTTACGCCTTTGAGTTCAACCTCGAATAACCGTACATCTTTGCCAAGTTCACCGTAATAATGATTGAACACATCTAACGGACTGCGGCACGCGTGAAAACCATACTCGCATAGTTTTGCTTTGTCGGTTTTATAAGTTTTCCCGAGTTCATACTGAAAATCTCGACAACGCATGTTTCCGTCCGTTGCTTTGAAATAGCGGTCTTTATAAGTTTTAAGGCTTTCGCAAGCGTAGAACGCACCGCCTCCTATACCTGTTACGCTATCGGGAATATTTATACTCGTAAGACTGCTACAACTATCGAAAGCATAATGTCCTATGCTCGTAACACTATCGGGGATAGTTATGCTCGTAAGATTTATGCAACCGTCGAAAGCACAATTACCAATGCTCGTAATCCCGTCTGGGATTTTTACATTTGTATTTTTGTCTGTATATTTAATTAAAACTCCGTCTTTAATAACAAAATCTTTGTTTTTCATAATTAAAACCTCAAACCGTTTACGGCGTTCTGCAACCGCTCTGTATTCGTCTTAATGTGTCTTGAAGTCGTTGAAGTGAATTTTCTTTCTCTCTTCGTCAGTTTCAATTCCTACCACCGTTTTTTCGAGATAGTCATCAATAGTCATTCCTCTTGATCTAACTCGATTGTAGCTCCGCATGAGTTTGCAAACAACATAAATTTTATAAACTCAGGTATACTCATCTTTTTAACTTCTTTTAATGATAAGATTATTTTCATAAAATCACCTCAAAACCACGCTATTAAGTTCTTCATTTTTATAATGGAGCCGACGGCAAGAATCGAACTTGCACCGCGTCTTTTCACCGTTACATATTTACTTCTAATACTAACCAGCTTCTCGCGCTTCCTCGCTCAATCTACCTTTAATTGTACGTCGGCAAAAAAAAGGCGGCTTAAGAATTATCTTAAGCCGTAGGAGAAAAACTTGAGCATCATAACGACACTCCCAAGTAGCAGTAATGCGGGCGTGGATTTGCACCACGCATAGCAACCATCAGCATCCGTCGCAGTCGCCGCGTCCCTGTCCATTTTAAGCCCCGGTCATGGGCTACGGATTTCACACGTCTACCTATTCCGTCACCGCATTATAAAACCTTAATTTTATATTATTTTTAAAGTAAAATATACATACCATCAGGTATGTTTATATTAAGCTCATTTAAATATATAGGAATGGGACAATATTTACCGAGATTATAATGAGTATAATATTCCATCATTTCGCTTTCAGTACAATCTCTTATAGCCTGATTATATTGATAATCAAATTTTGCTTCAAAAAAGTCATCAACTCCGACATCGAGGACTGATTCAAGACTCGCGATGAGATTTGTATATTCCGCAAAATGATATTCGTTAATTTTATCATATATATTCGGCGCATAATACCCACGTGCAAAGAAATGGATATATTTTTTTTCGTCAATATCTGTAAAAATATCAACTATAAATTTATTTTCCAAGTCAAGAATATTTAATTGAGGAATTCTTTGCTTGGCTTTTGAGATTAAACGGCTATTGTCGCCTCTGAGAAAACACGCGAGTCTTCCAGTGTCGTCATCGTATCGAAAATGCGGACAATCATAACAATCACAGGGCTCTTTGTAACATATATTTGCCATATTTACCACCTCGTTAACACTGTTTGGTGTATAAAATTTATTTCATAAACTTCTTCTCCGGTAGACCCGCAATCTTCACAACGCCATGCGTAACAAACTCCCCCGTCACAATCTTTAACATGCCCGTAATCTAAACTATTACTATGACACACCGGACACTCGCCAGCAAATCCGTCAATATACTCATTCATATAATTATCCTTTCTGTTTGTGTGAGAAAAACTCACGAAAATTAAGCCATTTTTCTTCCATAATATTTCCAATCTCGTCTATCGAGTCGCCCCATCCTCCGGCTTTTACGCGAATGTATTTTCCGGGAAGATTTTCCCATTTATCTACGCCGACAACATCAAGTATTTTTGATATAATTTCCATACTCTCGGGGCGAAACACGCGAGTATTTGCTATTTTATCAAACTCATCAAGAGCATATCCGCCAATATAGCACTCGCAGTTCCCTAAATTTACACCAATATAAAATGTAAAAATCCCATGGTCTTCGCGTCCGAGCATTACATCTGTGATTATTGCGTTTCTAATTTCCATTAATTTGTTTTCACCGCCCCATAATTATTTAGCCTAAGATAATCGTATCGCTCTTTGAGTTGTGATTGGAGTCATAGATTAAATCAATATAATCGTCGTCTAAGGGCGAAAGACCGTAAAACAAACCGTGAAATCCGTTTCCCTCGTTATCATCACTCACGACAATATACTTATTTCCATCGCCGTCTTTAATTGCGTTTTTACATATTTCATATAATTCTTTAACGGTTATCTGGTTCATTTATTATCAACTCCTATTATTCTAACATCATTTCTATCAATATATTTTGAGTCTCCGCGTCAGATATAATTTGACTTAAAATGTATTCAGGATTCTCTCCGGACTCAATACCGTCTTCAATAAATTCTCCGATAGCCTCTTTAAATCTGTTTAAAGTGATTGACTTTTTCGGTAACAATTCATCGTTTATAATAGTCATATTAAGGCACTTTGCTATTTCATCAAACGAGTGTCCTGAATTTTTAAGATATCTTTCAATATCAATATTCATTCTATCTCACCACCATATTCTAATATTCTCCGATATATCTTCCCGTGTTATTATACACGCCATCCTCTCGTAACACCCTTGTGCAACCCCACTCCTCTATCTGGAGAATCCCCGATGTGGATTTTGAGTCGCCGGTAGTCATTATTCCAAGTATTCCATAATACGGGCAGCTATTTCGATAACAATTGTCAAAGTTATTCCAAGGACATTTTAGCAAAATATTTTCATTTTTCATTTTCTGACCTCCTTATATCCATTGGTATATCTCTCACTCTCATACAAGTCGACAAACATCCACATTGTTTATGTCCGTATATTATAGTTCCATTCTTCTTTTGTCATCAAAACACCTCGTTTAAATCATTTTTTATATATCTGACGACACTATAGACAAGTCTCCGCCACCGTACCCACGTTCTTTAACTATATCAAAGAGTGTCATTTCCGGTTTAATAATTCCATGGAACAATAACGCCCCCGGATACTCGGTAAAAATCCCAACAAGACAAATATCTTTTTTTATCCACATATCATATACATGGTATGGTAAAAGATACGACAACACATCTTTTATCTCTGAGCCCTCGGAGAAACCGTAAACATCTGAAATTTTACACGAAGCGCGTATATCCATAGTATCTTTGTAAGTAATTGTAAGATTCATTTTTCATACCTCTCTTTATATAGCAGTGGATTTTGTAAATAAACCGAACACATTTCATATGCGGTATAAAGATGGTGCATCGCCTTTGAGGGAATGTTGGAATAATCCATATCGAGCCATTGTCCTATGACCCCGGTAACATCTTCGCAATACAGGTTATCACGCAAAGGAAGTGGTATTTGCTGCGTCAGCTCTTGAATGCGCAATGTTATATGATCGGTGGCATAAAACCCCTCAACGCCGGCTTCAAAACATCCGTCCGAGTCTTCGAATATTTTATAATTACATGACAACGCGTCCTCTCTTTCCGAGGTTTTTACTCTTTGCTTAAATGCTTTCAGAGCCTCTTTATAATCGCGATAGACGCCTAATATTTCATCTCCGGATTCGCCATCTATACACCACTCTGATCTTATTACATATTGTTTATTCATATAATTTACCCCATATTTCGATTTTTGGTTTTTGCAAGCAGTTCAACAATCGTTGAACTGGTATAATTTACACCCTCTATTAAGTCTCGCCAGTCGACATCAAGAAAACCATCGCATTCTTCAATTGTCGGCGACATCATCATAGAGTATTCTCCGTTATCATATACTGTCAAAGATATACACATACACAGCACGTTTCCATACTCGGATTCCGGCTCAAACTCTACTTCATCCATGCTTTTGGGGTAAGTAAAATAATAAACGTGAGCAGAAAAATCCGGCTCATAAAACCCCTCTTCATATATACACTTACTTGCATCTATCATCCTGCGCACCTCTTTAAAATACATCAAGCATTCCGTGAAAACCGTCAATTTGCGTGAACTTCCAGATACCGTTTCCTTTTACAAAATTGATATAATTATTTACTCCAAGCGCGCATATAAGCCGCACCGTTGTCGCTACCCCGAGCGTCACTCCGCAAGCCGATACCGGAGTTTCTTCCGCCGCTTCTTCGTGTGAAAATTGCATAGATTTTAACAAATCCTGTTTCATTTTATAATCGCTCCAGTCCGCCGCATAATGCTGTGCGGATTCAAGTAAAGTTCTGAAATCAAATACCGCTTTTACATACGGACTGTCCATATGTTTTTCCACGATACTTCTCCGCAATTCAATATTATCTACCGCTATAAAAATATATCCCGACATTAATTTGCCCTGCCACCCCTCGGGTTTAAGTTCAATTTCGTCTGCGATTTCCGGATTAATATCTATAAGAATGTCTTTTAACGCATCAACTTTTAATTTACCTATATCCTGCTGGCGAAACATCTGGTTACAAATATTATGAGCTTCAACTTTATCAAAGTCCCACAGCGTCATTTTTGTTATACCGCATCTCGCTAAATTTTCTGCAAGTGTAGAACCCACAGAGCCACAACCAACAATATGAATGCGGGATGTGTCTTTTTCCGGCTGGAAAAATTCATAAGACTTGCTTAAATCCATAATTACACCTCTTCGCGCATTTGCATTATTGTTATATCTTCAATACTGATATTACCAGTATCAGAATCATCCTCATCACCAATATGCTGAATTGCATCACTGCAAGACGTAAATAACTCATCAAACGATAAGCTTTCTTCTTCTGCACAAATTTCATCTTCGATGTTTATATCGCCATCCGGATCTTCTTCTTCGAGTGATTCCGGATTTTCTCCTTCGTCATCTTCCCATATATCGTTGTCGTCACACCATTCAAGCACTGCATCGCATTTTGCGTCATAATCATCACCATCTGCGCCTCGCCACGTGCCGTCGTAATCATCTCTTATGTAATAATCACATCCCTCTGGTAAGTCGTTAAGCCAGTCACGGATCTCCTGCCAACTTTCATCCCGAAGAAGATCTTCTATTTCTTGCTCAATTGATTCTGAATAACTATCAGCAGTCCAAACGTCGTCAACATAGTCATCGCAACCGTTTTCATTACAAAAGTCTATTAAATCGTACCAATCCCAATCGTTATACGCAACATCAACAAATTCTTCTCTTGTCATTTAAATTAACCTCCTTAATCCATGCAATATCCGTGGCGGCTATACCAACTCACAATATCATCATCGTCATCAAGCGCGTCAAAATGCTGTTCTTTAATGCGTCCGCCGCGTATTCCCCTTCGTCTGTGTCTTGTGGGTATATCCTCTTCTTTGTCTGTTGTTGTCTTTGAGTCGGACGTAAATCCAATAGTATTTCCGGGCTTTTGTGTGCTTATTACATGTGTGCTTATTACAACGGCTTTATCGCAAACCATTGTTTTGGCGTCAGTGATAAATTTTTCAAGTCCCGTGCCGTCGTCCAAAATCTCAACTTTACAGTCTGATGTTTCGAATAATATGTTCTTTGCCATATCATATATTTTTATTGTCTTGTCGCCTTTTTTGTTCCATATCATAAATATATAAAACATTGTGTCATCAAGCTGTTCGAGGATTCTATCATATAAGGCGGTATCGACAGAAGACGGCGATGTTCCCATGTTGACATGCGAGTGCCCCTGCATTCTGATATTGTTAAACACGTCATCTTCGTGTGTCATAAGCCACGTCTGATATTTCGCCTGATCTGTGGTTACCGTTGCACCGGTTACTTCCTGTGGATAAACAAGAATGTCGGTGATATAATATTCGTCTTTTGATGCGTCGTCACCTCTTTTTGCTATGCCGTGCCAAGCGACTTCTTTATCAAATTCCTTAATTAATGTTTGCATTTTTAACCAAGCAAGCTCTGTAAAATAAACAGTCGCTTCTCGTTTAATACCCGAAAACGACTTCGAGAAACTTATTTTGCCATCGGATAATTTAGCGGCTTGAATCGCTTCATTAAACGCTCGCTTTATTTCTTCTATGTTTTCCGGGGTTAATTTAATTATTTTAGCCATTTGCGTTTTCCTCCTGTTGTTTTAAATACACAACCGCTTCTTTGGGTGTAACAACGGCGCCGTCGGGAAGTTCTATACATTTCATATTCACCCGTTCGTCGCTTAAACCATATACTCTGAGCATAAATTCTTGCATAACCGTTGAGTCGGCAAAGTTTAAGCTTTTACACGAGGCAATACACTGCTCGATTGCACCTATATAATTATTGTTAAGCAATAATGAATTTATTTGCCTTTCATAATTACCAAGGCAACGATATTTATCTATATGAGGATTTGGCGTGTATCCGTCATACTCATATTTGTAAGAGAAGTGATCTCTTGCTCTCACATTTGAATCAAGCTGAAAATCATACGCAGCGCACACCCTGACACGAAGCGTCTGGTCAAGAAAGATTGCAGTCATTAATTTTTTCATATCTTCCGTCGGAATAATATTATTGCAAGTTCTGCCCCTCGGCTCATATATATAACTATGCTCGTTATCAATCATGCTTTTCGCCATATCTTCGTCAAAATATGTGATATAATCTTTCACGCCGAACAGAACGTGAACATTATCAACGCTTTCGAGAACCAAGTGATTGTTGCATAAGAAATACTCCATAATTTCAGATTCGTCTTTTGTTTTAGACATTGCCGTCTCTATTCCAAGCAACTTGGTTTCGGTATCGCGCTTCTGTTCTAATTCAATTCCGATTTTATTATTTAATTCATTAATTCTGTATATTATACTTTCAATATCTGATCTGAGACGTTCGCATTCACGAGATTCGTAACGAGACTCAAAACCGGAGAGAAGTTCCTTGATTTTTATCGTCCTAAAATCATATTGTTCCGACATACGCGTCAAACAATCTTTATATTTCTCCGACTTATTCTCTCGTAACGAATTAATAAGTTCCATCTCAATTTCCGAAACACCCTCTTCCGGATTAAAATACCACGGCAAGAACGCAAAAATGCCACATTGCAAATAATGCATATCGCGTATGTCCATATTATTTGTACAAATTATGACATTTTTATTAACCGGTTCGACAAAACAAGCCACATCAAAACGTTTTTGAAAAAATAACGTTACCTTTTCGAGCGGGCGCCATTCGGGATGAACTTTACAAAAATTCTGTTTTACCATTGTCATCCAAGCGTTATTGTTCTCCGCTGTTGGATTATAAAAATTAGAAACCAGCAAAACACCTTGAGCGTCGTGTTGTTCTCCGTTGTAAAAAAATACTCTTCCCGTCGCAATCTCTAGAGCGCGGGTTGTTTCCAAGCCGCTTAGCTGAGATGCTGAATAAGTAGAATCTCGAAATAACACATTTAACTCTTCATTATTTTTTAATCGAGAACCGAGAAGCGCTCTGAGCGTTGACAAAAATGTAAAATCTGAACGCCAAGGTTCTCCGTGAATATTGGAAAAAGCCATATTTGCACCGGTAGATGTAAACGGTGTAGATTGTATAATCTCTTTAAACATACCAAACTCCTCTCTTATTCTTGTTTTTTTTTTTGGTGGGGAATGCCGGACTCGAACCGGCACGGATTAATCCATCGGATTTTAAGTCCGAAGCGTCTGCCAATTTCACCAATTCCCCAAAACAAACCCCGCATATTTCAGCGGGGTTGACGATATTTTATGTATTTTTTTTGTTTAAATGTTATTTGTTTAAGCGTTATCAGCTTTAACAACCTGAAGCAAGAAGCACTTTTCAGTGATACCGAACTGTTCAAATGTCTTGTCCAGGTCTCCGGGATTGAGAGATGCTCCGTCGAGGTGAATAACACCGCGTCCTGCATAATCTATATCAGCGTCTTCAAGCACCGTTCTTAAAGTCGTGTTCGAGTCAACAATGACTGTTTCTCTTTTTACGTTGTTACCAACAACTACCTTTATCATAATTAATCTCCTTTTCTTTAAAACATTTTTTAATAAATTGACAAGCTACGGTATTGCCCGTAGCTTGTTGTTGTGTATCGCAATTACTGTGCAACGGTAATGTTGTCAAGAATTGCGCCCTTTTCCGCATCAATTTCTGCGAGGATTGCGGGAATAGTTGCTTCGAGTTTGTTCAGGTTAAGAATAGATGTGCCGATAGCTTCAGCCACCGCTTCACGAACGTCGCCGCTCATTCCCTCAGATACTACGAGTGTGATTGTAGCGAGCTTGGCATCGTCATGCGTTTCGGTTCCAAATTCCGCTCCATACTTGTTGATTTTTCCCGAGCCGTTACATACGCCTACACGAAAAATCGGTTCTTTACCGTCTTCTCCGCCTTTCAAAACAAGTGCTTCGGGACGATACTTTGCAATTTTACGAAGGTCTGCGAGCTTAACGCTTGACGTAACAACCACAGCCTCGCCTGCAATAACAACTTTTGCCATACTTTAAATCTCCTTTTATTCTTAATGTGCTCTGTTGGTTGGTTATCCACCCACACCACGGGGAGGTCGAGCCATTGTGGGCGTTGGCGTACCGGAGGGGAGGCGTCCGGTACGCTTTTTTAGGCGGTTCTTACAAGCCCGCCAAAACGCGCCTCTATTGCGATGCTGCCAAATTCGGAGCACCACTCGGCGTCATAATTATATGTATATGACATCGCATATCCACGCTCAATGTCTGCAACGTCATCTTTCCACTCTTCTTCATAATCACTCACGTAAAGAAAAGAATCCATTTTACCAAATACCGAGTAGCAACGAACAACTGTATATACCAAAGCGTTATGCTCTTCTTCGAATTGTTTTATAAGTTGTTTCTGCTCGTCGTCTACCCAAAACAATGCTCCGAGAGGAGGTTCGCTCACCATTACCGTGCCGCTTGATTTAAATTGTCTTATGGCGTCAGGAATAATATGAAGCTTTTTCATTCTCTTAACAGCTTCTTCAACCTTACGCTCTCTGGAAATTATCATATCTTTCACAATAAAACCCCCGTTTTATGATTTATATATAGGGTTGTCCTCGTCGTCGAATATCAAATACTCATAAGGATATTCTTCAAAAAAATCTTCTCCGTTTTCATCTTCAATAAACATCGGACGGCGAATTACAGTGTTCCATTTTCGCGCAAGATATTCAAGAAAATGCTCTTTAATATCCTCGAACATATGTTGATCAAAATAATAATTTGTAGAACCTTCGTCTTCGCAAACAGCATCGAGGAATATACACAATGCGTCGTCGAGTTCCGTCTCTCTTTCTTCTATCAAAGTCTCGTAATCAAACATAGAGTCGTCTTCGTCGCTTTCTTTGCTTTCGTTATCTTTTTTTGCCTCATTGCTCGATAAAATTTCAACAACCTTTTCGGTTAAATATTTGTTATAAATTCTTTCCGCTGTTTTTTTGCCGTCAAACTCATTAACGATTTTTTCTGAATAAACTTCATTATCATCTGCACATACTATAATTTTTCCTGTTCTGCCGTTGTCTGATTCTGTAAGATAAATTACTATCCCAAAATCATCATTTGAAGCAATTTCAAACATTGTTGTCGTCATTTCCTGCATATTTTCCTGTAAATATTTCCATACATCAGCAGGTTCTACTGAAATTTTTTTTGCCATAAAACATTCCTCCCAAATTTATATATTAAAAATCCGATATGTTGTCCTGATTTCATATCGGAAACCCACCCATATGTCCCGGAAACATATGTAAAACAGGAGTGGTAATATTAACTTCACTTTTAAAATTACAACTACAGCTTAAAGAAAGAATCTTGCAATAAATCGGTTACTGCCGCTATTTCTTTATCAGACAATCCGTATTTTTCAAGCGGCTCTATAATTCCTTCTGAAAGCTGAAGTACCGCGTCTTCAATAGATAAAATCACACCATTTTCCAAATCCTCGACAACGTCATTTCCGTCATCGTCGGTTGTTAACCAAAACCAGCAATCCATTTTGGTTTTACTCGCAATTTTATTCAACCCGTTATATGCATCGTCGCTTAATATCATTTTCTCACATCCTTTTTCCTCAAACATCACAGCCTCTGTCCGCAAAAATGGCAATAATTCGGTATATGCGGTTTTCCATTCTTAAACGGGTTTATAAGAGGGAATTTACAATTTGGACAAACTAAAAATATATCGCAAGTATCATCTGCAAATTCTAACGGCTTCGTCGGTGTTTGCTTTTTCAAAGCCGCTATTGCTAAATCATATAGTTCTTTTTTTACTTCACACTCTGTTGCGCTTTTACCCGCAACAAACATTTCTATCGCTTTCTCGTATGTCATTCTTCTACCTCGCTATTGCTTGCTAACTCTGCAAGTTCCGATATTGTAAGTTCCCGCAAGAATGTAATCTCTGTTCCAACGCACTTGCTGTCTTCGTTGCTTTCGTCTGCAACGCCTTTCAAATCCACCTCAAAAAATCGAACATCTTTGCCTAATTTTCCGCAATAGTAATTGAACACATCTAACGGAGATTTGCAGGCGTGAAAACCATATCTACACAATTTTGCTTTATCGGTTTTGTAAGTCTTGCTTAACACATACTGAAAACCTCTACAACAACGCATATTGCCGTCTGTTGCTTTAAAATAGCGGTTAGAATAGGTTACAAGGCTTTCGCAACCCCAAAATGCACTAAGTCTTATACTCGTCACGCTATCGGGGATATTTATGCTTGTAAGGCTCGTACAGCCGTAAAACGCACAATTTCCTATACGTGTTACGCTGTCAGGAATCGTTATGCTTGTAAGAATGCTACAATGTTCAAACGCATAGGCTCCAATGCTCGTAACACCGTCGGGAATAACAACATCTGTTTCTGTTCCGTGATATTTAATGAGTTTTCCGTTTTCAATAACAAAATCTTTGTTCATTCTCTCGCCTCGCTTTTAAGCCATTTGAGCCAACAGTCCGTGCAAGTTGTATCAGTATCAGCACAGTTTTTACACGAATCATTACGCCAATTATTTTTTTCTATAAAATCTGCCAATTCCTCATCGCTCATATGTCTTATCTTATCGCCGTTTGTCATTCTTTTTCCTCCCAATCTAATACTTAACCACAAACCGAGCCACAGGGCTTTCACCTGTGGGAATGGCGGCAATTCAAATACGCGTCTTTAAATTGCATTTTCTAAAATTCCAAAACTCGTACACCATTTTTTCGTGTTGTAATATTTTTAAGATATTTTCTCTGCAATTCAAGACTGCGGGATTCGAACCCTGCACCTCGGGGGAACGCGTGCTACCGAATTACACCAAGTCTCTAATATCTGCCGTAGTAAATAAACGGCATATTATAACACGGCTTTATACTCACTACTCAGTTGTTTTATTTATCAAGATTTTTTATTACTGCTGACTTTAATGAATTTCCCGGCTTAAACGATGGGGTTATGCGAGCCGGAATTGGAAAACCCTCGTTTGTATAAGGATTTCTACCCATACGAGGGGCTCTGGTTTTCGGTTCGAAAGTACCAAACCCCGCGAACTGCACTCTATTTCCGTCCGTAAGGGCTGTTGTAATAAACTTTAACAGAGAATTTACGACTTCGGAAACCGTTGTTATATTCTGTTTTGTGTCGGCGCTTACCGCACTTATAACCTCTTCTTTGTTTATTTTACTCATTGCTGTTTTCTTCCTTCCGCGTGATTTTCCCATTATCATTTTCCGACTGATTTTCCGACTCCAATCTTTTCTCTTCTTTGTAAACCAAAACACAGTCTATAATATTGCAAATAAGCCATACCCTAAACCATATTATTGCAATACCCGCCATTAAAAGCGCAAGATTAACAATCCACCAAGCCTCGACTATATAGGCAATTATATTTAGCAACAATGCAAGGCTAAGAGGAACCAGCATATAATCGCTGATAAACCAGGAAAATTTTATATATTTTTTCATACCCATACACTCACTTTACCAACGACACCACAATAAACCGAATGCCCTTTAAAAACCACGCAGGTATATAAAACAGGTTAGCACAGATTTTACCAACCATACATTGCCCGTCAATAAATTTGTTTTTCATTTCCTGTGCATTGAAATGACACGATGTTTCAAAATTAATTAAAAACACAAGCCATATAGCGAGCCCAATAAAAACCTTAATCATCATAAACCCTCCCGTTATTTTTGATATTATTTAAAAAGCGGGCACGCAATTACCGTGCACCGCTTACTGTATTTGAGTTTGTTTACAAATTTCTGCGCAAGATATAAAGAATCAAAGCTTTTTACGAGTTTCTCTTTTGTGTCGTTTACCAAAAAATAAACTTTGTAATATCCCGTACCAGTGTCGTTATCATCATAGCAAGCCCTTGACATATTATTCCTCCCGTTTAAAATGTTATGAAACCTTGCTAAAAAGAACCCAGATTATATAAACCCATATTAAAAACATAATTGTTAATCCGAAAATTTTCATACGCGTTTCCTCGTTTCCAAGCCATTAATGAAGCCAGGCGATAACCCGTTTACCGTTTATCCGGATTTCCACCTCATCACCTTCGCGATACCATTCCACAGCCTTTGTGTGGCTTTCGGTAATTTCCCCTGTTGAACAATTCATATAATACTTTTCCATTTTAAAAACCCTCGATTCTTAAATTCTCCGTTCTGCGTTTATACGGGCTTACGACCGTTTGAAAAATCAAGTCGCATTAGAGGGCGGGAAACCCCGCCTGTATTGAAAGAAAGGACAAAAAATGGAGAAAACACAACTCTTATACTGCACGAAAGATAAAAAAACCCTCCCTATATTGTGGTCATAGCCTGATGCCCTGAACCATATGAAACAGTTACTTTAAGGCTTGAAGGACGCCCCACGACTGTCGTTCCGTCGGAAAATTTTGCGATGTATTTACCCTTTTCGGTATCGTTAAAAAACCGTACACGAATATTACCGCCTGCACGCTGAATTAAATTTGCGATACCTTTTTGAAAATCGTCATATCCCATAAAAACCTCCCGCTATACTGCTTTTTATAAAAATCAAAAACCCTAATAGGATACCCATAGACCGGCTCGTCGCCGGTTTCGTCGTATTGTTTAATATCCTCGACGACTCATCAGTATGGTTTTTTTGAAAAACCCTTTTACGCCTTTTTGTCTTCCTTGATTTCCTTCTGTACTACATCATAACCCTTGCCGTCCGTGAGAATACGGTAGCATATCTTTTTAAGATACCCTGCAAGCGTTTTGTGATTTGCAAGCGTAATAGAAGTTTTTGACTTCTTATTGTCGTTTGCATAGCAGTCAAGGAGATAATTTACGTCGTGAGATATTGCATTATACCCTTCTCCGAGCATTTTATCTACAATATCCTGCAATGTTTTGAGCATTTGCGTGTTAGAACAAGGGTCTTTCCCCATCTCATATGCCCTTGCAATATCGTTCATTATGAACGCGTCTGAATTTACTTTTGCTCCGACTCTTTTTGCGGCACGGATAGTGAGATAGTAATTCAATTTCTGAATTACATAAAACCACTTCTTGTCCGCCCCGATACCGCCGTCGATTTTTGTGTTCATATCGACAAGGTCGATAGGCTTTTCGGTGTCTACGATACTGCGTACTACCATTTTTGTATCCTTATCAATAGTCTCTTTTACCCTTATTGAAGGATACGAAAACTGCTTTACCGCGTAATGCATAGGATTGCCCGATTTTTTTGCGTTCTTATAGCAATTGTCTTTTGACACAGCGGTATAATAATTAACCGCCTGTTCGAGGTCTGCGTCGATAGACTTTTTTTCATCCACCGACTCAGCGTTTTCGGACTTTTCAAGCAATTCCTCAGCCGTTTTCTTGATTTTTTCAAGATTGGTTGTTGTGAGTGTTAATGCCATAATGCTAACTCCTTTTGCTTATAAATTTATGAGCGATAAGCCCATAAGAAAACGGTTGACCCGATATTTCATAACTACCGGGTCAGCCGCTTGGTTTATAGGTTTATCAAAAGCCGCTTACAATCGGGCGACAAACGGAGGATAGATATCTATCCCGACAGCCTTCCGGCTATGTAAGCCTTATTTATTCCTGTTTGTCTTACCATTATCCGCATTATAAGCGGCTCAAATCTCATTCATTTCGTGATACTTGACTTAATCGGGCATTATATCTATATTTAACTTATCTCTTTGAAAAATTCCTCGGAATTACTTCAATAATGCGTCTATCCTCGGATAAACGCGCATAGATAATTTACGATATACAGCCTTTTACAGTCTTTTTCATATAGCCTTCTATGATAACGCATTTGAGACGATATGCGACCTTATTTTACATCTAACTCGGTATAACTCTGAGGGTTTTCACTATCCGAACCATAGGCTTAATTCCTTATGCACTCAGCGACGGCTAAATTTATCAGCTAACCTTTGATATAGCGTAAGGTCGCTTTTTTTCGTTTATGTCGGAACGATACCCTTTACCTTGCATTTTCCAGCAAGCACTCAGACACATAGTATTTCAACTATGAGGCGCAGGCACGCTCTTTGATAGCCTGATATGAGCCATCCCGCTTCGTTATTTCGGTCGCGGGTCGCCGTAAGGTCGGCGGGGTCGTCCGTCCGTCCGTACACTACCACAAGGTAGGGGGTCGGCGGGGTCGTCCGTCCGTCCGTATATCCAAAAAAATAAGACCGCTTTTGCGGTCTTATTTCGTTTTTTTGCGGTTTATTTCGTAATTTTTGCGATAATAGAAGGGTCAAGAAGGTCGGGTCGGCGGGTTGCAAGGTTTATTGTTTTTTTGCGGATATTGTTTATAATATCCGCAACAGACGACGGACCTATTTTTAAGCGGGTCGCAATTGCTTGCTTACCGTACCCTTGCAAACGGTATTTTAATACGGTCGCTTGACGGGCGGTCAAATTCAATTCGGTTAAAATTTGCTTTGCATTTTTTACGGCTGTAATACTTGCGGTCGGCGGTATTTCGGTCGGTCGTCCGTCTATACCGACGGTCAACGTGTCGGTCGTAAGACTTGCGGTCGTTTTATCCAAACGTTTATATATGGTCTCCGTATTATCATTATAACAAGGGTCGACAGCAAGGTCTTCAATATATACAAATTTATTGTTAGTTTGTAATGCTTTACTTGCTATAATTTCGCGTCTAACAGATTTATATGCTTGCTGTATCGGCGTTATATCTGTATCCGTCCACAAGGTAGGGTCGGTCGGGTCGTCTTTGATATACACTTTTTTGCGTAAAATACGCTGTTTATACGGAACGGTCATAAAATTCAATTCAAGGTCGGCGGGTCGGTCTTGTATGATTTTTACGGTCTCCGTCCATACCGCAAGACTCGCGGTCGATAATAGGTCTGCTCCGTCGCTTAATGTTTGTGATAATAAATTGTATGTATCTTTTGATAATTCATTATATACGACGGTCGGGTCTCCGTCGTCGTCGTATATGATAACGTGGTCGTCCGTAACAAGTCGGTCAAGTCGGTCAAGTCGGTCAAGGTCTTTACATATATCACGGGTCATTTTTTGCGGTATTTTATTACCACTTGCAATAAACAATTTTTTTAATACCGAAAAAACTGTAAAACGTGCGGTCGCTTGTAAAGTGGTCATTACTTGCGGGTCTTTTGCTATTTTTGTAAGGTCGCTGTCTTTTGAAAAAGCATTAAAAATCGCTTTTTCGTACGACGTCAAAACGTCGTTTGTAAAATACGCTTTTTTTGTGGTCGTGTTTGTGTTTTTCATTTTTTTATCCCTTCTTATGCTTTTATGCGGTTTAGCAATAACCAAAATTTTCCGACGTTTGTTAAACGTCAATATAACAATAACACACTTTTTTTATTTTGTCAAGTGTTTTTTGTTTTTTTATTTTGCTATGTTATTTTTTCACGCTTTATAACATTAACCGGCGCGGTTATGGTAATTTTGATTTTCGTTTATTGTTACACAGAGGAAGTCGCTTCATCTCCCATGCCCACCCAAAAAACTCTCAAACCATCCAAAACAATCACATAACAACGGTATTCCGGATCTCTGATTATTTTGGAAAATACGGGTTAAAGCTGTGTGAATCCACAGCAACAACGCATTACCCGCTTGATAAAAAATATAAAAAAATTTGAATTATTTTTGTAAAAGTACTTGACAAATATATACATATATGATATACTATTATCAGTACAATAATATTTACTGCTTTTGGCATAAGCAGTTTTTAAAAAGCTGTATCAGTACAATTATAAATCTTGCTTTTGGATGATTTTTACCCTTTAAAACGAAGCAGAAAATCATGCTTCTTTATATACAATCCAGAGATGGTTTTTCTCTTTAGGAAGCTCGCTGAGATTAATTGTGGCACAATACCATTTTTAAAATTTTACAACCTTTAAAGTTGTAAAATGCATTTTCCGGCACTAAAATTCCACAGATTACGGCAACGGAATTTTATGAATTATTATACGGGACTTATATCCATACTTTAAAAATTTAATGCCTTGAATGGCAGAAAGGAATATAAATATGACAGCGGTTAAATTCGATTCGTTCAGATTCAACCATAACACCATTAACCTTAATACCTTGCGGCAAAGCAGAGATCGTAAGCTCGCGGCGGGACTCATTGCTCCGGCTAAAGAAGAGACTCATTGTGAACTCGCTCCGGAACACGCAGCCGAACCTATTAAGAGCATGGATGATATTATACGCATTTCACAGCACCTTATTAAACAGAAAAGGTTCAGAGATAACATGCTTTTTATTGTAGGTATTAATTTCGGTCTCAGAGTAAGCGACTTGCGCATGCTAAGATTCTCAAACCTTATTAATGAGAACTGTACGTTTAAAGACAGCTTCCCTGTTTTTGAAAAGAAGACGCGCAATACACGTAAACGCAAAAAGAACAGATATATTACAATCAACACTGCCGTAATGGAAGCCGTTACGTTGTATTTGGAAAATACGCCCGGAGAGTGCATGAGCAACTATATGTTCCGCAGCGTATCTAATCGAGGCGGCAATATGAATGAACCTTTGAGCGTGATGTCTATCGATCGTATTCTAAAAAATTTAGCAAAAGAGCTCGATTTAAACATTAAGATTTCCACGCACACGCTTCGCAAAACGTTTTGTTACCACCAGATGCTTATGTCGCACAACAACAACCGTAAACTTTTATTGCTTCAAAAAATGCTCAACCACTCCTCTCCTGCGCAGACTCTGGATTATATAGGCATTACCGGCGAGGAGATCGACGAAGCTTATCGCAAGCTCAATCTGGGAAGTATTCACAGTAATTATCTGGTTGACAGCAGCATTGAAGAATACGACGACGTAGCTGTTTAAATACCGGACGTATCAATAAACACAAAAGGAGTTGAAGAAAATATTGTATACATTTTTCTATAAAAGAGGGGTGAGCGGCGGTGGTTAAAGTATGTGACTGTATTATGGGCTCGGGCAAGACATCTGCTTCAATTACCTATATGAACGAACACGCAAACGAGAAATTTATTTATATAACGCCGTACCTGGAAGAAGCCGAGCGAATCAAAAACGGGTGTCCGAATATGCATTTTGTGGAACCAAGCAAGAATCTCGCGGAGTATGAGTTTAAAAAGTCAAAACACACAGCGGCACTTATTAAAGAGGGCAGAAATATTTCAACTACCCACCAGGCCTTTAAAGGTTATACTTCAGAAATGCTGAACGATATTCGGGAGCAGCAGTATACCCTGATTATTGACGAAAACGTGGATGTTCTAGAATCGTTTGACTTTCACCCTGCTGATTTAAAGCTCGCGGTAGACGCGGGTTATATTGCCGAGCACAACGGCGTGTATTCAATCGCAAAAGATGGGTATAACGGTAAAGCCTTATCAGAAATGTTCAGATTGCTTCAATCGCGTGAGTTAATCCGCGTCGACGGCAAAAAGAATACCGCATTCTATTGGGCTCTTCCTCCGGATCTGATTACCTCTTTCAAGAACGTCTTTATCCTGACTTATTTGTTTGAGGGGCAGAGTTTGTATTATTTTCTGAAAATATACGATATTCCCTATCGGCGCATCGGTATTACGCGTACGGAAGACGGCGTGTACTCTTTTGGTAAGTATCCGGGATATATTCCGGATTACGTCAAAAATCTCGGAGAAAAATTTAAAATCGTATATAACGACAAACTCAATTCTATCGGCGACGATTATCACGCATTATCAATGAGTTGGTTTAAGCGTGGAGGAGATGACGTCGAACGCCTTAAGAAGAACGTAAGCAACTGCTACAATAATATATGGAGAGACGTGCCCGCCGACAAACGGCTTTGGGGTTCTTATAAGGGAGCTTGTAATCAAATAAAAGGCAAGGGTTATTCCAAGGCTTTTATTACGTTTAATACAAAGGCAACCAATAAATACCGAAAACGAGACTACCTGGTATACCTTGCAAACATTTTTATGAACGTCGAAGAGCGTAAGTTTTACGAACTTCACGGGATAGATATAAATGAAGATATGTACGCTTTATCAATCATGGTGCAGTGGATATGGCGCTCGGCAATAAGAGACGGAGGAGATATTACACTATACATACCAAGTAAACGAATGAGAACTTTGCTCGTCAATTGGATTCAGCGTATAAGCGAAGGAGGGAATGGGATTGCATAAAAGCTGTTTGCACTGCTATTTCTGCAATCAGTGTCAACAAGATAAAATATGTGAGAATTATTACTCAATAGTACAACAGGATGAAGATGATCTTATCGAAGAAATGATCCGGGATAATTATATTGAGTTTTACGAAGCGTGGCTGGAATACATAGATGATGATGATTAATACAATAATTCTTACGTTAAAGAGAGGTGACTCTAAATCAGCAGACAATTAGTATGCCAAAAATACATATATAAAATTCACAGCAGCCGACTGCGTAAAGAGCGATGGAAATTGGTATTGCCTATTGACGAAGCCCGAAAGAACGATGAGGTAATATCTCTTGCGGATAGCCAGATATTACGGTGGATTGATGAGCTAAACGGTATTACAGATGCCGACGCCAAAGCGCGCGAAATTAAAAGCGAAATAAAATATTTAAAAAAAGAATCAAACAGCATTCAAAATAAACGAAAAATCAGAGAACTTTACGCAAAGCTCGACGCTTTACAGTTTAAATCCGATTATATTTGCTTAATTATTGATAAAGAAAAGGATTATTATCGCGCGTGCCGCGGATTCAGTATTAACGGAATAAAATATAAAAGACTGTTGGGAACGAACGGCGGTATCAAAAATTCAACCATTGTTTTTGTCAGCGAAAGGTTGTACGGAGAGTTAAACCGAAGAGTCGAGAATGATAGGAATCCGGACGTCGCTTTGGTAACCGCCAAGCTTGAGGCGTATAAGGCGTTAACGTGCAGCGCATCCACACCGGTATCATTACCGCACGGAATCTTGGTAGTAAATGACGCGGAAACAGAGTTCTTATCCGACATTATTTATCTTACCGATGAGTGTGACGGAGAACCTATTATAGAAGAACGTAAATCTCAACTTATTACTCTCAACGCATCTGACGGATATGGTTTAATGCTCCCCTCTCTTGCACAAAGGTGGAGTAAAGAACTCGATCTCGATTATTTGGTCAGCGGAGTAAATACCAGATTTTCATTTGAAAAGGGCATGGTGTTCACGTTTGATTTTTTGGATTTTGCTGCGAACGTTGCGGGAAGGTATGTTGTTAAAGACGCGTGGGGCGAAGATGTGGATATCCGAACCGTTGAATTGATTTTAACAACGTCAATGGTAAAACTATGGGATAGTTACAAAAACTGCGAGGATTATATAAACACATCGTTACGAAACGGATACACTTTTGGAATTGCAAAGACGTGTCCGCGCGAGCTTGAGAATGAAAGAAACCTTAACTATCAATTTATTCAAAGCTATGATTTGAGCGATGAAGATATAGATGAATTAATAGCCCCAACTTTAAACGAGATTGAAGACGTTTTAGGCGGAGACTGGCGTAAAGCGGTGCTGTTTTTAAAGGGCTCGGGTTTAAACAAGCGCAACATTCAAACGCTTCCGGACGATTATATTAAAGCAATAATGATTGATGAGCGTATGTTGAACGATCCGTTTATCCAGTCCAGTATATATCAGTTAATCCGTAACCGCATTAACGAGGCTAAGGTGGGCGTACTTAAAGTACACGGCAACTATTCAATGATATTAGGAGATCCCTATTTATTGTGTCAGAGCATTTTTGGGTTAGAAAAAACAGGATTGCTCAAATCCGGAGAGATATATAATCAGTACTGGGCTGATAGAGGTTCGTCGAAGCTTGTGTGTTTCAGGGCTCCTATGACGTGCCACAACAATATCAGGCCGGTTACTCCCGTAGACACAGACGACGCCCGTTATTGGTACAGATATATTACAACCGCAACCATATTAAATGCATGGGACACAACAACCGCAGCGCTAAACGGCGCGGATATGGACGGAGATATAGTAATGCTGACGGATAATGACGTTTTAGTGCGTAAATTACAGCCTATGCCGGCGTTAATTTGTTCTCAGAGGAAGGCAGAAAAACGGATTTCAACAGAGAAGGATTTCATTCGCTCGAATATAGAAAGTTTCGGCAACGATATTGGGCAAACCACTAATTGGATTACAAGCATGTTTGAGGTACAGGCCGGCTTCGAACCCGGTTCAAAAGAGTATGATGAGCTTGCATACCGTATACGGTGCGGACAGCTCTATCAACAGAACGCCATCGACAAGGCTAAGGGCATAGTGTGTAAACCCATGCCGAAAGAATGGCACGATAGACACGCTGTAAATAAAATTGAAGATGAATATATAAAAAATTTCTATCGTTCTGTTGTCGCCGACAAGAAGCCATATTTTATGAGGTATATTTATCCGGCACTAATGAGACAGTACAACACGTATCTTAAAAATACAGATAGAAATGCTTTACGGGAATTTCAACTTACCGTTGATGAGCTGCTTAAAATGCGGTACGACGAACTCACTGAACGCCAAAGAGAATTTTTAAAATACTATCATTATCGTATGCCGGTAGGTGTGCACGACTGTGTAATGAACAAAATATGCAGGCGTTTTGAGGACGCGTTTGACAGACACGTCGGTAAACACGCCGCGTCCGTAAAATTCGATTATCATATTATGCGTAATAAATCAGAGTACACTCCCCGACAGTATAAAGCTATACAGCGTCTATATACAGCTTATAATAAAAGACTTAACAGTTACGCCGTCTTTGCGGACTATGAACGCGTCGACGAATATGATTCGCTTGCCGCACTATCTATTATAAATGAAGAGTTCAGAAAAGAATGTAGTATCGTGTGTCCCGATCAAAGAGTTTTATGTAATATCGTTCTCGATATGTGTTATACAAAAAAATCAACAAAAAGGTTTGCGTGGAGTATGTGTGGCTCGGAGATTATACATAATTTACTATTAAGCAATAACAATAAGATTTCATTTCCAACTTTAAATGAATGCGGGGAAATTGAATATTGCGGAAACAAATATACCATAGAAACTACTGATATAGAGGTGAATGAATGACTGTTGTACTTAATGAGCACGAGTGGGCGAAAGAAATGATAGAAACAAAATCCTTGGGTAAAAAGCCATTTGAGACTTTAAGCAGAGTGGCAAAATATTATATAGACAAAAGCTACTCTAAAAAAGACGTGCGTAAAATGCTTGACACGTTCTTGATACAATGTGATCCGTCGGCCTCTTTACCCAAATGGTCTAACACAATCGACTACGCGCTGGAAAGAGCCTTGAAATATGACGCAATCACTATAGATTATATAAATATAAGTAAGCCGGAACTTGAAATTATAGACAATCTCGATGGGACACAACTGCGACGCTTGGCTTTTACATTATTATGCCTTGCAAAATATTGGGATATTGTTAATCCCAACGGTAATCATTGGGTAAATAGTAAAGATTGTGACATTATGAGAATGGCTAATATCAACACTTCTATTAAACGGCAGAGTCAGATGTATTACACACTTAATTCGATGGGGTTGATACAGTTTTCTAAAAAGGTTGATAATACAAATGTGAGAGTATGCTTTTTGCACGACGGCGAAGACATTTTACAAATTTCTGATTTTCGTAATCTCGGATATCAATATCTTCAATATCAGGGAGAACCGTATTTTAAATGTAAAAATTGCGGGATTACTACGCGGTATGATAATCCTGCAAACAAGAATTCTTTGAGCAAACAAAAATATTGCAAAAGCTGTGCTGCAGAATTAAACATTCAACAAACAATCAATTCTGTTATGCGCAGGAGAAACGTTAAAAATATGATATAATTATTTTTTCGTTTTTGTTTGGAATGAGAATTGAGAAAACATATTGTGCTACAATTGATTTCGGCATAGATGATGTGGCACTTTAATGAATGGAATATATCAAATATGAAGAAAAGGATTGATAATAGTTAATGATTTTAATAAGCAAAGACGAAGCAATAGCTTTGAGGGATAGGTTTCCAGATACAAATATCGTGAGAACCATGAGACAAAGATCTAAACGACACAGGTATTATTGTGAGGAAAGCAAGAACATAATGCGTTTTTTAAACGCGCTGCGTCGCGGTGAACAGCCGCTCAGCGTGAGAGAGGGTGCCTATGATACAGATAGAAAGAAAAACAAACGAATCGGCGCTTGATTATCACAAGCGTCTTGTGTACGGCAAACTAGTCGACAAAACACTCGCCGATATAGATTATACAGAGCTTGCCGAACTGGTGTACGGACAACCTTATTCAAGCGACGTGGCGAGAAGAATGCTTTACGGTAGCCGCCGTACGCTCGAATTAATGGATTCTGAGCGTGCCAATAATATCGAAAGTATGGATATGCTCACCGAATTAGATGAAAAGATGATCGAACTTCGCAAGGAGAGACAGAAATTTTACGATCAACGTAATGCGTTTAATAAAATAGTCAGAGAGCGTTCGAGGCAGGAAGAGCTGAATGAGATCTTAGTTAACGCGATTAAAGAAGGCAATTTGCCAAAATTGCATTATGAAGAAAAAAACGCGGAACTTTTGAATCCAACTAAAACCGATATGTTAATAAGTCTGAATGACATACATTACGGTGCGTCACACACAAATTACTGGGATTGTTATAATTCTGACGTTTGTAAGCATATGATTGAAAATTATCTTGCCAAAATTATTGATATTCAAAAAATTCATCATTGCGAAAATTGTATTGTGTGGGCAAATGGTGATATGATCTCCGGATCTATTCACCGTTCTATTCAAGTGACGAACAAAGAAAACGTGATTCGTCAGGTAATGGGCGTATCGGAGTTGATTGCAGGGTTTCTCGCTAAGCTGAGCGAATGCTTTAAATTTGTTCATTTTGTTAGCGTGGCCGGAAATCACAGTCGTCTCGATCCCAACAAAGAAGAGTCGTTGATTGACGAAAGACTTGATGATTTGGTTGAGTGGTATGTCAGCGCGAGGTTGCAGCACTTTAAAAACGTAATAATAGGATCTGGCGCAAAGATCGACTCAACGATGTATGTTATAAACATCAGGGGCTTAAATTATTGTGGTGTACACGGCGATTATGACGCTTCGCCGTCAAAGATACAAGCGCTCCAAACAATGGCGGGAGTCCCGTTATATGCAATTTTATCCGGGCACTTACATCATAATAAGGTAGATACCGTCCAGGGTATAAAAACGGTTATGGCGGGCTCTTTTCTTGGTATGGATGATTTTTGTATTCAGAAAAGAATTTACGGCATACCCGAACAAATGGTTTGTATATGTGACGAAGGCGGTATTATGTGTCATTATGATATTCCGTTGAAATAGTACATATTAATTGCGGCTGACGTCTACGGACTAAGCCCAGAGGAGATGGATGCGTCTGTCTCCTCTTTTAATTATGCAAGGAGGTGTCTGCGTGGGACGAAAAACAAAAATGAATATGATTACCTCAGAAGGACTGCTCATGCAGGTAAATCCGGAGAATCAGGCATTACTTAAAGATTTTTTAGATTATTTACGCTCGGTGCAGCGAAGCGAAACGACTATTCGCGGATACGAGAATGATATTCAGATAGCCTGGGTTTGGTGCCTACAAAATAATAATAATACATTCTTTGTCGACTGGACTAAGCGCAATATCGTCGCTTATCAGAACTGGCTGTTAAATAACAACGAAAACAGTCCGGCGAGAATTCGCAGGCTAAAGGCGTCGTTATCATCATTAAGTAATTATATTGAAGGAGTGCTTGACGATGAGTTCCCTAATTTCAGAAATATTATTAATAAGGTTGAGAATCCTGTGAATCGCCCGGTGCGCGAAAAAACAGTGTGGGACGATTCTGAATTAGAATCTTTGCTGGAGACGCTCATACAACAAAAGGATTATGAAAAGGCTTGTTATCTTGCTCTTGCGATGTATAGCGGTAGACGAAAGTCAGAACTGTGCAGATTCAGAGTGTCTGATTTTACAGAAGACAAACTGGTATGCGGGGGAGCTTTGTATAAGAGCTCTCCTATAAAAACAAAGGGCATGGGTGGCGGGAAAATAATACCTTGTTATACTCTTGCTAAAAATTTTACCCCATACCTTAATTATTGGTTAAAATATCGCGAGGAAAATAACATAGACAGCGAATGGCTTTTCCCAAATCTCCGCAATCCTTCGGAACATATTGCAATATCTACGGTAAATAGCTGGGCTAATACGTTTACCAGAATTACAGGCAAGCCTTCGTATATACATTCGTTAAGACATTACTTTACCACAATGCTTGCAAAGGCGGGAATTCCCGACGGAGTAATTCAGAGTATTGTTGCGTGGGAGTCTGGGGATATGGTTAAATTATATAAAGATATCGATGCCGATGAAGAAATCGGAATGTATTTTAAAAACGGAGATATATCCGTTCCCGATAAAAAGGGTTTTGGAGATATATAATATAAAGAATTTAAGGAGTTAATAATGAATCGAAAGGAATTAATAAGGCGCGTTGCTCTTGCAATGCGCGAAAACAATATTCGCAAACCAATTTCATCTCCGAAACAGGTTTTTCATATTTCGGATGATGAGGGCAACACTAAGGATTTTGTTGTTCGAAAGACGAACAAGGATGTTCTTTTTACCGTAGAAGATATTGACGCGATTATAGAGGCGTGCCTGTTCGTTGTAGAAGAGGCAATGAAACGCGGAGAACCAATATCAATACGCGGGTTTGGTACGCTTGGTTTAAAATACAGAAAGCGTAGGGCTACAAAGATACCCGGAACCGAAGAGTGGGTTGACGTTGATGCCAGGTATATCCCAAGATTTATATTCGGAAACGATCTGCGAATGTGTGCAAAAATATATGAGTTGTCGTTACAAGACAAGCAAGACACAGAGCCGCTACCAAGTCCCGATTTTATAGACGACGAAGAGATTGAGGGTGAATAATCATGTCGATAGAGATGAGTTCCGATAGAGCAATATGTTCCAGATGCGGGACGGCATACAGCAGACGCAAGGGATACTTCCCCGTCAGTTATGCTATTTTACACAAGGGTATAGGGCACATTCCCGTGTGTAAAGATTGTATCGACAATATGTATAATTCGTACCTTGCACAGTGCAACGATGCAAAAAGTGCAGTGCGCCAAATGTGCCGCAAGCTAGACTTATACTGGAGTAATTCGGTGTATGAAGTCGTATCTCGTAAAAGTACTACTCGTTCAATGATGACACAATACATTGCAAAGATTAACTCTGTGTCATATGCGGGAAAATCTTATGACGACACCTTATCGGACGAAGGTACATTGTGGAGCTTTAACACATCTTTGCCGGAGATAACCAATATCGATCCCATAATAGAAGAAATAGTAGACGAGTCTCAAAATGTTAATATCGACGACATTCCCGAAGATGTCAAAGCGTTCTGGGGCTCGGGATATACGCCGTCAATGTATATGGAGTTGGAGCAAAGGCGCTCATACTGGATGTCGAGATTTCCTCCGGACGTCGAGCTTGATATCGGAACCGAAGCTTTAATACGCCAGATTTGTTCGCTGGAATTAGATATTAACAGAGATAGAGCTGCAGGACGTAGTGTTGATAAAAGTGTAACGGCATTAAACACGCTGCTTGGCAGCGCAAACCTGAAGCCTGTTCAAAAGAAACAGGATGAAAACGATACCACGCTCGCCAATACTCCTCTCGGGGTGTGGCTGTACAGGTACGAAAATCACCGGCCGTTACCAGAAATAGACGATGATTTAAAGGACACAAATCGTCTCATGAAATATATCTTTACCTGGATGGGACATCTTTGCAAAATGCTGGGTATTAAAAATACATACTCGCAAATGTATGATTCGGAGATAGCTCGTCTCAGAGTTGAACATCCTGAGTACGACGGGGACGACGACGAAACAATGGTATCTGACATACTGTCAGAGGACGGTGATTCGTCTTGAGTAAAATTATAGATCGTATACAAAAAATTATGGATGGCGCGGCTTTGTGGGGTTCGTATTATAGGCATAACCCCGATAAATTTGCGTCTGATTACTTACATCTTAGATTGAAACGATTTCAAAAGATACTTTTAAAGATGATGTTCTGGGCAAATGTATTCGTTCTGATTACATGCCGCGGACTCGGAAAAACTTTTTTGGGCGCAATTTATTGTGTAACAAGATGTATATTATATCCGGGGACGAAGGTGTGTATTGCGTCGGGAACAAGGGGGCAGGCTATAAATGTTCTCGAGAAGATAATGTACGAACTTAAACCAGCGTCTCCCGAGTTATGTGCTGAAATTGACGAGAAACAAACAAAAGTCAACGGCACTAATGCTCAGATAGTATTCTTTAACACCAGCGTGATAAAAGTTGTTACCGCGAGCGATACGGCGAGGGGCAATAGATGCCACGTGCTGCTGCTTGACGAATTTCGTCTGATAAATAAGGATACTATTGACACGGTATTACGTAAATTTCTTACCTTGCGCCGTATGCCGAGGTATGAAGATTTAACCGAAGAAGAGAGAAGAAAAGAATACGCAAAAGAAAAGAATTTAACTTTATATCTGAGCTCGGCCTTTTGGAAGGATCATTGGTCTTATACAAAATGCGTCGATACTCTTAAAGCGATGGTAGATCCCAACAGACATCAATTTGTTTGTGGGTTCCCATATCAATTATCAATATCCGAAGGATTATTGGATCCGGAGACGGTAGCAGATGAAATGGCGGAGTCAGACTACTCGGCCATAAAATTTTCCATGGAGATGTGTGCGGAGTTTTACGGCTCCGATGATGGAGCGTTTTTTGACTTTGACTCTATCTCAAAAAATAGGAAGATTAAGTATCCCATTTTACCCGACTCGATCTCTTCAAAGCTTAATAATACTCAGAGCATACGAATACCGGCAAAACAAAACGGAGAAAAAAGATTATTATCCGCAGATATCGCGTTAATGTCAAGCAGAAGACATAACAATGACGCGACGGCGATTTTTATAAATCAGCTCTTGCCTACCAAGGTAGGTAGGTATATAAGCAACATTGTTTACGCTGACGCCTGCGAAGGTATGCGCACAGAAGAACAGGCGTTGGTTATTCGCAAGCTATATGAAGAATTTAACTGCGACTATATTATTCTGGATACAAATGGTCTTGGCCTCGGAGTTTATGACTGCCTTGCCAGAGATATCGTTGATCCGGAAACCGGAGAGGTGTATCCTGCTTTATCGTGCTGCAATAATACCGATATGGCGCTGAGATGTACATCGTCGTCGGCAGATAAAGTCATATGGTCTATTAAGGCAACTTCTCAATTTAATTCCGAGTGTGCTATTTTGTTGCGCGAGGGATTTAAAAGCGGACGTATTCGTTTGCTTGCAAATGAATATGATGCGGAAAAATATCTTAACGAGCTGAAGGGATACTCAACTTTAAATCCCGCAGAACGCATGCAATTTCAGCTCCCATACATTCATACGACACTTCTTGTTGACGAGCTTGTTAAATTACAACACGAAGAGTCCGGTGGAAAAATAAAAATATTCGAAAAGTCTGGAATGCGAAAAGACCGCTACTCCAGTCTTTCTTATAATTATTATGTGGCTACACAACTTGAAAACAAACTGAGCAAGCGTCATAGTATAAGCACTCAAGTTTCAGATATATTTGTGATAAAGCCACCATCTTATACAGGAAGGCGGTGAAACAAAGCCGATGATAGAATCTACTACACACAGCGCTACTCAGAACGAAACATCAAAGTCGTCTGAAAATATAGGATTTATTGGGTTGTCCAATAAATTTGCATTGTTAAATCATTTAATAATGCGTGATTTAAACGGAAACACAACAAGTGCTCCCACTTTCTCGCAATACAATAAACAAGAAATAGCCACATACCTTGGCAATCCTTATAAATATGAGAAACAATTAAGAGCTGCGGTTAGATATATATATGGCGCAAGTCCACACTTCCGCAGGCTTATACAGTACTTTGTGGGATTATCGGATTTATCATATATTATTGAGCCTTACAGGATCGATCCTAAAAAGGCAAATATAAAAACGGTTAATAGTAATTATCGTAAAGTTTTAAATATGTTATCTTCGATGAATATCAAAACCCAATTGCCGAAAATTCTTACAATATGCTTACGCGAAGACGTATTTTACGGAACGTTGTGGGTAACTAATGACAGCATAACAATTCAACAGCTGCCTAGCGAGTATTGTGCGATTTCTTCGATAGAGGGCAATGTGTTAAACGTTACATTTAACTTTTCGTATTTTGACAAACACATCACGAGCCTTGACAATTATCCGCCGGAATTTAAAATAAAATATCAACAATACAAGAACAAGAGAACAGTACGGTGGATAGAACTCGACTCCCCCACATCGTTTTGTATTAAATGTAATACCGATATCCTCGACTATGCAATTCCCCCGTTCGCCGGGATTTTAAGAGAAGTGTATGAGCTCGAAGATTATAAGGCGTTAAAGTTAACCAAGACTGAATTAGAAAATTATGCAATGCTTGTGATGATGCTCCCTCTATCGGATGATGGGGGATGGGGTATAGATCTCGACAAGGCAAAAGAATTCTGGAAAAATCTTGATTCGGTTTTGCCGGATGAGATAGGTTCGGTGTTGACACCGATGCCTATTAACAAAATCAGTTTCGAGCGTTCCAATACCGGAGATATTGATACGATTGCTAATGCAGAACAGTCGTTGTACACTGCCGCTGGTGTATCGTCTTTATTATTTAATAATGAAAAGGCGTCTGCAAACGCCTTGCTTCTTTCGATTAAGGCCGATCAAGCAATTACATACGGTATTGTAAAAAGCGTTGGCGATGCGATTAATAGATTCATTCAGTCTCAAAATTATGGCAAAAATTTCTGCGTAAACTTTTTAGACGTTTCGCCGTTTAATCGCAAAGAAGTCGGAGACGCGTATTTAAAGGCGGCGTCGTACGGAATTCCTACGATCGCTGCGTATGCGGCGTCACAAGGAATAGGACAGGCAGAGCTGGATGCAATGAGCTTTCTCGAGGGAGAAGTGCTCGGGCTGCAAAAATTATTTAAGCCCATACAGAGTTCCTCTCAAATGAGCCCGTTGAACCTTGAAAGTGACGCTGCGACAGACGATGGCGGAGCTCCAACAAAAGATATCGGGGAAATTACTGATAGTGGAGAGCAGTCTGCGGAGAATAAGGACGATTGGGGTTAATAATTATGAAAAAGAAAAATTTTATTTATGTGTTCAGGGTTGAAGACAGAGATAAACTTTTAGCTTTAGGGTACCAGCTACTTAAATCGGATGATTCCCAGGGTATGTATATATTTGAAAATCTTGGGCTGGTAAAATTTTCAATTAATGATATGAAGTTTGTCCTTACCGACACCCTTACCTTTTAAGATTGTGTTTTTTAAATAAATTTATTGGAGGTGATAGCAATGAGCACTTTAATGAGTATTCCGTATGAGTTAAACTGTATCTCATTATATAATGTTAAAGAAATAAACTCATCTTTTGCTTCAGGTACACTTAAAGTAATGTATCTGGGCAATAATCGAAACGGCACTCATTTTTCGAAGCATGCTGTGCAAAACGCACTTCCATCTTTAAGAAACGTTCCCATTGTTTGCAGGTGGGATAGTGAATCCGAGACAATCGGCGGTCACGACGTGGCTGTTGTTAAAGACGACGACGGCGGTTTACGGCTTAAAAATTTAACAGATCCTTGCGGCGTCGTACCGGAACACGCGCAATTTATATTTCAAAAGGATTGCGACGATGACGGAAACGAGCATGAATATCTGATTATCGATGGCGTAATTTTATGGAAAAGACAAGATGTATACAGATATATCGTGAATGATTTAGATGGTAAAGTCAAGCACTCTATGGAAATTCATGTGTCGAATAGCAATGATACACCCGATGGGTATCAAGATATAACTGATTTTGAATTTACCGCATTGTGCTTGTTAGGAAACGTTGAACCGTGTTTCGAGGGCAGCGAGCTTGAATTGTATTCGGCACAAAATTTCAAGCAGAAGATGGAACAAATGATGCTTGAATTGAAGGATAGTTTATCACAGGTCAATACCTCTGATGAGGTTGACAATATACACCCACAAAATTACTCGACGGAAGGAGGAAAAGAGGCATTGGAAGAAAAACAAATCTTAAGCGAAGACATGTCTGCGGAGACTCAGGCTGAACAAGTCGATAATACAGGCGCAGAAAACGCGTTGATCGAAAAAGAGCCTTCTCAAGAAGATTCCACGCAAGATAAATATGAATTAACCAGTAATATTGTGTCTGAGATTTGCAAAGCATTAGGCGAAGTTAAAATTCAAGACGAATACGGCGAATTTCCGCGTTATTGGTATATTGATTGCGACATTGAAGCAAAAGAAGTTTATTGCTGGGATTGCCTAGATTCGCTGTTATATGGTTTTTCATATATCCCGAATGGAGACAATATTATTATTGACTACGACAGCAAAAAGCGCAAGAAGTATAGTATCGTAGACTTTGACGAAGGAGAACAAATGCCTTTATTGGCATCGGTGTCTAAGTTTATGCAAGAAAATCTTTGCAATAATGCTGAGTGGGAAGCAAAATATCAAACAGCCTCCGACAAGATTGAGTCTATGACTGCAGAACTTGGTGAACTGCGTCAGTTTAAGGTCGACACCGAAAACGCCGTAATTAAAAATAAAAAGGATGCGATATTTGCTCAGTTCGAAGACTTGACGGGCGTAGAATCGTTTGAATCTCTTCGTGAGAATGCAGGCGAATATGATATTGAAACGCTTGAAGAAAAGTGTTTCGCTATTCGTGGCAAAAACGGATCATCGATCAAGTTTACTTCGGAAAACAAAGTTCCTAAACTTAAAATCGAAGTTACAGAGCAAATCAACGAGCCGTACGGTGGAATTTTTGCTAAATACGGTGTTGATGCAGAATAATTTAAAAATTACAACCCAATATATTGGAACACATTTTCCGTCGAATATATCGACGGCATTTTATTATGTAAATTTATAAGGAGGATTAAACTATGCATGGTGTTGTTCGCACTGATAATTTGTGGGGCACAGATGTTAGAGCTGGGCTCGTTTCGATTAAATACATTGTAACGACTGGTTCGGGCACAACGGAAAGCCCTTATGTAAAAACTGAAACCGCTATAGACAACGGTAATGTTTTAAAGGTTGGCGATCGTATAGTAGGCGAATACGAAGTTTATGAAGGTGTTACGCCCGCGGCTAACGACGCGCTTACCGATATCGTTCTTATCGCAACTCCCGAGGTAATGTACGATGAACGTAAACGCAATCTTGATGAATATGAAAACGTAGCAGGCAAAATTTGTCGTGGCTATCGTCTTCACACCGGAGACGTTTTCTCCGTTACCAAGGACGCGCTTGATGGCGTAGATTCGCCTGCAGTTGGTGATATTGTAGAACTGAAAGCCGGCACGAAACTTAACGTTGTTGCCAATGCTTCCGGAGCTACTTCCGGCTCAACTGTTGTTGGTAAGATTACCGACAAAAACGTTGTTGGCAGATATACATACTACGCTATTCTCGTAGATTAATTCTTAAGGAGGAGGATATTACAATGGCTGAAATGAAAGATATTGTTAAACTCGCTGTTGATACATATAAGGGCACTGTTGAAAAGTATTCCGAGTCTCAGGCTCAGGATGTTTTGCGTCAGGCTCTTATCGAAGTAAATAACGGCAAGACTACATTAGACTATAAAGATATTCGTGATGGAAAATGCAACGGCCTGTTTTCTCTTATCGAAGAAATACTCAGCAACACGATCATTGAAGGTCTTCAGGGCGATGAATATTTTAATGCCCTCGTTGACTTCCGTAATGTTGCAGAGGGAGATCAGAACGTATTCGTAGTTGAGGACAGCAATCTGTTTGTTGTTGCTGACGCTGCAGATGGTACTCAGGGCATCCGTCGCCAGAGACTTGGCGGTGCTACCGAAGCCGCAATTCCCACGTCTTTAAAGCTCGTAAGAATTTACGAAGAACTTAACAGAGTTCTCTCCGGACGCGTTGACTTCAACCAGTTTATAGACAAAGTTGCTGATTCGTTCCGTCAGAGAATGCTCAATGATATCTACGCTCTTTGGAGCGGCGCTACCGCTGCGCAGCTCGGAGGCGTTGCTTTCTTCCCCACCGCAGGCGCTTATGATGAAGATGATCTTTTAGAGGTTATTTCTCATGTTGAAGCTGCTGCAGGCGGCAAGCCCGCTACAATCATAGGAACAAAGAAGGGACTTCGCAACCTGAAAGAATCCATCCAGAGCGATGGCGCAAAAGATGAACTTCATAACTATGGCTACTATGGCAAGTTCTACGGTACGCCTTGCGTTGCGACACCTCAGCGCCACAAGATTGGCACTACGGAATTTGTTCTCGATGATGATGTTCTGACGATCATCGCTGGTGATGACAAGCCCCTTAAGGTGGTATATGAAGGCGATCCGATTGTTCTTATGGGAGATCCTATGTCCAACGCTGACTTCACGCAGGAATATCTGTATGGTGAAAAGTACGGTATGGGTATAGTTCTTGCAGGCAAGAACTCCGGCATCGGACGTTACGAAATAGTATCGTAACCCTATTTTTTAAAACATACGCCCGGGGCTCTATAAGCCCCGGGTGTTGAATGAAAGGAAGTATTATATGGCTAACACAAATACAAGAGCAAAGAGGCAGACAACTACCGCCAAATCCGTTAAAGCACCTGAAAAAGTTTTGGAAAAAGTGGAAACGCAACCCGTGGTTGTGAAGGATGTTGATCCAGAACAGTATGTTATTGTGCGCAACGGTTTTCACGGCAAACTTATTTATAAAAGTTCTCGTACGGGAGAAAAGTTCACATGGGACAAATACGGCGATGAACAAGAAATGCAGCTTAGAGAGCTGCGTAATGCGAAAAATACATCAAAGAAGTTTTTTATAAACAACTGGTTTATGTTCGATGAAACGTGGATTATCAGCTATCTCGGCGTAGGTCAGTTTTATAAGAATTCAATTAATATTGAACATTTTGATGATTTATTTAAGAAGCCCGATAACGAACTTAAGAAAATTATTAAAGACATGTCTGCCGGACAAAAAAAGTCTGTCATATACAGAGCAGTGGAAATGATTGCTTCTGGCGAAATCGATTCGCGTAAGACTATTTCAACTCTCGAGGAAGCTCTTGGAATTGACCTGATTGAAAAATAAGGGGGTTAATTTATGAGCGTCTCCTATGATGTGTTTACACGTGAGTTTTTAAATAAAATCACAGAGTTCGAATTTTTAAAACTTGTAGAGGCAAACAGAACTGAAGTCATTGACAGTTATCTTAAACGCGCTGTTAGTAAGTTCAGAAAAAATTGCAAATACAATCTCACAAGCGCAGCAGACGATAATTTACGTCAATTTAATATTGACATCAACAACGACGATATTAACGAGCTTGTTGATATTCTTTCTGAAGGCATGGTGGTGGAGTGGCTTAAGCCGTACGTATATCGTCAGGAATTGCTCGAAAACGTAATCAACACCAGAGACTATCAGACATACTCTCCCGCTGAGTTGCTTATGCGTGTCGGGAACGCATACGCAAAATCTCAAAAGGATTTCACGCAAATGATTCGTGAGTATAGTTATAATCACGGAGATTTGTCGGATTTACATTTATGATAATTGAAACTTCAACGGGAACTCCCGTAAATTCAGAGCTGCTTTATAACTACTTTAAAGCGCTTGTTAATCGTTTCTTTAAAATTCTCCCGATACGAGAAACGGAAGACACTTCTTTGACTGTATATATGCAAGGTTTGCAACGCGAGTTACTTGGGTGTAAAGAATTAATCCCAGAACTTCGCACAGACGCTGTATATCTATCGCTTC
>JAEEGH010001539.1_pt1 | contig 65941 bp, 75 predicted proteins | sample 9134181 | NCBI WGS metagenome assembly JAEEGH01 (sample SAMN16246544, study PRJNA631951) | gut metagenome | biome: gut microbiome; feature: rumen; material: DP-attached | host: Bos | place: Iran: Karaj | collected 2018-10
CGTTTCCTTCGAAATCAAGGACGGCGAGTTCGTCGCCATCATGGGCCCTTCGGGCTGCGGCAAGTCCACGCTGCTGAACATCCTAGGCCTGCTGGACAATCCGACCAGCGGTTCCTATGAACTCCTCGGCACCGAGGTCGGCGGCTTGAAGGAGAAGGAGCGCACCAAGTTCCGCAAGGGCAACATCGGCTTTGTGTTCCAGAGCTTCAACCTGATCGACGAACTCAATGTGTATGAGAACATTGAGCTACCGCTGCGCTACCTGAACATCAGCGCTAGCGAGCGCAAGCAGAAGGTCACGGAGATTATGAAGCGCATGGCCATCAGCCACCGTGCCAACCACTTCCCGCAGCAGCTCTCCGGCGGTCAGCAGCAGCGCGTGGCCATCGCCCGTGCCGTCGTAGCCGGACCGAAGCTCATCCTCGCGGATGAGCCCACCGGTAACCTCGACTCCAAGAACGGCAAGGAGGTGATGGACCTGCTCAAGGAACTTAATGCCGAAGGCACGACCATCGTGATGGTGACCCACTCCCAGAAAGACGCCGCCTGCGCCCAGCGTACGATTGACCTCTTCGACGGTCAGATTGTCTCTGATGTGAAAAACGAGTTGTAGTGAAATCAAAAAACGATATCCTGATCAAGGTACTTTCCTTAGGTGTGGGATTGGCTGTGGGCATTGTGCTCATTGCCAAGGTGTTCTTTGAGCTGAGTTACGACAGTTTCTACAAGGACATTGACCGGGTGTACACGATTAATACCTGGTACTCGCACCAAGGAGAGGAGAAAGATTATGGCCAGGTGAGCGGCGCTGTTGCCGTGGGCTTTATGGATGAAGTGCCAGGCGTTGAGGCTGGCACCCGCACCACATATGTGTTCAACGGAAATACCTATCTGGATGAAAATGGCAATAAATTGTCTGGTACCCTTGTCTGTGCCGACACCTGCTTCTTCCAGGTCTTTGACCGGCCGATTCTGGCCGGCGATCCCGTAAAGGTGCTGGGCAAATGGGGCTCGGTGTTGGTTAACCGGAGCTTCGCCGAAAAGATGGGCGGCGTTCAGGAGTGCATCGGCAAGCAGATATGCAATGCAGATATGGACGGGTTGAAGCTGACCATTGAAGGTGTTTTCGAGGATTTCCCCAAGAACGGCAGCCTGGACTACGATATCCTGCTGTCAATGGATACCTACGGCAAGAATAGCACGGATAACTGGCTGGGCAATGACCGATATAAAGGCTATGTAAAACTGATGCCGGGTGTGGACCCGAACACCCTTACGGATGCCATCCGGAAGATGCAGGAAGCCCACCAGCCGCTGGAGCGGATTGAGGCACAGGGAACCAGCTTGCGATACTTCCTGAAACCGTTCAGCACCCTTCATACTTCCGACCCGGATGTGAAGTCCCAGGTGATTCTGCTGTCGATTGTGGCAGCGCTGCTGATTCTTATTTCCCTGCTGAACTACATCCTGATTGTTATCTCATCGATGGTGAAACGCTCCAAGGAAGTGGGTGTGCGCAAGTGCTATGGCGCGGAAGGAAAGCATATCTACGGAATGCTGGCCAAGGAAGCGCTGCTGCACATTGTGCTCTCACTGGTACTGGCGGCCGTCATCATCTTTGCCGGCCGGAGCATCGTGGAGAACCTGCTGGGCGTACCTTTCCAGACGCTACTGGTTCCGCAGAGTATTACGGCCATCGTAGCTGTAATCTTGCTGGTGCTGGTCATCTCGATCGTCGTTCCGGCCGAACTGTACCAGCGAGTTCCGGTGTATGCGGCGCTGAAGAACTATACGGAGAATTCCCGCAACTGGAAGCTGGGACTGTTGGGTGTGCAAGTGCTTATCAACGTGTTCCTGGTTGTGATGATGCTCATCATTGGCCGACAGTATCAGAAGGTATCCAACGCCGATACGGGTTACGACTACAAGAATCTGTACTACTTTGATATGTTCGATGGAGACCGTCAGGCGCTGACCAGGGCACATCAGACACTCAAAAGCCTCCCGGAGGTCACCGGCGTTGCTGCCAGTTATAATCTTCCCTTCGAAGGCTCCAACGGCGACAATGTTTATCTGCCGAATGATGACCGGGAACTATTTAACATTGCCGACCAGTATGAATGCTCCCCGGATTTCTATGACCTGATGGGAATTCAATTCCTGGAGGGCCGTGCGCCCAGGGATTCTTCGGAGATTGCTGTGGATGAGAAGTTTGTGACCAAGATGGCCGAGTTTACGGACTGGAGCGACGGAGCTGTGGGCAAGCAGGTGTTTATTACCGGACACGACCATTCGAGCGATACGGAAAGGCGTTATTTCACCATCTCCGGTGTGTATAAGAGCTACATTATTGGCAACCTGACCGGCGTGGACCCGCGCCCCAGCGCGCTGTTCTATGGGGAGGTTGGCAGTATGAGTTCCTGGATGCCGCATACCTTCTTCAAGGTAAGGCCGGAGGCACTGCCGAAGGTGCGCCAAGCGCTGGAGCAGGCCTTGGAGGGCCGGGAAATCAACATCCTGTCTTATGAGGAGCAGATGCGGGCGGCTTATGCCGACAGCAAGAAGATGCGGAATACAATGGCCATTGGCGCCGTTTTCTCATTGCTGATTGCCTTGCTGGGCCTCATCGGCTTCATCCGGGATGAAAGCCTGCGCCGCTCAAAGGAGATGGCCGTCCGGAAGATCAATGGCGCCACTACCCGAGACATCCTGAGCGTCTTTGCATCGGATATCCTGAAACTGTCCGGAGTAATGGCCGTGATAGCCTGCATCGGTGCCTTCTTCGTGGCTCGCAAGTGGCTGGAGCAGTTTGCCGAAAAGGTGTCCCTGAATCCGCTCTATTTCATCGGTGGGGCGCTGCTGGTACTGTTTATTGTCCTTGGCGTGGTGGTACTGAACTGTCTGAAGATTGCCCGGGCGAATCCGGTTGAATCGTTGAAGAATGAATAAACACGTATGAAATCTTATCTGAAATTCCTATCCCGCAATAAATTATACACAGCCATCGAGGCCGTGGGGCTGGCGGTGAGCCTTGCGTTTGTGATCCTGATCGGGAGTTACGTGGTGCAGCAGTATGAAGTGGCGCACGAGTCGCCGGAGTGGGAGCGCACCTTTGTGCTGGGAAGCGACGAGTTCCTGGGCTTGACCTATTGGGACAAGGAGGAGCTGGAGATGAATATCCCGGAGGTCGAAGCAGCAAGCCGCGTAGCCTTGCTGTGGCAGCCGCTCATCCGTGAGGGCGATTATCTGCTACAGTGCTCTGGAATGGAGACCGATGCCGACTTCTTCAGGGTATTCCCGGAATACCATCTTGTAGAAGGCAGTGCGGAAGATTTTGTGGGCAAGGATGATGTCCTCATCAGTGAATCACTGGCCAGGAAACTATCCATAGATGGAGGAAGCCTTATTGGGCGTACTATTAATGTGGATGAATCGGACCGTACCATTAAAGGAATCTTTGCCGATTTTGACGGGACCTTCTTTATGCCCTACGACATTATTACGCACATTTCGGGGACCTGGGCTGCAGCGCAGGAGCGGAACTTTGGCAGCATCGGCAACTACACGACCTGGTTCCGCGCACGCGACGATGCGGATCCAGCCGAGGTGAGGGGCAAAGTGAAAGCGCTGCTGCACAAGAACTACGACGCTATCTGGAGTGGGGAAAAGGTGGATTCCTGGAAAGCTTACCGAATGGATGAGGCTTTCTTTGCGACAGGGAACAGCAACGGCCTTACCCGTCAGGGTAACGCCCAGATGCTCAGGCTTCTGACTGTGGTTGTACTTCTCCTGCTTCTGTCAGCCATTTTCAACTATGTGAACCTGAGCCTGGCTTTGACGGGAAAGCGTTCCAAAGAAATGGCCACCCGGCGACTGCTGGGAGCCGATAAAACGGGCATCCTATGGAAATACATCGGAGAATCCGTGGCTTTCACCGCCGTCTGCTTTGCCGCGGCACTGCTACTGGCCGACCTTCTGGTCCCGATGATGAACAGCCTCGTTTCCACCAGCGATCCAGACGAGGTGATGCTGGGCATCGGCGATACCAGCGTGAGGCTATCCTTTATGATAACGCCCGGGTATATCCTGGCATACATCGCCGGTATCCTGCTTTTGGGCACCCTCTGTGGACTTCTTCCGGCTATCGTAGCCTCGCGTTACGAGCCCATTGACGTGATCAAAGGGACGCTTCGGCGCCGCAGCAAAATGGTACTGAGCAAGGTGTTCATCGTGGTGCAGAACGTCTTGTCGGTATTCCTGATTGCCTTGGCGCTGGTGATGGAAGTGCAGATGCGGCATATGCTCACCCGGCCGATGCACTCCGCAACAGAGAATCTCTATTACATTGAGTACTCTGCCCGCGACTACGATATGATGAAACTCTTCAAGGACAAGGTGGAGCAGCTGCCCTTTGTGACAAAGGCGGGTGTGGGGCGCGGTATCCCAGGGCTCATCAATATGACGATGGGCATCAAGGTGGACGAGGAGCATCACGTAGATATGCCGGTCATTCTTTGTGACTCCACCTATTTCAAACTGCTGGGACTGGAGGTGGAAGAAGATTTCGGCCATCCGCTCACGCATTCGCTCTGGATGAGCCGCAGTGCATTCAACGCCGCCGCGGTGTCGGATACCTCCACCGTGTTCCCCCGGAGAATCAATATGAACGGTGCCCAGCCGGAGTTCATCGGTGGCGTAGTGACGGATTATCCAACCCGGCCGGCCTCGGAGAGCAACCAGAACCCTAATGGTGGAGTCATCGTTACCCGGGCAGAAGAACTCCGCTATTCCAATTGTATGTTGATTGGCACCACAGGAGAGGACGAGTCATACGACAAAGACATCCGGCAGGCATACAGGGAATATCGGCTGGAGACCTCCGGCGTGGAGGAACCCGCTTGGCGGTACGGCTTCGTGCGTGACATCAACACGAAAATGCTGGCCCCTGTGCGGAGGACCCTGCGGCTGGTGGAACTCTTTGCGGTTCTGGCAGTGTTAATTTCACTCCTGGGGCTCCTGGCGATGAGCACGTATTTTGCCGATGAGAACACCAAACAGATTGCCGTGAGGAAGGTTTTTGGCTCTGATGTAACGCACGAGACATGGAGGAACGTCCGTAGCTATATGGTTTTGACCGGCATTGCCTGCGCCATCGGTATCCCGCTGGCCGTCTGGGCCGCCAGGGTTTATCTGGAGCGGTTTGCGTATCGCGTTGAGAACTACGGATGGGTGTTTGTGGTGGCGGTCATCATTTCACTGGCCATCGCCTTCGGTACCGTGCTATGGCAAACGCTGAAGGCCGCGAAGACCAACCCGGCGGTTGAACTGAAAAAAGAATAATTATTGGATGGAAGCAAATTGGTCCAAATACCTGTTGGCGGCGGCGAGTTCGGGAAGATTTCTCTCCTGGAAGGCGGCGCAGTACAGTTCCCGGAAACGGCAGAGTTCTTCCCACATGGCACTGCGGGCCGATTTGCTCTCCTGGAGTCTTCCATACCGGATGGTAAGGTCCATCAACTCCTGGAAACGGGCAAATGCACTCTGGGCACGGCTTTCTTTCCCGGCCTCGAGCGCCTTTAGGACACGGGAAGTCTCGCTGCCGATGTTGGCCATCTGCTGCGGAAAACTCAGTTCGGCCCAACGGCCATTTTCCAGCGACCTGTGTTGCATCTATGCAGTAATGAATTTATCGACAATAGCTTTGATGGCCCCTCGGATTTCAGGATCCTCCACATCCCTGGAAGGATTTCCCTGCCAGGAGCGGATATTGATGAGCGAATCAAATTCGATGAAATCTTCCCCTTCTTCCTCCACCCAGAGGTTGAAGCCCCAGAGGCACTCCTGTGCAGAGCCGTCTTCTAACAGAAGGCGTTCCAAGTCTGCGTGGAGATCGGCATCAACAGCCAAGAGACCTCGTTTTACATCGGCCACACATTTTATCATGTCACCGAAGGTATTTTGTGCCAGCGTACGGAGCGTTTCTCTGGATATGGGTTGCTGAAGAATCTGCATGATTTCAATTTTGACAAAGATACAAATAATAAATTAAGACAAAAAGCGATATTCTGATCAAGGACCTTTCTCAGGAGCATCGGGTATGTCGACATAACCTAGATGAAAAAGTTGCTAAAATTACTTAACTTTATGCGGTTTTTGCGTCTATATCTGTGAAGTATGGATAAAACGCTTATAATAGAACTCACCGTAAAAACGAGGACAAAAGATGAAAAGCATTCTGAGATTATCAATTTTTATGGCGCTGCTGGTGGCCGGACTGTGCGGGTGTAATAAGGTTGACGTGAACAAGTTGGAGGGCACCTGGTCAGAGCAGTACGACCCAGCGATCTTTGCAATGGACGGCTCCGTGGAGTACACCTTCGACGGGAACAACGGTTATCAACTTCACGTATATGATGCCCTAAGCGGTGAATCGCACGACTACAGCGGCCACTATGCCATCGACTTGATTAACAAGGGCACTATTACCATCAACCCTGCGATGTCGGACTACAGCAATGTCACCTACAAGCTTGTGAAACTGACGTCAAAGGAGATGGAATGGCAGAAGGAGGGTACAACGTATTCTGTGGGCTCCTGGGGCTCTGACTATCGGCACTTTGTGCGGGAGAAGTAGATCCTTCGGCTTCGCCTCAGGATGACATCAGGCACTTCTCGATTTCTTCAGGAGACGGTAGGGCGTTTTTCAAATCGTCAGGAAGTTGCTCACGGGTAACCTCGTATTCGGAGATTCCCATCGGCCTATTGATCGCTGACAAAGCATATCTAGCCAAAACGGTATTCTTCTCCTTGCAGATCAGCAGGCCGATAGCCGGTTTTTCTACTTCGGTGTTGAGGAGGTCATCCACCATGGCGACATATCCTGCCAATTGTCCCAGATCCGGGAAATCGAACTCCGTAACCTTGACCTCAATCACGCAATATCGATGCAGCGGGATAATGTAAAAGAGCAAGTCGATGAACTTCTCCTTTCCTCCGCCAACAAGGCGATACTCCTTGCCGACATAAGAGAAGCCCTTGCCCAGTTCAACCAGGAACTGGGTGATGTGTTCAATCAGGGCATCTTTCAACTCGGCCTCCTGGTACCTTTCCTTTCCCGGCAGAAATGTGAAATCGAACGGACTTTTCAGAAGCTCCTGGGCAAGGTCGCTTTCCGGTGCAGGTATGGTGATCGCGAAGTTAGTCTGGGCTGCGCCCTGGCGCTCGTAGAGGTCTGTTGAGAGGAAGTTCAGAAGTACTGCTCTTCCCCAATTATTATCCAGCGACTTCCTGGCAAAGAAAAGACCTTTCTTTGCATCACCTTTCACTTTGTCGATGATGCACATGTGGTGAGTCCAAGGTATATTGAAGATCAAGTCCAAAACGTCAGCATCTTGCTGACGAATTGGTGTCGCAGAATCGTCAATAACCCCTTGACGATTTTCAAGTAACTGACAATAAAGGCGATAGAAGTAGTGAGTATAATTTATGGTTGTTGGAGACATACCACGATTCAGGGCCAAGGCCTTCTTCAGGTCCTTACTCACATTCTCATAGAAATGGCTGCCGTAGCGGTTCTCATACTGCCGCTTCTCAATGTCTTCACCTACTGACCAGTAGAAGCGAAGCATCTCATCATTGACCTTTATCGCAGCCTTAATCTGGCTGGAGCGATACCGTTGTGCTAGCTCTGCAATCCACTGGGCGTATTCTTTGTCCAATTTCATCAACTGTTCCATAGCGAACGTAATTAAGATTAACAAACGTAGTGATAGGTTAATAAGTTTAATCGCTGTAAAGATAAGGAATGTGCATAACGGCGGTGGAGGCTAAGTACCTCATTTGTAATTACTTACAAGGGTTTCTACCAGAAAAAATTCTGGGAGAAACCGTTGTAAACGCCAGAGTGTCAGCAGCTTAGCTTCCACCGCCCACCGAGAACCACTAATGGAAACCTCCAACTCAGAACCAAACCGGGCTGCCCGCCGGAAATTTCGTTAATTACCGCAATTTCACTATCTTTGGGAATATGAAACGTTCACTGATTCTATTCCTGATGGCAGCAATTGCATTTGACGCCTGCGCGCCCAAGCCTGTGGTAACGCGCAAAGACAACACTGTAGATACTTATTTCGGCACTGAGGTTCCGGACCCTTACCGCTGGCTGGAGGATGATTCCTCCGAAGAAACCGCCGCGTGGGTGAAGGCCCAGAACAAGGTGACGGACTATTACCTCAAGCGCCTCCCGGGCCGTGAGAAACTCCTGAAGCGCCTCAAGGAAGTGGCCAACTATGAGAAGGTTGGCATTCCCTTCCATGAGAAAAACGGCAAGTGGTACATCTATAAGAACAACGGCCTCCAGAACCAGAGCGTCCTCTATGAGATGGAATCTCCGGAGGATGTCCCGGTGGTTTTCCTGGACCCCAACACCCTTTCCGAAGACGGCACTGTTGCCCTGAAGGGCTGCTATTTTTCAAATGATGGCCGATATATGGCCTACACCATCTCCCGCAGCGGCTCCGACTGGGAGGAAATCTACGTTATGGACGCCCGTACAAAGGAATTCCTTCCGGACCACATAGAGTGGGCCAAATTCACTGAGGCGGCCTGGTGCGGAGACGGCTTCTACTACAGCGCCTACGACCGCCCCGGCGAGGACCACGCCTACAGCGGCAAGAACGAGGGCCACAAGATTTACTACCATAAGATCGGCACCCCTCAGTCGGAGGACGTCCTGTTCTTTGAGAATCCGGCCGAGCCCCTCCGCTTCTACCAGTTCACGGTCAACGAGGCAGAGACCATGGGCTTCCTTTATGAGGACGGGGCCGATATCGGCAATAATCTCTATGTCAAGGATTTAAGGAAGGCCGATTCCCCGTTTGTCCAGATTACGAAGGATATGAAGAACGCCTGCTACCCCGTGGAGACTGACGGCGAACTTATCTACCTCTTTACCAACGTGGACGCCCCCATGAACAAGCTGGTTGTCACAACTATCGGCAATCCAAAAGTGTGGAAGGACCTTATCCCGGAGTGGGACTGCGTGCTTAACGGCGTGTCCTTCATAACCGACGGCTTCATCATTGCAAATTACTCCAAGGACGCCTCCACGCACGCCTACCTCTATGACCGCCATGACGGCCGCCGCGTAGAGGAACTTCACCTTCCGGGAGTTGGCAGCGCTTCCTTCAGCGCAAAGCTTGGAGAGCCCTGGTGCTACTATTCCTATTCCAGCTTCACTACCCCCGGAACCATCTATTTCTGGAACATAGAAACCGGCGACAGCATTGTGTACAAGCAGCCTCAGACCGCTTTTGACCTCTCCGGCTTTGAGACGGTACAGGTGTTCTTCCCCTCAAAGGACGGCACCCGCATCCCCATGTTCCTTACCTATAAGAAAGGTATCAGACTGGACGGATCAAACCCCGTTTACCTCTACGGCTACGGCGGCTTTGACATCTCCCTTTCCCCGTCATTCAGTGCAATGAGGGTGCCTTATCTTGAGGCCGGCGGCATCTACGCGCAGGTGAACCTTCGCGGCGGCGGAGAATACGGTGAGGCCTGGCACCTTGCCGGTACCAAGATGAACAAGCAGAACGTGTTTGACGACTTCATCGGGGCAGCCGAATGGCTCATCGCAAATGGCTACACCAGCTCTGAGAAACTTGCCATCGTGGGCGGCTCCAACGGCGGCCTTCTGGTTGGCGCCTGTATGACGCAAAGACCTGATCTTTACGCAGTTGCAATTCCCCAGGTGGGCGTTATGGATATGCTCCGCTACCACAAGTTCACTATCGGCTGGAACTGGGCCCCGGATTACGGCACTTCAGAGGACTCTGAGGAAATGTTCCGCTATCTCCTTGGATATTCTCCGCTCCACAACCTGAAGCCCGGAACGGCATATCCGGCCACACTTGTCACCACCGCCGATCACGACGACAGGGTGGTCCCCGCCCATTCCTTCAAGTTTGCCGCAACCCTCCAGGAGTGCAACTCCGGAGATAAGCCGCAGCTCATAAGGATAGACTCCAAGGCCGGTCACGGCGGCGGCAAACCCCTTGCCAAAGTGCTTGAGGAACAGGCCGATATCTACTCCTTCATAATGCACAACACCGGCATGTAGTTGAAACGGGCATTCTGTATATCGGTTACGGCATTCCTCCTGATTCCGCTTGCCCTGCAGGCGCAGATTCGGGAGGAATACCTGCCTTTGGCGCAGATGCTGTCCACGCTCCCGGAAAGGGAACCCACGGAAGGAAATCTTGTGGAACTGCTCCCCAGCAGCCCGGAACAGTTCCTGCTTTTGCAGGACGACATTATGGCGGCAAAGAAAAGCATCCATATGGAGTTCTTTATCTTTGATGCCGATTTTGCCGGCAACGTCATACGCACCGCCTTGCGCCTGAAGGCCCTGGACGGGGTTGAGGTGCAGTTTATTGCCGAAGATTTCACAACCAGGGCGGACTTCGTAGACCGTATGAAGAAAAGCGGAGTATCCGTAAAACATCATCCGTTCCTGCCCCTGAGGCCCCGCAACCACCAGAAATACGTGCTTGTGGACGGCACCGTGGGCTATACGGGAGGAATGAACGTGGCCAGAGACTATTTCTGTGACTGGGATGATATGGTGGTGCGTCTCCGTGGCCCTGTTGTGGAGAAGATGGAGAAGGCCTTCGCCAAGATGTGGGCGCGCCGTCACGGGAAGCCATCGGCCTATGAAACAAAAGTGGCAGAGCCATACGAGGGGGGTGTAATTGTCCAGTCAGTAGATGAGGATCCAAAAGAGAAAGACCACTTGAGCCTTAAGGCGTATATATGGGCTCTGGAGCATGCCAGGCACTATTTTTATGCCAAGACGCCTTATTTCAAGCCTCCCAAGGAGTTTGCCGATGCACTTGTGAATGCGGCCCTCCGTGGCGTGGACGTAAGAATCGTTATTCCGGAGCACAAGGACTCTCCTGCAGCGGTAGTGGTGCCGTTCGAAAGGGTGTACTTTGATGATCTTGTAAAGGCCGGGGTGCATATCCTTCTGCGTACTGACCAGTTTGACCACGCCAAGCTTATGGTTGTGGACGATTATCTTTCGGCCGTCGGATCCATAAACCTCGATGTCCTTTCAATGGTTTCCAACTATGAAAGCAACCTGTTTTTTTATGACTGCGGCGTTGCCGCCCAGGTAAAGCAGTTTATAGTGGATGACCTGGAAAACTGTTATGAACTGACCCCGGAGATGATAGCCGATTATCCGGCCTGGCAAAGGAACTTCAAATGGTTCTTCCGCGGGCTGGGCAAGGTTTTCTAATATTATTTGTATCTTCGCATATTGATGAGGCGTCTCCTTTCATACGTGATTCTGTGTGCCATGCCGCTGCTATACTCCTGCGGCAAGGCTCCCGAGGCGCCCGTTCAGTTCAAGGCAACATCCCTTTGGCAGAAGACCCAGTGGGACCAGTGTTCTCAGGAACTCCAGATGCATTTGGACCCGTATATCCGTGCCAACGAAATGCGCACCCTTGATGCCGCTTACCTCGCAATCCTTACCGCGCCGGAAACAGATGAGGAATCCTATGTGATTCCTTTCTCGTCGGGCGGAACACCCTCGGAGGCAAGGATTGAAAGAAGCGGGAACAAAGCCACCGTAACGGTGTACAGGGATGGGACGCAGGTGGGCGTTTTCACTCAGGATGAAAGCATTTTTACCGGAGAGTCCACCGGGATAAGGTTTACCGCCACCCCCCTGAGCGTGAGCAGCACGGAGATGCATGCCGATATAACCCTTTCTTCCCAAGGCATAACCCTTGCCACCCTTAAGGCCCACGGGCCCATGGAGCTGGTCCAGGTGAGCGTGACGCTTCCGGAGGGCATAAGCCTGAGTGGAAACGTGGAGCTTCTCCGCCTCTGGGATATTCTAAGGGCTATTGCCGATGAAGATTCTAAGGAGAAGGTGACTCCGCTTGTGGAAGATGCGGCATCGGCCATCCACGTAGATGTTTTCTACGAAGGAGACCTCACAACTCCGCAGGCCAGGGTGAGCATGAGGCCGCTCCATCTTAACAGCCGCTACGACAACTACTGGACCTGGGACCCCATAATCCTCACCAATGAAGGGGATGTCCTTGATGATGCCTGGAACGCCCTGGGAGGCCTTGACGACACAACGGCGTCCTTCGTCCAGGCCTGGCAGCATATCCTGCCCCATATCCTTTCATGAGGCTGCTTTTCCTCATAGGGCTCCTTCTGGCGCAGCAGCCGGACTCCGTTCAGATTCAGGAGAAACTGGACAGCACGGTCCTCATGTCGGAACGCCACTCCTCCATGTTGGAGATACGCCCGGCCATGCCCATAAGCGTAAATACGGACCTTCTGAGGCGCATCCCGTCCATTACCGGAACGCCGGATCCCATCCGCTTTGTGAAGCTTCTTCCCGGAGTGGAAACGGGGTCTGAACTTGACGCCGGCCTCCACATCCTTGGAACGGAGAACTCACATTCGCTGGTCTCCGTAGACGGGGTGCCCATATATGGCTCCACGCATATCCTGGGCCTGTTTTCAACCTTCATATCCAGCCATTTTGAGGGGATGAACTTCTACCCTTTCTCTTCAGGAGCCAACCGCATAGGCGGCGCCGTGGACATGCAGCTTCCGGGACGTGTTCCAGGAAAGTTCCGCGGGCAGCTTTCTGCAAGCCTTTTTGAGGCCGAAGGTACCCTGGACATACCCACAGGCCGTAACAGCGCCCTGTTTGTATCGGCCCGGCGCTCATACATAAACCTCCTCTACGGAAGTTTCCTCAGACTGGATGTCTTTTCCTTCAAGTACGGATTCACCGACGGCAACATCACATGGTACTGGGAGCCGGGAAAGAATGACCGCTTCTGGGCCGATTTCATGATGGGCGGAGACAAAATAGACTTCCAGAGTTCCAGGGGCGGCTACAGCCTTAAGTTTGACTGGATGAATTACAAGGGGTCTGTGCACCACCGCCACAAATGGGACTGGGGAGAACTGCGCCAGAGGCTCTATTATTCCCATCTGGACCTGGCCTTCGATTTCAACCATGACATCTACGACATGTATGTGCCTTCCATTTTCGGCACGGCCGGGTATTCGGCTACGCTCAGCGCCGGAAGATGGGAAGGGGAAGCGCGTGTGGAGTGGCATCATTCCAGGCCTCAGCAGACCCAGGTCCGCAACAAGGATCTCTCCCAGATGGCGGCCGATGAAAGCCAGTCGGCGCTGGAGGCATCGGCCAAAGTGCAATATACGCTGCCCATCACACCGTCCCTGGAGCTGTCGGCATCGCTGAAGGGCATCTGGTGGCATTCGGCCGATGGCGCCAACTATCCGGCCCTTATCCCGCAGCTCCGCCTTGTCTGGGACGCCCGCCATGCCGGAAAGTTCGAACTCCTTGGAGGGATGGAGCGACAGAACCTTTTCCAGACGGGGGTGTCGTCAATTGGCCTTCCCATTGAATTCTGGTACCTTTCCGGGAAGGATCTGGCGCCGCAGGGGTCATATCATGCATCGGCCTCATGGGGACGTAATTTCCTGAGCGACAGGTATTCAGTTTCTGTATCGGCCTTCTACAGGTACCTTACGGGACAGTTGGATTATTCCGGGACGCTCCTCGATTACCTTGACCCGGATTATTCCACCTCAAAATACCTTCTTCACGGGTTCGGGCGCAATTTTGGGCTCTGCCTTACGCTGCACAAGCAGGCGGGAGACTTTACCGGGTGGGTGAACTACACGCTTGCGCGCTCCCTCAGAACGTTTGACGGGGTTACGTATCCATCCGGCCATGAGCGCATCCATGAGTTCAATGCCGTGGGTAATTATACCCGGGGCCGATGGGATTTCGGCGGAATCTTTGTGCTTGCATCCGGTACGCCTTACACGGCGGCGGAGTCATTCTATATGACGGGAGGAACCCTTGTGGCGGAAATGTCTCCAAGGAACTACTACAGGCTGAATCCGTATATGAGGCTGGACCTTTCCGTGTCATATTACTTCCACAGGCAGCCGGACGGCCGCGGAAACGGGCTCACTGTGGCCCTGTATAATGCCCTGGGCTATAAGAACGTGATGTTCCTGATGCCAAAGAAAGTTAATGAAAAACATGGTTTTTCTTACGGGCCGATGACCCTTTATATACGCTGGCTGCCGTCAATATCATACTTCCACAAATTCTGACGATGAAAAAGCTGCTTCCGCTCATATTCCTTGCCGTGGCCTGCACCACAACCTATCCATACCGGGATTCGGACCGCCTGGTGGTGGAGGGCTGGATAGACTCCGACGGTGCGCCTGTGGTGATGGTGACTTCGCCGGTGGCTGCAACGGAGCAGGAACTTTTTCCGGAAGACCTTGCCCAGCATCTGTACTATAAGGCATATGTTACGGTCAAGGATGAGAATACCGGGGAGGAGGTGGAATTATCGGCCAGGAAGGATACAAGGTATCTTCCGCCGCTTATCTATACTACGGACGTGATGAAAGGCGTGGCGGGGCACAGTTATTCCCTCAAGGTGATGTACGGAAATCATGTGGCAAAGGCTATTACACGTATTCCTGAGCCGGTTCCGCTTGACAGGGTGGAGGTGACTAAATCCGTACAGCACGACACCATGTATGTGGTCACGGCGTATTTCAACGATCCGGATGGGTATCACCGCTTCTTTACAAAGGTTGAGGGGCAAGGGGAAATGTATTATCCGTCCCTTCTCAGCGGCCAGGCGGCCTCCAACAGGGCTGGGGCGGTGTCCGTCATGCGCGGCTGGGCCCTCTCAAACGTGAAATGGAAACCTCTTTACAGGCTGGGAGAGACCGTGCACATAAAGTTCTGCACGGTGGAAGAGATAATATGGTCTTACTGGGACTGTTTTGATGCCGTTTCAACCATAAGCACAATAGGCCTTTTCCCCGTTACGTCCAACCCTCCAACCAACATGCAGGGGGCCTACGGATACTGGGCTGGGTACGGTGCAACCTATGCCACGGTAACAATTAAATAAAAATTGCTATCTTTGTATGATTAAATTGATAGTTTGAAATGAAAAAACTACTTGTTATTGCAGCCGCCCTGCTCATTGGAATGCAGGCAAATGCACAGCTTATTTTCAATGGTGGATATCTCCACGGAACAGAAGGTCTTAAAAGAGGAGAACAAACAGCCCAAAACGTTCTTGACGGTTTTTATGCCGGCGCAAAGTATCGTTTTGCTTTGGACGGCATCACTGAAGGCCTCAGCATCGCTCCCGGTGCAAACCTTTCTGCAATGTTCTGCAGGGAAGCCGGATTTGCCGGCAATCTTCAGGCCGCAAATGTTGCCGACGAACTTCTGAAAGACGCCAGGCGTACGGAACTCGCACTCAATATTCCCCTTCACGTGCAGTATCTTTATGAAATCACTCCGGATTTCAAGCTAGAAGCCTGGGCTGGCCCCACTTTCCAGCTTGGTATCTGGAATCGTTCCATCGACGGAGACAGCAACCCCACGCTCATCTATGACAATTACAAGGAGATTGTGGAAGGACCCCTTAAGTTTGCTCCCCGTAACAGGATCAATCTTTTCCTTGGCCTGGGTGTAGGCTTTGAAGTGGCAGAACTTGTCCATATCAATGTGGGCTATGACTTCGGCCTCCTCAATCTTACCACAGATGCCAACGGAGATATTAGACGCGGTCTCCTCAGGATAGGACTTGGATATAATTTTTAACCTAATATAGTTTTATAATGAAAAAGATTTTTGCAATCGTTCTCAGCGCAGCAGCTCTGCTTATGGGAACCCAGGCCTATGCCCAGCTTTCAGTTGGCGCAGGTTGGCTCAATTCAACAGAGACTGTAAAGAGTGGAAATAACGATCCCTCCAAGACAAACCTTAACGGTTTTTACGTAGGTGGTCAGTACAACCTTCCCATTGTTGCCGGTCTTGGCGTAGCTCCCGGTCTGTATGTCTCTGGTATTTTCGCAAAATTGACCGACAGCGCAGCCGCTTATGGCCTTACTGGCAACCAGACAGCAACAAGCAGGGAGTTCGATATCAATGTTCCCGTAAACGTGAACTATGCATTTGAAATCGGCCGTGATTTCAAGGTGTTCCTCTATGCAGGCCCTGTCTTCCAGCTGGGTATCGTCAGCAAGGCTTCTTATGAGGCCTCTGCCGGAATCGCCGGTATTGGTGGTGTATCAACCGGAAAGTATACTACCGACAACTACAGCGGAAAGACCTTTGATTCAAGTAACAAGGAAGTTGGCCAGCACGACGGCGGCTACCAGAATCCCTTCAACATTTATGTTGGCGGTGGCGCTGGTATCCAGTCCGGAGCTTTCCAGGTTATCATCGGTTATGATCACAGCCTCCTCAACTTCTCCAAGAACAGCAACGAAACAGCTTCCCGTTCCCAGATCAAGATTGGCGTAGGCTACGCATTCTAGTTAAGTGGGCAACCACTTACACAGAAAAAGCCCTTTTTGCGCGTTTCGTTGCCCTTTTGGTCAACCATCGGCACAATAAGGGCCTTTTTTGTGTGTTTCGTTGCCCTGAGTAAATCATTTTGCTCCGGAGAAGAAAAGGAGTAACTTTGTACCGTGAAACAAAAATTTCAGATAGAAGTTCCGGGGGGCGGCGGGAAGATCCTTCTTCACGCCTGCTGTGCTCCGTGCTCCGGTGCCATTGTGGAATACCTGGTTAAGCACGGCGTGAGGCCCGTGATCTTCTTCTCAAACTCCAATATCACTCCCTTTGACGAGTACAGTCACAGGCTTAACGAATGCATCCGCTACGCCAGGGAGTTCGGTCTTGAAGTGGTTGAGGATAACTATGACCACGATTCCTGGCTCACCTGCGCCGCCGGGCTGGAGACAGAGCCGGAACGTGGCGCCCGCTGCCTGGAGTGCTTCAAACACAGGCTACTGAGAGCCGCTCAGTATGCTGCGGCAAACGGTTTTGATGTGCTCACAACCACCCTGGCATCTTCCCGATGGAAGAGCCTGGAGCAGGTGAACGAGGCCGGCACCTGGGCCAGTGCACAGGTATCAGGCGTGACGTGGTGGGGTCAGAATTGGAGAAAAGGCGGCCTCCAGGACCGCCGTAATGAAATTATCAGGGAGCAGAACTTCTACAACCAGCTGTTCTGTGGCTGCGAGTTCTCTCAGAGAACAGGTTCTGCAGAGCCGTCAGAGGCTTTATAGTCAAACTTGGAGCCGTGCCAGGTCCAGGAGAGAAGGGCGCTGCCGCTGCGGATGGAAAGGACCTGACGGAATACGCGGATCTCAGTTGCGTCCGGACAGCCAACCTTGCCGGCAAGTTTCCATTCACCACCCTCCAGAGTATACACATTGACATAAACTCCGCCATCCCTGCGCCTTGCAATCACAAGGTCCGGGGCTCGGTTTCCGGTGAAATCATGAATGCCGATAACTGTGTCTCCTTCCCCGGATTCCAGGTCTGTGCCATTGATAGAAACGGCGCCGGAAGCCAGAGAGGCCTTGAAACTGGCCTTGTCAATAGAGAAGTCAAGCGTTCCGCTTTCACCAAAGAAATAACTCTCAAGGCCCACGATGAAGGTCTTGGACTCATTGTCTGAATAAGTACGCATTTGGGCAGAGGCCGTAAGCCCGGCCAGAAGGCATATTATGGTTAATAGTCTTTTCATTAACTGCAAATATACACATTTTTCATAATATGCATAACCCATATGATAAAAGCCACAAAAACCCGGCATCTCGGTAGCGATTTTGCTGGATTTTTTCTAATTTTGTAGGATGAAACCTCAGGTGTCCATAACGTCCATCAGTCCGGCCATGAAGATGGCAGACCTGCTGGACGTCAATTTTTCTATTCTTGGGGTATTTTCCCGCTTTGGGATGAGTTACGGCTTTGGTGAGGCCACGGTAAAGGAGGTCTGTGACGGCATGGGCATAGACCCTGAGACCTTCCTCATCATTTGCAAGGTGTACGCCTTTGATGGTTATCGGCCTTCCAGGGAGCAGATGGAAGGAGCCTGCCTTGAGGATATTGTCCGTTATCTGCGTCTTTCCCACACCTATTATCTTGAGACAATGGTGCCGGCCCTTGCCGCTGCCATTGAGGAAATGATAGCACCCTGCGACGATATGCATAAGAAGGTGATCCGTAAGTTCTTCGGGGATTACAAGGAGGAGCTGGAGCGTCACTTTGACTATGAGGAAAAGACGGTTTTCCCGTATGTAGAGGCCATGATAGACAGCCGTGAAAGGGAGCCCTACACCATTGGGGAATATGAGAAGAACCACTCCAACGTGGAGGAGAAGCTGGACGACCTTAAAAAACTGGTCACCATGTATCAGCCTTCCCAAAGCAGTTCCCGGGACTGTTTCAGGGTGCTTTTCTACCTCTACAGCCTGGAGAGTGACCTGGAGCGCCACACCTTCATAGAAGACGGCATCCTGGTGCCCGTTGTGAGCCGGATGGAGGATGAGTCGGATGCCCCCAGGGGAGAAGGCGGGGAGCTCAGTGCCCGTGAAAAGGAAATCCTTGTGGCCGTTGCCAAGGGAATGCTCAACAAGGAGATTGCCGATCTTTACAACATCTCCATCTACACTGTCATTTCCCACCGCAAGAACATCACCCGCAAAACCGGCATCAAAACCGTTGCCGGCCTCACGGTGTATGCCCTCCTTAACAACCTGATAGACATGAACTCAATAGAATAAGTTATGGACTACACTAAATTCATCAAATTCTATCCGGATTTCCCCATCAAGGGAGTGAACTTTGTTGACATCATCCCTTTCCTTCAGGACAAACAGCTCTTCAGGAGCCTTGTGGATGACCTTGCCGCAATGTGCGCCGCGCCAAACGTGGCCGCCCCCGAGGCCCGCGGTTTCCTCTTTGCCGCCCCCATGCTCTACAGCGCTGCAAACGTTCACAACGTGATTCCTCTCCGTAAGAAAGGTAAGCTTCCCTTCAGCGAGGGAGACCTTGTCCAGGTGGAAATAATGAAGGAATACGGCCCGGACCATGTGTATTTCCGTAACAGTGACCTTGCTGCCAGCAAACCCACCGGTGACACCGTGGAAATAACCTTCTTTGACGATATCCTTGCAACGGGCGGCACCGCAAAGGGCCTCGCAGAAGGCCTTAACGCCCAGAAAGTTACAATCGGCGGCAAGGAATACAAGGTAAAGGTAAAGGACTTTGTTTTCCTGGTAGAGATTGATGACCTCCCCGGCCGCGCCAAGCTGGAAGGAATCGCCCCCGTCAAATCACTTATTCACGTAACTGAAGGATGAGCCTGAAAGAGCGCATAATGCAGGAAGGCATTACCTTCGACGATGTCCTCCTTGTCCCCGCATACTCCGAGGTCCTTCCCCGCGAGGTGTCCCTTAAGGGCCGATTCTCCCGTAATATCGGCCTTGAAAGCCCATTTGCATCGGCCGCCATGGACACCGTTACGGAGGCCCGGATGGCAATTGCAATGGCACGGAAGGGCGGAATAGGCGTAATCCATAAGAATATGCCCGCCGCCAGACAGGCGGAGGAAGTTGCCAAGGTGAAGGCGGAAGGCCTGAAGGTTGCCGCAGGAGTTGGCATAACGGCCGATTCCCTTGAGCGCGTCGAGGCCCTTGTTAAGGCCGGCGTGGATGCCGTTGTCCTGGACTCGGCCCACGGCCACTCAAAAGGCGTCCTGGATGCCCTGAAGGCCATAAAGGCTGCTTTCCCCGCCCTTGACGTGGTGGTTGGAAACATTGCCACGGCAGCCGCAGCCAGGGATCTCATTGCCGCGGGTGCGGACGGCCTCAAGGTTGGAATCGGCCCTGGAAGCATCTGCACCACCCGCATTGTTGCCGGCGTGGGCATGCCCCAGCTTACCGCCATTGCCGATGTTGCCGAAGTTGCCGGGGACATCCCCGTCATCGCCGACGGCGGCCTCCGCTATTCCGGAGACGTGGTTAAGGCCCTTGCCGCAGGCGCATCCTGCGTGATGTGCGGCAGTATGTTCGCCGGCACTGACGAAGCCCCCGGAGACATTGTGGAGGTGGACGGCGTGAAGATGAAAGGATATCGCGGAATGGGCTCCATAGATGCCATGGAAGCGGGAAGCGCAGACCGCTACTTCCAGAAAGGGGCCAAGAAACTGGTCCCGGAAGGCGTTGTGGCCCGTGTTCCTTACAAGGGTTCCGTTGAGGACGTAATCTTCCAGTTGGAGGGCGGCCTCCGCTCAGGAATGGGCTACTGCGGCGCCAGGGACCTTGAGGCCCTTCACAAAGCCCAGTTTGTGAAGATAAGCCCCGCCACCGTGAAGGAAAACCATCCGCACGACGTCTCTATTGCCAAGAAAGCACCAAATTACAATGGATAAAATTATCATTCTGGATTTTGGCTCCCAGGTAACGCAGCTGATAGGCCGCCGCCTGAGGGAGCTGAACGTCTATTGTGAAATATACCCATACAATAAAGTTCCCGCACTGGACGGGGACGTAAAAGGCGTTATCCTTTCCGGAAGCCCCTGCTCCGTGAGAGACGCCAATGCCCCGCAGGTGGACCTTTCCCTTTTCCGTGGCCGTATTCCGCTTCTTGGAATATGCTATGGGGCCCAGTACCTGGCCTGGAAGTGCGGCGGAAAGGTGGATGCCTCTGACACCCGCGAATACGGCCGGGCCATCCTGAAATTTGTTGCCGAGTCTCCCCTTTTTGAAGGCGTGAGTAAGGAGACGGAGGTGTGGATGTCTCATGGAGACAGTATATCGGCCCTCCCTGAAGGCTCCTCTGTAATAGCCTCTACGGAGGATGTCTGCAACGCCGCTTATCAGTTTGAAGGGGAGCCCACTTTCGCCGTCCAGTTCCATCCTGAGGTTTACCACACCGTGGAAGGCGCCCGCATTCTATCCAACTTTGCGCTTGGGATATGCGGCTGCAAGGGAGACTGGACCCCGGATTCCTTCATTTCCACAACGGTGGAAGCCCTGAGAGGGAAAATCGGCCGTGACAACGTTATCCTCGGCCTCAGCGGCGGAGTGGATTCAACCGTTGCCGCCGTCCTTCTGAACAAGGCTATAGGCAGCCGGCTCACCTGCATTTTTGTGAACAACGGCCTTCTGAGAAAGAACGAATTCACAAGCGTCCTTGCCTCCTATAAGGAGATGGGACTCAATGTGATTGGGGCCGATGCATCCGAAAGTTTCCTCAGCGCCCTAAGAGGCCTTACGGACCCGGAGGCTAAGCGCAAGGCCATAGGCCGTCTCTTTGTGGAAACCTTTGAGAAATACGCCGCCGGGGTTGGAAATGCCCGCTGGCTGGCCCAGGGCACCATTTATCCGGACATTATAGAGAGCGCCGGCATCCCCGGAATCGCTTCCAAAATCAAGAGCCACCACAACGTTGGCGGCTTGCCGGAGAAGATGAACCTGAAGGTGGTGGAGCCTCTCAGTATGCTGTTTAAGGACGAGGTCCGCCGGGTTGGCCGTGCCCTTGGCGTACCCCCGGAGCTCATAAACAGGCATCCTTTCCCCGGCCCGTCCCTTGCCATCCGCATAATAGGGGAGGTTACGGAGGAAAAACTCTCCGTCCTCAGAGAGGCCGATGATATTTTCATAAGCGGCCTACGCGGCTATGACTGCACTGGAATGGGGTATCCATCGGCCGCAAATCCAGCAGAAATGGCTACCAACCTCTATGACGCAATCTGGCAGGCCGGAGTCATCCTTCTTCCGGTAAAGAGTGTGGGCGTAATGGGCGACGAACGTACCTACGAGAATCCCGTGGCCCTTAGGGCCGTGATCTCCACAGACGCAATGACAGCGGACTGGTTCCCTCTTCCATACGACTTCCTCCGTGATGTTTCCAACCAGATTATCCGGAAGGTGCGCGGGGTAAACAGGGTGGTCTATGACATCTCTTCCAAGCCGCCGGCAACCATTGAATGGGAGTAACAAGATAAGATTTGCAATTTCCAGTATGGACACAAAATACATTTTTGTAACTGGCGGTGTGGCATCTTCCCTTGGAAAGGGGATTATTGCCGCATCCCTTGCCAAACTCCTGCAGGCAAGGGGATTACGCGTTACTATCCAGAAATTTGACCCGTATCTCAATATAGATCCCGGCACCCTCAATCCCTATGAGCACGGGGAGTGTTATGTGACGGAGGACGGGGCCGAGACAGACCTTGACCTTGGCCACTACGAGCGTTTCCTTGGCATTCACACGTCCCAGGCCAACAACGTTACTACGGGAAGGATATACAACACGGTAATAACGCGTGAACGCGAAGGCGCCTATCTTGGAAAAACAGTCCAGATTGTGCCCCATATAACGGATGAGATCAAGCGCAGGATGCTTCTGCTTGGCCAAACCGGCAACTATGACATTGTGATCACAGAGGTTGGTGGCACCGTTGGCGATATGGAAAGCCAGCCTTTTGTGGAGGCCATGCGCCAGCTCCAGTGGGAACTGCCGGAAGAGGATTTCCTGAGCATTCATCTTACCCTGATTCCTTACCTCAAGGCCGCACGGGAACTTAAGACCAAGCCCACACAGCATTCTGTGCAGGAACTCCAGTCCCAGGGTGTGCATCCGGACATAATCGTGTGCCGGACTGAAAAGGAACTTACGCCGGAACTGCGCCGCAAGATAGCTCTTTTCTGCAACGTCAAGCCCGGCCACGTAATTGAGTCAATGGACGCCTGGAGCATATACCAGGTCCCTTTCAACATGGAGGCCGAGCATCTTGACGCCCTTGTTGTGAATAAACTTGAAATCCCGGGCCTTCCTGAGCCTGACCTTTCAGGCCTTAAGGCCTTCCTGGAAAGGCTGAAGAATCCCCAGAGGGAAGTGGACATTGCCCTTGTGGGGAAATACGTGGAGCTTCAGGATGCGTACAAGAGCATCCAGGAAAGCTTTATACACGCAGGAGCGGCCAATCACTGCAAGGTAAACGTTCACTGCATCCATTCCGAGCACCTTGACCCTTCCAATGTGGATGAGGTCCTGGGCCTTATGAAAGGCATCCTGGTTGCCCCCGGATTCGGTTCTCGCGGCCTGGAAGGGAAGATATGTGCGGCGAAATACGCCAGGGAGCACGGGGTTCCCTTCTTTGGGATTTGCCTTGGCATGCAGATGGCGGTTGTTGAGTTTGCCCGCAATGTGCTTGGCTGGGCCGATGCCGCCTCTACGGAAGACAACCCCGGTACGTCATATCCGGTAATAGATATGATGGAGGAGCAGAAAAAACTAACTATGAAAGGCGGAACTATGCGCCTTGGGGCATATCCCTGCCACATAAAGGAAGGGACGCTTGCGCATAGGATATATGGGGCCGATGATATTTCCGAGCGTCACCGCCACCGTTATGAATTCAACAATAAATACCGTCAGGCCTTTGAAGATGCCGGAATGGTGGTGAGCGGGGTGAATCCGGATCATAACCTGGTGGAAATAGTTGAAATCCCGTCACATCCGTTCTTTGTGGCCGTTCAGTTCCATCCGGAGCTCAAAAGTACGCCGGAAGTCCCCCAGCCCATTTTTGTGGAGTTTGTGCACGCGGCTTTGCAATAGTGTGGTATTCTGATTATCTTTGTGTAAATGTACTCTCTGGCCACCACAATGCCGTTCATGGTGTGTCTTGTATGGACCGCCATCCTTCTTTTCCAGATAAGGAAGGCAGACCGCGCGCACATTGCGCTGGCGGTCTTCGGCATTGTGACTGCGGCCCTGTATTTCTGCCACTATCTCCATTTTAACGGCCTCCAGAGCCGTTTTTCAGAGAGTCTATACTACCTTTGCAATCTCTCCGTATACCCTCTCTATGCCCTCTATGTGAAGTGCCTTACCGGAAAGAGCGTACCCCGGGCTTGGTCATATCTCTGGTGGTTTATACCGGCAGTGGCGGTATTTATCTGTTCCCTTGCCGGGTGGCTGCAGGGTATAGGCGGTGCCCAGATGGCCGCCCAAGCCCTGTTCCCGGTTGTCACCATATACTCCAGCATCATAGCGGCGCGTGACCTTTTCCGGTTCCGTCTCAGCGTAAATAACTTCTACTCAAACCCGGAGGAAAAGCGCCTGGACCCTCTTTTCATACTTCTCCTCCTTCTTGTTGTCACGGCTATGATGTCCTTCACAGTGAATCTCCTTGGCCGTGACCACTTCATGGGCTCCTGGGAACTTATTATTCCCTCGGTGGCGTTCTCGGCCCTCCTTTTCTCTATATTCTTTTTTGGGAACAAGACGGAATTTCCGGCCGATGAAGTAAGGGTTGAGGAGTTTGCAGAGGGCTTTTCAGACTCTGACGACCGGTCACGGGCAGCCCTTATGGAAAAGATCCGGACACAAATGCAGGCGCAGCAGCTTTTCCGTTCCAAGGGGCTTACGGTTGCCGATCTGGCAGAGGCGGTGGGCTCCAACAGAACCTATGTATCGGCCTGTATAAACCAGCTTGCAAAGCAGTCCTTCTCTGACTACGTGAACAGCTGGCGCATACGTTATGCCCGCCTTCTCATGGAGGAAAAGCCCCCGCTTTCCATTACGGAAGTGGCCGACAGATCCGGTTTCTCTGACCGCGTGTCCTTCTACCGGAGTTTCAAGAAAATCACCGGGATGAGCCCGTCTGAGTGGATGGAACACAAGGGATAAGGCTCCTTTTTACGATTTGCAACATAGTTTTTACGAACGGTAACGCGTGTATGTTGCACACGCGGGTGTGGTTGTCTATCTTTGTGTTGCTTGTAAGACAAACCACATTCAACATATGAAAAAACTGTTCGTTCTCTTTTGCTTCACCGCTTTGGCGTGGGCCTGCGGTAATGACAAACCGGCAGAGCTTTACGTCCCCAAAAACACGGTGGAGTTTGCGGGCAACGCTTTCACATCCTTCTCCCTTGGCGCAGATGTAAAACTCTACACGTCCCAGAATCCTGACGCATCCAAGGAATGGACAGTCCAGGCCGTAATCCCTGTCCGCAAGGAAGTGAAAGGGACAATTGACGGCCTCAGCATAAACCTTGTTCCGCTTGATGAGCGCGGAATCCGTATCCGTGACGGTTTTGTACTTGAGGGAGAGGATCTTGCAAACCTAGTCCCCGTGTACAATTCGGCCGATAATATTGAGCGCACAATAGTGTTCTCGGTGGCGCAGGATGGCGTCAAGAAGTATTTCACAAAGAAGGAAGCGGAAAAGCTCCTTGCCAATACCAAGGGCGTGAGGATGGACTTCAACGTGTCTTCCGGTAATGGCACCGCCGCTGTGGCTGAACAGCCCAAGCAGGAAAACCCCAACACACTTGACGCCCTTTGCAAGAAGTACGGCGTGTATGGCCTCCTGGGCCAGTATGAGGCCGCTCTCCGCAACGACAACAGCCGCCGCGCAAAACAGATCGAAGACCAGCTCTGGTCCATTGAAAAGCGGGTGAAGAACGACGGAAGCGTTCCGTCCTGGCTCCGTGACCGCTTTGTGGAGTACATTGAGGACCGCGAAGACCAAATTGAAGACCGCTACGATTGATCCAAGGTATGAAAAAGCTTATCCTTGTGGCCTTATCGGCCCTGGCGCTTTACTCCTGCGCAAAAAAACCTGTTGAGATCTTCGTCCCCAAAGGCCAGATGGAATTTGCCGGCAGCGGATTCGATTCCTTCTCTCCCGGGGCCGATGTCCGTGTGTATATGTCCCCGGACCAGGATAATCCCAAGCTATGGAACATCCAGGCCGTGGTCCCTGTACGCAAGGAAACGGAGGCTGTAATATCGGCCCTGGATATGGAACTAACGCTTCTTGATGAGAACGGTCTCCGCGTCCGTGATTCCTTCTCCCTGCAGGCAGAGGAGATGGAGAATCTGGTGCCGGTTTTCAATAGCGCACCCTCTGTTGAAAAGGCCGTTGTCTTCTCCGTGCCGGAGGTGGACGGAGGTAAAAAGCGTTTCCCCTACAAACAGGCCAAGTCCATGATAGAGGCTACAAAGGGAGCACGCCTAAGCATTAACTCGGAGACTTTTGTGGAGGAAGAAACAAAGCCGGAGGATATTCCCTATACCCTTCCCTGGCTTTGCAAGCGCACCGGAGTGAACGGCCTTCTCAATCAGTACAGGAGCGCCGTGAATAAAAAGGACCTCCGCAAGGCCGGACAGATTGAAGCTAAGATCTACCAGATCGAGAAAGATGTAAAGAAAAATGATAATTATCCAGAAAACCTCCGCAAGCGCTTTTTAAGCTACGTGGAGAACAAGATTGAGGATATAGACGACAAATATTAGAAACCAATATAAACAAATCAACTTAAAACAACCATTATGAAAAAAATCATCTTTGCAGCTGCAGCTGCTCTTATGATGCTCATCGGCACCAAGGCAAACGCCCAGCTTTATTTTGGCGGTTCCGTAGCTTTCTCCACCACCACATGGAATGACGGTCAGAATCAGGCCAACTCCATCACCAGCGGTACTTCCTTCAAGTTCATGCCTGAGGTTGGTTTCCGTATCAACGACCGTATGGCAGTTGGTGGCACCGTGGGTTACATGCACGGTCTTGCCGCTCTCGGTTCACTCAACCCTAACGACTACAAGGGCATGCTCCTTGCCGCAGCCGGTATGCGTGGCGACCAGCTTTCCGCTACCAATGCAAATGGTCAGAACCTCGGCGGACAGAGGGTAGACGGTATCCGCTTTGCTCCTTATTTCCGTTTCTCCATCGTCAACTCCCGTCGTTTTGATCTGTTTGTAGACGGTGTTATCGGCTATAGCTCCATCACCACCCAGAATCTTAATGCTCAGAACGCATGGGTAGAAGGTCCCAAGTATGGTCTCCTTGAGATTGGTGCACGTCCTGGCTTCCTTGTGAAGTTTGACGGCCACTTCTCAATCATGGCCCATATCGGCAGCCTGGGTTATCAGAACATCTCCAACACCCGTATCAACCCCGACAATTCAAGGACCACTTCCAATATCGGCCGTTTTGGTCTTGACGTAGACTCCGCCAACATCATGCTTGGCTTCATCTTCAGCCTGTAATCTAATTAACAGATTCTTAGTTAATTACGCAAAGTCGGGTGCACCTTGAGGTGCACCCGACTTTTGTTAAACGCCTCAGTGTCAGCGCTTTGCTTAGCAGTACATTCCGCCGTTTACGGCAATGACCTGACCGGTGACATAGGAGGAGAGATCGGAGGCCAGATACAGGGCGGTGTTGGCTATCTCTTCCACGGTTGCGCCGCGTTTGAGGGGGATAAGCTTGATGAATTCATCCTTTACTGCCTGGGGCAGGACCTCCGTCATCTCCGTGATGACATAGCCGGGAGCAATGGCGTTTGCGCGTACGCCGCGGGGCCCCATCTCCTTTGCAACGGACTTTGCCATGGCAATGAGGCCGGCTTTTGAGGCCGAATAATTCACCTGGCCGGGATTGCCGGTCTGGCCGGCGATGGATGCCATATTGATGATGCTTCCGCCCTTCTGGCGTGCCATGATGGGCACAACGGCATGAAGGAAATTGAAGGCGCTCTTCATATTCACATCTATGACGGCGTCCCACTGGGCCTCACTCATACGCATCACAAGGCCGTCTTTGGTGATTCCAGCGTTGTTTACAAGGATATCCACGCGGCCGAATTCCTTCTCTATCTCTGCCACAACCTCCTGCGTGGCCTCGAAATCGGCCGCATTTGAGGCGTAGGCCTTGACCTTTACGCCAAGTGATTCAAGTTCTTTTACGGTTTCCTCCGCGGCCTCGTTGATGACAAGGTCCGTGAATGCTATACTAGCCCCTTCAGAGGCGAATTTGAGGGCAATGGCCTTGCCAATGCCGCGTGCGGCGCCCGTTACCAGGGCAACTTTTCCGTTTAACAGTCCCATAGTACTCTTGTCATTCCCGGCACAGACCGGGAATCTCTATTATTTATGTTTTTTACCTTTTTCTATGGCCGATACAACCGTGATGGCCAGTGAACCCAGTACGCCTGCGGCAAGCGATCCAAGGAGCACGGCAATCTTGCCGGCGTCCCTCAGATGCTGGGTAAGTTCCGGGGTGATATTGGCCCCGCCAAAAGACAGGGTGTCCACAAAGATGGACATTGTAAATCCTATACCGCCAAGGCAGGCTACGGCAAAAAGCATGGGCCAGGATGCCTTGGAAGGCATTGCGCCAACCTTGAATTTGATTGCAAGCCATGAGGCAAGGGTTATGCCGATAGGTTTTCCAAGCAGCAGTCCCAGGAATATTCCAAGGCCCACTCCGCCAAGGGCGGGGTTCCACTGGAACACGTTGAAGTAGGAGATGTCCGTTATTTCAACACCGGCATTTGCAAGGGCGAAGACCGGCATAATGAAGAAATTCACGACCGGATTAAGCCTGTGCTCAAGCCTGTAGGACGGGGGTATGGTTCTCTTGGTGAGGCCGCTGAGGTGCCTGAGGTAGTACCTCTGGGGGCCGTTGGGGAAGGATTCGGATGTGTGTACTTCCTCGCTTTCCACAAGGCCTTCGTAGAGGATCTTTGCCCTGCGGTGGAATTTTGCCTTGTTGTAGCGTGCGTCCATGGGGATGAGGAGGGCAATCACAACACCGGTCATGGTGGCGTGGATGCCGCTGTAGTAGAACAGGAACCACACTATGATTGCGGGCACAATGTAGTAGGCGATGCGCTTTTCTCCAAGTTTCTTCTCAAGGAACACGAAGAGGATGACAACCAGGGCAATGAACAGCAAAGGAAGATTGATATGCCCTCCGTAGAAGAAGGCCACCACAAGTATGGCTATGAGGTCATCGGCAATGGCAAGTGCCGTGAGGAACACCTTCAGTGATACCGGGACCTTGTCTCCAAGGATGGACAGAATGCCGATAGCAAAGGCGATATCTGTTGCCGTAGGGATGCCCCAGCCGGAAGCGGCGGCTGTGCCGTGGTTCACAATGGCGTAAATGGTTGCAGGTACAATTACTCCGCCAAAAGCCGCAATCACGGGGAGGATGGCTTTCTTGAAGGAGGAAAGTTCCCCGCACACAACCTCGCGCTTGATTTCAAGGCCCACGGTGAAGAAGAAGATCACCATGAGGATGTCGTTGATGAACTTCTCCATGGTCATTCCGTGCGGGAAGTACCAGTCCAGAAGGCCGTCCGGGGACGCCACATGGATGGTAAGCTCCGTGTGCAGGAATCCGTGGTACAGGTGTTTTGTGAAAGGGAGATTTGCCAGGAGCATTGCAATCACCACGCATCCAAGCAGGATAACGCCGTTTGCCCAGGGCTGTTTTCTGAAGCTTTCCTGTGAAATCTTGAAGTTACGGACTTCTTTGTTCCACCAGTGAATAGGAATTAGTGCCATTATCCAAACAGATATTTATGCTGATTTTCTGTCAGAGTGTCAATCTCGATGCCCCAGTCGGAGAGTTTCCGGCGTGCTACGTCCTGGTCCACTTCCCTGGGGACAAGGTTAAGCTTGCTGGTGAGGCGGCCCTTGTTATCGGCCAGATATTTTGCGCTCAGAGCCTGGATTGCAAATGACATATCCATGATCTCTGCGGGGTGTCCGTCTCCGGCGGCAAGGTTCACCAATCGGCCTTCTGCAATGATGTAGATGCGTTTTCCGTTCTCAAGGGTATAGGCCTCTATGTTGGCCCTTGCGGGGGCGTGGCTTACGGACATGGCGCGGAGCTTTGCCACGGCAACCTCCACGTCAAAGTGCCCGGCGTTGCAGCAGATGGCACCGTCCTTCATTCGCAGGAATTCTTCCGGGCCGATAACATCCTCGCAGCCCGTAACAGTGATAAAGATGTCGCCAAGGGGAGCAGCCTCCCTCATGGGCATTACCTTGAAGCCGTCCATCACGGCCTCCATGGCCTTGATGGGGTCAATTTCCGTGACGATGACGCTGGCGCCCTGGCCTTTGGCGCGCATGGCAACGCCCTTGCCGCACCAGCCGTAACCGGCCACAACCACGTTCTTTCCGGCCACAATCAGGTTGGTGGTGCGGTTGATGCCGTCCCATACGCTCTGGCCGGTGCCGTAGCGGTTGTCAAAGAGGTGCTTGCAGTCTGCGTCGTTGACCAGCATCATGGGGAACCGGAGTTTTCCGGCAGCGTCCATTGCCTTCAGGCGCAGGATGCCGGTGGTTGTTTCCTCGCAGCCGCCAATGACCCCGGGGATCAGTTCCGGAAACTCGTTGTGAATGGTGGTCACAAGGTCTCCGCCGTCGTCAATTATGATATTGGGGCCGGCCGATAAGACCTTGCGGATATCTTCAAAGTACTCCGTCTCATTGCAGCCGTGGATGGCGAAGACATTGAGGCCTTCGTGAACCAGCGCTGCCGCTACGTCGTCCTGGGTGCTCAGGGGGTTGGAGCCGGTGATATACATATCGGCCCCACCTGCCGCCAGAACCTCGCAAAGATGCGCAGTCTTGGCCTCCAGGTGCACGCTGAGGGCTACTTTAAGGCCCTTGAAGGGCAGTGTCTTACGGAAATCCTTCTCAATTCCGTCCAGAAGGGGCATGTGGGAGCGTACCCAGCTGAGCTTGAGTTCTCCGCTTTCCCACAGGTTTATGTCTCTGATGTGGCTCATAAGACTGCAAAGTTACTAAAAAACTTGCTAACTTTGCGAAGATGGAACTGTTTTACACATATCAAATCAGTGACGGAATCTGTTTTTTGGATCAGGAAGAGAGCGTTCACTGTGTAAAGGTTCTTCGGCACAGGGCCGGAGACCAGATAGATGTCATTGACGGCATAGGCACTCTTTATCACTGCCGCCTGCTTGATGCTGGCCCCAAAGGAGCGCAGGCCGCCATACTTTCCGAAGTTCGGGGATGGGGCTCTCATCCTTACAATCTTACCATAGGCTGCTGTCCCACAAAGAACAATGAACGCTTTGAGTGGTTCGTGGAAAAGGCCACGGAGATAGGTGTGGACCGTATTGTCCCGCTCATAGGGGAGCGTTCTGAGCGAAAAGTCTACAAGACAGACCGTGCAAGGCGCATCGCTTTATCGGCCACAAAACAGTCTCTCAAAGCCGTTGTCCCGGAAATAGCAGAGCCCGTGAGCGTTACTTCTTTCGTCGGTCAGGACGCGGCCTCCCTCCGCCTTATCGCATACTGCTTTGAAGATGGCTCTCATCCGCGTAGGAGCATCAAAGAAGCGTTGCAGGGCTTTGACGGGAAAGACGTTACGGTTCTTATCGGCCCGGAAGGAGATTTTTCTCAGGAAGAAGCCTCATTGGCTCTTGAGGCCGGATACATTCCCGTCCATCTTGGCCCATCACGGTTAAGGACGGAAACCGCCGCAGTCATTTCTGCCGCGGCGGTCTACCTTCATTTTATGGATTAAATATCCGGGTGGAGTTTCTTGGAGACTTTCAGGGAGTAGCGGAGAGATTTGATGTTACCCTTTGTGAGAGTAGCCTCTCCAATGCTGAGGTGCTTTCCAAGGCAGCCCCTGTGGAGGGTGCAGAGAACCTTGGTGCCGTCAATAGAGGTGAATTCCTTCTGCTCACCGTCTTCCTCCGTGAACATCTCAAGGAGTTCTTCAAGGTTTTCCAGGGCATCCTCATAGGTTTCCCCAAACAGCAGCACCGTGCCGTTTGAAGAGCTGAAGGTGGTGGTGGAATTCAGGATCTCCGCCTCAAAAGCGTATTCCACACGGCTCACGCTGAGGTAGTAAGCGGGGTTGCCTTCATTGTCCTTTACCTTGTAGATGTAAAGGTTGTTGTCGTTCTGCTCCACGCTGGCAACCTCCAGGCTGCTCCCCGGCTTGACATCACGCTGGGCATAAGAAATAACGGTCATACACGCAAGTACAACCGCTAAAATGAGTTTTTTCATAGAGTTATCTTACTTGAACCACTCTACGATATGGTCCTTTGCGTAGAGATAGTAAACCAGAAGACCTACCCAGCTGGTGATAAGCACAAGCACGCAGCAGATGATCTTTCCAACAAGGGAGATGGGCTTCTTGAGGATGTCAAGAACCGCAAGGATGGCCAGTACCAGACCGGCGATGTAAAGGATTGTTCCAAGCATAACTATTAGATTTTAAAATGTTTTCCTATGCAAATATAGCAAAATTAGTGCAAATCCAGTTCACTGAGGACATATTCCTGGCGTGCATAGTGCTTCAGGATCCAGAGGACATAGCGGATGTCTACGCAAACGCACATATTGTAGCCGGGAACGGACTCAAAGTTGGAGGCCAGGGACTCCTTGTTGCCGTCAAAGGCAAGGCCGATCAGCTCCCCGCGCGCATTGAGAACAGGAGAACCGGAGTTTCCGCCCGTTATGTCGTTGTCCGTGAGGAAGTTCACGGGGAAATCCAGGGGAGGAAGGGCGTCACGGAAAGCATCCGGATAGTGGAAGTCATAGGCCGATTCTGAGTATTTCTCCCTTAACCCCGCCGCTGTGCTTTGCCAGTGGGTATACACACCGTCCCGGGGGCGCATGGAGCACACCCTGCCATAGGTAAGCCTCATTGTGGAATTGGCATCAGGGTACTGCGGCACTCCAAGGCTCTGGAGGTAGCGGTAACGTGCATGGACGTAGTCCCTATGCAGCTGCATGGGATCCCCCGCATGCTGCTCCCTCCCGTTGAAAATGTTCATGTTGATGTCTTTCACATAGCGGAAAAGAGGGTCATCGGCTATATTGCCGTCAAAAGCCTCCACGATTACTGAATCCGGCACGCTGCCAAAATCCTTCAGGAAAGAGCCCTCCCATATCCATGCCGCCATGGCCTTGTAATCCTGCCCAAAACGCTCAAGCAAGTCCTTGTGGAAAGGAGGAAGGAGTTCCGGGTCAATGCCCCCGAAGAGTTCCTTCACGGATGCCTCCAGGAGTTCACGCTCCACCCTGGGGTCTGTCTCGGCAAGCCCCCGGGCAAGAAAACGTTTCTGCTGGGAAAGGTCCTTGGAGGCGCTCCCAATGCGCATGAGCGTACGGGAAATGATGAGCCCGCGGATGATGGCCTCGCGGAAATACAGCTTCTGCTTCTCTATGGAAGATGTGGCCGATACCTCCTCCTGAAGCCGTCTCAGAAGATCCTGGTCAGGCATTCCGGCCTCAAAGGCGCGGCGCTTTTCAATGACGCCAAAACGCCTCACGCAGTCAAGTTCCCCTTCCTGGAGCTCTGCAACATTTGAAAGGGAGAAGAAGTTGTCGGAGTACTTGAATCGCACCGCAGGGTCCTTGTCCATCCACTTACGGATAATCTCCATCTGGGCGGCTCTGATTCGGTTAACTTCCGGCCTTTCCACAGAAATCATCTGTTCCAGTTCCGCGGCCGATATATACCTCTGCGTGCGGCCCGGATATCCCATGATCATGGCGTAGGAGCCTTCCTTGTAGCCTTTTGTGCTTATCTTGAGGTGACGGCGGGGGTGCAGGGGCTCACCGCCGTCGTAGATGCGGTACAGCGCGAAATCGGCCTTATGCTGAGGCCATTCCCAGTTGTCTTCATCCCCTCCGAATGCCGCAACCTGCACGGGCGGGGCGCCCACAAGGCGGATGTCCGTGTACTTGGAGTAGAGGCACATGTAGTACTTCTCCCCGGCCCACATGCCCTGCAGACCTGCCTCCAGGCCGGTTTCGTCCTTGTACTTCTTTTCAAGGATGGAACTCAGCCTGCGGCTTCCGGCGGGCTTCCCGGCGGCTTCAAGTTCCGCTTTAAGCGCCGCCACCTCATCAGTTACGTCAAGTACGCGGCGAAGGAAGAAGAACTCCAGACCTGGAACGGGGATTTCATCGGCCCTGGAGAGTGCAAAGAAGCCTTTTTCCAGCAGGTTGTTCTCCGGAGTGGAGAGCCTTGATACGTCTGAGTAGGCGCAGTGGTGGTTGGTGATAAGGAGGCCGTCGTCGGAAATCATACTGCCGGAGCAGTAGAAGCCAAGTGACACGATGGCGTCGGAGAGGCCGCCTGCTTCCTCGTTGTAGATTTCGCGGGCGCCAAGCTTGCAGCCGCGGGCCTTCATGTTCTTCTCCAGGGCCCTGTCCAGGCACTGGACCAGCCACATACCCTCATCGGCCCGCGCACCCGGAAGGATGCACAGGCCGAGGGCAATGGCTATGAGCCACTTACGCATGGCTTTTTAGTTGTTGCGCACGCAGCGGAGAGGGCCGGCGATGCGGTAGCTCACCTTGGTTCCGTTGCAGGTGTATTCTGCCTCAGTGGCCTTGTTGGTCATAGGCATAAATCCCATGAACTGGAGGTTCTTGATGCCGGAGGTTTCGTCGCCGCTGGTGTTGTAGGTTACACCGCCATAGGTGGAGCCGATGAACATGCCGGAAGAAATCTTTGAAGGATAACCTGATGCCCAGCCCATAAGGGTTCCGGAAGTCTTTGTGTTGTCCTGGATGGAAACGGCGCCGAATGCGTCCATGTTGAAGCCGTCGGCATTCAGGAGCGCGATAGAACCGTTTGCTCCGTCATAGTAAGGGGCGGTAGTGTCATTTGTGAGCGGGCTCACAGCCTTTCCTACAAGGCCGATTATATCGGCACCGGTGGGAACGTGCCAGCCTTTAGGGCAGAGACCCTGTGCACCTTCAAGTGCCTGGGCCTGAGCTACGGAGGTGATTGCGCCGACGCTCAGTCCAAGGGCTACTTCGGCCTGATACAGGTAGCCGCGTGCCGCGATAACCTCAACGTCCTTGGAGAATACCGCCTGGGTGTTTTCAGCGTTGACAACCACGGGGTAGTAGATGCCGGCGTCAACCTTGGTGACGGTCTTGCCGTCAAGGGAGCCGTCTACGGTGATTCCTTCCGGAACGTAGCGGAGGTTCTGGGTCATCCACCACTTGCCGTCCTTCATCTTGGCGACGGTGTACTTTGCCTCATGATAGGTGATATAGCCGTCGGAGAGTTTCTCGATGAGGGTGTTGTCGGCGCCAAGGGTGCCGCCGTCCTCCCAGTCCTCGATGTCTCCGGAGAAGGTGACCTTGAGGTCTGAAGGGTTTACGATCATGTTGATGGTGTACTGCTTGCCGGCAGCAAGGGCGGTTTCCTCAAGGATCTGGGAAAGCTCGTTGTCCCCGGTTGTAACTACGGTAGCAACAAGAGCTACGGTCTGGGGAGGAAGGATGAGGCAGTAGGTGGATGCATCCTTCTTGAAGGCGGTTACTGTGCCTTCTGCGGCGGATGCGTCGGCAGTTGCATTGAAATCGGCATCCAGATTTGCGGCAAGGCGTGCTCCGCCAAGCTTTACGGCGCCAAGGTCTCCTTCAACATTCTTTGTGACGTTGAGGATGATCTTGGTGAGCTTGTGCTTGAAGGGGATCACAACGGGTGAGGCTGAAGGAAGGACGCCAGTCTTTGCACCTGCCACAAAGTCTGAGGCCGATGTTCCGGCGCTTTGGTCGGCCTGGACGCTGAAGGAAGCGGGAACCGTGGCGGCGTAAGGATAGTATGCGCTTACGGTTGCACCATCAGTGCCCTCTGCATACCACTTGAGGCTGCCGGAGAACTCCGTCCCGTTGTAGGTGAGTTTCTCATTGGTGGCATATGCGCCGGCCGTGCGGGCAATGGATACGCCGATTGCATCACCGCTCTCAAATGCGGTGTCCGTGACCTTTGTCATCACGGGAAGGATACGTACGTCATAGGCCTGGCCGTCAGGGGTTACAGCCTGCTGGTCAGGGTTGGTCCATGTGGGAACCTGGTTCTTTTCGCAGGCTGCAAGTGCAACTGCGAAAGCAAGGAAAACAAGTACTTTTTTCATAAGCATCATATAGATTAAAAATTATAACCTAGTTTAAGGCCTGAGGTCTGGCGGTCGTTGCCGGAAATCAGGACCACTTTGAAGGCGTGGATCCAGAAGGTGTTGGCCTCAAGGTAAATGCCGCTTGGGAAGCTGTACCTTACGGCCGCTATAAGGATGAACCTTGTTGCATCGGCCGCTTCCTGCTCCCTGTCCCACCAGTCCTGGAGGCGGGTGGGCGGCTCTTTGACACCAAGGGAGGCATCGGCTACATCCACAACATGGCTGTGCTCTCCAATCTTCTGGACATACTTCACGTTACCCCTTATGAGGAACCGGCCTACGGCCACCGCACCGCCTGCGTTCAGGCTCATATGCAGGGAGCGATCGTCGTCATAATAAGGGTACATGAGGGTGCTGAGGTCCCGGGTGTGATCGAAGGAAATGCCACCCATGGCCCTCCAGCCGTTTTTGTGACCAAGGGCATACTGCACGCCGGCGGTCATATCCTTATGCCTGTAGATGATGTTGCTTCCGTGTGTGCGTGGAGTTGTGACGCCGCCCTCAGTAACTTTCTCCGTGACGGTTTCATAGTTCTCCATGGAATGCCATTCATAACTTGCCGTTATGTTATGGACCATGCCGTCTCCGGGGAGGGTGAGGATGAGTTTTGTCTCAAGGTTATTGCCGGGGAAGCGGAACCAGTTGTAGCCTTTTTCCCCAACCTCGCCGATAGAATGTGTGTACTGGAGGTCTCCGTAGAGGAGTTTGCCGTAGCTTGCCTGAAGGGCCGCGCCGTAGGTGTACTGCTTCACGGGGAGGCGGTTTACGCCGGGTTCATTGAGATGGATGCCGCTGCCGTCCCAAACCTGCATGGTGCCATAGCGCATGCCCTTGTCAAGGAAGGCCTGGTAGGATTCTGCCTTAGCCTGGCCTACCTGCTCTGCGGTGATGAACTCTGAATCCTTGCGGAAAATGCCGGTAAGGCCCAGCTCAAAGCCGTCTCCGCCGTAGTGGACGGAAGGGGCCATCTCAAATTCCTGCCTGTAGGTGGTGTGGCGGAGGTCCTTGCGCTTTGCGTAGTTCACGCCCTGGAATGAGGCCGTAGCGCCGGGAGTCCAGCGGCTGCCGTTTTTCCAGGCAAAGCCGCCGCCAATGGTATAGGTCTGCTTCACCTTGTCTCCGGGGGTGAATTCCAGCACGTCTATGGGATAGAATCCGGGGTCTGAGAACATGGAACCCATCATTCCGGTTCCGTAGGAGAGGTCAAAGCCAAAGACGCCTGTAAGATAGAGGTCTTCAAAGGCCGATGTTGCCGCGGCCTCCGCCTTGGTACTCCAGACGGTCTTTCCCATGGAAGGGGAGCGGAAGTTTCCGGAGGTGAACGTGCCGCCCACGGAGGCTTCGGCCTCATGGCCAAGACCTGCGTTTACGGCCTCTCCGGCTATGTTGATGCCATCTTCCCAGTGACCCTGGGCAGAGGCGGCCTGAGCGCATAGACACACGCCCAGGATGACCAGCAGAACTCTACTGGTGAAGTGACTGTGTCTCGCGTTCATAAAAGTCTTCTGTAGAATTGTTAGTGTCCTGAAGTACCTCGAAGCCCTGCTCCGCGGAGAGGGATTCATCGGCCTTTCTCATGAGCGTTCTGCCCTTGTAGGTTTCACTCAGCGATACCGCGCCGGCGTCTATGGTGGCGGGGAGGCGCTTCTGGTTGCCGGAGGAGCCGCCGTTGAATACTTCCACTCCGTCCACTACCCAGTCCTGGGGGATTGCAACCACTTTTTCGCTGCTGCCGGGCACCTGCGGCTGGTTCTGGGCCTGCTGCACGTAATCCCTGATGTTCGTGCCCGAAGGAGCCCTGAACAGGATGAAGGTGGGGGAGTTGACTGAAAGGGTGTAGGCGTTTGCCTGACCGGTCTTTATTATGATGTCAAGATACCTTGCGGCCTGTACAAGGGGCCCTGGAGCCGGATGGAAGGTGGCGTTGGGGAAGAGGACGGAGTCATAGAGCGCAAATACGTCTGGCCTGTTCAGATTAACAGAAAGCGGATATTCCGCAGTGTGGTCTATGGCACCGTTAAGGGCTATCACGGCATCTTCTCCCGGCTCAAGCGGGAAATCCGTGCCGCGTCCCGGAATGGCCAGGACGGCCTGGATTACAGGGAGGAATTCCGGGAGTTCCCCATCATTAAGCCACGGGTTTGCGGCATTGCTGTTATAGGGGGAAAGGGTTCCCATGCAAAGGCCGTCAAGATATTCCGTGTCCAGGCTGTTATTGTGGAGGATGATGTATTTGTCGCTCTGGTAGGTGCCCTCCTTGGGAGCCTTGGAGCAGCCTCCGCAGTAGATTTCCTTCACAACTATGGCGCCGGCCTTGGATGCCTTGAGCTCCATGTCAAGGCTTACATTCTCATTGGAAATGAGGAGCTTGTCCTTTGTGGCGTTGAACACGAAATCGTCGTTTCTGTCCCTTACGGTGATGCGGTAGATTCCGTTTGGAACCTCCGTGACAACGCTGCCATCGGCCCCAGTACTGACCGTGTATGAAGTGATGCCGGACACTTCCACAACGGATACGGTGGCGCCGCCTTTTGCGGCGATGCCGTCAGGATACACGGCCTTTACCGTGAGGATGTTGAGGCTGCCCGGGGAATACGGTTCTCCGTTGTCCATACAGCCGGCCACAAGGACCAGGGCGGCAAATAAACCTAGAATTTTATTCTGCATCGGAGTCCGTAATAGAAGTTAGGGGTGAAGATTGCGCTCACGCCTGTTGCGCGGCTTGTGACCATGGGACGGGCGTTTGTGAAGTTATTGGCAAAGAAGGACAGGGAAACGTGGCTTCCTATCTCCTTTGTCACGCTGAGGTTTGCGCACATGTAGGGACTGTATCCGTCCTGTGCGAAGGTGTAGATGTTGCCGGAGCGTATGATAAGTCTCTGGAGGGCAGGATCCTGGGCCGATTGACTAGTCCAGGGGTGCACCACGCCGTCAAGGTCAATATAGGCGTCCGGGTATATTGCAGTGTAGGAATTGCCGTCATAGATGTTGCCGCCGGTCCTGTTCCCTTTGTCGTCCACGGTGAAGGCTTTGTCGGAGGTGTAGCGGGAATTTCTCAGAAGCGCCGCCTCAAGGCGTACGGTGATTACCATACGTGCCCTGGGGATGTGGGTGATGGCGGTGAGGTTGGCGTCTACGTTGTCCGTAATGCGGCCGTTGTACACGTTTGTGCCGCCGCGGTACACAGCGGCATATTCGTAAGACCTTCCGGGCAGCGTACTGTGGGACCATCCATCCCTGTAAAGGTTGGAGGAGACGTCTGAAGTGTACTGCGTGTGGTTCCATGCGGCGTCCAGGCGGAATGTGGTCTTGATGGGCCTGATCTCCGGGAAGTCAACGGTGAGTTCCATGCCGTAGCGGTGGATATCGGCCCCGTTCTCCTGACGGCGGGATGCGGCAAAGGAGCGGTCCGTGAGCTTAAGCTCCGACGGCACGTAGTATCCTTCCGGATCCATGAAATACACCATACCCGTCTGGTGGTCCACCTGGACCTGAGGATTATCCGGCATTGCGTATCCCGCGGGCACCTGATATATATTATAGGAGAAGGGGGTGTATACGGTGCCCATCTCATAGGGGGCTTTTGTGATGTTGCTGAATCCCACAAGGCCTATCTTGAAGCCTTTCCAGTCCACGTCAAGGCCGATTTCCGCGTTCTGGTTCCGCTGCCACCTTAGTTCAGGGTTGTACTCCATCCTGTAAGGTTGCGTATAATAGATATAGGAGGCGGAACTCCCGTGGGAGTAGTCTATGGTGCGGATATCCCTGTATTCCGGCTTGGGGTAGAGGATGTAGAAGGAGGGGAGTTTTCCGGCAACGCCCCAGCCGCCGCGGAGGGAAACGCTTTTTGAAAGCTCCCACTTGGCGTTGAAACGCGGGGAGAGTATATTAAGGCCGTTATACATGGACCCGGCCACAAACACGTTCTCATACCTGAGGCCCGCCATGAGGTTAAGTTTTGTGTGGCCGATAGGGATGGTTACATTGTCCTCCAGGAAGCCTGAGACCGTGTGCATGTAAGGGTAATCGGAGTAAGGCCTGGAGCGGTATCCATTGGCCGCGAGGCGGGGATCCTCATACCACTCTCCGCGGCCCACGTTACCATCGGCCTTCCACTGCACGCCGGCCTTGAGGACGTTCTTGACGGCGCCCCAGTGATGCAGCCAGTGATACTTGAGGGAGGCGGAATAATCCAGCTCCTTGGAGTCCACAACCTGGTCGGAGTAGTAGGTGGTGGGGAGGGCATCGGCCATCCAATAACCAATCTGGGTGGCGTGTACCGCCGGAAGGACGGCCGCGTGGGAGTTGTAAGCGTGGTCCAGCGAGCGGGTGTCGTGGAAATAGACGCTGCCTTCCAGCGTAAGGTTTGTGACCCAGCTTTTGTTGAGGAGCCAGGTGAGTTTGAAATGCGGCGTGAGGAGGTTGTCGTTCACCTTTGAATAGGCCTCCGAGAATGCGTCAGGGTCGCTCTTGGAGTTCATGCCGCCTATGTTTCCGTTCATGCCGGCCTCCAGGCGCAGCACCTTTGCGAAGGTACGGGTATAATCCATGGTGAAGCCCCTGCGCGTGTATGATGTATAAGGTGAGGTGAGTTTTGAGGTGGCGTTGGCCCATTCAAGGCCCACGTTCATCACGCCCTTTCCAATTTCAAAGCCCTTTGAGGCCGATACCTCATAGGTGCGCGGATTCACCGCAAACACTATGTTCCAGGGCGTGCGGCCCTTCTTGGTGGTGACCCTCACCATGCCGCTACCAAGGTCTCCGTATTCGGCACTTGGTACGCCAGTTATTACTTCCACGCTCTCAATATTCTCAACTGAGATACTCCTGGTGCCGATACCTGCCATCGCAGAGAAGTTGGCGTTGTCTCCCATGCGTACGCCGTTCACCTCCACGGCCGTGGAGAATGCGGCGTTGCCGGCATCGGAACCAGCCGCACGCAGTGACAGGGCGTTATTCTGGGTAAGGTCCGGGTTTATGGTCTTGCCGCCGGGAAGCAGGGCTGCTATGCCGTCCATACCGCTCATCTGGAGGTGGTCCAGGGCTGTGCGGCCAATCTTCTGGGTGGTGTTGAGGTTGTCCTTGGAGGTTTCTGCCGTAACTACTACTTCCTTCAGGGCAAGGGTGTTTTCGGAAATCCTTATCACAAGACCCGTCAGATCCCCCTTCACCTTTATCTCACGGCTGTAAGTCACATATCCAAGGCATGATGCCTCCAGGATGTAAGTGCCCTTCTGTGCTCCGTCCAGCGAGAACTTTCCGTCCTCATCAGTCACGGCCCACAGGTAGTTGTTGTCCAGCCTCACTATTGCCCCCGGCACCGGCAGGTCCGTTCCCGCCTCCAGCACCTTGCCGGAAATTTCCAGTCCCTGAGCGGCGCCGGTAACGGCTGCCAAGAGCATCAGAGTAAATATGATACCTATCTTTTTCACGTCCTGCAAAATTACAAGTTTTTGCCAAAAGACACAATAACCATTTATGGGGATACCCTGTTGAAAATGATGTTTATAACTTTTGGAAAATAAAAAAATTATCCGTATCTTTGCGGTCCGCAATTGTGCCCAAGAGGCCTACAATTAGCGTTAAAGTATTAATAAACAATTAATTAACAAACACCAATGCCTGGTATTATTGGAAAGAAAGTCGGAATGATTTCCGTCTTCGGTGCCGACGGTAAGAATATACCGTGCACCGTCATCGAGGCTGGTCCGTGTGTTGTCACGCAAATCCGCACCGTGGAAACCGACGGTTACGCCGCAGTGCAGCTTGCCTATGACGAAAAGAAAGAGAAACGGACAAGCGCGGCCCTGAAGGGTCATTTTGAGAAGGCTGGCACCACTCCCAAGAAGAAGCTTGTGGAATTCCCCGCAGACTTCGCCGGAGAGGTCAAGCTTGGAGACACCATCACCGTCTCTGACATCTTCACTGAGGATGTTAAGTTCATCGACGTTGTTGGTACTTCTAAAGGTAAGGGTTTCCAGGGCGTAGTCAAGCGCCACGGATTCGCCGGTGTCGGTGGCGTGACCCACGGTCAGCACAACCGTCTCCGTCACCCTGGTTCCATGGGTGCTTCCTCATGGCCTTCACGCGTATTCCCCGGAATGCGTATGGCAGGTCACATGGGTAACGAGCGCGTTAAGGTTTTCAACCTTGAGGTTCTGAAAGTTATCCCTGAGAGCAACCTCGTAGTAGTAAAGGGTTCCGTTCCCGGAGCCAAAGGTTCTTACTTAATTCTGGAGGACTAAACTATGGAACTTTCTGTTTATAAGATTGACGGCACACTTTCAGGAAAGAAAGTTGTCCTTGACGAGAAGGTGTTCGGCGTAGAGCCCAACGACCACGTCATCTATCTGGATGTTCTCCAGTACCTCGCAGCTCAGCGTCAGGGCACTGCCAAGACCAAGGACCGCAGTGAGGTTGCATATTCCACCAAGAAGCTCGGACGCCAGAAGGGCGGCGGCGGTGCACGTCACGGCTCCCTCAAGGCTGGTATCTTCGTAGGTGGTGGCAACGTTTTCGGCCCCAAGCCCCGCGATTACCGCTTCAAGCTCAATAAGAAAGTAAAGCAGCTCGCTCGCGTAAGCGCCCTTTCCTACAAGGCCGCTGAAGGCAAGATCACCCTTGTGGAGCCCTTCGCAATGGACGCCCCCAAGACCAAGGAGCTTAAGAACATCCTCTCCGCCATCAAGGCCGGTGAGCGCAAGGTTCTTGTTGTACTTCCTGAGAACTCCAACAATATTTTCCTGTCATCCCGCAATCTGCCCAATGTGCAGGTTATAACCGTTGACGAGATCAATACCTACGCCATTATGAATGCCCATTCCCTGGTGCTTGTGGACGGCGTGCAGGACATCCTCGCAGCAAGAGTAAAGTAAAGGAGAAAAGACAATGGGTATTTTAATTAAGCCAATCGTAACCGAGAAAATGACGGCTGAGGGCGAAAAGCTCAACCGTTACGGTTTCATCGTTGACCGCAAGGCCAACAAGCTTCAGATCAAGGCTGCAGTTGAGCAGATGTACGGCGTTTCCGTAGCAGAGGTGAACACCCTCAACTACCACGGAAAGCGCAAGCAGCGCTACACCAAGGCCGGTCTTCTGAAAGGTCGTACCAATCACTTCAAGAAGGCATATGTCACTCTTGCAGGTGAAGATAAGATTGATTTCTACGCAAATATCTAAGAAGGAGAATAAACTATGGCAATCAAGAAGTACAAGCCGGTAACTCCCGGCCAGCGCAACAAGGCTATCAGCTCCTTCGACGAAATCACCGCGAAGAAGCCCTACAAGAAGCTCCTTGCTCCCCTTAAGAGCACCGGTGGCCGCAACAACACCGGTCAGATGACCGTTCGTTACCGCGGCGGCGGACACAAGAGAATGTACCGCCTGGTGGACTTTGTCCGCAACCGTGATGAATTCAAGGCAACCGTGCTCACCATCGAGTACGATCCCAACCGCAGCGCACGTATCGCCCTCATCCAGTATGAGGATGGTATGAAGAGCTACATCATCGCCCCCAACGGCCTCAAGGTAGGTCAGGTTCTGGAGAGCGGTGCAAACGCCAGCCCGGATATGGGTAACTGCCTCCCTCTCGCCAACATCCCCGTTGGTACCCTGGTACACGCAATTGAGCTCCGTCCCGGACAGGGCGCCGCAATGGCCCGTTCCGCCGGCACCTATGCTCAGCTTGCAGCCCGCGAAGGCAACTACGCCATCCTTCGTCTCCCTTCCGGTGAGACCCGCATGGTTCCCGTAGCATGCCGCGCTACAGTTGGTACCGTTTCCAACCCGGATCATAATCTGGAATCCGACGGTAAGGCCGGACGTACCCGTCACCAGGGTCGTCGTCCTCACAACCGTGGTGTTGTGATGAACCCTCATGATCACCCCATGGGTGGTGGTGAAGGCCGCGCCTCCGGTGGACATCCGCGTTCCCGTAAGGGTCTGCCTGCAAAGGGCTACAAGACCCGCAACCCGAAGGCCGTGTCCAACAAGTTCATCATTGAAAGACGTAAGAAATAACGGAATAAACTAACAGATTATGAGTCGTTCACTTAAAAAAGGACCGTACATTCAGGAAGCACTCGAGAACAGGATTCTCGCTATGAATGACGGCAGCAAGAAGAAAGAGGTTGTCAAGACTTGGTCCCGCGCCAGCATGATTTCCCCTGACTTTGTGGGCCACACCATCGCAGTTCACAACGGCAATAAGTTTATTCCCGTTTATGTTACTGAGAACATGGTCGGTCACAAGCTCGGAGAATTTGCTCCCACCCGCATTTTCCGCGGCCACGCAGGCAACAATAAGAAATAATGTTTAAAGGATTGACATTATGGGAAAGAGAAAAAGACTGATGGCCGAGCGCCTGAAAGAGACCAAGAAGCAAACCGCTATAGCAAAACTTAACGACGTTCCTACCTCCCCCCGGAAGATGCGCCTTGTCGCAGACACCGTTCGTGGTGTGGAAGTGAACCGTGCCCTGGACCTTCTCCACTATTCAAAGCGTGATGCATCCATCCGCCTGGAGAAACTCCTGAAGAGCGCCATTGCAAACTGGGAAGCAAAGAACCCGGAGCAGACCAAGGAGCTCGAATCCGGAAACGTGATTGTCAAAACCATCATGGTTGACGAAGGACGCACCCTTAAGCGCATCCGTCCCTGCCCTCAGGGCCGTGCCGGACGCATCCGCAAGCGTTCAAACCACGTCACCATCGTTCTTGACGTCAAAAAAGCAGTGGAGGAATAAACTATGGGACAGAAAACTAATCCTATCAGCAACCGTATCGGCATCACCCGTGGTTGGGATTCCAACTGGGTAGGTGGCAATTACGCAGAAAAGATCGCTGAAGACTACGAGATCCGTAAGTATCTGGGCAGCCGTCTGGCAAAAGCCAGCCTCTCCCGCATCATCATCGAGCGCACCCTTAAGCTCGTTACCGTCACCATCCACGCCGCTCGTCCCGGTGTCATCATCGGCAAGGGCGGTCAGGAAGTTGACAAACTTAAGGAAGAGCTCAAGAAGGTCACCGGAAAGGATGTCCAGATCAACATCTTCGAGGTAAAGCGCCCCGAGGTTGACGCCACAATCGTGGCCGATTCAATCGCCCGCCAGATCGAGGGCCGTGTGTCTTACCGTCGCGCCATCAAGATGGCTATCGCCACCGCAATGCGCGTAGGTGCAGAAGGCATCAAGGTTCAGATCAGCGGCCGTGTAGGCGGCGCCGAAATCGCCCGCAGTGAGATGTTCAAGGAAGGCAGGACCCCGCTCCACACCTTCCGTGCCGATATCGACTACGCACTTGCAGTAGCTCACACCCAGATGGGTACCATGGGTATCAAGGTGTGGATCTGCAACGGCGAGAAATACGGCAAGCAGGACCTCTCCCCCAACGCTGGCTTCGCAGCCAATTCCGCAGCCCCCGGCGCAGGTCGTCGTGAAGGCGGTCGCGGTGAGCGCGGAGAGCGTGGCGCCCGTGGCGGCCGTGGTGGTCGTCGTGAGGGCGGACGCGGAGAACGTCGATAAGACATTTGCTCTTTATGAAACGGCTGGTGGAAAACCAGCCGTTTTTTATTATCTTTGTGCGTTATAAATGAAGCATATATGAAAAAATTACTTGTTATTGCCGGAATCCTGGCAGTTTGTGCAGTAGGCTGCAAAGGTAAATCCGTAGAGGAAAAACTGGCCGAATTAAATAATTGGAATAACTCCCTTATGGAGCAGTACCGCGCCCGTCTTGTGGAACTTGGAGAAGACCAGGAAGCCATTGAGGAATATACGGACTCCATCATTGACGTGGTTGAGGACTACAACCTCAAGGCCCTCAAGGCAAACCTTGACAACGAGGTTGGCGTAGCCGCTCTCCAGAATCTGTACGGCATAATGGACGATGATGACCTTGCAGAGTACCTGGATAAAATCACCGCTCCGCTCCACGGAAAGGATTCGGCCTTTGTATATGGACTTAAGGCAGCCATTGATGCTAAGAGCGGCACCTCGGAAGGCAAGATGTTCACCGACTTCGAGGTGGACGGCGTGAAGTTCTCTGACTTTATCGGCAAAGGAAAATACGTCCTTGTGGACTTCTGGGCCTCCTGGTGCGGTCCCTGCCGCAGGGAAATGCCCAATCTCCGCGCCGTTTACGATGAGTTCCATGGAGACAAGTTCGATATGCTTTCCGTGGCCGTCTGGGATAAGCCGGAAGACACCAAGAAGGCCGCAGAGGAAGAGAACATTGTCTGGAACCAGATTGTGAACGCCCAGCAGATCCCCACGGACATCTATGGCATAGAGGGTATTCCCCACATCATCCTCTTCGGCCCTGACGGCACCATCCTCAAGCGTGGCCTCCGCGGCAATGACATCCGTGAGGCTGTGAAAGAAGCCCTTGACCGTTAGAGAAAAAATAGCCTTATTTCCCCATTCCCCCGGCGTGTACAGGTACTACGACGCCGAGGGAAAGGTTATCTATGTAGGTAAGGCAAAGGACCTCCACAAGAGGGTGGCGCAGTATTTTGTGCCGCCGGAAAGGCTCAATACCAAAACCCGCATCCTGGTATCAAAGATTGCCGATGCCCAGTTTTCCGTAGTGGATTCGGAGGCCGATGCCCTCCTTCTGGAAAACAACCTCATCAAGCAGTACAAGCCTAAGTACAACATCCTCCTCAAGGACTCCAAAACATATCCCTGGATATGCGTGACGGGGGAAGACTTCCCGCGCGTGTTCATCACAAGGCGCATTGAAAAGGGGAAAGGCAACCGCTACTTCGGGCCCTACAGCAGCGTAATGCACGCCCGCGGGCTCATAGAGTTCTTTGACGAGATGTGGGCCCTCCGCACATGCAACCTCAAAATTACCTCCGAGGCTATCCTCCGCGGAAAATATCGGCCCTGCCTTAAATTCCACATAGGGAAATGCAAGGCCCCGTGCGTCGGGAAAATCTCAAAGGATGAGTACGACTCCGGCATAGAGGAGATAGTGCGCATCTTAAGCGGCCGCGGACAGGAGGTGATTCGGCATTACAAGGCCCTTATGGCCGATGCCGCGGAGCGCCTTGCCTTTGAGGAAGCGCAGGAGTACAAAGACAAACTCCATAACCTTGAGAAGCACTATGCCAAGAGCATCATAACCCAGGCGGCCGATGTAGATGCCGATGTATTCTCCATGGTCTTTGACTCCGGGGAGGCTTTTGGAAACTTCCTCCGCGTGCGTAGCGGAGCCATTGTCCAGTCCCTAAACCTTGGCTTCAAGAGCCAGATAGAGGAGTCCCAGGAGGCTGTTCTGTCTACGTTTATCGGAGAAATTGAAGACAAATTCGGCGCCCTCTCGAAGGAGGTCATAGTGCCGTTCATGCCGGATGTGGAGATCCCAGGGGTGGAATTCAGGATCCCCCAGAGGGGAGACAAACTATCTCTTTTGGAATTATCGGCCAAAAACGCCAAGGAGTTCCATTTCAATTCTCTCAAGCAGAAGGAGCACACGGACCCTGATGCCTGGCGCATGAGCGTTATGGAGGAACTTAGGAAAGCCCTTGGGATGAGCGTCCTTCCCCGCCATATGGAGTGTTTTGACAACTCCAACATCCAGGGAACCAATCCTGTGGCATCGTGCGTTGTGTTCCGTGACGCGGAGCCTTCCAAGAAGGATTACCGCCGCTTCAAGATAAAGACCGTTGTTGGCGCCAACGACTACGCCTCCATGAAGGAGGTAGTTAACCGCCGATACTCGAGGATGCTGGAAGAGGCCCCGGACGACCTTCCGCAGCTTATTGTGATAGACGGCGGAAAAGGCCAGCTGGAGTTTGCCCACCAGGCCCTGGCGGAGCTTGGAATCCTTGACAGGGTAACCGTAATCGGCCTTGCAAAGAGGCTGGAGGAGGTTATAAGGGTGGGAGATCCGTATCCTCTTTTCATAGACCGCAATTCCCAGGCCTTGAAGGTCCTGCAGCGCATCCGTGACGAAGCCCACCGCTTTGGCATCACCTTCCACCGGAACCTACGCTCAAAAGCGGCCATCCAGAGTGCCCTGAGGGAGATCAAGGGCGTTGGGGAGAAGACGGAGCAGCGCCTGCTTCTTCACTATGGCAGCGTTGCCCGCATAGCCGCTGCACCTTTGGAAGAATTATCGGCCCTTGTTGGCGCGGAATTAGCAGTGAAAATTCATAATTACTTAAATGACGTATAGATTCCCGGTCAAGCCGGGAATGACGGTAAGATGACAGACAAGCAGTTCAATAAGTGGTTCAGCACCATCCTGATGGCCCTGATGGTGGTGGTGATAGTTATCACAACCGTGTTCAAGCTCCAGCAGCCGGACGCGCGCGTGGTTATGCTCATCATAGCGGCGCTCGGCTCCGTGATGGGCGTGGCGTCTACGGTTTTATCGGCCAATGGAATCATCTGGACCTTCATTTTTGGAATCCTGGACGTTACTTTCTGCTGCATAGTTGCGGCCGATAACGAGATATGGGGAAACTTCGCCCTGCATCTTTTCTACTTCCTTCCCATGCAGTTCGTGGGCATATGGCAGTGGAGAAAGCGCGGTGCCGTGGGCGCGAAGACTGAGGTCAAGGCAAGAAGATTCACGCCAAAGCAGTGGGGGATAACCGTGGCTTCGGTCCTTGCAGGCCTTGCTGCAGTGTACTTCATCCTTCTCCAGATCCACCTTCACACGGACCCGGAGAACATCAACCGCTCCCAGATATTCTTTGATGCGGCCGTCACCACATTCAACATAGCCGGCCAGATCCTCATGTCCCTGGCCTTCTACGAGCAGTGGTACCTCTGGATCCTTGTGAACATCTCCTCCATCTTCCTCTGGGGCGGAACCATGATGTCATCGGCCGCATCCAGCTATACAGTGGTGATGTTCATCAAATACTGCTTCTACCTTGTGAACTCCCTCAACGGCCTAAGGATATGGTACAAACTCAGTAAACAGTAGGCCTTTTTGCATTTAAAAGAATTTTTACTAAATTTGCACGTTATTACGCAATTGAGAATAAGAGTAAAACGTAAAAATAAACTTAAAACCTAGTATTATGACAAAGGAAGAAATCGTAAAGCAGGTTACCGATATTATCGTTGACAAGCTTGGCGTTGAAGAAAGCGCAGTCACTGAGAGCGCAAGCTTCACCAATGACCTTGGTGCAGATTCTCTGGACACCGTAGAGCTCCTTATGGAATTCGAGCGCGTTTTCGGTATCAAGATTCCCGATGAGGAAACAAGCGGCATCGCCACCGTTGGTGACGCCATCGCAAAGGTAGCGGAGAAGCTTGGCTAATCCAAAACCCTTAGATAAAAAAGACTGACCTTGAAGGCCAGTCTTTTTTTGTGTCTTTACTTTCCGGGAAAGGCGTATGTGACGCGGAAGATTGGTTTCCGCTCTGCCAGAGGGCCGTTCAGGACAGCCCTGTAGTAGCGGTCCTTGTCCAGTTCCTGGGTGTAGGTGTAGGTCTGTTGCTGGGAAGCGGACATCATCTGGGCCAGCATCATATAGTTATAGTAGTTGTTGTAACCACCGTAGCCGCCATATCCGCCGTAACCACCGTATCCGTATCCGCCATATCCGCCATATCCACCGCCGTACAGGCTGTTGTAGTAGCTGGCATACAGGAGGTTCTGGTAATAGCTGTTGTCATAGAGCGAACCGCCTGCATCGGCCTCCTTCTTGGTGTGGATGGTAAGGAGCCAGATATCGGCATTGGTTTCCGTGTCAAGGTCCGTACGCTTCAGCAGTTCCTGGAGGTGATATGTGATGTCCGGGCTATAGAGGAGGTTGGAGCGGTCTATGTCTCCCTGGTCCTCTGTGCTCACGGATGCGTCTGTAAGGCCTGCGAAGGTCACAAGCTCGTATTCCGAGTTTCTTTCAATGACACGGCGGATGGTGGGGCTGAGGATGGACGGGAAGTATTTCATGTCCATGTAGTCTGCAGGCTTCTCATAGGGAAGCTCGATTGTGGCTTTCACTATGATCACTTTCTCCGGGTCTCCGCCGTTTTTCTCAATGGCTTCAATGGTTTTATCCCTCAGCTCCTTTGCACTTATCACGGGCTTGAGGCCGGTGCCGCCTTCCACAAGGAGGGTTGCTCCGGGCGCGCACTCCGTAGTTGAGTGGGACGTACGGTTGAAGCAGTACTGGTAGAATTTCTGATTATTCTTGATGGCCGATGCTTCATCCACAAACTCCGGCTCTCCGGGGATGAACATGAAGGTGGAGTCCTTGCGCACTCCTTTCCATTCTGAATTCACCTTCAGAAGGGCTATATTGTTGTTGCGGTAATAGTATTTGTTGGAAACAGACAGGCAGGAGAAACCGAACATGTTGATCCGGCCGCCGTTGCCTTCCGGAACATCCGTCTCAATGTAGATGCCGGGAAGGCTTCCAAGATACTCCTTGAACATGTCAAATGTCTTGCTCCTGTCCTTGAGCACCGGGCCAAGTTCCGCAATCTTGTCCACGTACTTCTGGGCGAACTCCGCGGAGAGGTTAACGTCCAGCGCTCCTACTCCGTCATAGACGGGAATGCCGCTGGTGATGGTCTTGGTGCCGTGGGGGATGTCACGGGAAGCCACGGTGTTGTTCCTGTTCAGGGAATCCAGGAGCTCATACACGTAGATGTTCTGGATGATTCCCTTCTGGTTGTCATTGGCGCATGAGATGGAATCCTGGGAGAAATACAGATTGAAGGACACGGCCTTGGGGTTAATGCCAAGGTCTATGGTATCAAGGGCCGGGATAAGCGGGAAAGCCGCGCTTCTTGTGGTGAGGCCGAATACCTCGTCCCTGATGGCGCCGATGGTAAGATAGGAGTCTGAATAACCGGAAAGGTCCTCAGAGAGTTTCATCTTGATCTGCTCAAGCGGAAACTCCTCCGTGTATGTATTGTAAATAAGGTTTTTGTCCACAAGGCCTTTCCCAAGGCTGTTGTCCACCTTGACGCAGGAGGCGCCAAGGAGCCCCGCCGTAAGCAGGGAGAGAAGGACTATGCTTTGCTTCATTTCAGGATTTCGTCGTAAAATGCGTTGTACTTGTCTGCGTACAGGTCTGATGAATACATTTCCTTGTCAAAGTCAAGCACCGGAACGCCAAGGCCCTTCACGTGGGCTGCAAGTTCCGGGTCTATTTCCTCGCTGCCAAGGATGATTCCGTCGGAGTACTGCGCGGCAAGTTTTGCAAGTTCTGTGCCTGTAGGGGCCGATGAGAGGCCGATATCCTTGGGCTTGATGCCGCCAAAGAGGATGGCGCTGTCAAGGCCGGGGGCGAAGGACTCCTTGGGGGTGTCCTCAAACAGGGACAGGACTACTTTTGCATTGGTGAAAATAGGGTCTTCCTTATAGGCTTTCTTGAGGTAGAGTGGAAGCACGTGGGAAATCCAGCCGGAGCAGTGGATGATGTCCGGTGCCCAGCGGAGTTTTTTTACGGTTTCAAGCACGCCGCGGGCGAAGAAGATGGCCCTTTCACCATTGTCCGGGAAGAATTTGCCGTGATCGTCCCTGTAGATGTGTTTGCGGCGGAAATAATCCTCATTGTCTATGAAGTACACCTGTATCCTTGCGGCCGATATTGACGCCACCTTGATTACAAGGGGACGGTCCACGTCCGATATGATGATATTCATTCCGGACAGGCGGATTACCTCATGGAGCTGGTTCTTGCGCTCATTGATACAGCCGTAGCGCGGCATGAACGCACGGATCTCATTCTTTCTCTCCTGGATGGACTGCGGGAGTTCACGGCAGAGGTTGGCGATGTGACCTTCCGGCAGATAGGGGAACATCTCGGAGTTTACAAACAGTATCTTCTTTGCAGAATCACCCATTTTACAATGTTTTAGCTTACAAAGTTACTAATTTTTTTTGACTTTTTCCGCGGTTTGGCGTAACTTTGGGGCGAAAATGGCCTGTTATGTCCAAGTATAAGAGCAATGTAACAATGCGCAGGCGCCTTGTGAGCGCCTGGATCTCTACCGTCATCAGCCTGTCCCTTGTGCTGCTGCTGGTGGGCGTGGGCACCTTGCTCCTTGTAAACGCAAAGGCGGTTACGGACTATTTCAAGGAGAATATGCAGGTGTCCGTACTCCTGAAGGAACAGGTCACTGAGGAAGACGGCCTTGCATATGAGTCCAAGATATCGGCCCTTCCGGGCGTACGCGCAACGCGCTTTGTATCAAGGGAAGAGGGTGTTGAGGAGATGTCAAACCTCCTTGGGCGGGACTTTCTGGACGTATTTGAAACCGCGCCGGTGCCCGTTTCCATTGACGTAAGCCTTGAGGCCGCGTATGTTCAGGCCGATTCCCTCAAGATGATGAGGGAGATCCTCTCCGAATCCCCCCTTGTTGAGGAAGTGAACTACCAGACATCCCTTGTGGATGCCCTCAACGCCAATCTGGCCAAGATCTCAATAGCGCTTCTGGTGCTGGTGGGGCTCCTTCTTTTCATCTCGTTCGTCCTTATTGCAAACGTAGTGCGTCTGGAACTTTTCTCCCGCCGCTTCTCAATATACACAATGCACCTTGTTGGCGCCACCAAGGGCTACATCCGTGCCCCGTTTGTGGGCCGTGCGGCCCTTCAGGGCCTCTTTGCGGCACTTCTTGCAATAATCCTTCTCATAGGGATGCTCTTTGTCCTGAAGGATGAATTCGCCCAGATGTTCTCAATCTTCACCCTTGATACCCTCCTTATTACAATGGGCGTCATGGTTGCCGCCGGCGTTCTCATCTGCGCCATAAGCACCTTCTTTGTGGTGGGCCGCCTGGTGGGCTACAACAGGGATCAACTCTACGCATATTAGTCTCTATGGATAACAAAGATAAGATGGCTACATCGGCCAAAGGACTGAAACTGATGATTGCGGGCCTCATTGTGATGGCTTCCGGCTTCCTCCTCCTTTCCGGAGGCGGTTCAGATGACCCTCAGGTGTTCAACTACGCAATGTTCGACTTCCGCCGCCTTGTTGCCGCACCGCTTGTGATTGTGGCGGGTATTGTGCTGGAAGTAATAGCTATAATGGGAAAATTTGACAGGAAATAATATGGAGTGGTGGCAAGCGATAATTTTAGGTATTGTTCAGGGTCTAACTGAATTCCTTCCGGTGTCCTCAAGCGGGCACCTTATGATATTCAAGGAAATCCTTGGGGCCGACGGCGAAGGCTTCCTGGATTTCACCGTGGCGGTGCACTTTGCAACGGTCCTTGCAACCATAGTTGTGTTCTGGGGCGTTATAGTGAACCTCTTCAAGGGCTTTTTCAAGTTCAAGTACAACGATGAGACGGACTATGTGTGCAAGATCCTTGTCTCCCTCATCCCCGTTGCCCTTGTGGGTTTCCTTTTCAAGGACCAGGTGGAAGCCCTCTTTGGAAGTTCTCTCCGTAACGTGGGTATCGGCCTTTGCATTACTGCGGCGCTTCTGTGGATTTCCGACAGCGCCGGAAAGCGCTTCAAGGTGCCCGTAGCAAAGGATACCCGTAACGGCATTTCCTACTGGCAGGCCTTTGTTGTGGGCATAGCCCAGGCCTTTGCCGTGGCGCCGGGAATCTCCCGCAGCGGCAGCACAATCGCTACGGGGCTTCTCTGCGGCGTAAAGCGTGAGGCTATGGCACAGTTCTCCTTCCTGATGGTTCTTATCCCCATCATCGGTGAGCAGTCCCTGGAGCTTCTAAAGGTTGCCGCAGGCTCAGAGACCTTTGGCGCAGGCGTAGGTTCCCTGCCGCTTATCCTTGGGTTTATATCGGCCTTTGTAAGCGGCCTTTTTGCATGTAAGGTTATGATTGCCATGGTGAAGAAGGCCAAACTCCTGTGGTTTGCCCTCTACTGCCTTGTTGTGGCTGCGCTTATCTTTATCCTTGCCTAATGAGAAACCTCACGTATTTTGTGTCCGACGTCCATCTGGGCCTCCGCCTTCCGGAAGCACCGGAGCGGGAGAGGCGTTTTGTGGAGTTCCTGAGGGGTATTCCCGTGGATAAGACGGAGGCGCTCTACATGCTTGGCGACATCTGGGATTTCTGGTATGAGTACAAGGATGTGGTGCCAAAGGGCTATGCCCAGGTGTTTGCGGCTCTGCTTGACCTTATGGATGCCGGTGTGAAGGTGTATTTCATTGAGGGAAATCACGACCAATGGAGTTATGGCTATTTCTCAGAGCTTGGGATGACCTGCCCCAAGACTCAGCCTTATTATACGGAGATTGGCGGAAAGCGCTTCTGCCTTGGCCACGGAGACATGCTGGGAAACGTTCCCCCCAAGTACAGGCGCATCCAGTGGATGTTCCATAACAAGCTCTTCAGGGCGCTTTTCTCCTCGCTGCATCCCCGTATCGGCATAGGTTGGGGAAAAACCTGGAGCCGCCAGTCCCGCACTCACAAGCCCGTTCCTAAGTACGTCTTCAAAGGGGAGAGCGAGCCTCTTTTCCAGTGGTGCAGTGCCTGCCCGGAAAAAGTGGATTACTTTATCTTCGGCCACTATCACACCTGCTGGGACGTCCCGGTAGGGGATGCCCGCCTGATGGTTATGGCCGATTGGAAGGAGCCCAACTGGATAGTCTTCGATTCCGCCACAGGAGAACTCTGCGCCCGGCCGTAAATAACTTTGGCAGACTATTTGCAAAATGCTTGCTTTGCTATGAAAAAAATGGCAAGGAATATTGCGCTTATCGGCCTTCTTCTCTCGCTGTCTCTTACGGCGGGAGCGCAGGGGCATATCCAGAAGGCCATGCAGCGGGCCCAGGCCCAGCGTGAGGCGATGAGCCGTGCGCAGGCCATCCGTGAGCAAAGTGACGCCCCCCAGCAGGGCGAATATCTCCGTATGGTGGTTGAGAACGGGGACACTACTTATTATGATAAACTCCGCCCCATCTGGATAGTGAGCCGCCGCAAAGGAACGTCGGAAAAGCAGTGGCGTGACTACTATAAACTTGTGTACAGGTTCGCGCGTGTGTACCCGTACGCAGAGGCCGCCGGCCCCATTGTTGCCAGCGCCGACAGCGTGATCAAGGCAAACCATATGAACTCCGTCCAGAAGGACCGCTACATAAAGGATATCCAGAAACAGCTGTTCAAGAGCTATGAGGGCATCTTCCGCCAGATGACCATCTATGACGGCGCCCTCATGATGAAACTCATAGACCGTGAAACAGGGATGTCTTCCTATGATATCATAAAGGAGTACAAGAACGGCGTTGCTGCAGGCTTCTGGCAGGGAATTGCCAAACTCTTCGAGAACGACCTAAAGAGCACCTATGACCCCACAGGGGCCGATTCCGACACAGAACTCCTTGTCCAGGCCTGGAAAGCCGGCGAATTCCCGGCCCTGTATTGGTCCGTCTTCTGGGAGGATCCTCCCGTGGCCGATATAGGCGAAATAAAACTCAGCAAATAGCATTGTCGAAAATCGGCGGGAAATTTTTTCAACAAAGTGCGTAACTATCTGATTTAACGCAACTTTACCTTTAAAATCCTCGGTAGAAAAATCTGAAAAAATCATCAAAAAGATTTGGTGATTCAGATTTTTTTTGTAACTTTGCAATCCCGAAATTGGAGCAAAAAGCACCCAACCAGCTGAGTTTCAATGAGTTAGGGATTAAAAAGGAAATTTTAAAACATTACAGAAAATGTTACAGCCTAAAAGAACAAAATTCAGAAGGGAACAGAAAAACCGCATGAAGGGCAATTCCGGTCGTGGAAACCAGCTCGCATTCGGCTCTTTCGGCCTTAAGAACCTTGAGAATTGCTGGCTCACTGCTCAGCAGATTGAGGCAGCCCGTCAGGCCATTTCCCGTAGGATGAACCGTGAAGGTCAGATCTGGATCCGTGTCTTCCCTGTGAAGCCGTTCACTGCAAAGCCGCTCGATACCCGTATGGGTAAGGGTAAGGGTGACCCCCAGGGCTTCGTTGCTCCTATCACCCCCGGTCGTATCCTCTTCGAGGCAGAGGGCGTATCCCTCGCCGTTGCAAAAGAGGCAATGCGTCTTGCAGCCAACAAACTTCCCGTTGCTACCAAATTCGTGGTCCGCAGGGATTATGTAGAAGAATAATTAACGGAGATTAGGAAAATGAAAGTATCTGAAGTACGTGAAATGTCAGTCGCAGATCTTCGCGACCGCATTGAGGTGGAAAAGAGCAATCTTGACACCATGAAACTCAATCACGCGATCTCTCCGCTGGAGGACACCTCCAAGATTCGCAAGACCCGTCAGGATATCGCTCGCATGATCACCATCCTGGCAGAAAAAGAAAAGCAGAACTAATTAATAAGGCAGACTTATGGAAAGAAATCTTCGTAAGGAAAGGGTCGGCATCGTGGTGTCCAACAAGATGGACAAGACCATCGTGGTTGCAGTAGAAACCCATGAGAAGCACCCCATTTACGGCAAGTTCGTAAAGAAGACCACCAAGTTTGTTGCAGAGGACGCTAACAACGAATGCTCCGAGGGCGATACAGTCCGCATCATGGAGACCCGTCCCCTGAGCAAGACCAAGAAGTGGAGATTAGTTGAAATCGTAGAAAAAGTCAAGTAATTATGATACAGCAGGAATCACGTTTAACGGTTGCCGACAACAGCGGTGCTAAGGAAGTCCTCTGCATCCGCGTCCTCGGCGGTACCCGCCACCGTTACGCAACTATCGGCGAAACCATCGTCGTGACCGTGAAGAGCGCCATCCCCGGTGGTGACATCAAGAAAGGCACTGTCACCAAGGCCGTGGTCGTTCGCACCAAGAAGGAAATCCGTCGCGCGGACGGTTCTTACATCCGCTTCGACGAGAACGCATGCGTCCTCCTCAACGGCGCAGGCGAACTCCGTGGAACCCGTATTTTCGGCCCTGTGGCCCGCGAGCTCCGCGAGAACTACATGAAGATTGTTTCACTGGCACCGGAGGTCCTTTAATTTGATTAAGAGTATGAAAAAGTTCAACATCAAGAAAGGCGATACCGTGTATGTAAATGCCGGTAACGATAAGGGCAAGACCGGAAAGGTCCTGGAAGTAATCCGTGAGAAAGACCGCGTCATCGTAGAGGGCGTGAACATGGTGTCAAAGCACACCAAACCCAACCCCAAGAACCCTCAGGGCGGTATTGTTAAACAGGAAGCAGGCATTCACATTTCCAACGTGAACCTTATGGACGCAAGTGGCAAGCCCACCCGCGTAGCCCACAAGGAAGTTGATGGAAAGAAAGTCCGCATTGCTAAAACCACAGGAGCGGAGATTAAGTAATTATGGCAAAGAAAGCAGCAAAACCCGCAGAAGTGCAGGCACTTCCTAAGGGATATACCCCGGACCTCAAGAAGGTCTACAAAGAGGAGATCGTTCCCGCTCTTGTAAAGCAGTTCTCCTATACCACCGTTATGCAGGTCCCCAAGCTCGTGAAGATCACCCTCAATGAAGGTGTCGGCGACGCTACCCAGGACAAGAAAATGGTTGAGGAAGCCGCTGAAGAGCTCTCCATCATCGCCGGTCAGAAGGCCGTTATCACCAACTCCCGCAAGGATATCTCCAACTTCAAGCTCCGTAAGGGCATGCCCATCGGCGCAAAGGTTACCCTGCGTGACGTCAGGATGTATGAGTTCCTGGAGCGCCTCATCCGTGTAGCTCTCCCCCGTATCCGTGACTTCAACGGTATCTCCGAGAAAATGGACGGTCAGGGCAACTACACCCTTGGTATCAAGGAGCAGATCATCTTCCCTGAGATCGAGATCGACAAGAACCCCCGCATCCACGGTGTGGAGATTACATTTGTGACCACCGCAAAGACCGACGAAGAGGCTCACGCCCTTCTCAAGGCTTTCGGTCTTCCTTTCAAGAAACACAATAACTAAGATAACAGCATGGCAAAGGAATCAATGAAAGCTCGCGAAGTAAAACGCGCGAAATTAGTTGCAAAGTACGCCGCTAAGAGGGCTGCCCTGAAAGAGGCCGGTGATTACGCCGCCCTTGACAAGCTCCCCAAGAATGCAAGCCCCGTACGTCTCCACAACCGCTGCTCTCTCACCGGTCGTCCCAAGGGTTACATGCGTGACTTCGGCCTCAGCCGTATCCAGTTCCGCGAAATGGCCTCCCAGGGTCTCATCCCCGGCGTAAAGAAGGCAAGTTGGTAGTATTACCTATTATTATTTTTATAAACAATCGGATATCGGGCGCGAAACCGCGCCGGTCCACAAAAAGACAAAAAAATGACTGATCCTATTGCAGATTTTCTGACCAGAATCCGTAACGCTTACATGGCTGGCAAGAAGGTGGTTGAAATCCCCGCTTCCAACATTAAGCTCGCTATCACCAAGATTCTGTTCGAGAAAGGTTACATCCTCAGCTATAAGCTTGTTGAGGGTGAGCCCGTGAACACTATCAAAATCGCTCTGAAGTATCACCCTCAGACCAAGGCTGCCGCCATCAAGAGCATTGTGCGCGTTAGCACCCCCGGTCTTAGGAAGTATGCCGATGTCCAGAACATGCCGCGCGTTCTCAACGGCCTGGGTATCGCTATCCTCTCCACTTCAAAGGGCGTCATCACCGACAAAGAGGCCAAGGAGCTGAACGTAGGCGGTGAGGTTATTTGCTATGTATACTAATAAGCGAATCCAAACATTATGTCAAGAATCGGAAAATTACCTGTAGTCCTTCCCGCCGGCACCAAGGCTGAACTCCTTGACGGCAACGTAGTGAAGGTGAAAGGCCCTCTTGGTGAGATGTCCCAGAAAGTGGATGCAGACATCAAGGTCACCATCGAGGGAAATGAAATCAAGTTCGAGCGTCCCAGCGACCTCCCCCGCTTCCGCTCCATGCACGGTCTGTACCGCGCTCTCGTTCACAACATGGTTGTGGGCGTCAGCGAAGGCTTCACCATCAAGCAGGAGTTTGTGGGTGTAGGTTACCGCGTGGTAGCTCAGGGCCAGCTCCTGACCATGTCTCTGGGTTATTCCCACGACATCCAGATCATGCTTCCTGCAGAGGTTACTGCAGAGACTCCTCAGGTTCGTAAGGGTGAGAACCCCGTTCTTATCCTCAAGAGCCGCGACAAGCAGCTGGTTGGCCAGGTAGCCGCCAAGATCCGTTCATTCCGCCGTCCTGAGCCTTATAAGGGCAAGGGTATCAAGTTCGCCGGTGAGCAGCTCCGCCGCAAGGCCGGTAAGACCGCTTCGGCCAAATAATCATTAGGAGGAAAGAATTATGGCACTGAATAGAATTGAAAGAAGAAGAAGGATTCACTACAGAATCCGTAAGCACGTAAACGGCACCGCAGAGCGTCCCCGCATGGTTGTGTTCCGCTCCAACAAGCAGATCTACGTCCAGGTGGTGAACGATCTCGAGGGCAAGACCCTTGTGGCAGCCGCCTCCAATGATAAGGTACTCGCCGCCCAGACAAAGGGCAAGAGCGGTATTGAAGCTGCAGCAATCGTAGGTAAGGCTATCGCAGAGCGCGCTCTCGCAGCCGGTATCACCGCCGTTTGCTTCGACCGCGGAGGTTACCTCTTCCACGGCAGGGTAAAATCACTCGCAGACGCTGCCCGCGAAGGCGGCCTCGCATTCTAATAACAAGAGACAACTATGGCAAATTCAAACGTAAAAAGAGTTAAGACCTCTGACCTTGAGCTCAAGGACAGACTGGTAGCCATCAACCGCGTTACCAAGGTCACCAAGGGTGGTCGTCACTTCCGTTTTGCCGCTATCGTCGTCGTCGGCGATGAAAACGGTGTCGTAGGTTACGGTCTCGGTAAGGCAAACGAGGTTACCGCCGCTATCGCAAAGGGCGTTGAGGATGCAAAGAAGAACCTTGTGAAGGTTCCCGTCATCAACACCACTATCCCCCACGAGCAGGTTTCACGCTTCGGCGGCGCCGAAGTATTCATGAAGCCCGCAGCTCCCGGTACCGGTGTAAAGGCAGGTGGTGCCATGCGCGCCGTCTTTGAGAGCGCCGGCATCCAGAACGTGCTTGCAAAGAGCAAGGGTTCATCCAACCCTCACAACCTGGTTAAGGCTACCATCGCAGCTCTCACCGAGATGCGTGATGCTTACACCGTGGCTGGTCTTCGCGGCATTCCCATGTCTAAAGTTTTTAACGGTTAATCTGAGAGAGACTATGGCAAAGCTTAAGATTACTCAGGTCCGCTCCAAGAATGGAGAGACCAAGCGTCAGATCGCAAACCTCAAGACTCTCGGTATCCGCAAGATGCACCAGACCGTCATCGTAGAGGATACTCCTATCACCAGGGGTATGCTTGAGAAGGTCCAGCATCTGGTTTCTTATGAAGTAATTGACTAAGAGGAGGATTAGAGATGAAACTTGAAAATCTGAAGCCCGCAAAGGGCGCAACCCATAACAGCAAGCGCGTAGGCCGCGGTCAGGGTTCCGGTAAGGGTGGCACTGCTACCCGTGGTACCAAGGGTGCCCAGGCACGTGCCGGATATGAGCACAAGGTTGGTTTCGAAGGTGGTCAGATGCCTATCCAGAGGCGTCTTCCCAAGTTCGGCTTCAAGAACCCCACCCGTGTTGCTTTCAAGGGCGTTAACGTTGCTACCATCCAGGCCCTCAGCGAAAAACTCGGCCTTAAGGAATTCGACGTTGAGACCTTCATCGCAGCAGGCATCGCCTCCAAGGGTGAGCTCGTAAAGGTGCTTGGTAATGGTGAAATCACCGCAAAGGTAGAGGTTAAGGCAAACGCCTTCTCAAAGAGCGCAATCGCAAAGATTGAGGCTGCCGGCGGTAAAGCAACCGTAATCGAATAATTCTCAGTCACAATGAAGAAGTTTATTGAGACAATTCGAAACATCTACAACATCGAAGAACTGCGCAAGCGGATAGGTTACACTATCCTGCTTGTGCTGGTTTACCGTCTGGGTAGCTTCATCCTCCTCCCGGGCCTCGATCCTGAGGTTCTGAAGGGCGGTATCGCTGGTACCCAGGAAGGCCTCGTCGGGCTTCTTAACATGTTCTCCGGCGGTGCTTTCGGTAATGCCAGTATCTTCGCTCTGGGTGTGATGCCGTACATCTCGGCATCCATCGTGGTTCAGCTCCTCGGTATGTTCGTCCCTTCCTTCCGCAAGATGCAGATGGAGGGTGAGAGCGGCCGCCGAAAGATGAACCAGATCACCCGCTACCTCACCGTAGCAATCCTCGCCATCCAGGGCCCCGCCTATGTTGCAGGTATGATTCCCGCAGCAGCACGCACAGTTACCTGGACGCCCTTCGTGTTCAACCTGGTTTCCACCATCATCCTGATGGCCGGTTCCATGTTCGTGATGTGGCTTGGTGAGCGTATTACAGACCGCGGTATCGGTAACGGTATCTCCCTCATCATCATGATCGGTATCGTAGCCCGCCTTCCTTACGCCCTCTTCGCAGAAGGTGCACAGAAGTTCACCGGTAACGGTGTGGGCGGTCCCCTGATGTTCGTTGTGGAAATGGTAGTTTGGGTGCTTGTCATCCTTGCAGCCATCGCACTCGTCCAGGCAGTCCGCAGGGTTCCGGTACAGTATGCAAAGCGCGTGATCGGCAACAAGCAGTACGGCGGTGTGCGTCAGTACATCCCCCTCAAGATCAATGCTGCTGGTGTTATGCCTATCATCTTTGCCCAGGCCCTGATGATGTTCCCTATGCTGCTGGGCCGCTATGATGCCACTCGTGGTATCGCCGCTGCCTTCTCCAGCTACACTTCCGTCTGGTACAATATCGTATTCGGCCTTCTGGTAATCATCTTCACCTACTTCTACACCGCCGTCACCGTGAACCCCACAATGATGGCAGAGGATATGAAGAAGAACGGTGGATTCATCCCCGGCGTAAAGCCCGGCAAGAAGACCGCCGAATACCTTGACAGCATTATGACCAAGGTGACCCTCCCGGGCTCCATCTTCCTGGCCATCATCGCCTGTCTGCCGGCCCTGGCAAATGTAATGGGTGTGAACAACCAGTTCGCTTCCTTCTTCGGCGGCACCTCGCTGCTGATCATGGTGGGCGTAATCCTGGACACCCTCCAGCAGATTGAAAGCTATCTGCTCATGCGCCACTACGACGGACTTATGAAAACCGGCCGCCTTACCGGCAGGTCCGGAATGTAATTAATGAATGTACTATCGATTTTCGATATGGTAAGGCCTAAAACCAGTGAAGAAATCGAGCTTCTGAGGATCAACGGAGACCTTGTGTCCCGTACCTTGGCGGAGGTCGGAAAACTAGTCGCCCCAGGTGTGACAACCGAGAGGTTGAATGAGGTGGCCGAGACCTTTATCCGCGATCACGGAGCAGAACCTTCCTTCAAGGGTTTCGAAGGCTTCCCGGCAGCGCTCTGCATGTCAGTGAATGATGTCGTAGTCCACGGTTTCCCGTCCGATTACGTCCTCAAAGAGGGAGACATCCTTTCAGTAGACTGCGGAACCCTGTACAAAGGGTACAACGGAGATTCGGCCTACACCTTCCCGGTCGGGGAGGTGGACGCCGAGACCCGGAAACTCCTGGATGTCACCAAGGCATCCCTGTACAAGGGTATTGAAGCGGCTGTGGCAGGAGGTCGCACGGGCGATATCGGATACGCGGTGCAGTCGTACGCAGAATCATTCGGTTTTTCCGTTGTCCGCGAACTTGAAGGACACGGCCTTGGCAGGGAGATGCACGAGGAACCCGGTGTTCCCAATTACGGGAGAAGGGGTCACGGCGCCCGCCTCATTGACGGAATGGTTATTTGTATTGAGCCTATGATCTGTGCAGGCGGCAGAGGTGTGTATCTTGCAAAAAATGGTTGGGCAGTACACACCGCCGATCACAGGAACGCGGCGCACTACGAGCTTACGGTTGTTATCCGGAAAGGCCGGGCTGAGCAGCTGTCGACATTCGATTACATTGAGAAAGATGGTTTGATTAAATTTTAAGGAAAAACGTTCCGCCTATGTCCAAACAAGTAGCTATCGAGCAGGATGGTACTGTGATTGAGACCCTTCCCAACGCAATGTTTCGCGTGGAATTGGAGAATGGTCACGTCCTCCTCTGCAACATTTCAGGTAAGATGAGGATGAACTTTATCCATATCCTTCTCGGTGACCGGGTAAAGGTAGAGATCTCACCTTACGATTTAACCAAAGGAAGAATTTCTTTCAGATACAAATAAAAACTAGATAACGATGAAAGTCAAGACCTCCATCAAGAAACGCAGTGAAGACTGCAAGATTGTCCGGCGTAAAGGCCGCCTGTACGTTATCTGCAAGAAGAACCCCAAGTTCAAGATGCGCCAGGGTTAATTAAGTGTAACTAATAAAAGTACAGATAGAATATGGCAAGAATAGCCGGTGTTGATTTACCCAACAACAAACACGGAGTTATAGGTCTCACCTATATCTACGGAATCGGCCGCAGCAGCGCCCAGAAGATTCTGAGCACTTGTGGCATCGACCCTACTATCAAAGTCGGAGACTGGAACGACGATCAGATCGCCGCTATCCGTGCCCTCATCAACGAAGAGTTCAAGATCGAGGGTGAGCTCCGTTCCTCAGTCCAGATGGACATCAAGCGCCTTATGGATATCGGTTGCTATCGTGGTATCCGCCACCGCGCAGGTCTCCCTGTGCGCGGCCAGAGCACCAAGAACAACGCCCGTACCCGTAAAGGTAAGAAGAAGACCGTTGCCAACAAGAAGAAAGCAACCAAGTAATCTGACTAGCTATGGCAAAGAAAACAACAACTACCAAGAAAAGAGTTGTGAAGGTAGAGGCTTATGGCCAGGCTCATATCTCCTCCACTTTCAACAACGTGATCGTGTCCCTGACCAATGCTCAGGGCCAGGTGATCAGCTGGTCTTCTGCCGGCAAGTGCGGTTTCCGTGGTTCCAAGAAGAACACTCCGTACGCCGCCCAGATGGCAGCAGAAGATGCCGCCAAGACCGCTTTCGATGCCGGTCTTCGCAAGGTTAAGTGCTATGTAAAGGGCCCGGGTGCAGGACGTGAGTCCGCCATCCGCACCATCAATAACGCAGGTATCGTGGTAACTGAGATTATCGACGTAACCCCTATGCCGCACAATGGTTGCCGTCCCAAGGGTCGCCGTAAAGTTTAATTATTTAATTGAAAAAGAATTATGGCAAGATATACTGGTCCTACCACTCGTATCGCCCGTAAATTCGGCGAACCCATCTATGGCCCGGACAAGGCCTTTGAGAAGAGAAACACTCCTCCCGGACAGCACGGTCTGGCTGCAAAGCGCAAGAAGCAGAAAGAATACGGCACCCAGCTCAAGGAGAAGCAGAAAGTAAAGTACATGTACGGTGTTCTGGAGCGTCAGTTCCGTAACACTTACGCCCGTGCTGCCCGCATGAAGGGCCAGACCGGTGAGAACCTCATACTTCTGCTCGAAAGCCGCCTCGACAACCTCGTGTACCGTCTTGGCTTCGCTCCTTCACGCCCCGCTGCCCGTCAGCTTGTCCTCCACCGTCATATCACCCTGGACGGCGCAGTCTGCAACATCCCTTCATGCCAGGTGAAGCCCGGCCAGGTGATCGCAGTCCGCGAGCGTTCCAAGAGCCTTGAGGTTATCCAGGCTTCCGTAGCATCCGCTACCAAGTACTCCTGGCTTGAGGCCGATATGAACGCCCTTTCCGGCAAGTTCCTCAATGTTCCCGCCCGCGAAGAAATTCCCGAGACCATTAACGAACAGCTTATCGTTGACCTCTACTCCAAGTAATAGAATTTAACACCGTAAAACTTATGGCAATCTTAGCATTTCAGAAACCCGACAAGGTGATTATGCTCGAAGGCACCGACACCGTGGGACGTTTCGAGTTCAGACCTCTTGAGCCTGGCTACGGACAGACCATCGGCAACGCTCTCCGCCGCATTCTCCTCGCCTCATTGGAGGGATTCGCCATTTCTCAGATCAAGATCGAGGGTGTCCAGGATGAATTCCAGACCATCCCCGGCGTGATCGAGGGAATGCAGGACATCATCCTTAACCTCAAGCAGGTCCGCCTGCGCAGGATGGTTGACACCGTAGACTCAGAAGTGGCTTCTATCACAATCAGCGGAAAATCCGAATTCACCGCTGAGGACATCTCCAAAGGATTGTCTTCTTTCAAGGTGTTGAATCCTGAGCTTCACATCTGCTCGCTGGAGCCTTCCGTAAAGATCGTCATTTCCCTTACAGTCACCAAGGGCCGTGGATTCGTGCCCGCAGAGGAACAGAGGGATGAGAATACGCCCATCGGCACAATTCCCGTGGACGCCATCTACACCCCTATCCGTAAAGTCAACTGGACCGTGGAGAACTACCGCGTGGAGCAGAAGACCGACTACGAGAAACTGAACCTTGAGATTGTAACCGACGGTTCCATTTCCCCGGAGGCCGCCCTGCAGGATGCAGCAAATATCCTCATCTATCATTTCAAGCTCTTCACCGACGACAAAAAGATCGCCATCGAGTCTGCAGTGGAAACTGACAGCAAGGAGCTTGACGAGGAGTCCCTGAGGATGCGTCATCTCCTCCTTACCAAACTCTCCGATATGGGCCTCAGCGTTCGCGCATTCAACTGCCTGAAGGCTGCCGATATCGACACTTTCGCAGACCTTGTGTCCTACAGCCGCGCAGAACTCATGAAGTTCCGCAACTTCGGCCGCAAGTCCCTCAACGAAATTGACCTCCTGGTAGAGAAGATGAAGCTTTCCTTCGGTATGGATGTCACCAAGTACAATATTGAACCTAAGAAAAAGATCGTTTAACAATGAGACACAATAGAGCAGTCAATCATCTTGGTCGTCAGAGCGGTCATCGCAAGGCCATGCTCGCAAATATGGCATCCTCCCTCATCCTGAAGAAGAGGATCACCACCACCGAGGCCAAGGCAAAGGCCCTCAAGCCCTACCTTGAACCCCTCGTGACCAAGTCAAAAGAAGATACAACTCACTCCCGCCGCGTTGTCTTCAGCTATCTGAAGGACAAAGAGGCAACTGCAGAACTCTTCCGCACCATCGCTCCCAAGGTGGCCGATCGTCCCGGTGGATACCTCCGTATCCTCCACACCGGCTTCCGCCAGGGTGACGCCGCAGAAATGGTTCTTGTAGAATTCGTGGACTTCAACGAGGCAGCACTTGCTTCCGGCAAGAAAGAGGCCAAGAAGACCACCCGCCGCAGCCGCGCAAAGAAGGCCGAAGCCGCTCCCGCAGCAGAGGCCCCCGCAGCTGAAGCTCCTGCAGCAGAAGCTCCTGCAGCAGAGTAAGATAACCTTTTCGGTAAAAGAAGGTGACTAAAAAGTCAGATGACTGATTGGTCACCTTCTTTTTTG